>Ga0209636_10002316_pt1 | contig 19416 bp, 17 predicted proteins | sample DeeMarSWOR152_54_FD_187464 | JGI IMG/M metagenome (GOLD analysis project Ga0209636, IMG submission 187464) | Marine sediment microbial communities from White Oak River estuary, North Carolina - WOR-1-52-54 (SPAdes) (version 2) | ecosystem: Environmental > Aquatic > Marine > Intertidal zone >... | reverse complement strand
AATGGATCACTCCCACTTTCTCGAACTTCTTACCCACATCATGGTACATGTGCCATGCAAATCGAGCAGCACATTTCCCATTATCAGAGGCTTTACAAGCAACTCTGAAATAATATTCAAGCCGTTACCAAAAAACGATCCCACGAGAAGAAAACCTGATATTACAAAAGCAAGAAACCTTCTTGCCTGGAAACCAGAAACAGATTTTTCAACTGGTCTAGAAAAAACTATTGAATGGTTTAGGGGTGAACTTAAAAAATGAAAGTTTTAGTAACTGGTGGAGCAGGTTTTATTGGGAGTCACACAGTTGATTTGTTGATTGACAAAGGATTTGATGTCGTTATTTTGGATAATCTTGAACCTCAAGTACACGGAAATAAAAAACCAGACTACGTCAACCCAAATGCAGCGTTTATTATCGGTGATGTTACTAATCCTAATGTTTGGAAAAATGTTTTAAAAAATATAGATGCAGTTATCCACCTCGCTGCAATGGTTGGTGTAGGGCAATCTATGTACCAACCTGTTCGTTATTTGGATGTTAATACACTAGGGACAGCAAAGATGTACGAAACATTGTTGACTAGAGCAAAATTGAGAAAAAATATCCAAAAAATAATCATTGCAAGCTCGATGAGTATATACGGTGAGGGCACTTATGAATGCAAGAATTGTGGAATAATTTATCCTGGTTTAAGATCAAAAAAACAACTAGAGAGAAAGGATTGGGAAATTCATTGTCCAAAATGTGGTGGGTATGTTAGGCCAATTCCTACGAATGAAGATAAACCACCTTTGAACCTCTCAACTTATGCTCTGTCAAAGTATGATCAAGAAAAAATGTCGTTAAACTACGGATTTGCTTTGAATATTCCTACTGCAGCATTACGTTACTTCAATGTTTTTGGATCGAGACAAAGTTTAAGTAATCCTTATACTGGTGTGTGTGCGATTTTTTCGTCAAGAATAAAAAACAACAACCCACCAATGATCTATGAAGATGGATTACAGACAAGAGATTTTATTTATGTAGAGGATGTTGCACGAGCAAACCTTTTATGTTTAGAGAAATTTAATGATATTGGTTTATTCAATGTGGGCACTGGTAACTCAGTTAATATTTTAAAAATCGCTGAAACTCTCATTAAACTTCATGATGTTAATGTAGAACCTAAAATAACTGGGGAATTTAGAGCCGGGGATGTAAGACATGCTTTTGGAGATGTGTCGAAAATAAAGAAAGAACTGGGATTCGTAGCTAAAATATCGTTGGAAGAAGGGTTTAAGAACTTGATAGAATGGAGTGAAACACAACAAGCAGTAGATAGATTTGAAGAAGCTGAAAAAGAAAGAATGAAGTATTTAGATGGATGAAGGACTTCAAAAATTTCTACCTTTTATTAATTCTTTTAAAAGGAACTTTGTAAATCTAAAACCCATTTTGAATGTTTTAGCTTTTCTTTCACCACCAATCCTCTTTTTTTCAATAGTCGGTATTTCTTTAATCTTGTATTTTAATTTTGCACTTCGAATAGTCATTTGAAATTCTATTTCATGACCGCTAGCATCTAAATTAAGTCTTTTAACACTTGATTTCTTCACTCCTCTGAAACCATTTATTGCATCAGTTACCTTTGATTTCCAAAACAAGTTAACGATGAATGTAAAAAAAATATTTCCGAATTTTCTTATAAGCATGGGATCGTCACTGACATCACTTTTTGCACCCTTCATATAACGTGAAGCTATTATTAGATCATATCCCTCTTTCAATTCCCTAATTAATTTAGGGATGTCTTCAGGACTTTCATTTCCATCTGGACTGAAAAAAACTAAGTATTTACCATTCGCATTTTCAAAAGATTCTATAAATGCGTTACCTCTGCCAGGGTTCCTTTGGTTCATGACTCTAATGCCCCTATCTTCAAAAAATTTAACGGTTCCATCTTTTGAATTACAGTCCATCACGAAAATTTCATCAAATTCATTAAATGGTATTTTATCGAATAAACTCCTTATACCATTTATCTCATTTCGTGTCAAAATAACCAATGTTGATTTCATATAGTATCTCTTAGATAAAATGTCAATTAACGTTAAATTTATTACGATACCAATCAATGGTTATTCTTAATCCTTCTTTCAATGAAACTTTTGTTTTAAACCCAAGGACTTTTTTTGCCTTTTTTGTGCTTCCCCGTCTTACTAACTGACCTAAAGGTTTTGACTTTTCAAAGACGATCTGAGGATTCTCATAGCCGGAAATTTTTAGTATTAAAGCAGCCAAATCTTTTATCTTTATATCCCTACCACTCGCTAGATTTACTGGGTCTGCTACTGCATATTTTTCTAAGGCCAGCATCATACCTCTGGCAGTATCGGTAACAAAGACAAAATCCCTAGAAGGTTCCCCAGTCCCCCAAATTTTAAATGGTTTCTGTCTTTCAACTGCTTTTCTAATTAATGAAGGGATAACATGTGATGTTTCTAGATCAAAATTATCTCTGGGTCCAAAAACGTTGAATGGCCTAACTATAGCTATCTTCATCTCATATTCTTCTTTATAATATTGGGCCTGAAGTTCACCCATTCTTTTTACCCAACCATATGCATTGTTAGTTCTTTCTGGTGGCCTATCAAAAACACCTACAACACATTCTTCCTCGGAAATTGGAACTTTACAAACACTTGGATACACACATGCAGAACTTGTAAATAAATATCTTTTAACACCTTCTTGTTTCGAAGCTTCTAGCATGTTTGTTTGTATCAGAATATTTTTTGAGAATAATGTCCCTCGATGAGTTACATTAAAACTGACACCACCAACAACAGCAGCAAGCTGGAAAATATAATCCATACCTTTTACTGCCTTTTTGCAATCTTCAAATTTTGTAAGATCAGATTTTATGATCTCTATTTTTCTAGATTTTGGCAAGTATTCAGTGCTTCTCAAATGGGCAATAGCTCTTACATTTGCTCTTTTTTTGATTAAAGCTTCTACTAAATGAGAACCTATCATACCTGTACTGCCAGTTACAAGCACATTTTTATCTTTATAAAACGTCATAAACACCCTTAAAACTCATTTTAACAACAAACATTATTAAGATGTTTTATACCTTCTTATAAAAATAGTATCTGTATTTTTAATCAATCTTACTTTCTATAAAATCGCTTATAGATTCAGCTATAAACTTCTTTTCGACTTTTCCAATTCCATGATGATTTCCAAAGAAAAATGAGTTACCCATTATAATTTTTGAATTTTGAAGATCACCCGAAATTTTATATTTAAACAATCTTTCTTTTAAAAACGGCTGTTGTGTTATATCACCACTCATAATTGGTCTTGTTTCTATTTTCTTTTTAGTTAAGAAATTTATTAAATCTTTTTTGTTAAATGGTGCAGATTGTCTGATAGTTAATGGGTATCCAAACCAAACATGCTTATTTCTTGGTTTTTCATGAGGCAATATTAAGAATTCAGAATATTTTTGGAATTTTTTCGACCAATATTTTGCATTTCTCCTTCTGATTTCTATAAATTTATCCAACTTTTTGATTTGATGTATGCCGAAAGCTCCCTGTATTTCAGTAGGTCGTAAATTATAACCAATATTATAGAAAATATATTTTTCATCTATATCTTTATACTTTTTGATAAGAGCATTCTTATATGTTAATTCACGTATCCACCCATGTGCTCTCAATGATTTTGCTAACTCTGAATATTCTTCGTTATTAGTCAACAGCATTCCGCCTTCTATTGTTGTGATATGATGAGAAAAGAAGAAACTAACTGTTGCTAAGTCACCAAAACTTCCAACCTTTTTTCCTTTGAACTCTGCGCCATAAGATTCGCAAGTATCTTCAATAACAAAGAGATCATTATCATTTGCTATTTCAACAATAGTTTCAATATCACAAGGGTTTCCAAGAAGATGGACTGGCATAATAGCTTTAGTCTTTCTATTAATAGCGTTTTTCATTTTTTTCGTATCGATATTGTATGTATCTAAATTCACATCAACGATTACAGGGACGTTATTAGTCATAATAATTGGTGATACTGTGGTAGACCAAGTAACTGCTGGCGTAATTATCTCTCCACTTAAATTAGTTTGATTTGAAAATCTAGGATTTGAAAGTAAAGATAGTGCAATGAGATTTGCGGAGGACCCAGAATTAAGCATTACAGCATAATTAACACCTATATATTCGGCAAAAAATTTCTCAAAAAAATGAACTTTTTTCCCCATAGTCACATTAGTTGTTAACATTGACTCTAAAGCTTCATTAACTTCTTCCCATCCAAACGATGGGACATTCAACGGTATCTTAGTTTTACCAGGGATGAAGTCCTTTTTTCTCTTTCTAAAATAACCTCGAATTAATTTTTTTAATTCCTTTGTTGCTATTTCTTTTTCCCTCATATTTTTTCACAAGAATTTTGAATTAATAGAATCATCTACTTTTATATAGAGTTAATCAATTTTCCACCATCTATTCGGAAACTTTTTCTTTAAAATTTTATCTCCTTCACCAATAGGTTCTAACCCCATTGCACGCATATCCGCATCTAACATAATCTTAACTAAGTCTTTAAATTTGATCTTAGGTTTCCATCCCAATTTTTCTTTAGCTTTAGTAGAATCAGCAATTAACTCTTCAACTTCTGTAGGTCTAAAATATCTTGGATTTATTTTGACATATTTTTTAGAGTCAAGATTGACATAAGAAAAAGCTTCCTCGACAAATTCTCTTACTGAGTGTGTTTCACCTGTTCCTAATACAAGATCCTCTGGAGTTTTGTTTTGAAGCATCTTCCACATAAATTCAACATACTCAGGAGCATACCCCCAATCTCTTTTAGCATTCAAATTACCCAAATAGAGATAATCCTGTTTTTTTTCAAGAATATGAACAATAGCTCTTGTAATTTTTTTTGTAACAAAGGTTTTACCTCTTCTTGGAGACTCATGATTGAAGAATATTCCATTGCATGCAAACAAATTATAAGCCTCTTTATAATTTTTAACTATCCAGTATGCATATAGTTTTGATACGGCATAGGGACTTCTTGGATAAAAAGGAGTCGTCTCTTTTTGTGGGAATTCCCTTGCTTTACCAAAAAGTTCAGATGACGATGCTTGAAAAAACTTTACCTTCAATTCAGCTTCTCTTATCGCATCCAATAATCTTAATACACCAACAGCATTAACTTCTGCAGAGTATTCCGGTACCTCAAAAGAGACCTTGACATGACTTTGTGCAGCTAGATTGTATATTTCATCAGGCCCTATTCTTCGTATTAACCTGTTTAAATTACTAGAATCAGTTAAATCCCCATGGTATAAAAAAAGTTTTTTACCGAAGATATTGGGATTTTCCATCAAATGGTCGATTCTCTCCGTATTAAATACACTTGCCCTTCTGATAATTCCATGTACCTCATACCCTTTAGAAATTAGAAACTCTGCCAGATAGGACCCATCTTGTCCTGTTATACCAGTTATTAATACTTTCTTCATTATAAATGATCACCCTTGTTAATTATATGATATAGATTTTTAAATCTTAGATTATAAATGAAAAATCGTAATTATTTCATAACGTGTATGTTTCTTTTAATCATAGATTCTATCTCTGAAATTTTTTGGTTTTTACAAACTTTACCGTTAAGAATACAAACAAAATTGCAACCTACTTTATTTACTTTTCCTTCAACTTCAAATAGTCTTAAAATTTTACCATCAACTTCCTTTTCCCACATCAATTTAAGTTTAAATTTGTTAATTAACTCGTCACTGATATTTTTTTCTTGATCAATTATGTATCTTATACCCCATTCATTTAAAAGTTCCTTTGTTAGACTGTTTTCCCAGAAAATACAAGGCCTAATAATATTACCTGGAACCCCATTTAACCTCCCGTAAAAAACAAAAACAGATGAGTAAACAGGATTATCAGATAAGATTAAAGTATTACCGTCTTTTTCGATTTGTTTCATTATATCTTCAACAGAATATAAAATCTCTCTCGAATTTAAGTAGACATTATGAATTAACTGCAATAAAAGAAGACATGTCACAAAACCAATTAATACATCTCTCTTTTTTTTAGATTTGAACCATTTTTTCATACTCACAAAAGTAAAGCCACACGATATAGAATAAAATGGCATTAATATGAAAGCAAATCTTGGATCGTTGTTTTTCAGATACAATAGAATCAATAACGGGATAAAAAACCAAATAAAGAATATATACTCCTTCCTATTTTTATAAAGAAAATATATTAAAGAAAAAACTACGAAAAACCCTATAAATATCCCAAAATTGGAAAAAACATCGAAATATACAATATTGCTCGCAAAAGATGTCATTGATTTATCGAGTGTTAACCTAAACAAATTGAATTTATAATAAAAAAATACATACGGTGAAATAATCAGACCCGAAAGGATTAAAGAAAAAATCATATTTTTAAAAAAATTTTTACTCGTGATAAAGGAATCTATTAAAATGATTATCGGAAGAAAAATTGAATAGAATTTAGTTAAAAAACTCAAAGACAGTAAAAACGAAAGCACTACTATATTTTTTGTTTTTAATTTTTTACTTTTTCTCAGTTTAATATAATACCATAGAACTAATGAAAATATCAAAATTTGTGTGATGTCTATCATTACTTTATCTGCGTAATAAAATATGATTGAAAAATTAAGAAAAAATAATGAACTTAAAAGTGATATTTTCTCGTTCTCGAAAAATTCATACGATAATTTATAAATTGTGTACGAAGCCAAAATTGTTAAAATTATATTTAACACTCTGATTACTATAACGCTCTCTTTCACAATAAAAGCTGTTGCTAATAAAAGATGGTATAAAGGAGGATAATATATCGAAATTTTAGGATATTTAACGAGATAATTAATTGTAAATGAAATTGCATCGTTTGTGGAAGAAAAATTTTTCAAATTGTAAATAAAATCTTTATAGAATAGGCCAATAATCGCATGTGTACCTTCATCCGCAGTTCCTATATAGTTTTTTGTTAACAACAATTGAAGAATAAGGTATCCGATAAAAAAAATTAATATTTTATTTCTAACTGATGACATATTACTTATCTGAAAAAATACGATTAAATATTTTTAAAAATACGATTAAATCCCCCTTGAAAGTATGATATTTCTTTCTGCAACTACAATACATATATAAATATATAAAATATATAAATAAAAATTATATAAATATATACAAGAATGGGTGATATTATTGGCTCAAAGAAATATAGATATTGATCCTAAAATTTGGTCTGCACTCAAAATTAAAGCAACCAAAATGAATAAGAATGTGAGAGAACTTGCAGGAGAAATTCTGACAGAATATATTAAAACGAATAAAATCAGAGTACCAAAAAAACCAAAAGCAATAATCATAGCGGCTGGACCCGGTAAACGTTTAATGCCCTTAACTAAAGATAGACCAAAATGCATGCTCGATATAAATGGCAAAACACTCCTACAAAGACAGATAGAAATTTTTAAAGAGTGTGGTATAGAAGATATCATCGTTGTTAGAGGACATAAAAAAAATGCAATAAATTATCCAGGTTTAAACTACTTTTATAATAGTGAGTTTCAAACGAATAATATCCTTGAGTCCATGTTCTGTGCAGAAAGTGAGATGGATGGTGAATTCATAGTAACTTATTCCGATATTTGGTTTGACAAATCTGTTGTAGAAAAATTGTTGAAAAGTAAGAAGGATATTTCTTTAATTGTTGATCGGGTTTGGCAGTCTAGTTATGAGGGACGTTATCAACACCCAATAGAGGAAGCAGAAAAGGCAATAATCAAAAACGGCAAGATAATAAAAATTGGCAAGGGATTGAATAAAAATGAGGTACAAGGAGAATTTATTGGCTTAGCAAAATTTACAGAGGCTGGCACTGAAATCTTGAAATCGATTTATCGAATAGCAAAGAATTTATATTCAGATAAGCCATTCCATGAATCTTCTATATTTAAAAAAGCATATCTAACGGATATGATTCAAGAATTGATAGATAGAGGTTTTGATGTTCATAATGTTGATATTGAGGGCAATTGGATAGAAATCGATACTCATGAAGATTATCAAAAAGCCCTAAAAAACATTAACTGAAAATTTCAGTTTTTAAAAAACTCTAGAATGATGTAAAAAATGAAAATAATTAAAGAAAGGGTTAAAAAAAGACTTAAACTTTGGAGAAATCGTATTCTGATAGTTACATGGATTACGTATGCCAGTTTTTACCTGTGTAGAGTTAACATGTCCATTGCAATGCCAGGTATAATGGATGAGTTTGGTATATCAAAAACAGAAATGGGAGGTGTTTTAACTGCCTTATTCTCAGCATATGCAATCGGGCAATTTGTTAACGGTCAACTTGGAGATAAGCTTGGAGCTAGAAAAATCATTACAATAGGTATTCTATCATCTGCTCTATTGAACATAATCTTTGGATTTAGTACTGGTATACTGATTTTAATGATGTTGATATGGGCATTGAATGGTTATTTTCAGTCTATGGGATGGTCACTCAGTGTTAAAACAATAGCGAATTGGTTCCCATTGAAAAAAAGAGGTAAAGCATCTGCTGTGTTGGGAACTTCTTATCAAGTTGGTAACGCAGCTTCTTGGGTTTTAGCTGGACTTGTGATTGGAGCTTTGGGATGGAGATATGGTTTTTGGATCCCAGCTTTAATATTCATTGCAGTAGCTATATTTTGGTATAATAGAGCTAGAAATGCTCCAGAAGAAGTAGGATTGGCAACAATAGAGGAGGATGAAAGTGGTAAAAAACTTAAAGGGGAAGTTAGAAATGATAATCATTTGGGATTTAGATATACATGTAAGCAGTGTTTAATGAATCCGAGAATTTGGATAGTTGCTTTGGGTCTTTTTTTCTTAAATATCGTAAGATATGGGTTTTTGAGTTGGGCACCAACTTATATGTTCGAGGTTCAAAAAGCAACGATTTCAACAGCTGCTTATAAAGCCATAGCGATTCCAGTAGCAGGCTCTGTAGGAGCTATTTATGCTGGTTGGCTTAGTGACAAAAAATTTCAATCAAGAAGGGCACCCATGGCGGTTATAATGTTACTTATGTTGTCCATAGCCAGTTTCTTATATCCTCAAGTTCCAACTGGTGATTGGGTACTGAGTTTAATTCTCTTAATGGTGATAGGGTTTATGCTTTATGGTCCACATGTTTTAATGGTTACAACAATGCCTATGGATTATGGAACAAGAAAGGCCGCAGCATCAGCCGCTGGTTTTATAGATGGTTGGGGTTATATTGGTGCAGCTATAACTGGTGTTGCTTCTGGTTGGTTGATAGATAATTTTGGTTGGAATGCAGCATTCAATTTTTGGATAGTGTCAGCAATCTGTACTGCTGTTTTGATGGCAATGCTTTGGAATTATAAACCTAAGAAGGGTAAATATCATTAGAAAATCATGAGGTATTCAAGTATTAAATAAATCGTTTGTTTGAACGAATATGTCTTGAATATATGGAAAACAGAGTTTTTAATCTCCCTTCTTTTAATGCCTTTAAAATATTCCAAGGTTCAACGAGAAATCTCATGATCAGCCATGAAGTTAGAAAATGTTTTGAAAAAAATCTTAAACGGTTTGTATGATATGTTTTAAACTGCCAATCTTGTTTTTTCATCGTAATACCTTTGTAATGATATATTATTGATTCTGGGGTGTAGATTATTTTGAAGCCAGATTTTCTTGCTCGAAAACAGTAATCAACATCTTCGAAGTAAATTGGAAAAAAATTTTCATCGAGAAAACCAATCTTATTAACTACCTCATTTTTTATAAGCATACATGATGCAACCACACAATCTACTTCTTCCATTTTTTGGGGTGCAAATCTTTTACTTAAACCATATCTATAGTTATAACAACTTTTTTGTATTTTACCATTAGGTAAAATTTGTTTTGAACCAACAATCCCAATTTTTTCATCACTATTAGCGACTTTTACCATTTCTTTTAACCAATTTTTCCTCACTTCAGTATCGTTGTTTAACAGCAGAATAAAATCTGCCTCGTTTTTTAAAGCCTTTCTAATCCCAATATTATTTCCCTTAGAGAAGCCGTAATTTTTAGGATTTTCAATTAGTTTTACTTTTGGGAAAGAATTCTTAATCATTTCCACACTTTTATCTTGACTATTGTTATCAACAACAATTATTTTATAGTTTCTGTAAAATGTTTTATTTTGGATTGACTCAATACATTTTCTTAAAAGAGGTTTACCATTGAAGTTTAAAACTATTATATAAACGTTACCTTTTTGTTTTTTCAATTCTACCATCTTTGAAATTCAAATTTGTTCTATGTCTTTAATTACTAGTATAAACATTTATTTGATTTGATTAATGAGGATTTGGAATATCCAGAATGCTGCCTCCTTGTAAGCATATCTCAAAAGATTGATTAGTTTTTTATCATGTTGTTACTGGAAATCCTCTTTTTTGAATTGGTATATTTCTTCAAAACTGTCAAGATGTTTCTTATACCATCCTATTGTTCTTTTCAACCCTTCCTCAAGAGTTATTCTTGGTTTGAACCCTATTAATTTCTCCATATTTCCATTAGCATAGATGAGCCCTGTATTCATTTCACCTCTTCTCATAGGTAAATGTCGAATTTCAGAATTACCCCCAGTTAATTCTAATATTTTTTTTGCTAAATCAATGACTTTTATAGGTGTAGCGGTTCCGATTTCTACTGTTCCTTGTGGTAATTTTTTAGCACATACAATCAGCGCTTCTGTCACATCGTCCACATGAATGACATCCATTGTTTGTTCGCCATCACCGAATATCTCTAATGGTTCTCCCTTAAGTGCAGCTATAATAAAATAAGGTATTGCCTTCCGATATTCTTCTAAATATTCCTCTGGTCCATACACATTAAAAGGTCTTGTAATCACTGGTTTGAACCCAAATATTTTTCTATACATGTGTAAATAACGTTCACAATTTTCCTTGGTGATAGTATAGACATTATATTTCCACATATTCGGCTTACTTGTGAATACTATTTTTTTTACATTGTTTTTTCTCATGGATTCGAGTAGATTCAAAGTACCCAAAACGTTTACCTTTTCAGCTTCTTTTATCCTATGGAACAGTTCTGTCGTTCCCAATAATCCTGCCAAGTGGAAGACTACATCCACATCATCTAAAATTTTATCAAAATCAAACGTTACTATATCCCTCTGCACAAACTCCGTACCTATATTACTTTTTTTAATGTCGAATGCTATTACTCTGTTTCCCTTTTTTAACAATTCCCTTACAAGAGACGTACCAATAAAACCACTTGCTCCAGTGACCAAAACCTTTTCCTTAACCATTAGTTAATCACTTTTATTACAATTGTAATAGATTTATAATATATTTGTGAGAATATTTGAATCTTCAGGGTACTTAGTTATTATACGATATTTTTAATAGTTTTTTAAACTTCTTAACTTGTTTTTTGTATTCAAACTTCTTAACTTGTGTTTTTGATTTTCTTGATAATTTTTTATAAAATTTCTTATCTGTTTCCAATCTATTAATAACATTAACCCAGGCGTTTATATCAAAAGTATTTTTAATAACAATTCCAGCATCGTCCACACATTCTGGTTGGCCACCCATATTACTAACTATGCAAGGTATACCATTGCTCATAGCTTCAAAAATTATTCTAGGTGCAGAATCATGCATGATGGCAGGAGCTAATAAAATCTTAGTCATAGAGTAAATCTTTTTCATATCTTCTGTCCAAGGGATATATTTTACATTTTTACTTTTTTTTAATTCTTTCAATCTGTCAGTGTCACCAACAGCTAAAAAATTTTTATCAGGCATAGAATCTGCTATTTTTAGGAAAATATCTACACCTTTCCATATCTTTGGTCTTACTAAGGTTATAAATTTTGGATTTCTTTTATCTATTCTGTAATCACTAAACCTTACAAATGGATAGATTACAACAGAATTAAGATCATACCATTCTTTAATTATCATCTGCTTAAATTTCGAATTGGCTAAAATATAGTCGGAGTTTCTCAATGACTTTTCATACTCTTTGATGATTCTTTTGAAAAAAAGATACTGTATTTTATACTTCCATGTAGCATATTTTAAACAGTTATGTTTTTTTGAAGTATAAACATCATGAAAACGAGACAAGCAAAAATGTTCAAATCCCCTAACAAATGTTAAAACTGGTATATGATATTTTTTAGCCATCATAACAGATGCAGGTGTCAACTCAGCTTGAGTAACCATAAGGTTATACTTCCTTCCTTTTAGGAAATAATCCAATATACTAACCCATAATTTATTAAGAAAGTATCTCCTAACCCAACCTGGGATTCTTGTCCAAAAACTTTTCACATGATATATTTTAATACCCTTATATTCGATTATCTCATTTTTCCTCCCACAACAGATAACTTCTACATTATGTTCCTTTGCAAGTTCTTCAAACAAAGTTAAGGCTGATCGATCCCCCCCACCAGTTGGTGGGTAAAGACGTTGGAGTGAAAATAAAATTTTCATTTAATTACCATGTATCTATTAATCTTTAAATTTTCAATTATTTTGCTAATTTTTATATGAATGTTATACATAGTTTTAAAAGGCGAAAAATTTGTGTGGCATTTGTGGAATAGTTGGTTTTGAAGATAAAAGTTTAATTAGAAAAATGCTTAGAGTAACTCGTCACAGAGGTCCTGACGATACAGGGACATTCATAGATAGAAACGTTATGTTAGGTAACTCTCGTTTAAGTATAATAGACATAAAAACAGGTCATCAACCCATCCATAATGAAGATAATTCGATGTGGATAACTTACAATGGTGAAGTCTACAATTATTTACAATTAAAGGAGGATTTAGAACAAAAAGGTCATAATTTTTATACGAAGTCTGATACAGAGGTAATTTTGCATGCGTATGAAGAATACGGTGAGGACTGCTTCAATAAATTAAGGGGTATGTTTTCTCTTGCGATCTGGAACTGCGATAAAAATATGATGGTTCTCGTCCGAGATAGACTAGGTATAAAACCCCTATACTACACTATAGTTGATGGATCTCTCATTTTCGCTTCTGAAATAAAATCCATATTACAATATGATAGTTTGAATAGGGAGGTTGATTTAGAGGCTTTACACGATTTTCTCACGTTTCAATACGTTCCTGGTCCTAGAACACTTTTCAAGGGAATTAAAAAACTTCAACCCGGTAATATTTTGACTTATCGAAATGGGAAGATTAAAATTAAAAAATATTGGGATGTAGTAATAAATCCTTCTAAAAAGATGAACGAAAACCAGTGTTCTAAACAATTACTCAAACTCTTGGAAGAATCTATTAAGATGAGGTTGATGAGTGAAGTACCGTTGGGAGTTTTTCTCTCCGGAGGACTTGATTCTAGCACCGTCACTGCGATCCTCAGTAAGTCAGTTGATGAACCTGTAAAAACTTTTACTATTGGTTTCGGTCATATAACTGATGAGTTTGAATATGCTAAGATAGTTGCAGATCATTTTTCTACAGACCATCATGAGATTATGGTTAAGGAAGATTTCTTGAACTTATTACCCAAGGTAGTCTGGCACTATGATGAACCAATATGTGACGCTGCTATTATACCTACTTACATAATGTCAAAGTTTGCTAAAAAATACGCCACAGTACTCCTTGTAGGAGAAGGGGGAGACGAGGCTTTTGGAGGTTATCCAAGATACTGGTCGATGATGTCAATTGATCGGTATGGTTGGTTGATTCCAAATCTAGCTAAAAAAATAATTACTGGACTATCTTCACTATTTTATGAAAATAAAAAACTTTATATGATGTTTCCTTATCATGTTAGAAAATATTTTAAATATTCGGCTGCTTTTACACCTCTTATAGGTAAAAACAGTGAACTCTACACGAAATTGGTTGCGTTAGGGTTTGACGATGAAGAGAAAGGAAGATTATATGTTGACAGATTTAACAAATTGAAATTCTCTGAAAATCTCGTAAAGAAATACTTTAAAAAACGGTTAAGCATATTCAAAAAGATGATACTCTTTGATATAAAAGTAAATTTGTGTGATAATTTACTCATGCGAGTAGACAAGATGTCCATGGCTAATTCCCTAGAGGCTAGAGTTCCTTTTCTAGACCATAAATTGATGGAATTTGCAAACAAACTTCCTGTCAAATTAAGAATGGGAAAATATATTTTCAAAAAATCCATGTCTAGGATATTATCCAAGACCATAATAAGTAGAAAAAAACGTGGTTTCCCAGTGCCATTACATTTTTTCTTCAAAAACGAATCTAGAGATATTATATTGCAGATTTTGGATAAATTTCACAAAGAAAAATATTTCAAGTTTAATTATATTCAGAGCTTACTTAAAAATTCAAAATTTAGGAATTATTATCAACTTTGGAGTTTAGTTAACTTCTACATATGGCATAAAATTTATATCGACAATAAACCCAAAAAATTCCATTTCACTCTTGATAATATTATATAATTTTCATTACTTCCCCAAACACTTATAATGATTAGTCTCACTAAGAAGTTCTGGTCTAATGAAATTTTTTGTATCCATTATGTATGCATCAGGACTATGTTTAGATATCAATTCTTCTATTTTGTTTTTTCTATAGTATTCATGATCTACCAATAAAATTATACAATCCTTATTTTTAATCGTTTCAATTAAATTAGATTTTTTACCTCCAAAGGTTTCATCATTATGTGGATCAAACACATAAACATCAGCACCACCATCTATAAACTCTTCGATTATAATTTTGCTGGGGCTTTCTCTTGTGTCAGAAATATTTTTCTTATAACTTGTCCCAAGAACACCAATTTTATTACCTCTTATTTTTTTCCCAATTTCTTTTAAAGCGTCTTTAACCAAACTAACTATGTAATAAGGCATACTCTTGTTTATGTCCCCAGCCAGTTCTATGAATCTGGTATCCATACCAATTTGTTTCGCCTTATAAGCCAAATAAAATGGGTCTAAAGGAATACAATGTCCTCCGACTCCTGGACCAGGATAATGTGGAAGAAAGGCATATGGTTTAGTGGATGCAGTTTTGATAACCTCCCACGTATCAATCCCTAATTTCTCGAATAATTTAGCAGTTTCGTTTATCAGAGCTATGTTTATGTTTCTAAATACGTTTTCAAAAATTTTAGTCGCTTCTGCTGTTTTCAATGACGACACAGTAATTATTTTATCTGTTGAGGTTATAATGTTTGAATAGAGTAAACATGCAAGTTCTTGGCTCTTTTTATTTATACCACCTATAATCGTTGGTAAATCTTCCATGTGCCACTTTTCATTGCCTGGATCGATTCTCTCGGGACAATAACAAAGATAAAAATCTTGGCCTGTTTTTAAACCATTTTTTTCAAGTATAGGTTGAACGACTTCTTCTGTTGTACCAGGATATGTTGTACTCACAACAATAACTATATTTTCTTTCTTCAAGTACTGAGAAATGGTTTTAGTAGCATTTTTTACGTATTTCAAATCGGGTAAATATCCCTCTTTTAATGGTGTAGGAACAACAATAAAGAATGCATCTCCACCCTTCAGATCATCTGGATTATTAGTTGGTACAAATTTTGATGAAGGCTCATATCCTTTTAAACAAAATTTGTTGTTCTTAATATCATCAATTTTTTTTCTATTTACATCATAACCTATCGTTTGATAATTCTTACTGAATAGGCATGCTAATGGATAACCAACATATCCCAAACCAATTATACATATTTTAGCAGTTTTGTTCTCTATTTTTTCCTTTAACATAACACCATCTTTAAGCTTATAGTTAAATAATTAAATATTTTAAACAGATTCAATTTTTTTAACAATTTTTTCAAAGTTCTTATATTGTATCTTAAAATCAAATTTTTCAGCTTGTTTTAAACTTTTTTTAGACATTTTCTTGTAGAAGTTATCATCATCAAATTTTTCAATTGCTTCAATCCATGAATCAATATCGAATATGTTTTTAATTATTATACCAGCTTCATTGATATCTTCAGGTAAAGCACCCATATTACTTACTATACAAGGTATTTCGTTACACATGGCCTCTACAGTTATCCTACCAAAACTTTCAGGCATAATTGATGGAACTAAAAGGATTTTAGTTTGCATATAAATTTCTTTCATATTATGGGTCCATGGGATGTATTTTATGTTCTTGGTTCTCATTAATTCACGTTTTCTATCTGTATTTCCAACTGCTAGGAATTTTCGTTTTGGCATCCTTTTTGATATTTTTATGAATATTTCCACACCTTTGTGAATTTCTGGTCTAATCAGTGTTATGTATTCTGGACTCTTTTTTTCAACTCTATAATCATCAAATATGAAAAATGGATATATTACGACTGAATCTAAACCATACCATTTTTTTGTGATATTTTGAATGAAATTTGAATTTGCTGCTAAGAAATCGGCTTTTTTTAAGGCTTTTATGTGCCATTTTATAATCCTTTTAAAAAATGGATACTGTATTTTATACTTCCAGGTAGCATATTTCAGACAATTATGTTTTTCCATTATTTTTACATCTCTAAGATTTGAGAGACAAAAATGCTCTTGGCTTCTGACAAAAACTAAAACAGGTATTTTATGTTTTTTTGCCATTTCGACGGTTGAAGGTACTACAGTTGTTTGTGTGAGAACAAAATCGTAATTCTTTTTTTTGAATAATATATCTAGATACTTGGCCCAAACTCTGTTAAGAAAGTATCTTTTAATCCAACTAGGTGAATAAGTAAATGGGGTATTAACTCTGTGGATTTTAATCATGTTATGAATAATCATTTCCGTTTTATTTCCCGTGCAAATTGCTTCTAATTCGTGATCTTCCTTAAGTTTTTCGAATAATGTCAATATAGAATATTCTGCCCCACTTTTAGCAGGATAAAAATTTTCACCAGAAAAAAGAATTTTCATTTTATTTATCCTCACAGCTATCAATAAAATTCTGTAAAATAGTTTTAATTTTAGATTCTTTATCTCCCATCACTTCAAATCTTAATCGTTTTATTTCCTTGATTTTATTTCCAAGGTTTTTAACATCATAACATACCAGCACTTTACCTTCTCTTTCTAGTTCTTTTGCCACATCCATTTGATGGTCATTCCTATGTTCATTATATTTTTTCCTCCTTGGGACGGTTATTGTAGGTTTTTTGTTTTTTAGACATTCTATTATAGTCCCTGCACCAGCATGTGTTATAACAATATCTGTTTTTTTTATGTATCCCAGAAATTCACCCCTTGAAACAAACTCAAAATATTTACAGTTTCTTGGATTATATTTTGTAAATCCTTTTTGTACAATTATCTCTTCTTTAATTTTTCCAGCAATTTCATCTACTTTTTTAATTAACCGACTAAAATCCCGTGCCGTGCCTACAGTTACAAAAATCAAAATATCTTACCTCCATATTTTGCCTTATTACCGTATTTTTTCAGTAGAGATCCCCACTGTACTAAAAATAGATCAGCTATAGGATATAGGAACCTACCAGTTATAGAGGGGTGTTTTATTCGGCTTAGAGATTCTATAAATATTATTTTTTTTCCAAAAAACTTTCCAATATAACACATAGGGAGTCCTATTCCTCCACCAGTGGTAATAATAAAATCTGGTCTTTCTTCTAAAAAGATGAAAAAACACTGGATAAAAGTCATGAATAAATAAAAAGGGTTTCTTACTGGTTCTTTGATAAAATATGTTTTATATTTTTTTGGTAAATCCTTTGTAATTTCTTTTTTTTGTGTCAAATAGAATGAATTGTATTTTTTCCACAAATCTCCCAATTGTAACAATTGAGTCAGGTGTCCGCCTGCTGCAGCAACTAAACATAATTTCCTCATAATTTATCACTAACGTTCGTTAAGAATTTAAATTGATATTATTTAATTACTTTCTATGAAAGTTTTAGTAACTGGCGGAGCAGGCTTTATTGGGAGCCACCTCGTGGATTTTTTGGTAGAAAAAAATTATGATGTTCGGGTTTTAGTTAGAGAGGGAGAAGTCCATCCTGCTTATATAAAAGACAAAGACCCAGAAATACTAGAACACCTGAAAAAATTAACTGTGGAAATTGTTTATGGAAATTTACTCAACAAAAAATCCATTGAGGAAGCTTGTAATGGTGTAGATACTGTTTATCATCTTGCCGCAATTGCTCGCGAATATGAAGGTTTACCAACACGAGTTTATTACGAGGTTAATACTTTTGGAACAAAAAATTTGCTAGATGTATGTTTGAAAAATAATATTAAAAGATTTGTTTATATAAGCACTAAAGATGCGTGTGGCCCATCGCTCAATGGAAAACCCTTGACAGAAAAGACAAAACCCCGTCCAGTCATTGTGTACGGGAAAAGTAAATTAGGAGGGGAAGTTCTTTCTCTATACTATTACAAAAAATTTGGATTACCTGTCACTATTATAAGACCACCATTGATATATGGCGAGAGATATCCTCTTCTTGCTAGGTTTTTCAGGAGAGTTAAAAAAGGCATATTTCCCATATTCGGAAGTGGAAAAACACTTTTTGAATTTTGTTATGTGAAAAATCTGGTGCACGGAATTTATCTTGCAGGAAAAAGTAGAAAGGCGATAGGTGAAACCTACTTCATTTCAGAAGGTTCTTATAAGATAAGAGAAGTTGTAGAAGCAACTGGTAAGGTCATGGGAGTTGATTTAAAAATCATCTGTTTACCAAAATCAGTAGGCTATTCCATTGGGTTAATTTTTGAGGTTCTAAACAAAATATTTCCTTTTCCTCCGTTTCGTGTCAAAGAAACTAGTAGACCATACTTTTCGAGGAGAACAGTTGAATGGACAACAGAGGCTCTACATGCCTGCGACATTTCTAAAGCAAAAAAGGAATTAGGCTATAAACCCCCTTTCTCCTTAAAAGAAGGTTTGGAGCGAACTATAGAATGGCATGAGGAAAAGAATTTAATTTAATGAAGGTTTTATCACCCACTTTTTATTGATATTTTAAAAGGATTACATGAGTATTTACAAAATGGAAGCTCCTTATTCCTCATTTTTTTTCTTATCTTTTTGTATTTTTCACTCTTCCATATTTTTTGTAATGGCTCCTCGAAAACATTTCCTAAATCATGAATTCCATTTATGTCATAACAACAACATATTATTTTTCCATTCGATAAAATTCCAGTTTTGTTTAAGAAAATGCAATTACAATTTATCTTATGAATTAAAGATTTTTTGGTTAATTTATATCTTGAAAATTCTTCATGTTTTTTC
>Ga0209636_10002315_pt1 | contig 19420 bp, 12 predicted proteins | sample DeeMarSWOR152_54_FD_187464 | JGI IMG/M metagenome (GOLD analysis project Ga0209636, IMG submission 187464) | Marine sediment microbial communities from White Oak River estuary, North Carolina - WOR-1-52-54 (SPAdes) (version 2) | ecosystem: Environmental > Aquatic > Marine > Intertidal zone >... | reverse complement strand
TGTTACCCCGTCCACTCCAATGCGGGTTGTTATGTCTGGACCTGTGATACAATAACCTCTTCAAATGCCCGGGTCGCGGTAGTAAGCAATCTCAATACTGGAACTTTTGATTACAGCGACATTTTTGTCATTACTGATACATCTTCTTTGACTCAACCAATTCATGTCCTGGCTCCGGTTGTCAACGATACATTTGCAGTTGGGGACACATGTTATGTTACCTGGCATAGCCAGACTTTTACGTCACCCAATCAAGTAAATTTGTCGTACTCAATAAGTGGTCCAGCTGGACCATGGATCAATATTGCTACGACAGCAAATAGTCAGAGGTATTATGCCTGGATCGTCCCCAATTACCTGGTGGATAGTTGTTATATAAAAGTCGAGGATGTCAACGGCTCAGCCGCCCAGATAAGTGAACCGTTTTCTATCGCGATTCAACAAATAAGAATTATTTCGCCAACCTCAATCAAAGAATGGACTATTGGCAGAAAATATTTTATGCTATGGCAATATAGCGGTAATTTCTCCAATGCAGTCATTGACTACTCTTATGACGGTGGTGCTACCTGGGTGAGTATTGCATCACCTACTGCTAATGATGGTGAATATGAATGGACGATTCCCAATACACCATCAACCCAAAGTCTTATTCGCATACGGAATTATGAAAATTCAAATGTTACAGCGATCAGCGATACCTTTACAATCAAACCTCAAGAAATTTTCGTAAGTTATCCAATCGTTAGCGACAGTTTTTTCGTAGGTAGAGAATATTATGTCACATGGGATTATACCGGCGCCTTTTCTATGGTAAATATTGAATATTCAACTGATGGCGGCTTGACCTGGACACCATCGGCATCGGGAGTTACGAATAATCAGTATTACGAATGGACTGTTCCAAATGCGCCAACAAATCTGGCGGTTGTGCGCGTAATAAATGCAGCGAATTTAAATACGGTTGGAGTAAGTGATACATTCAGTATCATTCCTCAAACAATTGAGGTTACTTCGCCGACCATGAATAATGAATGGATTGTTGGAAGGAAATACTATATCAGCTGGCGATTTACCGGCGCATTCCCTTCAGTAAAACTTGAATATTCACACGACGATGGCAATGTCTGGAATACGATTGTTGAGGCTATTGCAAACTCGGGTAATTATGAGTGGACAATTCCTAATACACCATCGGATAGCTGCTTTGTCAAAGTTCTGAATTACAGCAACCTCAATGTATATGATATAAGCGAACGGTTCCGTATTCCCCTTCAGACAATTACCGTTACCTCACCAAAGGCGGGCGATAATCTCCTCTCGGGAAGGAAATACTATATTACCTGGAATTGGACTGGCACTATTTCACACGTAAACATTCAGTATTCTACCGATAATGGTGTAACCTGGAATAATATCGCAAGCAATATTAATAATAATGGCAATTACGAGTGGACGGTTCCGACGGCAAATGCTGAAAGCTGTTTCGTAAAATTGATTAATGCGGCCAATCCGAACGCCTTTGACATAAGCGAAATGTTCTCAATTCTGGCCCAGCAGATTACGATCACTTCACCGGTCTTCACAGATACGCTACTTTCCGGCCGGAAATATTATCTTACCTGGCGTACAAAGGGTTCTTTCAGCAACGCTAATCTTTCCTATTCGCTTGATGGCGGCCAGACCTGGACAACAATCGCCACGAATGTTACCAACAACGGTTATTATGAATGGAATATGCCTGAAGTTATTTCTAATGACGCTCGAATCAAAATTGCCAATAGTGCGCAGCCGTTAGTTTTTGCGAATAGTGATACGTTTACGATCGCCCCTCCAATATTGGAAATCACATCACCTGCTCTGGCTAATCTCTGGTATGCAACAAGAAAGTACTATATCACTTGGAATCAACTCGGTATCATACAGCAAGTCAACCTCTCTTATTCTTTAGATGGTGGTGGTTCCTGGAATCAGATTATTGCCAACCAGACCAACCAGGGTAATTATGAATGGACAATTCCCTCTGGAACCCAATCCCAAGATGCCCGAATCAGATTGACGAATAGTGCGAATTCTTTAATCGTTTATTTCAGCGATTCATTTACAATTGCCCTACTTGGCATCAAGGGATCCTCATTCGAACAACTACCTGGCGAATTTGCTCAGCGTTTTGTTCCAAATCCATTTTCCAAAAAGGGCATGATTAAACTTGCTATACCGTACAATTCTAAAATTTCATTGGTGACGTACGATGTTTGCGGGCGAATCGTTGACAAAATCTTTGACAACAACATTGAAGCTGGCTATCACTTATTTTCCTATGAGAGCAATTTACCTTGCGGAATCTACTTCTTGAGACTTGAAGCATTAACTGGTAAAGAAGAATTTGTTCAAACAATAAAGATATTGAAAACGAAATAATCTCGAATCGATTGGGGATAGACATGACATTTTGAACATTTTTCTTTATTATTACCCCATTGCCTGTGCCCCTAGATTCGGCCTTTGATTGCCGGGAACTCCAATTCTGTACTTAAGATGATGCGGTAGCCTGTACGAAACGGAAATAAGTAAAATTCGCTGACCTGATCGTTTCGTAGATATAATGGACCGGATTTTCAATCTTAGACTCTGAATTATTCCTGTAAGGTATAATTCCCAGGGAATACAAATGATTCTGGAGAATTACCATTAATGATACGATGATTTGATGGCAAACCGTTGGTGAAAGCGTATGCGTTTCTCTTTTGTTCTACTCTTGCGTGTGCGTGATTTCTGTCGACATCGCTTGCTGAAGCCATCTCCTTTTGTAGATTATACAGTCCGAATTCATGCAATTAATATCGGAGTAACTTCGTTCTATTATAAATATTCTAAGGGTATTTATCTCTTTTTACACAAATAAGGTGACCGATACAGGAATATGATCACTCGGACGTAATTCCCTCCCTCTAGTAGTTGCGGTTTCATCACAGTGTGCATCATAAACTGCATGTTCAACCATTGCACTCCCATCTTTAATGGAAACAGGACTGGTCTTTTCAGCTATGCCTCTAGATACGAATATGTGGTCAATTAGAGTGGTGACCATATGTCCTTCAGAGAATGGATCTTCAAACCTTGTGCTGTAGGAGCTACTTATCATTTCGGAAGACATAGTATGATACATCCGGAGTTCGGGTTCCAGCAAAGATCCTTGTATTTCATCAATTATGTTATGAATGAGGAACTCCATTTCCATCGCGTCAGCGAAGGGTCCATCATTGAAATCACCCATGATGACCAAGGGTTGGTTGCCCAGACTGCTGCCCAACCTCTCTTTCACGAAAAGTCTCATTTTCCATATTTCAGCAGAAAGCTTTTGCCTGGCGTTTAGGGCGTCGAGGACTGCGGTTTTCTTGCGTTTAATCCACTGATCTACTGTCTTAAGTTTTGAATACTTCGATTTGAGATGCACTGCGGCTACAATTATCGATTTATTATGTTTTGACAGTTCGACGACAACGGGGGTTCTGTATATGCGACCCGGTTTTCTTTTCTCTAACTTATACTCTCCCCAGGGATAGTAGTAGAAATTCTTCCTCAGAATATCCATTTTTGGCCCATCGTAGTCAAACTGCTGTGCATTCCAACCACCCTTTTTGACTAGAATGTGTATGTTTTGCGTTCTTTCACTCTGTGTGAATACTTGGTATTGGTCATCTAGATAGTCATTTACGAACAATTCCATTTGTGTCTTTAACTGGGGCCCTTCTTCTACAGCGATTACGTCAGCTCCGAGCTTCCTGATCATTTTTCCCATTCTATTGCACAGCCCTTTCACCTTTGCAATTGGTTCGAGTTTTATTGGGCCGAGCTTTGCTCCTGGAAAGCTCTCGAGTATTTTTGCTTTTCTTTTTTCAAAAAAAGGATACATCCATTCAGCATTGAATGTTGTTAATTTTAGATCTGGCATAGGGTCCTCCTTATATACTTCATATACTTCGGCCGTTAGATTTACATTCGGCCACACAAATTACATTGATACGTCTTTTGCGGCATCTTAATGCGTTAGTGGAACTAATCAAGAGTCCGCCACCTACAGACAGATGTCAGAAATGCCTACGGCTTTTTTTCTACCTCCTTTGTCAATACGGATGCTCCATAGGTGACTAACAATTCGTACGCGTATTGTCTGTGGAATTTCAGAGACCGGAGAAACATCACTATCGAGCCCACTAAGGCGGCAGTTGCAATTGTTATTCTGTAATCGAGGTCAGCCTTATGATGGACACCGAAGAAAAGCAGTGAGATAATCAGCAGTGTGAAGGAAATATTGCGGCAGAAACCGTATTGGGTAAGAAAAATGTCGAGAGTTGAGGTGAGATTATCTTTGTATCTGAGTTTTCCCTCTACAAAGGTGAATATCGATTTCATCAAATTGTGCTCAGAATCTTTGCATGGGACTTTTTTCATTATTGCACTGCAAATCGATTCTGGCAGCGGTGCAAAGTAGTCGGGTATGATCTTTGTGTACCACCTGTCGTTCTTGATAAGTAGATGTGTTGTCGGCTGCCCCAAACATTTGTTGATCAATAGGATTTCCAGTAGTATCTTAGCTGGCGAAGCTAGTATGTGGCCAATGATATATGCTATGATAAGTACAATGACGGCGAGCGAGACGTTTACGCTTTTGAATTTATCCAGGTTGCCGAACCAAACATATTCGATGGCTGTAAGAAAGAGAAGACCAGACGCAAGATACCCGAAGAAATCATATACCGTAAAGGGTGGGTCTTTCATGACGCCTCCTTATTTGTCTACGTACAATCGTTTGCCCATAATTTGGACCTCATACATAACAACTGTGGATAATTCTAGCCCGACTTGTCCAATTGTCAAGGTGGCTGTCCACTGCACGTTTACAAACAATCAGGCTTTAAGAGGATGTCCGAAGGGAAGATGAACAAAGTGTGAACGTCTTGCTATGAGACTGGTAACGCTTTTAGGTTGTAGCATGCTTTCTGTTCGAGAAACAACGTAGTACTGAGATGGCGCTGGAAGAAGTGGGGGCGCGGCGCCCAAATCATTCCCTTACCTACAATGTGAAACCCGATTATCGTATCAACAGCAATTTCTCAGTAGCAGTAAAATCGCCTGCCCGAAGTGTCACGAAGTAGACACCACTGTGCAATAATAGGTTACGGTCATCACGGCCATCCCAGGATAGCGTATTGCGTGAGGCATCCGACGCACCGTTCCCTTGAGAAGATGGTCCTCGTCCTTCGGACGTGATTAGGCGAAAATCTCTTACTAATCGACCTGCCGCATCATATATTTGTAACGAAATATACAGCAGCTCCAATCCGACATCGCGGATTTCATATCTGATGTCGGTTTCGTTTTGGAACGGGTTCGGATATATCCTCAACCTAAGATTATTCACACCGTAATTCCTTTGTTCTTGGGTGTAGCAAGTGTCTTGTTCTGTCCTCAGGATCAGGAAATCACAATCATAGGGCGGGTAAGGGCTGGTCCATCCAGCAACAACATATCCACCATCTGCTGTGAGTTGCACCGACTCACCATGACACTCAGAGCCATATGTAACCGTCATTGACCACAATTCGTCGCCATTGTTGTCTATTCTCAGAAGGTAAAGGTTACATGTATAAAACATTGGGGACCATGCGTAGAAACCGGTGATAATGTATCCGTTGTATGTGGCACAGATTGAAAAACCGTAATCGTGGTCTGCGCTGCTTCCATAAGTTCTTGTCCACAGAGTGTCTCCGTATTCATTTGTTCTCACGACGTAGACGTCGTAATCTGGGCCCGTGAAACTGCCGGTGGCACCAACGGCTATGTACCCGCTGTCATACGTTTGTTGAACGGAAAAGAAATTATCAGTGTTTGGCCCCCCGTATGTCTGTGTCCAAGACGTATCGCCATTGGCGTCAGTTACTAATAAGAATGCATTTTCATCTTTGTAGCCTGCAATAACAAATCCGCCGTGGTAATTTTCTTGGACGCATCGTCCCCATTCATCCTGTGACCCACCGTGCATTCTAGTCCACAGCAGATTCCCGAGTGAATCGACCTTTACCAGATAGACATCGGATGTACCCAGGTGATTGGTCTTCCCGACAGCGATGTATCCGCCGTCGCTAGTTTCTTCCACTGAATATCCAACGTCTGCTCTGGGTCCGCCATACGTATTTGTCCAGAGCATAGTACCTTCTTCATCAGTCCGCAGAAGATATAAGTCATAATCACCTGTACCGGAAGAATCAGTCCAACCTGCGATAACATATCCTCCGTCAGTCGTAATATCGACCGAGTTTCCAACATCATTGCCGGTTCCTCCATATGTGTGTGTCCAGACCGTGTCACCGAGTGAATCAAGTTTTACAAGCCAGATATCGCCGTTACCAATACCAAATGAGTGTGTTACACCAACAGCAACGAATCCGTTATCGTTAGTAGGCTGGACTGAGTAAGCAATGTCACTTGCACTACCGCCGTAAACTTTAGTCCAAAGTATGCCTGGGGATTGTGCATGTATAAGTGCCGGTGTCGAAAGTATTATGACTAGGAATTGGTAGCACATGTTTACGTTTTTCTTCATATATTCCTCTTTACACGTTCCAAGGGATTTAACCCTCGATGGTCTCTTCAATCAATGATAGACGCGTAGCCAGTCTTTGTCAAGGTATGAAATCGGCTTAAATCGAAACATCTGACAATTGGCAGTTGTCACGGAAGAAACCGCCAAAAAAATCACTCTCCGCTCTGTCTCCTCACGTCACAAAGCGGTGAAGATGTTTGGGGCTATGTATCACTGTAATCAATCGCTTGTGAAAAGAGCGAAGCCGCTCAGAAAAGCATGCTTTCTTTGGGTTTAATAGCCAACGCCTCAACAATTGATTCTTTCAAATCACTGCAATTTTATTTGTTGTCACTGTTATCGATTCTACCGGAGGTGGAAAGCCAGCGACCAGAGTCGAACTGGTGACCTGCCATTGATCTCGAGGAAATCATTGATTTCAGAGAGGCGGTTTACGAAACCGATCTTGATGTTTTTGATATGTTTTTGAATTCTGACAGAATTCGCACAGATGCAATCCAGTGCAGCATTCGCACCCTTGTGAATGTTACTGAAGGTTACGGTAGGTTTGGAAGGTTACGGTCAGAAAATGGTACGTGGAATACAATGGGGTCGGGCTTTATGCCGACCCCATCGTTCATTCTCCTCTAGTTATACTCAATAGCATCCCCATGAATATAGCACTTCCTTGTTGTCGATAGAAACAAATGCCACGTCAAAGTGCCCGATGTTGGAGTTGTATTCATTTTCCCTATTAAAAGCAACCGCCCAGATGTCACAACTGTCATAAACGCATTTTTCGGCATAACAAGGTATTCGCATCGGCTGACTGTGCCATGAATCTCCATAGGCAGCTATCACGCAATCCTTAAGAATATCGCCATCCTCGCCAAGGGAATCGGCTATATCCGCCATTCGGTCAACCAGGGTGTTTTTTAAATCAAATGACAGATCCGTGCCGTAATAATTGTCAGCGAACATCTGGTGGGCATCTCCAAACGGAACAGAAGTCGGATTGGCAGTATAATCAATGTTGGTTACAACTACTTCCGGATCGCAACGCAGCTTTAAATGATAGCATGATAGCAAAAGCATCCCTGAGAACAATGCTAAGTATAACTTCTTCAAAGCCATCTTTCCTCGCTGTCAGTGAGATATTATACAATAATGTTGCTAATTGTCAAGAGTTGTGGGTTCATAAAGTCACCAATTATTTGCTGAATGCAATTGGCGAAGTGGTGCGTACATTTGACATTATCACATTCGGTGTACATGGTTTACCAAAATGCAATTTGTACCCTTGTTCGCCTTAGATAGCTGGCTTATGGTATAACCATCAATTGATCAAAATCCCTTCGTTGACATGGATTAATAGGTGAATATAACTATCTAGTTTTGTTTACTGCTTACTGCATACTGCGTGCTGTTTATGCCTTTCGCCGGGATGATGGAACTTGGTAGACATAGCGGACTTAAAATCCGATTTCATGGTTTTTGAGATCTTCCGATATCACGGCGAAAATCAAGGAAACACAGACCTGACAACATTTTCCGTGATTCTTGGTAGTACCGGGAATTCTGCCTATTGCTCCCTATTTTGGCATCTACACCGCACAAATACCGCACATGTGAGGAGCTGGCTTTTGTAGCTGGCTCCTCTCTTCTTTTAGATCTTTGAATCAGTATTGACACAATTCTATCGCAGATTACAATTCTGGGGAGGAAAGATGGTAAGAAAAGCTGTGTTGTATTTAACCTTGATCTCCACCATGCTTCTAGCGACTACACAGAGTAACGGGATGAGAATACAGGATTTCCGCTTACCAAGTCAAAAAATATTTGGTCTGTGGCTCTCGGCTGGATTGGATAGGTACTATTATGGTGATGATATAGGCTACTACGCGGATGTTCGACCCTATTTCCGGCTTCTCAGTGATACAACAGAAATTGACCTTCTATTTGGCGTGAGGGGCGACCACAGGCATTTGTCGGGCATTGATTGCTATAGCAATGCGGAGATACGGCATTATCCCTTTTCCTTGCCTTTGTTCCTACATGGAGAGTTGGATCTCCAAGTTTCTACACGCAGTCCTGACTGGGAACCTTATTTGGTGTCTGATTTTGAAATCGGCAGTGGATTGGGACATTTAAGAGAAGGCCAGCACGTAGCCATGGCTCTTCACATTAACGATATACTAGTAAAGGATGGAATAATAGATAATGATTTGACCAGAGAGACAATTCTACGAATAGCTCAGGCTCTTTCAAAAGAAGATTTCTTTCGGATCAAATACGATAGGCATCTGAAGTATTTCTTCCAAGAAATTGAAGAAGTGCTCAGTTCTGATCCAGTATGCAATAAGCCAATACCAGCTTTCACCTGGTTCAAAATGTATTCGATACTTCTAGCTACCCCTCATTACCGGTGGCCAGTTGAATACGGATACTGGCACCGAGTGTTTGGATCAAGGTTCAGTATCGACTTTATGGCTGACAATATTAACAAAGATTACACAGCATATCGATACAGGAAATTAGAATTCCCCGTTTTCGATCGCTATTACTATACGCCAGGGATACGCGTAAAATACGAATACGGTAAACCTATAGATCTACGCAGGCAATTGACATTTACTTCATCATATATCGCTATCTGGTGTGATGAAGCCGTTATCCACCAGGCAGATATTCAGTCCAGATACGGATATGGTATCATAGATTTCATTCTGATAGAAGGCGTTGTCTCTATATACTATAATCATGTAGTACCGCAAGATACGAGTTCACTAAGCATGTCCGGCATCAGGCCAGAAGTTGAGTTTAGCTACTATATTGAGAACGGTATCGATGTTGGCCTGGATGGCGGTTGTGATTTCAGAAGGGAGGAAAGTCAATTACCTGACAATGGGTATGATTATACTGCAAATTGGTTCGTCGAATTTCATACAAGGTGGCGAGTTTTCTAGTAGTGGCGTTATTGAGGTAACTAACATGCGATCAAATTGGAGGAAAGTGGACTATCTCAGAATTCTTGGTATCGCAACAATATTGGTAGGCACTGCTGAAGGGATGAGTTACGGAATAAAGGCAGGAATAAACATTGCCAACTTGCATGGTACAGGAAGTACGTATTCAAGGATAGGGTTTTGTGGAGGATGTTTTGCGATATTGAAGCTTACAGATGTGTTTGTTGTTCAGCCAGAAGCATTGTATACACAGAAAGGTACAAAGTGGGGACGTGCATTGATGCTCCCAGGAACTTTGCAAGTGGTAAGTAAATTGAACTATTTCGAAATGCCGATTTTGCTGAAAATGATACTACCAGATAAGGGTAATGTGAAACCGCACCTTTTTGTGGGTCCGTACTTTGGCTTGAATGTTAGTGCAAAAGATAGAATTGAAGTGAATGGAGAAATACGAGAAGAAGATATTGAGAATGCTCAAGGCACTGAATTCGGTATGGTTTTTGGCGGTGGACTTGATTTCATTCTAAGAACAGGAAGGATTGTATTTGACGGCAGGTACACGGTGGGATTGACAACAACCTTAGAAGAGAGCATTGAAACAAGAAATAGGGTTATTTCGATTATGCTTGGCTATTCGTTTTGAGGACTAATGTGGGTTTTACGGAATCTGCAAAATTGTAAAGAAATCGGCGGGTTGATCGGTAAAAACTACGTGTTAGATAAGCATTATTAGGCTCAAGAGTTTACAAAACTTACAGAAGTAAAGGAGTACAATGTACAGAAACAATGCAGTTGCGATTACGAAACCGAATTGTTTGGTAAAAACGTGGCACTGAGAGGGCGCTGGATAATGGATCAAAAGATGAGTGCCCCGCAAACCCGCAAAAAATAAAGCCAGCGACCAGAGTCGAACTGGTGACCTGCGGTTTACGAAACCGATCCTGATGTTTTGGATATGTTTTGGAATTCCGACAGAAATCGCACAGATTGAATACAGACAATGGTTCGCACCCTTCTGACCATTGCTGGATTTTCTGTCCTGTACCGAATGTTTTGGTAAAAACGTGGCACTGAGATGGCACTGGGGTCGGTAACATAGACTGCTGCCCCCAATTTTGGCATCTACACCGCACAAATACCGCACATGGGGTCGGTGGTTTAAGAAGCTGCTGACCCCGCTTTTTTCTCAATTATATTTCCTTAGTATCTCTTCATTCTCCATCCACATAGCAAAATACGGATAAGGACTGTTTTTTTGCTTCAAATAAATCAAAAAGGGTTTTGAGACAATAAACCTCCGTGGTGCCATTACAAGTTCTTCGAGGAAAATAATGATTGCCTCAGACTTTAACACAGCACCTTTCTCATCAAGTTTGAATCTAATCCGTTGATAGGCCTTTGCACCTCCTACCACAAAAGCACGCAGGTACTTTACTATTTCGGTGAAGTTGTGTTCAATATCGAAATCGAACTTAGGTATCTGTATTGTTTCACCTTCCCGAAGTGAATCCGACTTATTACTGCCTATTATTTCCTGGGCGTTTTTAATTGTTCCTAATAAAGTCTTTTCTGGAGAAATTTGGGCAATGATAATCTCTTCGTTAGAGGATTTGGATGTCAATCCGATTACAAATTCTGGCGAATATCTTTTTGTGTAATCAATATTATAGGAATATATGGAAATCTGCTCAGCGAGATTTTTATGTTTTTCTTCATCAGGCTTGAATTCTTTCACACCAAAGCCCTCCACTTCAACATTTTTTCCTTGAGATTCGAAAAGAATTGGTTCATCAATACTTTCAAACATTGCCTCGAAAACCAGGTTTTTAAACATAAATGCATACGCCACAAGTTCGTTTCCCGGACGACTTTTTTCAAGAACACTTGTACTATCCAAAGGCCATGCTTCATCTCCGAATTTTTCTGTTAATATTCTGCTGATTTTTTCAGCGATATGCTTCCACTTGCCTGACATCGCAACATAACAATCTTCAGGAAGATAGTTCTTTATAAACATTTTCCTGTCCAATTGCCTGATGATTTCAGGGTCTTCAGGTAGGTGTCTTGGAAAGGAATCTCGCAGTTCATTCCAGGCGAGTTGGAATGTTGCACAATAGATTAGATTTTGGTCTGGTTTTATTTCCTTTTCCAAGATTGGCGTGATTAATGTCCGCTTTAAATCACTTGACTTAGTAGTGGGGTTATCCTGAGCAATTGATATAGATAGGAAAAGGGTTACTGCTGGAATAATGAATTTCTTAAAATACATGATTACCTCCTCATTAGTCTATATGAGTAAAAGGTATTGTCAAGGTTTCCTGCCAAAGTGTCCCACATGTGCTGAAACAGAACAAGCTAGCTTTTGGTTGGCTCCTCTTTTCTTTTGACCTACAATCAAAAATCTATTGACATAATCTTCTTGCAGATTAGAATTTCTTGGAGGAGGGATAGGGTAAGATATCCATACCTCGCCCTATCCTCAAGGAGGAAAATGATAATCTTGTTGATGTTACCATTTCTATTCAGCAACTTCATTCAGAAGTGGTATTTTCCACAGGGAATAGACTGGGGTGCCAGTAGGATTGTCATCGAAGACTCAGATAGGGATGGTAATTACGAATTCATTTTCAGTACTTACGGAGGATCCTATACGATCTATTTCTATGAATTGCATTTACCTGACGTTTGGGAGATAGATTCAGTTTCTGACCTTGATCAACCTTTACTATGGGATATCGGTGATTTTGACTTAGATGGGTTTTACGATCTCGTTATGCAATCGAGTTGGGCTCGTTATGCAATCGAGTTGGGGTCCACCATCAGTTGGCATAGCGATTTACGAAACCGATCTTGATGTTTTTAGTATATCTTGGAATTCCGACAGAAATCGCACAGATTCAATGCAGACAATGGTTTGCACCCTTCTGACCATTGCTGGATTTTCTGTCCTGTACCGTATTGTTTGGTAAAAACGTGGCACTGAGAGGGCACTGGGGGTAAGGCTTCCAAAACCGCCACGTTGAAGCTCTACCCCCTTTTTGTTTTATTCAATAACCGTTTCGACTCCTAATTGCCCCAAATAGGTGTTCATCCGTTCTTTGACAGACGGAATTTTTCTCTGGGGACCTTTACTTAGTTTCAATTGCGGAGTACCAACATAGAAGTACACGTATTCGGGGTAACCTTCTGCGGTAACAAATCCGCTGATTGAACCAGTCATATTTCCTGATGAACCTGGCACAGGGGGCGGACCACCATTGGGCTGAACACCTATATAGGCTTCATACCAGGCCGCACCTGAGACATCAAAAAAATCTGCACGGATGGTGAATGTGTTATTCGTTATGAATGTGTCATTAAAAACCTCTCCCACATAATAGCCAGCACTATCATACGCCTCAGCAGAATACATAACCCAGTAGAAATCAGCGCCCTGGGCGTCTATCCAAGCACAGTTTACGCCCTGACCAAGTGGAAGGATTTCTCCATAAGTTGGATCTGTTATATCCGTTTCCTCTGGTATTGCAACTGTACCTTCACAGTCGCCAACATCGGATGCAAGTAACACAGTGTAATCTGTAGCAATTTCCAGAATGAAATCAGCTTCGAATGCTATATAACCTGCATATACCACACTATAGGGAAAAGCTACCGAGTTACTATTCCACTCTATCCGCACCTCTGACTCATCAGGATTTGCTAAGGGGTCAGAACATAACACAGCCGATTGGTAATAATCATCCAGCCAACACAAAAAGATAGCACTCACATATTCGGTTTCTGTCTCTGTCTTGGTACAACCTCCATTTAATGACAAGAATAGGCATATGAACGAAAAGAGTGCTACCCAACTCGATACTACAAGTATTCTTTTAGGCATTATACCCTCCTTGGTACATTACCCACATACATTCTCACCTTTTTTCCTAAAAATATTTACGTAGGCGAGATTATTTTTAGTGGTGCTCTCCATTTTCTACTTCATGTTTTTATACCATCAGACTACGTTCCTGAACGTATCTAAAAATCCATCACCTCTTTTCTGCTTTATCTAATAGATACGGCCTTCAGGAGCAAACATCAATCCAACGAGAAATTCTTTTAGTGGATCTTTTTGTGCCACCTCCTTACCGCATGTCACGTTTCTACACAATTATTCACACAAAATTACCTTAATTTATTTAACGATATATTGTACATCGGTCCAAGTGGGTGTCAACGGTGCAGTTCTCCCGCTTTTGGCACAAAATTGATACACGGAGATACGTAAAAAGAGTAGTTACTCGCAAGGCCTTGTAAAATAAAGCCAGCGACCCGATTCGAACGGGTGACCTGCGGTTTACGAAACCGCTGCTCTGCCAACTGAGCTACGCTGGCGCCCTTGAACAGCACGTACTAAGTAGTAGGTAGTACGTACTAAAACAAAGAAAATCATGATATTATAGGGAATAAACAGGTATTGTCAAGAATGCCTAACTATGTTTATCGGGACATGAAAGGTATGTGAAATTCACCTCTTGACGATAAATCTAGTTTGATTATAATATAGTAGAATCACGATGGGAGGCCATCCAAAGGGTTTTGTCCCGCGGTAATGCCTCCTTTTTATTTATTCTTCTTTCTTGGTATATACGCAAGTTTTTTCCGCAGGTCATTCATGAACACAATTTTGTCCATCATTTTTCGGTATAGTGATGAGTACTTGTGCTTATTCGGTATCATTAATTTCAACAGTTTTTGGTTTTTGGACAAAAAATCCACAAGGCAATGAAAATCTCCATCGCCGGTTACGATAAGCGCTTTAGCAAAATGCTTGTATTCGATCATAGTATGCAGCACGAGTTCAGCGTCAACGTTACCCTTGGGTGTTCCGCTTGGCAAAGTCAGCGTGGGTTTGAACACTAATATGTAACCGCTCTTCTGTAATTGAGTGTACATATCTTGGTTTTCTGCAACGTATCCTATGAACAAGAATGCTTTTGTAATGTCATACTTATCTTGTAGATACTTTCTGAATTTCCGGAAATCGAGAATCCAACCTTGCTCTCGAATGGCCAGATTGAGATTTTGGCTGTCGATGAACGCATAGTTGTTTGTTGCTGCTCTTCTTACTTTTGTTTTCTTCACTTTCGTAACCATATTGCTTGAGGATTTATGATCGTATCACTCACTGATTCCACGTTTTGTTTCTCGATTATATTCAATAAGCTGGGTATGTCAATCCATGCTTTATGTTATCGTGCGAAAGGGGTATTTTCTCGACGCAATCGGCTCCGCCTCCTTTGCTCGAAGAATAATTGGTGGTTCGGGCATTATGTCATTGTGTCATTAAATAATTCGCAAGCGTCGTTTGGTGCGTTTGGAGCGTTTTGATCGTTTGGGTCGTTAGTTGCGTGAGATTGCGATGATGAAAACAACAAGATTACAGAGATATTATTACACTCCCACCTTATTCCTCCCCCCTCAAGGGGGAGGATTTTGAGGAAAGTAATCTTTTCCCGTCAAGGGGGAGGACACTAAAGAGAGGCACCTTTCCCCCTCAAGAGGGAGGATTTAGAGGAGAGTCATCTTTTCGCATCAAGGGGAAAATATAAGGGGAGATGTCTCACCATAGTCTCGCAGCCGATTTTTTGCCGTGAAACGTTGCCGCCGAACGAAACGGGCATCGTTACCGTAGGACATTGGACGAATCCTTTCCATGAGATTCTTATATGGTCATGCTGCTAAACATAAGCATGTTTATTCTGTCTAAAACATAGGAATTTCATGGTGTTTGTTGACAATATTGGATTAATCTATATAATTAGGTGAAAACACATGTTACAGCAATTCTTAGGTAAAATCTTCGGCACGAAAACCGAGCGTGAGCTAAAAACGCTTTGGCCCACGGTCGATGAAATAAACTCGACCTATGAGAAATTGCAGGGTGCCGATCTGTTAAAGCAGACTGAAGACTTCAGAAAACGCATTCAAGATGGCGAAACCCTGGATGGTATCATGCCTGAAGCATTTGCTCTGGTCAAGGAAGCATGCCGCCGGCTTCTGGGCCAGAAATGGCAGGTCGTTGACATTGAAACAGAATGGAATATGGTACCTTTTGATGTCCAATTAGTGGGCGCGATCGTGCTCCATCAGGGCAAAATTGCGGAAATGAAAACCGGTGAGGGAAAAACACTGGTTGCAACGATGCCCCTATATCTGAATGGCCTTTCAGGCAAAGGTGCTCATTTGATCACGGTTAATGATTATCTGGCGCGGCGTGACCGAGAGTGGATGGGTCCAGTTTATGAATCGCTGGGCATGACCGTGGGTGTACTCCAACAGGGAATGGAACAGCAAGATAGGATCAATGCCTATCGGTGCGATATAACTTACGGCACTAACAACGAGTTTGGTTTTGATTATCTGCGCGATAATATGGTGTGGCGTTTTGAGGATAAAGTCCAGCGCGGGCACCACTATGCGATTGTTGACGAAGTTGACAGTATTCTGGTCGACGAAGCGCGTACGCCTCTGATCATCTCAGGTCCGGTTGAGCATGAGACAAAAGCATACAATGAATTAAATCCGATTGTCCAACGTTTGAATTCAGCGCAGACGGTTCTTGCTAACCGAGTCATCCCCGAAGCCAAGAAACTGCTTGATGAAGGTAAAGAAAAAGAAGCAGGTGTGAAGTTGCTTCAGGTGCGCCGGGCTTCACCTAAAAATAAACAGCTTATGAAACTGGAGCAAGAAACGGGAGTAAAAAAACTGATCGAACAAGCCGAGCTCAATTTCCTGCGTGAAAAGAGTTTTGCTAAAATCGATGACGAATTGTATTTCGTAATTGATGAAAAATCGAATGTCGTCGATTTGACGGAAAAGGGCAGACAATTCGTTTCTCCTAACGATCCTCACATGTTTGTGTTACCGGATTTAAGTGAAGCGATAGGCAAGATTGATAAAGATGAGCGCCTGACCGCAAAGGAAAAGCTGTTCGAGAAGGAGAAAGCGTATCAAGATTATGCGCGGAAGAGCGAAACATTGGCCAATCTGAGGGCATTGCTCAAGGCATATTCCTTGTTTGAGCGAGATGTTGAATACGTCGTACAAGATGGTCGCGTAATAATTGTTGATGAATTCACTGGTCGCCTGATGCCTGGTAGGCGCTACTCAGATGGTTTGCATCAAGCGATCGAAGCAAAAGAAAGAGTACAGGTGCAGGAAGAAACCCAGACTCTAGCGACGATTACAATCCAGAACTACTTCAGAATGTATGAAAAACTCGCGGGCATGACCGGAACCGCGGCAACCGAAGCGAATGAGTTCTGGACGATTTACAAACTGGACGTCGCAGAAATCCCAACCAAGGAACCAGTGCGGCGGATTGACTATGAGGATATTGTGTACCGCTCAAAGCGTGAAAAATATAATGCCATTGTTGATGAAATCGCACGCTGGTATGAAAAGAAAAGGCCAATACTGGTCGGCACGACATCTGTTGATGTGTCAGAAGTGCTCTCAAGACTTCTGCAGCGCCGCGGTATACCACATGAGGTGCTCAACGCCAAGCACCACCAGAGGGAAGCGGTCATCGTTTCCCAAGCCGGCCAACCCGGTTCAGTGACTATCGCCACGAACATGGCGGGCCGCGGGACTGATATTAAGCTAGGCAAGGGTGTGGTCGAGTGCAGTAAGTGCTGTATCAAATGCCTGGATGGCAACTGTGCAGAATGCAGCCACGAGGAAAAAAAGGAATGTCAGGGTGATTTACCATGCGGTTTGTATATCATCGGCACGGAGCGGCACGAATCCCGCAGGATTGATAACCAGCTGCGCGGCAGGAGCGGCCGCCAGGGTGACCCGGGCTCTTCGCGTTTTTATCTTTCTTTAGAGGATAATTTGATGCGGATATTTGGTTCTGACCGGGTTGCCGAAATCATGGACCGGTTTGGTGGAGAAGAACAGAAGCCATTGACCCATCCTCTAGTTACCCGCGCTATCGCCAATGCCCAGAAGCGTGTCGAAGAGAATCATTTTGAGGTACGAAAACATCTACTTGAATACGACGATGTTATGAATAAGCAGCGTGAGGTGATATATAAGATACGCGATGAGGTTTTGTTGGGCGAGAATCTGAAGGAGAGGGTCGTAAAGTTTTTTGAAGACGCAATTGAAGATATCATAATGAAATACACGGACTCAAAAATCAATCCTGAAGAGTGGGATTGGGAAGCTGTCAAGGGCGAATTCAATCTGTTGTTTCTGACCGATGTTGCAATACCCAAAGATAGCATTCCCAAGATTAAGCAGGAAGAATTACTTGATATGTTGTTGGCGAAAGCGAAAGAAAAACTCGATTGGCGTGAACAGGAATTCGAATCTGAGATTTTCCACGACCTGCTTAAGTTTGTGCTATTGGGCACGGTAGACAGCAAATGGCGCGACCACCTCTATTCTCTGGATGCACTCAGAGAGGGGATAAGTTTACGTGCTTATGGTCAGAAAGATCCGTTGTTGGAATATAAGCAGGAGTCTTTTAAGATGTTCGACGAACTGCAGCGCGACCTTGCGAGGGATGCCTCAGGGCTGGTATTCAGGGCGCAACCTAGACCGGGTACAGTGAGAAGACCACAAGCGACGCGCGAATATAAGCCAAGTACACGACCGCAGGCAGCGCAACAGCCGGTTGGCGCAGCGCCCGGGTCAGTAAGGCCGGGTACAGCTACGGCAACAGCAACGAAGAAAGTCGGCCGAAACGACCCATGTCCGTGTGGTAGTGGTAAGAAATATAAAAAATGTTGTGGAAGGAATGTAACATGAAACCTTTCCAAGTACATCTCTTTAACGAAGAGGGAAAAATCCCCGAGTCCGTGCCGCCCGAGCCTTCTTTTGTCTACGGAAATAAGCGTTACTTGAATTTTCTGCACTTTGATTGTCTGCATTTGAAGAATAGTGAATACCTAAAAGAAACAGCCCGTATGAACATTGAAGCGAGAGGTATTGTACCAACTGAGGCACGTGCTGAGACTATGGCGAACCTACAGGATGAGATGTCTGATGTGAAAAGGTTGGAGTCGCTACTAATTTTCCCTGATGAAGTATCCATGATGTTTGCTCTCATTTCGATATTTGGGCCGAAAACAACATTCTTTGTTGATTACGAAGCCTCAGCTAGTTTGGTGAACGTGTTGCAGTACCGACATATAGAGTACTATGATTTTCGTGATCTCGATCAGCTCAGCAAAATGCTCAGTGCGCATGCGGAGAAAGTTATGTTCGTCGATGGAATATACGAGTGGTTGGGTAACATCGCGCCGGTTAGTAATATCGTTAAGCTTGCCAGAGACAGTGAGTGTATTATCGTTGCCAACGAGCTTAATTCGTTCGGTTTGCTGGGTCGCGAAGGCAGAGGTTTTGTTGATCTGTGTAATCTATATGAGGATATTAATATTGATATTGGCAGCTTCAGCAAGTTCCTGGGCGGATTCGGCTGCTACCTCGGAGCTAAGAAATACCTGATTAACAAAATTAGAGAAAACATTGGTTATATTACGGATTTTGTACCACAATTCATGCTATCGGTGAATCTTGCTGGCTTGGAAACTATAAAGGAAAAAACGAAGAGCAAGAACGTCTATAATAAATTATGGAAGAACAGCCGCTATTTAATAACTAATCTCAAACAGATTGGTTTTGAGACCGTGAGCGAAACGCCACTGGTCGTAGTTTCATTCAGCAACAATGAAGAGGCAGGTGAGTTCACGAGAAGACTCATCGATGAGCAAATAATCGCAGCCCAGAAGAAAGAAAGGATCAGATTGTGTGTTTCGGTTGAACACAGCAAAGAAGATCTCGATTTTTGCCTGCATAAGTTTGAGGTGATAGG
>Ga0209636_10002314_pt1 | contig 19421 bp, 15 predicted proteins | sample DeeMarSWOR152_54_FD_187464 | JGI IMG/M metagenome (GOLD analysis project Ga0209636, IMG submission 187464) | Marine sediment microbial communities from White Oak River estuary, North Carolina - WOR-1-52-54 (SPAdes) (version 2) | ecosystem: Environmental > Aquatic > Marine > Intertidal zone >... | reverse complement strand
CACCTGGGGTCGATCCCAGAGCGTAAGGAGGAGCTCTTTCTCAAGCCTCTCCCTGACCTCCTGTATCTCAAGCGGGACCCTTTCGCCACACAGCGTGAGGGGAGAAGAGATCCTGAGGGAGGAGATGAGGGAAGGCAAACGGGCCCCTTGAAACTCCTCACCGTGGATATCGGACACAAAGAAACACAGAATGCCGAGCACTAATAAGACCCCCTGTTTCATGAATTCTCCCCCTGTCAGATCAAAAGTCCTGGAGTTTCCGGAATCTTATGGGTGTATTTCCATAACCTGTTGATTATATGACAAACTCTATTTTTGAGTAGCGAAAACCCTTGTCCTTTCCCTTCAGTGCTTTCGAGGTGACCCTTTCGGGGCTCACAGGCGGGGAATACTTACCCCTTCCAGCGTCTAAAGGGCTGGCTTTCCCCTTCCTGCTCACCCTCGATGGGTACCCCACCTCTCCAGCAATTTACGCTCAAGGACAACGGTTTTCTCGAAAGATTAAGGAAACTCCAGATCAAAAGTCCCCTTGCAATTTTCACGGCTATGGGCCAAGATACGATGTATCCTGCGGCGCTGTCAAGGCATCAAGCCCGCTGAATATCCTCTGTCAGGTATGAAGACCCTCATAACGGAAGAGCAGATCCGATCAAGGGTTTTCGAGCTTGCTGAACGGATAGCACGAGATACCAGCTCGGGAACACTTCATGTCCTCTTTATCCTCAAGGGGGCATTCGTCTTCTGCGCAGACCTCATCAGGGCCCTCAGCAGCCATAAACTCGACATCACCGTAGACTACGTTATCGCCAAGAGCTATGTTGGTACGCAGTCAACTGGCAAGGTCAAATGCTCTGTAGATGTTGCTATCAAGGACAGAGAAGTCCTGGTCCTTGAGGATATCATCGACACTGGCAGGACGATAAAGGCCATCAAGGAGGAGCTTGGGAAAATGGGGCCCACAAGCCTGAGAACAGTGTGCCTCCTTGACAAGCCATCGAGGAGAGAGGTTGACATGAAGGTGGATTACGTTGGATTTGAGATAGAGGATAGGTTTGTGGTGGGCTATGGCCTCGATTGTGATGAGAAATACAGGCACCTGCCCTTTATTGCAATAATGGAATGAGCCCAATGAGTTCAAGATCCCCGTCCTGGCTCAAATGCCTGGGCCTGACTGCTCTGCTGCTTGGAGTCGTTGTCATGGGTTTGAGCGGACATCCTGCCTGGGGCACCACGGAATTCACCTGTGAGACAGGTCAGTCCTGTAGCGCATGCCACGAGGATCCTGAAGGGGGTGGTACGCTCACCTCCGCAGGGCAGAAGTTCATGGATGCCGGATATGTATGGGGCGGAGAGGCCTCCGTGGCTTCCCTGAAACCCATAGTTCGTCTGGTTATGGGCTTCCTGCATATCCTGGCTGCGGTGGTGTGGTTCGGGGCTATCTTCTATATCCACCTCTTTGTCAAACCGAGTTCATTGACAGGTGGGCTTCCGCGGGCAGAGCGTATCCTGGGCTGGGTATGCATCCTTGTAGTCGCCAGCACTGGAGCGCTGCTTACAGTACTCCGTGTCCATTCGCTTCAGACCTTCTGGACTACTACCTTCGGAATCATCTGGCTCTTCAAGGTAGGGCTCTTTCTCATGATGGTCGGAATTGCGGCCGTGGTCACCACAAGGCTCAACAAGCTTATGAGGACCGCAAAGGAGGCCGGAGAACCCCCTATTTCCGATGGGAAAGAGGGGAGGCCGGTTCAGTTTGTTTACGACGGACAGCTCTATGATGCCTCTGAGAGCAAACTATGGGCAGGGGGTGTGCATGTGGGACGGCATCATGCTGGTACGGATCTCACCAAGGCCATGGCAGATGCCCCACATGATACCGGAGTGCTTGCACGCGTGGGGAAATTGGGGCCAGCGCCTTCGCTGGGCACGGCAAAGACATCAGGAGCGGCCAGGGCCTTTGTGGTTTTGGCTTATGTGATCTTGTTCTTCATGCTGGCGATTCTCTTCTGCGTTGCGTATTGGAATTGGGGGCCGCCGCTGCTCTCGCCATCCATCTTAGTCTAATCGAATCACCTGCCCTTGCCCCTCCTTGATCCTCGCAGCACAGCCTGAGGTGATCCTTTCCCTCCAGAATGGCATTGGTGGCGACAGTAGATCCGTGGATAACCCGTTTTACCTTCCCCCCCGCAATATGTCTCAATCCCTCCAGTACCGCCCTTGCGGGGTTGGAAGGGGTGGAGAGCGACTTGTACACGCCCCAGCGATCTCCCTCCTTAAACACAAAATCCGTGAATGTTCCGCCGGTATCAACACCGATGATCATCATCTCTGTCTCCTTCACAAATTGGGGATATCGCTCTCATACTGAAAGGCCATAACTTAACTGATCTTATTGGAATGGTTGTGTGTACATAATAGAGACAAAAGAACCAGGAAAATTAGTGGCTGTCACATTATTGTCACAAAAGGTGAGGAGGAATCAAGTTCGTTCCACGTTCTGCCAGGCACCGATGGAGATAAAGATATGAAAATCATATCAACACATTTCTGATAGGTTATAAATTGTAGATGGATAGCAGATATCGCGCGTTCAGATAACATGCGGGTAAGCGGCGTGCAAAATCAGCGCAGCTGTTTTGCACGTTCCAATTTCAGCCGCTGGTTATGTTTTCAGTTCTCTTTCGATGTGGTGTAAATAAGCGTAGTCTCTTAATTCCTCTGGAAGTTTCTTCGATTTAAATTGTGTCAGGAATTCAAACTTCAGCGCGGCGCCAACCGCGCCAATAGCAGCTCCCAAGTCCGGAGAAACACCAAAAGCTGTGGCCAGGCCTGCGCCTGCCAAAGCTTGCGTAGCTATACTGGGCAAATTCAATTCCACTTTCATGCTTGAGATTAACTTATTGATCCAAGATTCATCCGCTGCTTCGTGTAGATCATGTATCGCCTTTTCGAGACGTAGGAGAGTGGCCGATTTTGCTCTAGGAATATCAGAAGAGTCAGCGATTTCTACGTAAAGTTCGTCCATGACCGTTCGGAACGCCTGTAATTCTGAACGGCGCTTTTGTTTAAAATTCAGAATATCATCTAAGGAAACATTCTCTCCCGGCGTCGGAAGAGCCCTATACAATTCCACCTCAATGGTTCTGGCTTCCGCTGCCAAGTCTTGAGGTATGTACACCTTTGCACTTGGCTGGGCCAAGGACCACTGGCCAGGCTGTTTTTGGTTTTTTATTTCAAGCGCCGCTGCTTGCATATAAAGGTATGCGAATCCGATGTTTCCGCTAAAGCCACTAAATGTGAAGTCGGTCCTGGAGAGAACTCCTTTTTCGATTAAAAACTGCTCATCAGGTGAAGTAGCGATGTGAATTATGTTATTGTTCGGATATTCAATTTTATCCCAATACAAGAGGTAGTGTCGGAGGCTTGTCTGTTCAATACCAACCAAGCCAGGAAAATGAAGGCTTCTCCCATCGAATGTAAAATTGGGCGTAATGATGACCCCTCTTTCCATGAATGCTCCTCAAATTACAAAAACATAACGTATATTAGGTGGAAACCAAAGTAATCGCTATTGTGGAATTCCCTATATTACTATAGCCAACGCACAATTGAATCCCAGTAGGATGACATTATGGAAGAAAAACCTAATAAGGTCAACACCTTTTGGGCAGCTTACTATGATGCAGCGCTCGCCTCTGGACTCCCTGAAAAGACCGACGAAAAATGAAGAGTGGGACGTTGATAAAATTATAAATTTCTTACTACGGTGCCACGCCATGTTTTTCATTCCTCGCCCAATTGTTTCCTTCAGTACATTCTAATTTACCAACCGGAAATTTCAGATACCTTGCCAGTACATGCACCTCTGTAAGACCTTGCATATGATAGGAATATCAAAACCTGATCGCGTGTAATATTACGCGTCCGGATTCTATATCTTGGGAAATGAATAAGGCGAAAGCTACAGACGAGTCACAATAATTATCTGCCTTTTGGTCTAGATCGATTCTCAATCCGTAGGAATATTAATATCTGATGTATCAAGTACGAACAGACTCAAACGCCTTCTCCGTCACTAGGTTCTATCGATTAACGGCTGAAATATGCAATGATCGTGATAGACCCCAGCCTCTCTGATTTATCTTGCAATATTCGTCCTTGCGATGGTTGAGATCCCGGGTCTTGATTCCTAGACAGTATGGCTCACAGCAATTAAAGGTGGGATAACTGATCTGGAGTTCATGCACAGGCGAGCTGCGAAGTAGGAAGCCCAGCCGCGTGCAGCGAACTGTTAGACGCCCCCACCTTTCGAGTCTTGCAGTAGCCTTCGAATTCTTACGAGATACAGACCTATTCGCCACAACAGGATAGAGCCGCCTATCAGAATTGCTAGGTCAACGTAACCAATCGCCTTAAACGCTGTAGGATTCGACGTTGCCTCTCCGTTTATGTGGCTTATCGAAACTACAGCCAGGATTATGCATCCAACAGCCAATAGCAGCCCGAAGAGTATCGGACCCAACTTCGATTCGTGAAGAGGGCAAGCGATCCACGGGAAGTGTTGAAGGCTCTCTGGAATCTCAGTTTCCAACGCGGATTGTCCGAGCCGAGCTGCCTTCAGGCCACTGAACACCAGGCGTATCTGGAAGAACAAGACCACCACGAACAGGCAAAAAAGAAGACCGATGATAGCCGAAATGTATTCTGGATACACAACGAAGTCGAAAATCTTCATCTCTTCTTGCTTTAGATTGAACTCTTTGTTGAGCCATCGTATGACCAGACCCAACCCAAAAACTCCCAGGGTCATGGCATAGAGATTGAAGGTTTTCTTTAGTCCTTTCACCCCATCCAGAATCGTGCTAACCATTACTGAACTCCCAATGCGTCGCGGAGGCTCGGTGGAGCTGAACGGCCCGGCGGTCAGCCGCGTCCCACTCCAGCGAGATGTTAGCTGGCAACTTTCTGCTAATTAATATAGAGCCATAAAGTGTAAAAACCCCATGCGGCAAGTACAATAAATGGAAAATAGATGAGTATCTCTTGTACCCCCTTTCGCTGATGTCCCTGCCCGAAGAAACCATTCTTTTCTGATCTCTTCTGCAATTCTTGTACATACTCCCTTTTGAGTTCAGACTCCGGTATTGTCGAGGAATCATCCAAGTATGTGACATATCTCGTGGAATGAAATCCAAGGTCTTGCTCGATGTGGCGCATTCGCATGAACATAGCATGTTGAACACTCCACCAACGCCTAGCCATGAACCACCACAATAAACTAACTAAGAAACTAAAAGCGCCAACGATTGCAGCAACCTGCCAGGGGGGCTGGTTTTCAATAGACCGGGTACCAATGAATAGAAACGTACCTATAATACCGACCCCCATAACTGCGCTAGTTTGCCAAATTGTCTTCTCCATGCTTTGAGCACTAATCTGACAAAACTCATATTCTTTAAGTAGTTCCTTCCTATCAGGATATTCTCTGACCTGATTCATTAACTCCCCCGACTATTTCCCTAACAATGCAGGCAGCTAATGCCTGGGCTCGAATCGGTCAATATTTCAAACGCAATCAATCACAATGGGCCATGCCTTAGACGTATCGAATCCATCTTGAAATCGAGATGTTGACTTTAGTGGGAAATGAGTGGTCACTCTATAAGGTGAAAGCCAAGCTCAACTAAGAACGGTTAGCTCCAAAAAACAGAATCAATCCAACATTGGCTCCATCAGGCATAGCGGCCAAATTAAAAAATGGTTTTTGGACAGTCTCTCTTGAAATAGAAGTCAATATCATTGCAGATTTCCTAAGACTTCATAAAGATTTGTGGATCTTCTACTCGACTTGTCTTAGAGAGTGGGGTGCTGGACGGACCCATGACCTGCCTGTGAATGATTCATTTGACACCGCTGTTATAGATAGCCTGTCATTATAAAGCGAGCGCAAGATCACAAGCCCCCCACATTTATTTCCGGTAACATAAGTGAGCTTCTCCCCTCGCTCCACTCGAAGACTTAATCTGGCGAGGGCATTGTGACTGCCTCCGTACTCTGCTCAACGGAATAGCCATAGTCCACACGGCTTCCCCCGAGTCTCATGTGATTCAGAGACCGCTTGTTTTGATGAGATAGACATCACGGTCGCCCGCACCGGAGGAGGCGGTGCTTCCAACAATTATATAGTTGCCCTCAGCGGTTTGTTGGACGCAATACCCAGAATCCCATTCGCTTCCACCGAATATTTGGCTCCACACTTCGTTCCCAAAAGCATCCGTCCAAATGAGGTAAACCTCACGCTCGCCTGCACCATACGACATTGTCTCGCCAACGATGATGTACCCGCCATCGGCCTGTCGGGCGAAAAAGCCAGAATCCCGGTCGCTTCCACCGAATGTCCGGCTCCAGACCTCATTGCCAAAGGCATCTATCTTAAGAAGGTAGACGTCACTTGATCCTGCGCCGAACGAGTCTGTCGCCCCAACAATAATGTAATTGCCATCTGGCGTCTGCTGAACTGAACGCCCACGGTCCAAGCAGCTTCCTCCGAAAGTCTTGCCCCAGATCATATTGCCAAAGGCATCTGTCTTGATGAGGTAGATATCGAAGTCACCTGCACCGAAGGAATTTGTCTGCCCAACAATCACATAGCCCCCATCGGCCTGCTGGACTGAAAATCCGTGTTCAGTGTTGATTCCACCGAATGTCTGGCTCCAGACCTCGTTGCCAAAGGCATCTGTCTTGATGAGGTAGACGTCATCGAGCTTGTCTGAACCAAGAGAATAGGTACTCCCCACCACGATGTAGCCGCCATCTGGTGTCTGCTCAACAGAGCGACCAACATCAATAAGCCCTCTTCCGAATGTCTGGCTCCAGACCTCGTTGCCAAAGGCATCTGTCTTGATGAGGTAGACGTCAATATCGATCGGGCTAGGTGTATATGTTTCCCCGACGATGATATATCCGCCATCAGCAGTCTGGCGAACAGAGTATCCAGCATCCCAACTGCCTCTGTCGAATGTCTGGCTCCAGACCTCGTTGCCAAAGGCATCTGTCTTGATCAGATAGGCGTCATACCACCCTCCGTCAAAGGAATCCGTGGCTCCGACGATGATATAGCCGCCGTCCGTAGTCTGCTCAACGGAATAACCATAGTCCACACGGCTTCCCCCGAAGGTCTTTGCCCACTCGTAATCCGGAATACACTGCTGAACGACATCGAACACATACGTTGCGTCCTCATAGTCAGTTATTTCCATGATACATCGTAAACTTGGTGGAATGTTCAGGTCGTCCGCTAATATGTCAATGCCTTCCTCAAGCATATCTTTGGTAGCGAAATATGCATATTTTTTCCCCAAATATTCCATCACAATTGCGGCATTATCCAAATCATACTGATCCATCCGAGGCCTTATGATTTCGGTTCCGAGTTGCCTCAATGTCCCCTCAAACATCCGTGTTTGTGGTCCCAAAGATGTTCCTACGGAGTAAAGAAAAGCTGCAAGGGCTGCAACTGCGTCACTGGTAGCTTTGGCCAGGTATTCAGCGATTGGGGTACATTCAATTATGATCGTTCCTCCTGTAATCAGTGCCACGGAAAGGATAACAATTGTTGGTTCAGCTGCACGGGCTTCTGGCAAGAAAAACTTGGAAACCCTGAATAGGGAAGTCTTTATGGCGTCTCGAAGATAGGATGAGCTCAACAGGGTAAAATCAGGATTGCCGGCGTAGAAATTCGGATAATACTGCCCAGATGGATCGTGAACCATTACAAGGACCCCATCTCCATCGGTGAACATTTCAACCTGCATTCCCTGCAATGCCGTCCCGTCTTCTGAAATGGTCTTAACTGCCACCTCACGATTCAATAGTCTTGATTGCATTCTAACTTCGCCCTCAGAATCGGTAGATCCCTCAACGATTTCGACTGTGATTTCTTGTGTCACACGAATAGTAAGATAGCTTCTAGGCTTGCTTCTCAGTTCTACTGAAATAAAGTTGTCCTCTACCAGATCAACGGAAGCTTCCAGATTATAGACCTGTTGATTGAAATCATCTGGACCGAATATTTGCTCCCCATTAAAGTGGATCAGAGCACTACTAATCCTGTGATTGCCATCCTGATCCCCATTCTTAATGATGAGCTTACCTTCCCCGGTGAGGCCATGAATGCTAAAGCCATCGCTGTAAACATCCGGCTTGCCCTTGGTTCGCAGGTACTGCTGTGGCCCAAACAAGGTGACCTCAACCGCAAACGAAGTACCAATGGATACGACCAGTACGAAAAATAATGCGATCATGACTGCTCTTTTCATGATATGCCTCCTCGTAAAATTCAGTGCTAGAAAGAGCCGAATCAGGGTTTCGATAATCAAACTGTCTGTTTCGATGCTGCGTCTGTCAAGCCCTAGGTCTTCCCTACCCCAAGCCCGCGGGTTTCCATCCCGTTCTCACGGATGGGTTGGCCTTATTGGCTCAACAAAAAGGCCTACTCTTTTCCCCTTGAAAAGAGTAGGCCATTCACACCAACTTCCGGTTCAGCCCTGCTTTGGCCTATTTCAACACTGGAGCAACCGCCCAGGATGAACAGCGCTATATTAGTAGGATTAGGAAATTAGTCAAGCATTTTCTCCTAACCCCACCGCTGCCTATTACCAACTGAATCAAAGAGCTTCTCCATCACCGGATCGTATCGATTAGCGACAGAAATACGCAATGATCGTGATGGAGCCGGACCTATCTGATTCATCTTGAAACAAACGAGAGGGCAGAGCCATTTCTGTGACCCTGCCTTTCTCTGATGATGCACTAGGACTGAATTACAATGAAAAGTACCGGCTCAGGGCAGTTTATAATGACCTTTGGCCTCTAGGACACCTGGATTCGGATTTGTAACACCTGGATGAATCTCTTCTTTGCGCTGGACTGTCGGCCGCCAGGTGGATTCCCCGCCACCTGTGATGCCGGTATACTTTCCGGTGCCAGCGACAAACTTGAAAGGTCCTTCGGAGGATTTGAAAAGCACGCCTCTCCATTCGTAAGTTGCTAAAATCTTATCCCCATCTGCGTCCGTATACTCGAAAACGCCGTTTTCCGATTCCTTGATGCCATTCGCTCCATGCATCTGCCCAAGGCAATAGAATGCAGCGTCGTTCAGAAAGCCCTTCCCTTCATGGTTGACAACTACTCCAACCCCATCATAAATGGCATGAAGACGCTTCGCCACGACGCTAGCTTTCCCGGTCCACATCCCATAGATTGTTAATGAAAATGAACCTTCCTTTGCTAGATCGCCGGCCATGGCCGTCACTGCAAAGGCAAGCAATAAAGTCAGACTGGCTGCAAACACCAATGCCTTTTTCATCATGACACCTCCTGATAAAGCCCCAGCTGTTAATGCTATTATTTTACCCTTTGACATTGTCTTCGTCCTTCTGATACAAGCTATGAAGCTCTTGTGGCACAATTGAGTAACCTCTTACACCACTAAATAACAAAAGCCTCCAAGGGTTGGGCAGAGCTGTCTCACCTGAAGTCTGCGGAATGGATCACCGAAATGAACCCCAACCGCAAGAAAAAGAGCAAGGCAGGCTCCTTGGCTAACTCTTGGAGGCCTCACATCGGCATTTTCAAGGCACCTTTTCTCATGGTTTTCTCCTCAAACACAAAGGCCCTCAAGGAAACAGCTATGATATCCCAAGGACCACATCCTATGAGCATTGTGTGGCCAGAAAAGGCAGACGCATTGATGAGTTCGCTTTTCTGCGATCATATGCCCAAGAACCTGAAGAGGCAGAGGATTCTTGCTAACCGGATATAGCGTTAGTTCCCAGAATCGACCTGGTTCCAAAGGGATATACTTCTTTTGAGTGTAGAGTCGTCCCATTCAGAGTCAACACTGAATTATTCCCGAGAAAATACCGATGCGATTTGGGTATTACTGGAGAGACAAAAGGTGGGTTCTGAGGTTGTTCCTGCGGTTTTTTATCCCGAGCTTTTGCCTGATTTTTTCCCTGTGGGACTCAATTGTTTTCGTCGAAAGGTTCAATAGGGCGGCGATCTCTTTTGTGCTTTTGCCGTGTTTCACAAAGTTCGCCACCTGCAGCTCTGTCGGACTAAGATTTGAATATTGAGAAGTCAGTCTCTGGGAGAAGGGGGAGGCGATCTCTTCCAGACTCGATTCCATGATACCTATAAAGGCCTTCTGCCTTTCATCCAGTTTCGTACCTCTCAGCTTTTCAAGAGCCGGCTGAACCAATTGCTTCATGTTTGCTAACATCTTCTCTTCAAGCTCGGTTTTGTCTTCATCTCTTTTCCTCCACAACAACTTCAGGGCTGTATTCATTTCCTCCAGGTCATCTGCTCTTGCCTTCAATGCCTTCTCTCGCTTTTTCAAAAGCCGCTCAGCCTTTTGTCGCTCCTTTTTCTCCTTAGCCAAGACCACGTTTGCCGTTTCGAGGACTTTCATTTGCTCCCGCACCCGCCGGCCCAGTTCATCCTGCTTCAGCCTGCCGGTGTCCCGTATGATGTCAATCATGCCAGTCCGTTTGCCCTGTTCATCTCGGATAACTAAACCGTGCATCAGGTCTTGGAGGACGTTCCTGCCTCTTCTGGCAAGCGTAGGCAGTCTAACAGAATTGCCGGATTTTCTGATCTGCTCATCGATCCGGTCCAGAATTGTCAGCCTTCCAGACGCAAGAAGAACAGAGAGGTCCCTTTCGGTCAGTTCATCAGTTGAATATCCATGCAGGCTCGCGAAGGCCTCACTGAGATACAAGAGATCCCCACTCAGATCTGTAATGCCCCTCCTTTCACCGTTTTGCTCGGCGGAAGATGACAGGGACCGTACCTCTTGTTCCGCCTTTTTACGCTTAGTGACATCGCGAGAGATACCTTTGACGCCAATGACCCTATCGCCTTTGCAAATGGGCCGTGTATCACATTCCACAACAAGCGGCCTTCCATCTGGTGCTCTGAATTCCAACTCGAAGGGCGGAAGCTCTTCCCCTCTCATCGCCTTTTGCAGATGCCTGCGGACCCGTTCACGATCCTTGGGAGCAATGATATCCAAAAAATGTAAGCCTAGAAAGGCACCTAAGGGTACACTCTGGCTTTGCCCCATGAAACTGTCTATGAAAACGAACCGGCCGTTATCGTTCAGCAGGAAAAAGACGTCACCGATATTATCCAGGATTTCTTCGTAATCTATTCTGAAATTACTATAGGGCCTCTCGGTTCGTTCATTTGTCAATCCCAGGCCCCCGAATTGGTTCTTGATTCGACCCTGTTTTTTCTCCGCTTTTTTCATCAAGCACTCCCTAACACAAGGGTTCCGAAGAGTATCGAGGGCATCTGGCCGTTCACAGATTCACGACATTCCGGGAACCGGCCCAGCCCCTCACCCCAACAGAATTCATCTTCTATTGGCCTCAATATCATCGCCTCCCCATAACTTCTTTAGTCCTGATCAGCCAATAATCCATTCCCATCTCTCCGAAAAGCCTTTCAGCCCTTTTCAGGTTTTCCAGGGCCTTTTCTTTCTTCCTCATGTCCGCATAGAGTTCTCCTAAAAAAAGATACCCTCGAGCGGACCATGGTTTCAGGCGCAGTTCATCGCATATCTTGATTCCTCTGACTATATGCTTCTCCGCACAAGCGCCAGACGCCGTTCTTGCCCGCCCCAAAATTCTTCCAAGCCAGGTCAATGATATGCCTTCAAAGTCTTTCTGATTGTAGTTCTTTGACGCGGTCAAGGCGTTATTTGCAGTTTTTTCAGCGCCTTGAAGGTCCCCTGACATGAAATGGGTCATACTCAACAATAGATGATGAAAAGACAGAAAAAGGCGAATCCCCTTTTCAGTGAGGGCCTTTATGGCCTTTTGGATATAGACTTGGGCTGACTCCGGATCGCCGATTAGGTAATAGGCGTGTCCTAAGGCCGACCAGGAGGCTCCAAGTAGCCACCATGCTTGCGCTTTTTCAAAACACCCAATCCCCTTTCTCAAGTGACCAATGGCGGTCTTTCCGTCTCCCGCAAAGTTCAATAAGTATCCGTAGTAGAGTTCCAACAGGCCTAGCGCATATACACTGTTTACCTCTTGAGCAAAAAAGAGCCCTTTCTCATATAAGGCTTTCCCCTCTTCAAAATTCCCCAACATTCCAAGAGAAAAGACGCACATTGAAGACAGCCCTGAATAAACATTATATCTGGTGCCAAAGAAATCCCTTTCTCTATGCGTTTGCTCTAGCCTGGCGATTACTCTGGAGGCCACATCAACCAACTTGGAATGTTGACTTGAATGCAAATAAGCGGCGCAAAGTTGGCATGCTATTGGGGCCATCAGATCAATCTCCTGAGCCTTTTCTGCCTCTTGAAAAGGACCCTCCGTGTATTTTATGCCCAATAGCGGTTTCCCCATAATTAAGTAGTAAAGACCTAAATTGCTATAAAGGATTGCTAGAGTCTTTTCATCCCCCCTCTCTTTTGCAAGCCTCTCGGCCTCCTGGAAGTTTTCTAGGGATCCTTCTGGATAGCCCATGAGAAGCATCGGAGTTGAAATGGAAAGACGAATCTCCAGTTGTGCTCTTCTGTTCTGCTCTGTTGCGGGCAGCTGATTAATTATGCGTATGGCTTCTCTGTAAAAATGCATGGCCTCCCAAAGCGAGTACTTCCGGGTGGCCTTATCGCCAGACAGTTTCAGATAGTGACAGGCTTTCTCAAGGTCGTCGCTGTGGGAATAATGGTAGGCCAGCAGCTCATAATACTCTTCAATGCTTTCGGCATAAAGGGCTTCGATGGCCGTTCCGATCCTTCCGTGAATCTCCTTTCTCTCTCTGTGCAGCAAGCCGTTGTAAGTGACTTCTCGAATGAGGGCGTGTTTGAAAATGTATTCTATCTCCGGAAAAGAGTAGCTTTCGTGGAGAAACGCCAGTTCTTCAAAGCTCACAAGATAGGATCTAAGGTCCTCTTTCATTCTGGCCATGCTCTGCAGGGTGCGAAAGGCAAATTCGCTTCCGATCACTGATCCAACCTGCATAATGCGCTTGATGCTCTCACCTGCTCGATTGATTCGAGCTCCTATAATCTCCTGTATGGTATCGGGCAGATGAATATTGGTGGCGTTTCCTGCTAAGATATACTGATTCCTCTCTTTTTTAATGAAGCCATTTTCCAACAGGCTTTGAGTGACCTCCTCGATGAACAGAGGATTGCCTCGAGCCTTGCCCAGGATAAGTTCCACAACCTCGTGCACTACATCTCCATGTTCCAGGATAGACTGAACGAGTTCGACACGGCCATCTCTGGGAAGCTCCTTCAAAATGATCTTACTATGATAGGGTTTAGGCTCCAGTTGAGGGCAGTATTGCGGCCGGTAGGGCAGGATTAGCAGGATTGGCGTATTCTCTATCGAGCCAAATAGGTAATTCAAAAAATCCTCAGAGCTCTTGTCGATCCAGTGGAGGTCCTCAAAAACGAGTACCAGAGGTTTCTCTTGAGCCTCTCGCACAAATAACTCTCGAATGGCTTCAAATATTCTCCCCCTTTTCTGTCCGGGTTCCATCTTAAGATATACTTCGTCCTCCACTTTGAGAGAAAGGATCTCCTGCAAAGGCGGCAGGTAATTCTTTGACTTCCCGCCAACCCCTGAAGCCTTTTCTTTAATCTTCCTCTTGATGAGGAGTTCCCCCTCGCCATCTTTCAGCCCAAAATAAGTTCTCAGGATGTCTAATACCGGCAGGTAGGGCATAATCACCCCGTAGTGGTAGCAGCTGCCTTCGAGGTAGGTATATTGACCCTGCGGAAGCGCATTCCTAAACTCATAGAGCAGTCTTGATTTCCCCACGCCGGCTTCGCCCTCCAACTCAACCACCTGGCCGGAACCAGACCTTGCCAACTCATAGAGTTCCTTTAGTTTCTTTGTTTCCTTAGTCCGGCCCACGAATTTCGTAATAGGTTTCTTGGTGCCGGCTTCAAATTCCATTGTTGATATAGCATCCTTCTGAGTGCTCTCAGGCCCGCATAAACGAACACCGCACTCACCGCAGAATTTATATTGAGCGGGATTACCAAAGCCACATTCTGGACAGGACTTTTGTAGTTTTGTCCCGCAATCACCACAGAACCCCTGCGTATAAGGATTGTCAAACTGGCATTTTGGGCATCTCATTGTCGTTACCTCCGGTATAAATCCTCCAAAGAAAAGCCCATTAGGGTTTGTTGTGCTGCTTTTAAAGATCTCATATAGACTATCTCCGCTCCTTTCTCACGAAGAGCGGATGATTTATAGGGTTACCCCCAGTAGCCTTTGAGGCCTTCCGCGCCTACGGTAGCTTTGTAAGTCCTAAGTTTGCTTGGATTTCCCCGCATCAGGAAAGCCCTAAGCGAAGCGCTTGGGTGAGAGGGGAATTTGAGTCTGCAGCGAGAACTACGCTCAAGTAGACCTTCAGGCATCTCTTCCCTCCTTTCTGAAAGACACACTGAAAGGAGATTTACTCTATCAAGATAAAGCTCCAAATAAAAAAGCCGAACCGCACATAATGTGGCCTTCACGATGCCACACTCGGCAGCTCGGCTATCTTTTTCAAGCAGAGAGTTATTCAGTAACAATCAACAGGGAATACCAAGACCCGGGGCTTTCCGCCCCCACCTCGCGATGGGTTCGGCTTTAGCGATTTTGTGGGTGAAAAAGAAATTGAGGAACTAGTCTCTTTTCCTCGCGCCCATCCTCCTCCGGGCACAGCCATGGTGCCCTTGAAGACATTTTTGCCTTCCCGATTACCTGCCATCTATTTCCTCCCGCCTTAGCGAGTCACTAGAGCGGACTTAGCGTAATCAAAAAGGTTAATAGTTGATGATTCCCTCAGACCGGGTGTGATTGGGGTCAATCTACGTTTGACTCTTAGTCAGAATTAATCTTCAATTTTAAGCTCCTACATTTCTTGACCCCGCGGCTTGCTCTTTAGCCAGAAGGCAGGGTCTCCTCCCCTTAGACCCGTTGCTTGCCGTTCCACCCTCACAGATGGTTTGGCCTTGTGGGCTCAACAAAAAGGCCTACTCTTTTCCCTTGAAAAGAGTAGGCCATTCAAATCAACTTCCGGTTCAGCCCTGCTTTGGCCTCTTTCAACACTGGAGCAACCGCCCAGGATGCACACTCGTATACTAGTAGGATTAGAAGATTAGTCAAGCATTTTCTCCTAACCCCACCGCTGCTTATTGCTAAGTGTATTCCACGGTTTCGATCCTAGATCAAGTTAACGAATTCCGATTCAAACCTAGTATGATTGACGTTTCACCGGGACTGGCGAATCCATCTTGTTGTCTTCAATCTTGATGTTTGAGATTCGATCATATATGACTTCTATGGAGGCCTTCATCTTGGCGGACAGGTTTCTGAAAGGTTAAGAATGATATTGAAGTTTCCAATACGGTAGCATACTGAAATTTGTTCAGATTTCAGGCTTTGGCACGTGACTGTTCGTTTTAGTTACCCCTGATTTCTGCCCTATTACAAAAGTATGCTGAAATTTCCAGTGATTTTAATATAATACAATTATCCTGGAGTCACGAGGCTGGTCAAATACTGAAAAATATTTGTTGGGATAATACAGCTTTGGTATGTGGAGACTGTGATCTTCAATGATCCGTTCTGCGTGGCCGGGGCTAACCGAGGACTGTTGGCAATTGTCCTCAGTTTGTAGAAGATCAAATCGACATCGTTACATTTCGATTTAAACAGTTTCTGCCGTTCACCACTGTTTTTTTAACGACAAGAAACTTTTATTGTTGACAAGCTCATGGTGTTGAGCTTATGGATAAGTATTATCTTTTAATATAAATTTTCTTTTAGAGAACGATGGAACCATCTTTCAATGACTTAGACGTGAAACGGCGCATGGATCAAATGGCCTCGAAGCTGAGAGAGCACCAATTCCGGATCACGCCGCAACGGCTGGCTATTCTGAGAGTATTGGCAGCCAGTGAGGGGCACCCGTCCGTGGAAAGGATCTATAAAACCGTCAGGCGTGATTTTCCGACGACCAGCATCGCCACTATCTACAAGACGGTCCATCTTCTCAAACAAATCAACGAGGTGCTGGAAATTGCCTTTCCGGACGGGAGCAACCGGTACGACGGTAACAAGCCCTTTTCCCATCCTCATGTTATTTGTGTCCGATGCCAAAAAATTATCGATCCGGATCTTGGGACCTTAAAGGATATGACAGCGGAAGTGGCCAATGAAACCGGATTTGACATACTGGCCCATCGGCTGGATTTTTTTGGTATTTGCGGTGACTGCAAAATGAAAGAAAGGTCGATCAAAACCCAAAAAGAAGGAAACATGAAAAAATCAAAATAAGGAGGTATGACCATGAAAAACGACGAGCCTAAATTCACAACAACCGATGCCGGGATTCCCGTATCCAGCGACGAGTACTCGCTCACCGTGGGACCCGACGGACCCATTCTGCTACAGGACCACTACCTGGTCGAGCAGATGGCCAACTTCAACCGGGAGATGATTCCGGACCGCCAGCCCCATGCAAAGGGTTCCGGGGCCTTCGGCTACTTCGAGGTGACCCAGGACGTCAGCACCTACACCAAGGCGGCGGTGTTCCAACCGGGCACGAAGACCGACGTGCTGGCCCGGTTCTCCACGGTGGCCGGCGAAAGCGGCAGTCCCGACACCTGGCGGGACGTGCGCGGCTTTGCGCTCAAGTTCTACACCACCGAGGGCAACTACGACATGGTGGGAAACAACACCCCTGTTTTTTTCGTGCGCGACCCCATGAAGTTCCAGCACTTCATCCACTCCCAGAAGCGCCGGGCGGACAGTGGCCTGCGCGACAACGACATGCAGTGGGACTTCTGGACGCTGTCGCCCGAGTCGGCCCATCAGGTCACCATCCTGATGAGCGATCGCGGAGTCCCCAGGAGCTATCGGCACATGAACGGCTACACGAGCCACACCTACATGTGGGTCAATGCCAAAGGCGAGCGCTTCTGGGTGAAATACCACTTCAAGACCGACCAGGGCATCGAATACCTCACCCAGGAGGAGGCCGACCGGATCGCCGGCGAGGATGCCGACTACCACCGCCGCGATCTGTTTGATGCGATCAAGCGGGGGGATTACGCCAGCTGGACCCTGAAAGTCCAGATCATGCCCTTTAAAGAGGCCGAGACCTACCGGTTCAACCCCTTTGATCTGACCAAGGTCTGGCCCCACGGCGACTACCCCCTGCATGAAGTCGGCCGGCTCACCCTGAACCGCAATCCAAGCGATTTTCACAGCCAGATCGAGCAGGCGGCATTCGAGCCGAACAACCTAGTTCCAGGGATCGGTCCCAGCCCGGACAAGATGCTGCTCGCCCGCCTGGTTTCCTACGCCGACGCCCACCGCGCACGCCTGGGCGTCAACTACAAGCAGATCCCGGTCAACCGGCCGAAGGCACCTGTGCACAGCTACAGCAAGGGCGGTGCGATGCGGGTTGAGAACGTCTCCGATCCGGTCTATGCGCCTAACTCAAAGGGCGGCCCCAAGGCCGACCCCGAGCGGTATCCCGAGGCGGCCATCTGGAGTGCTAGCGGCGAGTTCATCCGCGCCGCCTACACCAAGCGCAAGGACGACGATGATTTCGGACAACCCGGCACCCTGGTGCGCAAGGTCATGGACGACGCCCAGCGCGACCGGCTGGTGGCCAACGTGGTGGGGCATCTGAAAAACGGCGTGTCCGAACCCGTGCTAAAGCGTGCGTTCGAATACTGGCGCAACATCGACAAGGAGATCGGCGACCGCATCGCCAAGGGCGTGAAGGGCAGCTGATCGCTCCGAAGCCCGTCCTGGCCCGCCGTTCGAGGCTCAGGCGAGCCGGGACGTTGCCCATCTCGAGAGGTAACTGCGCATATTCGGCGAGCTTGCGTACCATTGCGCTGGTCATCTGGAAGGCATATCTGGCCTTGGCGGCCCGCAGTGCGCACCCTGGCTATAGGTCCGAGCGAAAACTTGCCATCTGCTATCAGGCACGCCGGTCTCGCGGTGGGCCGTTTGGGAAAATACACCCGTTTTGCGGGAAGAGGAAATCTTCTTTCCGCCAGCCGGGGAAAACGACCATTATGCTTATGGATATCGATATTTCAGAATGTCAGAATTCTTGATCCCAATAGATGGCTATAAAGTTCGAGATTATCGGGTAGTTTGCAATTTGCAGACTGAAATTCAGGGATCATTCGAAAGGGGGACATCCTATATTCCCCCTGTCAAGAGAAAAAGTGAATAATCTATAATTGTTGTGATATCAATACGATAGAAAGTATAGATTATTTTGGGTATACCTCTCCTTCGCCCAATGATGGGGCTTTATTCGGCGAGTCTCTCGCTCCACACGAACCCTGTACCTCATCGTTATCAGTATCCGGTATGTCCCTAAAAGAGGGAGCACCAATCATCCCTTATCCAGGTTTTGGGGTTCAGCGAGAGGCCCTTCATTGTCCCCCACGAGGTCCTCACATGGCCTCAACGTTGGTACCCGGGCTTTCTCGCCGAAAACGAAACATCTCTTATTCTCTGTTCAGATATTCCGGATTAAAGGGCTCCTTTTTCTTCATCAGGGTCCATGCAATGATCAATAGCTTGGCAGCCAGCTTTACCCTCATCTTGGTCTTGATCCCCTTCTCCTTTTCTCTGCCGCGAAGTGTAGTGGTGTAGTAGGCAATAAAGTGCCGATTCCTGATAGAGGCAATAAGGGCTGCCTGATACAACGCATACCTGAGATCGGCCTTCCCTTTCTTGGAGATTACCGGTATAGCAGCATCAGATCCCTTTCCACTGCGATCGGCACTGAGATCTAAGCCTGCCATCTTGACTACCTGTTTGCCTGTGGTGAAACGAAAGGGATTACCAATGGCAGCAAAGACCTTGGAGGACACATCAGGGCCAAAGCCAGGGATGGTGAGCAGGTAGTGATACTCTGGAAATTGAAGACAGATATCCTCGATCTTATGATCGGTCGCACGAATAGAGTCTCTCATCCGTTGTAGCTCTTCTACCATCACCTTTGCCTCAAATTCCAAGGCCTTACCTGCCTCGCAACCAATTGAATCAGATGCCAGTTTCCAGACCGCTTGCAACCTCTTCTGTTGCGCGAGGCTCCTTGTGCGAGGGGCAACCAACTGAAGGAAGTGCGCATAGTCTAACCCGGCAATCACCGAGGGATTCACACACCACCTCATAATTGACAGACCATCAGGCTCCGATTGCCCGTAGTATTTATCCAACTCAGGAAAATAGGTGGCCAAAAGATGGTTTCTGATCCGTGCCCTCAACCCATGCTCCTGCCTCTTTAATCTCCTCTTAAGGGATAAAAGACCCCTCAGCTCCCTCAAGGCCATGGGAGGGTACTCAAAGAAGAGGCATTTT
>Ga0209636_10002313_pt1 | contig 19426 bp, 20 predicted proteins | sample DeeMarSWOR152_54_FD_187464 | JGI IMG/M metagenome (GOLD analysis project Ga0209636, IMG submission 187464) | Marine sediment microbial communities from White Oak River estuary, North Carolina - WOR-1-52-54 (SPAdes) (version 2) | ecosystem: Environmental > Aquatic > Marine > Intertidal zone >... | reverse complement strand
TCAGGAAGACGTAAACGCTGGTAATTTTCATACATAACTAGCATATCTTTGATTTTCAATGTCTATTCACCTTTTTTTTTAAAAAAAAAATGAAGCAGTTCAACAAATTTCTAATTACTACTTTATCAGTGGAATTTTTATGACAACAACTACGTTTAAACAACTAGGAATCATTGACCCAGTTCTCAAGGTGTGTGAAGAAGAAGAATTCATACGACCAACTGAAATACAGGAGAAGTCAATTCCTCACGTTATTAAAGGGAGAGATGTTATTGCTAAGGCAGCAACAGGGAGTGGGAAGACACTCGCTTTCGCTTCTGGTATAATTCAAAAAACAGTTAAAGGAAAAGGAGTTCAAGCATTAGTTGTAACTCCGACTCGTGAATTAGCCCACCAAGTAACAGATATGATAACTAGCTTATCTAAATATAAAACTCTTAGAATTATTTCGGTGTACGGGGGAGTTTCTATCAATCCTCAATTTCATGAGTTGAAAAGAGCTGATGTCGTTATCGGAACTCCTGGGCGATTAATCGATCATATTGAGAGGGGAACAATAGAATTAGGACAGATAAAAATCTTGGTCCTTGATGAATGTGATCGACTTCTTGATATGGGATTTCTACTAGACATTGAGAAAATCATCTACTCAATTCCGAGAAAACGTCAAACGCTCTTATATTCGGCCACAATATCTTATGACATAAGTCAGATTGCTCAAAAATATATGAATAATCCGATTGAGGTAGGTGCTCAATCTTATGTTGATCCACAAAAATTAAGTCAGTACTATTTTGGTCCTGTCAGTAATTCGCTAAAATTCTCGTTACTAGTCCATCTATTAAATAAAAATAATGGGGGTGGTTTGTCAATGATCTTCTGCAACACCCGAAGAAATGCCGATCTTATCAACAAAAATCTGATTCGGTTAGGAATTAAGGCAACAGTCCTACATGGTGGATATACTCAACAAGAGCGATCAAAGAGCTTAAACAGCTTTCACACACGAAAAACGAAGATTTTGGTAGCCACGGATGTTGCTGCAAGAGGATTGGATATCCAGGGAGTTACATTTATTTATAATTATGATCTTCCATCCAATTTTAAACAATATATCCATAGAATCGGTAGAACAGCACGAGCAGGGAAGACAGGCAAGGCAATTACACTTGTATCACAAAGAGACGGTGAAGATTTCTTTCATTTATTTAGAGATAATCGGACGAAGATCCAAAAAGGAAGAGTCCCTTACATTGAAAAAATACCATTCAAAAGGGGGAGATCAACTTCTAATGGCCATAAGAAAGAATTCAGGGGGAGAAAGAGAAACTATAATAATCCTCAATTTTCTCGATATTCATTTTAAGATAATGATACCCAAGATCACTTAACTTTGTATATACTAGGAAAAGAATATCCTCGAAACATACCAACCCAAGAAAATGCCACTAGATGAATTAGATTCATCAAGTGTCAGTGAAAGTTGATTATATTAGGAAATTTATATAAGCTTAAGATTGCCCCTTACTAAAACTTTGTGATACGATGGAGGACACAAGTTTGTAGCATTTTTCTGTCATTGTCAGTTCTTTCCATTATTATCCATCCTTTACAAAAAAAGAAAAAGAAGGAGAGATATTTATACTCTATTCTTATAGCTCAAAAAATTCAAATTATTAATACTATAACTTTGTATTTTTCACTCCATTCGATCTAATCATAATATATCCTTTATCTAATCCAAGATCGCTAGACCGTGTTTCTTAATTTAATTGGTACGATGTACCATCAATGTTTAATCCTTTCTTCTTATTCGGAAAAGATGTTTATAGGATATTTCTAAGATACCTTCACTTTCAACTAACCTACTCGCTACCCATATACCAATGAGAATCCAAGCTAGTTGAGCTAGTAAACTTAACCAAGCACTAAACACTATCTCACCTGTTACTAACGAGATATGAATAGCAAATAGGTAGCCTAGTAGAGGTAAAAACATTAATATTGTTTGAATGACACTATCAATCTCTTCAACGGGAAGAAAGGCCACTAATAATGTAAGAACAAGCGGAATTATAATCAACGCTGATATTACCATATTTGCTTCTCGTTCGTCCTTTGCCACAAGGCTGAAAAAGACTGCACCAGTAATAGTTAACAATGACACTAGTATAAGTCCTATGATAATATATAATAGAAATATCCAGACTGAGAGCGGTGCATTTCTTATCATTGATTCCAGAATGGGAACAATTTCAATTTTAATGGAACTAGGAATAATAAAATACCCTAATGCAATAAGCGCAATGATAGTGACCACTGTGAACATTGTGTTAAAACACACAAGAATCGAACCATAGAGAAGTTTTCCCGCAATTATACTTCTCCGTCTAATTGGCTGAAGAATTAGGCTTTCTAGAGTTTTTTGTTCTCGTTCTATTGTTACAGATATTAGTACCAGTGAAAGAGAGGGAATAACTAATAACATTATTGCATAAAGAGGAATAAGAGTGATGAAGGACGCGGCAAATCCTTCTGCAGCTGTGATAGTTGAATCAACTGAATCAATTGATGTTCGCTTTAGTGTTGAATAAATTCTGTTGATATTCGTAATTCCATGATAATGAAAAAGAATTTGTTGGTTTAAAATCAGGGAGACTTCAATAATGTAGTTAACTACTCTTATATTGTCTATTTCTGTATTATCATAATAAATAAAAAATTGTGTTGGAAGCGAACTATTGATAATTTCACTGAAATTAGCAGGGATATATAACAATATCGAAAAATTATTTGATTCGAGCAGTCTATCTAATTCAGTAACATTTTTATTGGTATAATGCAAATCTTTTGTTAAATTATTAGTTTTAAGTAATGTATAGAACTGTACTCCCCAGCTAGTGCCATTAATTTCTCCATCATCCTGTATAACAAATATTTCAATTGGTTTTTCAACTGGTTCCTCAATCGTAGAAATTACTGCAACTGCCATAATAATCGTTATAGCAAAAACTAAAAATAGAATAAGTGGTGTAGTAAATAGAAGTAAAATTCTGCGAGTAGATTTGAATAACAATCTTATCTCTTTCTTTGCAATGATCCATGCACTTTGGAGAATCATGCACTCACCTCGTTTGCCTCACCTGTCCAACCAATCAAATTAACAACTGCATCCTCTAAGTCATTCAGGTCTCGCGCATATTTCTGAATGATTCTTGATGGGGTATCTTCAGCAATGAGAACGCCTTTATGAAGAACACCTACTCTATCGGTGATTCTTTCAGCACTAATCATATCGTGTGTAGAAAGGAGTACAGTAATGTTCTTCTGCTTGGCAAGGTTCTTTATTATCTCTCTCACTCGTCTAGAAACCAGTACATCAATACCTGCTGTTGGTTCATCTAAGAATAATACTTGTGGTTCTCCAATCATTGCTCTAGCAATCATAAGCCTGCGTTTCATCCCACCAGAATAAGTTTCGACTCTATCATTTTTTCGATCTTCTAAACCAACCATTTCTATTAGAGCGGTTATTTGGGATTTCTTCTCTTCGTCATATAATCCTCGGAGCTCTGCAATAAAATTTAGATTTTCTACAGCTGAAAATTCTTCATAGAGTCCCGCATCTTGGGGTAAACATCCCACCAATTTCCTTACTGCACTAGAATCAGTCACAATATCATTGCCAAATATAGAAGCTGTTCCTGAAGTTGCTTTTATCATTGTAGTCAAAATTCTCACGGTAGTTGTTTTCCCAGCCCCATTCTCACCCAATAATCCATAGATCTCTCCTTTTTTAATACGTAAATTTAGATCTTTTAGAGCTTGGACTTCATTTTTTCTATTTATATCATAAATTTTCGATAAACGATCAGTAGTAATCGCAATACTTCCCATTCTCATCACATAGTTGATTTAGCTGAAATGTAGATTACAATTTTTTTAAGTTCTTACACTTTATACTAAAAAAATCGAGTTTTTAGAAATTCTTCCACCGTGGATAGATCATTACTTTGTTTTATAATAATTCCATGTTTATTGAGGAATTCAACCATTAAATGGTCAAATTTATCAACAGACTCTTTAATCTTATCAAAATTTCTGGTCGAAATGATTTTTACTAAGTTTGGAAAACCTTCTTCCTTATAACTGCTATCCATATCATAGAAGGACTCAAAATGATATTTATTATAGTAAATATCTTTTTTTACCTTTTCTAAAAAGCAGGCGACGGATACCTGTAATTCCACTGCCGCATAAGAAGCTGTTAATATATCATTTCGTTTTAACGCTGAAAGAATCTTATTCAAGTATTCTTTTGTATTGTAATAATCCCAATAAACATAATCCTGTTTTTTGGTGCTATTTTTTATTTCCATTTCACTTTTTAATATCGTTGATAGTTCTACCAATTTCTTCATTTTTATTGGATCGTTTGGACTTTTTAATACCATTGACAATTCTACTAATAGCTTTTTTCCATCTGAAATTAATTCATCGAAATTCTCAGAGAGACTCAAAGTTGTGGATAATTCCTTTAAAGAAGAAGGTTTATATGGAAATTTATTAAGTTCTACTATGTTAGATCCCCAATTCTTCTTTAATGGTGTATTGTAATAATGAGATAAAATAATACTAGTTCCAATTAGCATCCCCCAAGCAGTCCAACGTCCTCTTACGATATCATCACGTTCCTAGCCTGTTGAATTCCATTGATATAACCTTTCAGGTTTTCATATTCAGAAAGTATTATTCTTATGTGCTCTTCCAAAGAAATTTTAATATTCTGCCTGATTCCTTCAAAGTGCTGTTTATCTTCTTCTGATCTAATATATAACAATTTGTTATTTAGAAAAATTGAGGCAGCAACAACCCATGGATTTTCCTTAATTTTTCCTCTGACTATTTGTTCTGCTTTTTTCCAATCCATACTCCAGAAGGAGACTTGATTGTTTTGAAAAATAAACTTCCAGTCAATCTTACTTTCTGCATTTTCATCTACAATTGCAAACATATCTAAATCTGAGGAATCAGTCTGCTTGTTGAGAGCAACAGAACCATAAACACCAATTATAGCAATCTGATCAGAATAGAACTCATAAGCTAGTTGACAAAGAATCTTTGCTAATTGACCAAGTTTTGACATCAATCACACCATAAGAAGCCCCAATGTAACATAGTTCCTGGCAATGATTTAGCTTAAATTTTATCTATATCAGATTCTTTTTAATTAACTATAAATAAGCGTATATAGATACGCACAATGTCAGTTAATTAAAGTACAAGGAAAATAAATAAGCATATACCATATATCTATAATGAGAGGTAAATCAAATATTACGGGATTACTGAAAATACTGACGGATTTGAATCCATACTTCGATTCATAATTCAGAAATATAATGCAACTCTTGCTAGCTCATAATTGCTTTCAAAAAAACTATAATTGATAGTCGTTTTAATTGCTTAAATTTAAAATATTAGTAACATTAATTTCTTCTGTTGAAAGGTTTCATTTCTTTAATATGTTCTAATAGAAAGCGATAATCAAGGGATTAACTTCATCATTCTCATATAATATGGTCCTGTTAGTGTATAAAACAAAAAAAACACGAAAACACCTAAACTTGTCCAGAAATTTGATAAAATGAGAAATATTACTATTGTGATATAACCTATTCCCCGAAGAATTTTGTAGAATGTAGAGTACGACACATGGGAGGGGTACTTTAAGTGTGTTATCATTAGGAGGCTTATACAAACTATAATAAAGCCAATATGGATTCCCTTGTTAAGAAGAAATGTTAGTTCTGGAGGACTAGCTGCGATAAGAACACTCAAAGAACCTATAACCAACGCCGCAATAGAAGCTGGTAAACCTTCAAAATAAATGCCTGTTGGGTGCCTTACGAAGCGAATGAGCCTATAAATACCGCATACCAAATAAACAAAAGCAATTGGAATATATATTCCTAGTTGCTCATTTGGGTTAATAAAAATCAAAATAAATGATGGTACTAATACATAGGTGATCGTATCAGCAAAACTGTCAATATATACTCCTATGTTTGAGTGTTGTTTAGTTTTTCTAGCAAAGAATCCATCGAAAAAGTCAAATCCAGCTCCAATAATTATCAACCTAAGTGGCCAAAAAATATCTCCGATAATCACGAAGTAGATACCCAGTAATCCCGCCAGACCATTTAATCCAGTAAAGATGAAGGAGAGGCCCCTGAAAATCTTATCTTGGTCGCGATAAAGAAAAGAGATCATGTTTCTTCTTGGTTCCTATAATTAAACTTAATAAATGAATTTTGGAAATCTAGATTCATATGGATCAATTTGGGATCTTTATTATTAGAATATAAGATAAATTTTTGCGATGGAATTAATAAGCGAGGGAAAGACAATAGTTTTGGTAAAAAGACAGGATTCAAAGTAGAAATTAATACATTGGTTTGAGGAAGGATACGGAATATTGAAGTGAATATAGATCGAGCTATTGATGGATGAACCTTTAAAAGATGATTAAATATAGAAAAATACCGTATTTGACCAGTATGTAACAACAGTGGAAATTTGTTAATTTTTCTACCCTGTACTGGATGAATTGGTTGCGTTACTTGAAGAATGCACATTAATCGGTTCCTAAAATAGAAAGAGAACCACACTGGGTAGTTGTCCCAAGAAAGTCGAGGTACCCAATACTTCTGCTCCTTAAAAACGAAATTCTTCCAGAACTTTGGAGGTGAATGTGATTTTATAATTTTCAGAGGGATAGCTTGTTTTGTTCTTGGGAAAAAAAAGTAGCGAAAGAGGATGGTTGCTGAAACACTCAGGATAGGATATAATTCTGTTTTTCTGGCAATATTTTGCATTTTAGTATTTTTTGCATTGATTAAAAAAAGGTTTTGGGCTTCATTAGAAACACATTCCTTCTTAAAATGGGCTGCTATTTGCTTGTAAATCCCTTTATTTTGCCAAGCTGGGTCAACCTTTATGTTATGAACCCAAAAAAATGGTAAATTGATTGGTTCATTGTTTCTGAAAATTTCTAAGGGATGTGCCCACAGTTGACCAATTATTTCTTTATTCTTACGAGCTACAACTGTGTGTACCCCTTTTGTTGAAAGCCATTGTTTATATTGGTTACTAGAGATAACAGGAGCAATTCTATTTCGGTAGAGGGAATAATCATTCTGTAAAAGAGAAGGAATGTCTTCGATTGAAATATTTGATGAAATTTTAACCGTCATCGAGTTTTCACTTTAAATAATCCTTTAGATTCCATCATAATATCTTCTTTAGTTTTCTCTTTCACCTAAAATTAACTATTTAAGTGATTAATTCTAAATAAATGCATCCTGTTTAAAAATCAAGGAATTGAAAGATGAAAGCACAAAAAAAGATAAGAATTAGTTTAATCCTTTTTTTCCTAATTTTATTATATTTCCTAGCAATAAATTTAATTTATTTCGCTCCCCTGCCATATTCAATAACGGAAGGAAGATTTTCATTAGCAGCGACCGAAGATCAAATCATTTATGAACAGTGGACTCGAAAAGTAACCGTGGAAATTGAGCTGGTTACAGGAGGGCCCCTATTATTGATTCATACCATGATAAGTGATGATATTACAGACGAAATCACGAATGAAGGAACTTTTCAGGATCAATTTCAAACATGGAGGATCACTTTGAGCACTTGGGGAACTAACGCTACAAATGCTACAGGTACATACAAAATTATTGACCACACATCCCCTCTTTTGCCAAAGCCAAAACATAATTACGTTTCGATATTTGAGATTTATATCCAGTTTATGTTTTACGCAACAATCTTATTAATGGGATTAGGTTTTTTCATTTTCATTCTTATTGGTTTTTTTTACATAATAAAGGACAGAAAATGAACTAGTTTTTTGGAGGGAGTCTATTGAAAAGATTTTTAAATTCGAAAATTTCGAATTGCAAGTAAACTTTGCAAAAAGCAAGTGTACTTAGCATAAAGCAAGTGAGCTTAGCCAAGTGTTTTCTGAACTAATTAGCGATGAAGTGAATAATTATGACCTTTACTAAAAGATGGAAGGCAGAATTAGGCGTTTCTATGCTTATCTTCATAGAATTCGGGATTGTCACACTTTGGGCTCTTCTTACTCAAAATGAAAGCATTATAATGTCTTCTGCCGTTCTTTCAGCAATTGGTTTTATTTTTATTGCTTTTAAACTGTATGAGACAAAATTTCAAAAAAAGAGACTTGATGATGAAAGAATTGAGAAGCTGACTGAACAAGCATACTTGATTTCAGCCATCGCAGGAGTAATTATGCTTCCACAAATAGTATTACTTGAAATTTTCACTGGTAATACTATTAGTGCCCTAGACACTTTCGTTATTGTAGCAAATACATTTCTACTTGTTTTTCTTGTGGTTGAAGTACTTCAGCAATTCTTTTTATCGTAATAATTGCGGTGATGAGGATAAAAAACCGTTTGAAAGTGTTTCGGGCAGAAAACAATTGGACACAACAATATATCGCAAATAAATTAAACATAAGTAGACAGACTATTTCAGCAATCGAAAAAGGAAAATATAATCCTTCTCTTACTCTGGCATTTAAACTAGCACAAGTATTTAATTGCAAAATTGAAGATCTTTTCATATTTGAAGAATAAATGGATTTAATCTCGAGGATAAGTCAATGATTGAAGCTCAAGATACTCAAATTAGAAATAAAGAACCTAAGGTCGAAAACTCACCTAAATCGAATGAATATACTACAAAAGAATTGAATCCTTCTAATAAGAGATTTCATAATGATAGACTCATGATTACGACTCTCTTCCTAGCTTCAGTGATAACATTACTCTTCTATACTGTTCCTGATTGGGTTTTCATAGAGATACCCACTCGTGATATTATTCACAATTTGCTGAACCTCCTAGGAATAGAAAACATCCTCATCCCCACTATGGACCCCAACACTGTAGTCCCTGAAGCTTTACGAGGGGGATCCTTTCCTTTCCTAGAAGCTACAGTCCACACTCCAGGCGTTAGAATTCCATACCCAGACCCCATTCCAAACGGAGATTACTGGATTGTCAAAGCGTGTACGGGAATGCAAGCAGGAGGATTACTAACTGCTATCATTATTGTAACAGAGGCCCCAAAGATTGCTAAAATTCGGGCTAGTCTTGCATTTCTTTCTGTACTCTTTATTGGTAATGCTCTAAGGATCACATTCCATTTATGGTGTGTTTATGTTTTAATTATGCAGTTTCAAATGGATCCCAATGAAGCATTTTACTGGGCTCATGATGTTTCTACTAAAATTATTGGTTTTTTTGGGACAATTTTGTTTGCCTTCATTATTGAGAGAATCGGGGGTGTTCCAATCATCGATCAATTTGCAGATTGGTTAGATTGGATGTGGTGGCGATTGAACTGTATTAAATCAAAATTACAGAGTTTCTTAGGCTAGAGACGAAAAACAAATATATTGTCTCTGTAGCTGATCAGGTCGTTGGTATTGATAAGGAAATTATGAAGACAATTTTGGATCCATTTAAAAGACAAACTCAATCAAAAATTGATGTTAAAAGATTGGGGCTGGGACTGTTCATTTCGAGGAATATCATTAAAGGACTTAATGGAAGAATCTGGGCAATAGCTGGGGGAAAAGGAAGTCAATTTTACTTTAGTCTTTCTAAAGTAACAATAACATAGTAATTTGCTTTTATTACTTCCAAAATTATAATTGATCATTCAAATATTGATCTATTTCTGTTCCAGTTTTCAAAGGAAGAGAACAAGTAAAGTTTCTACAGATGTATGTGGTACCATTAAACCAGTCTTGATTATCCTGTGAAATAAGCCTTTGTTTGAGGAGGGGAAGGTTCTTTAAGTCATTAATAGTATTTGCCTTTACTTGGAGAAAAACTGCTTGAGGTAGATATGTGGTACGTAGGTATTTCTCTGTAGAATCTGATTCTTCTTCTGTACTAGCTGTGAAAGAAATAATTTCGGTAACTTTATTGTGAAACATATCCAAAGCGATAAGAGTATCACCACTTAAGTAACCATGTTCTTGGAACCAACCGATTAAAAAATAAACCTGTTTCTCCGCTCTATCTAAATAAGTATCATTACCTGAATAATGATACAATCGAAGAAGATTCTCAAGGCTTACTGCGTTTGCACTAGGAAGTGAAAAAGATATTACTGGTTTTTCTTGGACAGATAAATCCTTTTGCCAGCTCCCACTAAAGAAATACCCTTTATTTTCTGAATCCCAGAATTCCTTGTCATAAATGGCTTGCAGCTGGATTGCTTCATCTAGGTAGATTTTCTTTCCAGATCTTGAGAATAGCTCTAATAGTGCATATATCAATAGAGCATAATCTTCAGCAAAAGCCAAAGACTTTACTTTATCCCGAAAATTGCGATATAATTTTCCTGAATCTTCTCGCAACCGATTAAGAATGAAATTGGTGGCTTTTTCGGCTAGAACTAAATACATGGGTTCATTTAATATGAAGGAGGCTCTGGTTAACGCATGTATGGTCAATGCATTCCAAGCAACGATCATGTTGTCATTCAACATTGGTTTTTTACGTTTTTCCCGATGTAAAAACAGCCTATGCTTCAGTTGTTTGACTTCATTCCAGGTTATTTCCTTTCCAATAGCAGAAGTTAGCTCAGATGTTTCATGGAGAACAGAATATCCACCTTCAAAGTTACCATCTCTCGTTACTCCATAATATTCAGCAAATTTATCTCCCATATCACCCAGAATATTATTGATTTCATGTGGCGTCCAAACAAAAAAACTCCCCTCAACTCCCTCTGAATCAGCATCTTGAGACGAATAAAACCCTCCATACAGCGGATGAACCATTTCACGAGTAAGATATTCAATGATTTCTCGAGCTATTTCAGCATAACCTTGATTTTGTGTCGCTTGATAAGCTTCTAAATATAGTAGAATCAGTTGTGCATTATCATAGAGCATTTTCTCGAAATGAGGAATTAACCATTTCCGATCAACTGAATACCTGTGAAAACCGTAACCTAAGTGGTCATAAATCCCTCCAGCTGCCATATTATTAAGAGTTAAGGTAACAGGTTTAAGGAACTCGCGATTTTTTTGGCGACGATAATAGGAAAGAAGTAAGAAACGAAGATCACTAACCTGAGGAAATTTCGGTTGGAAACCAAATCCCCCAAAGATTTCATCGACTTCATCTATTAATCGGATCATTGATGAATCAAGGATGTCACTTAACATTGAAGTATCGTTAGTACCTTGCACAGAAGATTGAGTGTTTAGATTTGAGAGAACATGTTGAGTTACTTCTTGAATCTGTCGAGGGTTCTTGTGATATTCACTTGAAACATATTGAATGACTTGTTTAAAACTTGGAAGACCATAAGTGGCATTTTTAGGAAAATAAGTTCCTCCTGCAAAAGCTTCCCCTGTAGGAGTAGCAAAAACGGTTAAAGGCCAGCCAGCTCTCCCCGATAAAAGAGAAACTGCTTTCTGGTAAAATGAGTCTAGATCAGGTCGTTCTTCTCTATCTATTTTGATATTAATGAATAATTCATTCATTAACGCTGCGGTCTCTGAATCTTCGAATGATTCCTTTTCCATAACATGACACCAATGACATGCCGCGTATCCTATTGAAAGTAGTAATGGTTTTTTTTCTTGTTTTGCTTTAACCAATCCCTTTTTCCAAGGATACCACTCCACTGGATTATGCATGTGCTGCAGCAGGTACGGACTGGTTTCATTTACTAAATGATTGGTGCGTTTTTTATTCCCCATAGAGAACCCAACTGACTTGATCGATCATTTCTAGTTGGGAATAAAAAGGTGAACGTTCTCAATCTCGAAAAATAAGCTAAAGAGAAGGCATTCGTATCTTAAGTCATGATTCTTTCATTTAATAGGACATTCTAGAGTATCTGTACCACGTATGGTTTTATAACAAGAGTTGCAGCTCACACATAAGGCTGGAGAGAGATCACCACTCTTCCATCGGTTAGGAAGATCAGGCTCGAAAATTAACGGCCTACTTAACGATATAAAATTAGCTATCCCCTCTTGGATAAACCTCTCTGCTGATAATGGATTTCTGATCCCCCCCATAAGGATAATTGTACAATCATTTGTAATCTCTCGTATTTCTTCCGCAGCGGGTAGAAAATAGTTTTCATCTTCAGGGGATTCGATTACAACGCTAGGAAAGAATTTATCAGTATCTACAAGATCACCACACCCACCACTAGGTTCGATAGCATCAAAACCAGTTTCTGATACAACCTTAGCAATTTCTTTCCCTTCATCCAAAGCTAAACCACCAGCTAAATCCCCATCATGTGTTTGCAATTTAATAGTTATCGGAAAATCTTTCCCTACTTCGTCCTTCAGGCCATCAAAAATGTCTACTAAAATTTTTGTACGATTTGGAATACTTCCACCAAATTCATCAGTCCGCTTATTAATAAAAGGAGTTAAAAAACTACCCAACAAATATCCGTGAGCAGCGTGTAATTGTACCATATCATATCCACTCTCAAAAGCTCTCCGACCACAATCTACAAATAGTTTGATGATATCTATTTTAATTTCTTCCGTAGTCAATGCCCGGGGAACTCGTCCCGTTATAGGATATGGAATTGATGATGGTGCGACTGCTTCAAGCCTTCTATTCCCGCTTTGACGGCCTGTGTGAACAATTTGAGCAGATATTTTCACATTATAATCATGGACTGCCTCAACTAACTTTTTATGACTTACAATGAATTCATCATTGTAGAGACAGGTAGCATTCTTCGTTAGGGTGCTCGAAGGATCAACTGCAATCCCCCCTGTGATAATCAGTCCGACTCCACCTTCGGATAGGCCAGTATAGAGGTTAATAAGCTGCTCACTCGGATGTCCATCCTCCGCCATATTCTCAGCTGTTGCTGATCTTATAATTCGATTTTTGATTAAGACATTTCCAATTTTTTGGGGACTAAAAAGAGTCTTTAATTCCATTTTTCTATCTCTTCTTAATTAATAGATATTTTTCGATAAATTCATAAGTAAAATATATGTTTTCAGAGTACTGAGTAACAAGAAAGAAAAATTTATCCAAAACAATAATATTTATTGGAGTAGATAATAAGGATAAACAACTACGGTGGTTTGAATGGGAAAAGTAGATGATATTGTCATCGTTGGTGTTGGAGCAATGGGAAAAGGCATTGCTCAAGTTTGTTTATTGGCAGGGTACAACGTCACCTTGATGGATATTGAAGCTAAAATCATTGAAAATGCTATCTCCTATATCGAGAAAGGATTGAATAAGCTCGAAAAAAAAGGAAAATTACCTGAAGAAATGAAATCTGCAGACATATTGGCGAAAATGAAAAAAACTACTAATCTTATTGAAGCTGTTCAAGACGCTGATTTTGTTATTGAAGCTATAATTGAAAAATTAGATGCCAAACGGAAAGTCTGTAGTGATATTATTGATAATTCTCCTGATCACTGTATCTTCGCTTCCAATACGTCAAGCATTCGGATTACAGATATTGCTGAGGGGTGTGGTAAACCAGAAAATGTCATTGGAATGCATTTCTTCAACCCTGCGCCTTTAATGCGTTTGATTGAGATAATCGCTGGAGAAAAAAGCTCAAAAAAGGCTATGAACATCGGTGTTGAAGTAGGAGAGAGTTTGCCGTGCTTGAGAGGAGATCGTTATGTTCCACGAGTACTGAAAGACAATCCAGGATTTATTGTTAATCGTGTGTTAGCTCCTGGAAGGATCTATTCAGACTACATTTACGATCTCGCAGACGAGAAAGGCATACCGTGGGAGCAAGTAGATGCTGATATATCAGATCCTGCAGCACCAATGAGCACATTGGTTCTAGCAGATTTTGTAGGACGTGATGTTTCACTTCATACGGCAGAATATTATAGAGAAACTCTATCCTCTGATTTTAAACCTGGTAAAGTGCTCAAAAGACAGGTTGTAGAAGGAAAATTAGGTAAAAAAACAGGTCAGGGCTTCTATAATTGGTCAAAAGGCAGACCGGAACCAGATCTTTCAAAAAAAGCAGGAATTGTTAACCAATTGGTCTTTAAAGCAATTCAAGCCAATGAAGGTTGTCGAATTTTAGAAGAAGGGGTTTGTAAAAGTTGGAAAGTGATCGATGAAGCAATATTAGCAGGAATGAATTTCCCAGGCCCGATGAAATCTGCTACAAAAAATTATAGACAAATGGCTGAACTCCTAGAGGAATATTCAGAAAAACTTGGTAAATCTTATTTAAAACCTGTTGAACTGCTGAAATCTGGAAAATTTATTGACATGGAATAAAATCCATTAACATCTGACTACACTATTTTAATCAAATCGCTTCTTGTTAATGTCACACTTCTTCTTGTTCCAGGAGAATTCGCTAAGTGCCATATGGTGTACTGCTCAGCATAAACTTCACTCGCAGATATACCATCAATTGGTACAATGACTTCTAGCTGTCTCTGTGCTGCCCCTGTAGCAGTATGTAACACAGCTCCGTGGGCTGACGTCCCTACGATTATAACCTTCGAAATATTTTTTGTTATTAAAATCTTCTCTAAATCTGTCTTGTAGAATTTATCTACTCCTGCTTTTACAATGGGCTCATTTCCTTGAGGTTTGACTTCTTTTCGAATATCTTCAGGAGTTGAAGATCTTATTAAAGCGTAAACAACAAAAAGATCCTTTTCTCTTGCCTTTAAGAGTAATTTCTGTACCTTTGGGAGGCTAGAGACGCATCTGGGTCTTCTTTGTTGATTACAGTTCAAGTTCTGAAAATCCAGTACGAGTAATGCTGCTGATTTTGCATCAACAGTCACCTCTTCTAGTTTTGGTGGTATTGGGGTTTCTATATTGTTCCATTCTTCAATTATTGTCTGGTTATGTACCATATACGAAGTCTCACATAGTCTCTATAAAATTCTTTCCTAAAGAAAACCAGTCTGATATAAAATCAGCTAGTAAAAAACATGGAGTACTCCTATGCATCCCAAATCATAGTCTTTTTAAAAATATTAAACAGAGTTTGTGACTATTACAAGCATAATTTTCCAGTTTCTGATATCAATGTCGTTTTATTTCCATGTTTTAAGGTGAAAATGATGAGTGATGAAGCATATGTTAGAAAGTTTGGTTTTCGCTCCTTTGAGGGCACTCTTCGAGGAAGAGTATGGCGTTTATGGGCAGTAGCTTGGTTCAACATGACGCATCAATGGCATCGTTCACGAGTTTTTAAAATACTCATTTTTTTCACTATTTTTATCTTAATCATTCCCAATATGTTTCTTTTTGTTGGAATAGACGAGTTATTAAATACAAGGACAGCAAATGAGATTTTAGAGGATCATTTATGGAATACCGTCCGTGATTTCGCCCGATTCCAAGTTATGATAACCTCTCCCGATGAAACAGACCCTACATTTGATACTGGGTACTCAATTATCATGTTAATAGGCGTTATCATGATGGGAGCGGGATTAATCTCAGATGATTTGAAATACAAAGTTTCTGAGATCTATGACTCAAAAATAGATAGATCTGAATATTTGTTAGGAAAATATAGCTCGCTCCTTATTTTTGGAAATCTTTTCTATACTTTTCCATGTGCTTTAGAATGGAGTTTGTTAGTTGTAGGAATTAGTGGTGCTGTTGACATTGTTGCAGCTCTTCCAGTACTTTGTGGAGTAATTATATTTACTGAGATTTTATCGTTGGTTCTCTCAAGTATTATTCTTGTATTTTCTTCTCTTACCCAACGACGATTATATGCAGGACTTCTCGCATTTATGTTTTTCCTATCCAGTACAATTGTTGTTCAATCACTTACTGGACAAACAGAAGTTTTTGAGCCAATTATGTATTTAGATTTCTTCACCGTTCTCTCTGTTTTTTCTTACATATTAGCTGGAAAAACTAGCGTTATCTATTACTCTTCTGGACCAGAAGGAATAGTTCTTGATCTCAATGGAATAGCTGGAACGTTTGTTATCCCTGCAATCATATTATTTATTGTGGGAGGGCTTCTGATATGCAGTTATCAAGTAATATGGCGAAATTCCCACATATGATTGTCTATGTTCAATTATTGCTTATTATTCTGTAATCTTGGAAAGGATACTCTTCTCTTCAATAAACCTTTGAAGAGAAATCTTCAAAGGAGGATCTTCTATTAAGGATAAAGCTTCCTCTGGGAACACCCACCGATAATCATCATGTTCAGTAGAGAGAATAATTTTATCAGATGTGGTTTTACACCAGTAAGTAATAACAATCATTTCGTTATCGGCAATTTTAACTCCTCGAAAGTAATATGACGCATCTATTGGCTTAACAATTTTTACATTATTTATTCCAGTTTCTTCTTGCACCTCCCTCCGTAAGGTCTCCTCAGGAGTTTCAAACTGGCGCATCCGCCCACCAACATCATCCCACTGGTCACTTGCAAAATCTATTGATGGATTTCTATGTAGAAGAAGGATCTTTCCAGATCTAGAATGTTCAATAATAGCCCCGATACCAATCGAAAATTTTCCTTCTTTAACAGACATGACACTTACCTTTTGTTAAGCTCTTCAGATGAACCTTGCTTAAGTTTTTCAGTATAATCTAAAAATTCCATTAAATAATAATCTTTGAATTCAGCGTTCTTTATTCTGTTATGAATTTGTTGAACATTGTTTTCTAATATCTCACTTACAATGTAGTTCCTTCCACATTCAATTGCAGCTTTGGCAACTGTACCTGTTCCTGCTAGTGGGTCATAAACACAACCTGGAGATGAACTATCAGATTCTAAAGCTGTACCACAAGCACAAAGGATTTTAAGTGTGAGTTTTGGGTAATAGTTCTCCACTAAAGGATCAAATATAGGTTTCCCACATTTTTTACACACTTTCCTTGGGCAAGTAGCAGTCAAAATACGTAGTACAAGTTTTGTGGGAAAGGGAGCAAAATGCTTCCCAGAGTATCCTGTAGTATTAATTGTCCAAATTGTTGGGTAAATAACAAAAGGTATTTCCTCTGGTTGTATATTTATAGGCCAAACACTCCGCATTAACTTCCCCAAGGGATGATACCTTTTTGTCCTTTGTTTTCCTCGTAAGCTTAATGCTTCATGCATTCCTACGCTTTTTTTACTGTTTAAATCTAACAAATCAGCCTTACTTGACTTACCTATTAAAGAAAGGTTATCTTTCTCAATCCATTCATGAGGAAGACGTTGAGTAACAAAATAATATTGTGGATCCTTCACAAACCATAGAAGCCGTTCATAATCGACTCCAAAGCGACTTGAAACCCCACCACTAGGTCTAGCGTTTGGTTTATACCATATAATGTCATTTCGACAAATCCATTGGTATTTGTAAATCATAGTTGTTTTGAAAAGCTCAGGAATGGCTGCTAAACTCAAAGGATCTAATTGGGGCTGTTTTGATATTCTTTTCATTTTATTACTAATGAAATTATCTGCAACGTTGACCCAGAGTGATCCATAATCCTTAAGCTTAAGTTTTAGCTTGTTGAAGAGAAGACAGATTTTCTCAATATATTCCTGTGGAGTACTTTCCTGTCCTAATTCATTTTCAGATTCACTATATCGTAATTGACGCCAATAAGGTGGACTTGTGATCACGGTATCAATGGAGCTATTAGGAAGTTTGTTTATGAGTTCGAACGCATCTCCATGAAGAACTTTATTATGAACTTTAAAAATAGCGAAACACCTCTATCTGAGGAAACCTTGTTTTAATTTTGATACTAATGTAGAATCTTCCTTAAGACGTTCTCGTTGCGCTCCAAACACAATGTTGTCATTAAACCATCGTGGTAAGACATGAAAATGTGTATGGAAGATCTCTTGGAGTGCAGCTCTTTCATTTCCCTGAAAAATATTGATCCCATCACAATGAAGTACTTGTTTGAGAACCTTTGCCACGCGACTAACTGAAATCCCAACTGCTGACATATCATCAGGGTGAATGTCAAACAGATTCTTTGAATGATTTTTGGGTATTACAAGGGTGTGCCCTGTAGCTATAGGATAAATATCTAGAATAGCAATGGTCTTTTCATCCTCAAAAATACGAATCCCAGGTTTTTTGCCATTGATAATGTCACAGAAAATGCAGTCTGTCATTAGTAATCCCATCTGAACGGTTATTGACTCTTTTTTTTCATTTTTTGTTTTTTCAAGTTTTCTAACATTTTTGCTATCTTTGACATCCAATAATGCTCATATTTTACTTCAAATGGATCCATATCTGCTTTAATACGTCCATCCCTTTGCCATTCATAGAACCAATTTAACTCATCCGCGAATTCTGATTCAAAGGTTTTTGGTGTTTCTCCCAATGATTCCAAAATAATTTCATAGGCCGAATAAATTTCTTGGAATTGATGAGTAGCATTTTCGTCATCATTAACATCTGGGTGAAATTTCTTAGCTATCATCGAAACTGAATTTTTATACTTTGTACATCTGTTGGGTAAGTCAACTCCAATAAATCATATGCTTCGTGGATTGACATCTTCATGAAATAAGAGTCCTTTTAGATGTTTCAACTACAATTCGATTTCTGCCCAAAGGGCAGGGTGATCTGACTCTTTACTCACAATATAATAACAATCGGATATTATTATTCCAGGTGATACAAAAATGTGATCTATCCTTTCATTCACATTATATTGTATGTCATCTATGTATTCTACATCTGTAGATTCAGCAATAAGCCAAGAGTCATTTAGAGTACCGATTGTTAGATTATATTGGGGCTCACTTGGATCGAAATTGAAGTCTCCCATTAATATCACCTTATTTTTGCTATTCACCTCTCCAATTATGGCCTCTTGTTGCACAAGGGGCCCACCGTTGCCAAGATGTGTCACAAATACATTAAATAGAGTTGTACCAAATTGGATCTGTGCTTCAATAGTAGCTGTCTGCTCCCCTTTACTATACATGAAAAAAGTTCTCGGATTTTGAATAGGGTATTTAGAAAGCAACGCGATCCCGAAAGTTCCTGTACCTGTTTTTGGGCCATAATAGGAAAGCATTTTCAGGTTATTTGCGAAATACCTAACGACATCCATATTTCCATTAGCAATCCTGGTTGTATCACATTCCTGTAATCCAATAATATCAGGATTAATTGTTCTTATTATATTTAATTGCCCATCAAGGTTTTTGATACCATCTTCACTATATCCTTGCTGAATATTATAAGTCATAACTGTTATAGAAGTTGTTGTTTCAGGAGTTGTAGGTATGGGGGTAGTTATAAATACACTCAAGATCGTTCCTATCGCAATAACTACTATTACTATCGAGATTACTCTAGATTGTAATCCGA
>Ga0209636_10002312_pt1 | contig 19431 bp, 14 predicted proteins | sample DeeMarSWOR152_54_FD_187464 | JGI IMG/M metagenome (GOLD analysis project Ga0209636, IMG submission 187464) | Marine sediment microbial communities from White Oak River estuary, North Carolina - WOR-1-52-54 (SPAdes) (version 2) | ecosystem: Environmental > Aquatic > Marine > Intertidal zone >... | reverse complement strand
CCACAGTCACATAATCACGAGCCATTTTTGATACGAGGTAGGTCGGGAAAATCGAAAAATCACCGAACGGCTCGTCTAAATACTTGAGCAAATTATCAGCCAACTCCACCGCATCTGGTTTGATGATAAATTCATGATGTTCAGTATTAAATTTTTCCGCAATCATTCGGGCGTATTTTAATTCATTGTAAGTCGAGTCCTCAAAACCGATTGAAAACGTTTTGACAGGTTCTTCCATCACCTGTGCCATTAAAGCGACAATGATGCTGGAATCGACACCACCGCTTAAAAATGCACCCAATGGCACGTCGCTCATCAACCGAACTTTTACCGCGTCCTGCAACAACTCTCTTAAATTTCGTTTAACCTGGGCTGGCTCTTTGCCATTCGATTTCAATTCAACATCCCAATAACTGCAAATCCGAATTTCATTATTTTTCAATTTTAATGTGTGACCAGGAGGTAGCTTTTTGATATCCTGGAAGATACTAAGTGGCGCTGGAATAAATTCAAAGGTGAGAAAATGATCAAGCGCTTGAAGGTCGATCCGTTTGGGAATGTCCCCTGCCCGCAAAATGGATTTTAATTCCGAGCCAAAAATCAATCGATTTTTATCAAATAGATAATACAACGGTTTAATGCCTATCCGATCCCGCGCCAGAAACAGCGTATGGTTACGATTATCCCAAATTGCAAAGGCGAACATGCCGTTTAGTTTTTGAACGCATGAGTCACCATATTCCTCATAAGCATGAACAATGGCTTCGGTATCGGTTTTGGTTTTAAATTGGTGACCTTTATTTTCTAACTCTGCTCGTATCTCTTTGTGATTATAGATTTCCCCGTTAAAGACAATCCAAATTTGCCCATCTTCATTTGAAATCGGCTGTTTACCCGTTGATAAATCAATAATACTTAATCGCCGCATTCCCAAGCCGACATGCTGATTTATATAAAAACCCTCATCATCGGGTCCACGATGTGTAATCATATCGCACATTTTCTTTAGCGTATTCCTCTCAACCATCTGTTCCCGATCACTGTAAACAATCCCACAGATCCCACACATCTATTTAATCTCCTTGATGAGTTTTCTTTTTTGCTCAAGAAAGTTATAAATATTTTTTGTTTTTTGCAAATAGCTCTCATAGCTGTATTTTTCTTCGGCAAGCGCTTTGGCGTTTTTTGCGATGTCATTTCTCAATTTTTCATCATCGATAACCTTGATCAATCCTTTAGCAAAGGAATCTGCATCACATTCTGTTAGTACCGCCACTTCATCATTCAATACTTGAGTATGAGTAATATGATTAGTTGCGACAATTGGCTTGCCCGATCTTAAATAGGAATAAATTTTTAGTGGCGTATTGTTCCCTTCAATTCTCGGCGTGACCAGAATATCCGCCACATCCAAAAATTTTGGAACCAACTCAGGCGTCACCTGTCCAGTAAATACATAATGCTCAGTCAAATCGTCTTTTTTAACCTGGTGACGATAATACTCTACTTGTTCTGGATTTCCCCCAACCAGGGTGAATGTCACATTTTTTGTTTTTGCTAAAACCTCCTTGCTGGATTCAATGAGCAAATCTAATCCCTGGTACGGTTCAAAAGTTCCAGCATATAAAATAACTGTTTTTGAATTAAGTTTGTATTTTTCTCGAATATCAATGTCCTCAAAATTAGACTGAGCAAAAACATCATTATTATCGGCAACGTTTTCGATGAGTACCTGTTTTTTTTCTGGAAATAATTCATTTACATAATTATATAATTCTGGACAAATTGTAATTAATGCATCTGAACTTTCAATTGTTCTTTTCTCTAATCTTTCAAACAGTTTAATTATAATCTTTAATTTGGTAAACTTAAAATTAGTTAATTGTTGAGGTAATGACGAATGCATATCGTACAAATGCATGATGCCAGCTAACTTAGCAAGCCAGGCACAAAAAAAACCTGCTTCTTCATGAGAATGGATCACATCATACTTGTTTTTAAATAAAAGTTTAAATACTTTAAAGATAACAAACAGATCTAAAATTATCTTAGTCTTAGATGGACCGACCTTAATCTTTTTAACGAATGGTATATTAGGAATACGATAATAAGTGACATTTTCAAAATGTATTGTTTGACCTAAATGATAAGTAACCAGATCAATCTCATGCCCCAATTTTGAAAGCGCGTTTAATCGATGTAGTACACTAATTGGTGTTCCTCGTGGCTGAAAAAATGGTTGTGGTGCGATCATTAATACTTTCATAATTATGAGCCTTTGATTACGAAATCTGTTTGCTTTACATGATAAATTTTCATTTACATAAACTTAAGCACGGGGTGGGATTGGTGGAATAATAAACGAAAAGAGAATCCTAATGCGACAAATCCGCAAGGAAAATAACTCAAATTCTTACTAAAATTGTTACGATAGCATTAATATAAAAAAGGAGTAATGGAATTGTGGATTGATGGAGTAATAACCAGGAAGTCATAAAAATTAACACTCCATTGATCCAACACCCCAACATTCCACTTCTTTTACTGCTAGAATTGTCGATATATACAATTTCTTGTAAAAAAAAGATTTAACTGACAATACTATGCATGGTTACGCTCCTCAATCCACTGCTTATTCACACCTTCGCACTTATTTTCAACTTGCTCCATATCCTGTGAGGACGACAAAAAAGGTCTTAATTAAAATTTTTATGTCCAACCACAACGACCAGTTATCGATATATTCGAGATCCATTTCCATCCAGCGATCGAAATTTACATTATTTCTTCCACTAACCTGCCAAACACATGTAATTCCCGGTTTAAAACTTAACCTTCTACGCTGCCATAATTCATACATTTCAACTTCAACGGGAAGCGGAGGTCGTGGTCCTACAATACTCATATCCCCCTTCAATACATTAATCAATTGTGGTAATTCATCAATACTCAACTTGCGGATAACGCGTCCGACTTTAGTGATTCGTGGATCCTGTTTAATTTTAAAAACAGGACCGTCCATCTCATTCATCATTTCAAGCAACCTTTTTTTTATCTCGGCGCCGACAACCATCGATCGGAATTTATAGAGTGTAAATTTTCGTCCATTGACTCCGCAACGGACCTGGCTGAAAAAGATTGGTCCTTTAGAATTCAGCTTTATCGCAATTGCCGTCATCAGATAAATTGGTGATGTTAATATTATGAAGAATGACGAGAAAAGGATATCAATTGTTCTTTTTAAGAATAATTGCCACTCCCTGGCGTGAAAGGTTTCGAATTCTAATAAAGGGAATCCACTAAAATTGGTTTGCCTCATTTGCGCGATTCGCAAATCATATAAATCCATAGAAATTGAAGTGGCAATCCCCTCCCGTTCACAAGCCAGGATAACATCATCTAACCGATGAAGCCACAATCGCGGCACAACAAAAATCACCCGATCAATGACTTTTCGATGTAAAATAAATGGGATGTCCTGTATCCTACCTAATACCCGGTATCCCTCAATCTCTTTGCCGTACATACCATGTTCATCATCAATCAGTCCAACAATTCGAAGTCCCCAATTCGAATGCTCCTTAACAACTCGTATAAATTCTTGCGCACGCCTCCCTGTCCCTGCAATCAATAAGTTGATTTGATTAAATCCGTGCTCATGAAATCGGTCAAGAAGGATGGAGATAAGCCGTTTTTCTGCGATTAAACATAAACCTGTTGTAACAGAAAAAATACCAACATAAAGTCTGCTGGTGAACTTCATTTGAAATATGAAAAATATACCACCCAGGACAATAATCGAAAGTATGCCGGCCTTGATAATTATTACCAACTCTTTTTTAAACGGCCGCGTCCTGAAATCTCTATACGCACCCAAAATCGATAACAGAGATAGCCATATTGGTACTATTGATAGAGTTATTGGCCAGTTCATATATGAAAAATAATATAAACCTTCAAATGTTGGAGAAATTGCATACGCCATTTCATGAAAATCATATATCGAGCGGAAGAAGTCATCAATGAAATATGACAATGTAAAAGAAATCATGATGACTACTGCATCAATCAATTTCATGATATTTACTATAAAGGCTTCTTTCTCCTTAACCATTGAATCCCTCATCCATTTCAAAATCAATATAACATGCTTAGTGTGATTTAATTTGAAATTACATTAAAAAATTTTTCGAATAGCTTCAGACTTTATTGTTTTCCTTGAACCATTCTATAAAGGCATTAATTCCAGCTTCAATATCAACCTGGGGTTGATAATTAAGCTCTTTTTTGGCTTTGGTAATATCGGCATAAGTAATCGCTACATCACCAGGTTGTGGCGGAAGCCATTTAATTCTGGCTTTCACCCTTAAACGCCTTTCAATAAGTTTAATTAGCTCCATTAATGGAACAACTTGAGATTCCCCGAGATTATAAATATTATATCCCTCACATCGCTCGATTGAATTTACTACGCCATTAATTATATCAGTGATATAGGTAAAATCACGCTGTGCGCTCCCATCTCCATAAATTGGTATTTCTTTATTAGTGGCGATTAATTTAGTGAACTTATGTATGGCCATATCTGGACGTTGGCGAGGGCCATAAACGGTAAAAAATCTAAGGCAACTCACCGAAATATTATATAAGGCACTGTACGTAAAACCTAATAATTCACAGGCTTTCTTGGTCGCCGCATAAGGAGAAATTGGGTTATCGACAGGATCACTTTCAGAGAAGGGGACTTTTTTATTATTTCCATACACGGATGACGAGGATGCCATGATAAATTTTAGGATTTTATGCTGCTTTGCCATTTCTAACAGATTTAACGTCCCTCTAACATTTACTTCTTGATACAGTTTGGGCTGCAACACCGAAGGACGAACGCCTGCTCGTGCTGCTAAATGTACAATACTGTCAAAACGAGTCTGTTGAAAAATATTTTCAAGTAAAACTTCATCCAGAATGTCGGCCTGTACTAATCGAAAATTCGAATGTTGAGATGCTTTTTCTATATTTTTCCACTTAATCGCTGGATCATAATAATCATTAAAATTATCCAGACAAAGAATTTTATGATTTTCGGATAATAGCCGTTCAACTAAATGCGAACCAATAAAACCTGCTCCGCCAGTAATCAAAAAGTACATAAATTATCCTGATTTAATAATGATAATAACTATACCCATCATGCCCGAATTCTGTTGTAGTACCATTCAAAACAACTCCTAAAAGACGAGCAGGGACATTTTTAAACATTTCTAATTTTTGTTTTGCGACGTTTCTATCAGTAATTCCAGCTCGAATCACCAAGACAACCGCATCTACCTGTGTTCCGATGACAATTGCATCTGTTGCTGCATTTAAAGGGGGACTGTCAAAAATGATGATATCAAATTTTCGTCTCGCTTCATCCATAAAACGTTTCATTTGGTGGGATCCCAGTAATTCAGAAGGGTTTGGTAATAAGGAACCACAACTAATGAGTGATAGATTTGGCGTCAGGGTTTCATTAATGATATGTGGGAAACCAACCATACTGGTGAGATAATTGGTTAAACCTGGCTCCTTTGGTACGCCGTAAGTATTATGCAAAACTCCCCTTCGCAAATCAGCATCAATAAGTAACGTATTGCTTTTGTGTTGTGCCATGGAAATTGCCACATTCGCCGCGGTAAATGATTTCCCATCTCCTGGTGCCGTACTGGTAATTACTAACGATTGGATTCTCCCTGTTGCCTTGGAAAACACCAGGTTCGTTCTTAATGAGCGATAGGCTTCTCCGATTGGCGTTGGTGAATAGTCATAAGTTACCAATTGTTGATCAATCTGTTTAATTTTCTCAGAATCCTGATAGTCATGAATATCTTTGAAATCGATATTTGGAATGGTACCAATAACCTCAAGTTTGAGAAATCTCTTTACATCATCAACTGTTTTAATGCTCTTGTCGAGAAAATCAATTCCAAGCGCCACGCCTAATCCCATTACAATGCTGAATAAAACTCCTATGGCAGCTTTCTTCTTTTTGTCACGATTCACTGGATAATCAGGCACCAATGCAGGATCCAATATGTCCACATCCTCAGTCTCAGCCACATCTTGAAGTTCTGCCAGTTGATATTGAGCATACAATTGATTATAGAGTTCTTCCTTAGCTTTATATTGTCCTTCCAACTCGGCTAATCTTAATTCCTCGGAAGGTAATTCTTTTTTCAACTTAAAATTTAAGGTGCCAATTCTACCTGATATATTCTTTATTTTTCTTTTCAATTCCCGTAGATGTTGCTCCGCTTCATGGTTTATTTTTAAGTGGTTCTCAGCAATATTTTGTTTAAGTTTAACAGCTTTTTCATTCTTTTCAGAAGATAACTGGACTATATCATCATATTGGCTTTCAAGATCAGTTAATTCCTGCTTTAAAATTCCCATTTTCGGGTTACTTTCGAATGTAGATAAGGAAGTAAGTTGATTATAAATATATTTTACATCTTTCTGTTGTTCGTCAGCAGTCTCTATATTATCAATTTTATTTAGTAAAACTTGAAGCGCATCTCGAGATGATTCATATTCTTTTAATTCACTCTCAGCTTTGTTTTTTTCATCAATCTGGGTTTGAGTTTCAGTGGCAAGACTCACATAATGAGTGCTTTTAAAATTTTTAAGTTCTTCTCGTGACTGCTCTAATTCTTCATTAGCATGGTCCAATCTTTCCTTTATGATCTTCTTTCGCTCTTCAGCACTTCGCTTTTTCAACGAGCGACTTTCTTGTACATAAATATCTGCCAACCGATTAACCATTTTAGCAGCAAGAACCGGATCATGATCGGTCATTGCAAGCCGCAAAATATTGCCGCCCCAAACCATAATATTTGTTCGATTTCTGAATGATTCCACCGCTTGTCTGAATTGGTTAATTTTGAATTGAATTTCATGTGGCAGCTCAGAAAAATCTGATGTTAAACGAAACGTAAAGCCCGCATTTGTCGTGCGGGGACTTATCTGTGCCTGCAAGATGGCACCTTCGTCAATCAAAATTTCACGGTTTTCAACGATACGAAAAATTTTATAAATTCCATCTTCCTGCCATCGAAAAATATAATCTCCCGCTTCAGGATTTTTGGTCGAATAAAATTCTTCAAATAGCTTTCGTCGATGAATGCTATCTTCATCATTTTCCATACTCAGTGTTAAACCCAGTTGTGCGACTACTTTTTCAGCAAAAGAGCGACTTCTAAGCTCAGTGATTCGACTGGCACTAATCATGTTCTCACTCTCACGTTCCAAATTTCTGAATCGGATCTGGCAGGAGGCCTCATAGGTCGGGGGTAAACTTTTCAGATAAATTAACCAGGGGATGGAGATAGATATTACAATTATAAGTATTAACCATTTTCGTTTTAAAACAGTTTGAACGTGTCGTTTGATATCTATTCCAGGCTCTTCATTCGAGTTATCTTCAAAAAACATATCATCCATTGCTGCCATATATTCTACTCCTCAAATACCAATTTAATTGCTATAATTTCTGATACTAAAGTATAAGGATATCGCTGTCATGACGAAGTAGGTGTAATTCATAATTTCACGAAACCCAAAATTGGACTTTCCTTTTGCGAAAATCTGATCACCGGATCTGATGCCAATATCCCCTAAAGAATGCCCCCTTTCAAATTGGTCCAATAAATTTTCCATCACAATCTTACCACTGCGTTCAACCCGCATGCTGTTGAGATCACAGTTTTCTTTCGGACCTTCTGCCATTTCAATAAGCTCCCAGAGAGAACTTTCAGGACTGATCCGATAGGAACCTGGCTTATTGAATGCTCCCATCAACGTCACTCGAATCAGGGGCATCGTCGTAATATAGGGTTCTTTTAAATAGGGGCTATAAAGCTCGACCAGATGTTTTGCCAGGCTTATACGATCATGGCCTATGACTTTTACATTACCGATTAAAGGCAACATAATATAGCCCAGGCTGTTAATTTTATAGTCACCACTTAAATTTAATGTCCCCCGTTCCGAACTTCGGCTGATTTCAATAACTGTAATCCGAACTGCATCGCCGGGATAAAATTCATTCTTACTCAAATTTTTGGGGGCGCCAATTGCAGATGAATGACTAAACAAGAAGAAAAACACAAGGAGAGAGACAAAAGTGGTCAGTGACCAAACAATTTCTGTTTTTTTTCTATTCATGACAACCATACCTCATATTTTAAAGGGTAAACAAAACAAAGCCCCTGAAATATTACATAATGAATATGCAGGGGCTTCAATTTAATATGATTTATCTGAACACACACCACCACTTCATTCACGAGAATGTTAATTTATCGAGATCGATAAAAACGATACCTTTTATCTTTCGTCTCTAAATTATATTTTTTTAAAATATCTCGCACTTTAAAAAAACTGACGGATTCAAATCCAAATCTCTGGCTATTTAGCTTTTTTCTGATTTGCCTTGGACCATCATTTGGATTTTCGATGACTAATATTTTAATTTTTTCGACAAGCGGTAATGTAGCTTCATTAACTTTTGGCTTAGTGAATGAAAATCGTGATTTCGCCTTGCGCTCACTCTTCTGAGCGCTTGCTTTAGCGATAGTTTTTGGTGACGGAACTGATACGGCAACAGAGTCAGGGGTAATTTCTGGCTGACGTTGCTGTATGCTTTTTGTAATATCATGCCCAATACTTATATCAAAATCATTAACCGCCTCTTCGATTGTTTCGTAATAATCAAGAATGCGATTAAACTCCAGCATCTCGAAAACTTCAAACACATCTGGAGTCATCTGGACTATTTTCAAGTCACCACCATTTTCACGAATAGTTCGAATTTCTCCTACAAATACACCCCAACCAGCACTACTTACATAATTGACGCCCCCCATGTCAACTATCAATTGATAAGTCCCGTCATTTATGATTTCATTCAGTCTTGTTGAGACTTCACTCGAAGTTGTGGTATCTAGGTATCCTTTAATCTTTACGAGTGCGATATCCCCCCTTGTACCAATTTTGTTTAGGGCTAATTCAATTCCCTGCATTTATTTATTGATCCGCATTAAAATTGTGAATGATTTTTATTTGTAAAACATTCCTCCTATCATGTTTACCAGATTAACATCTTTTTCGTACATTGCTTAGCAAATACAATGCCATGATTCATTGTCCGAAATGTTTTACATATCTCTCAATTTATCAACAAATTGTTTATTTAATCAAAAGAAACATAAATACTCTTCATGTACTGATCGGAAACAATGTCACAAGTTGAAACACAGTAACTAATGATTTTTCTGATAGTTAGTCGATTTCAACAATGTAAATAATTTACGAAACCCGTAATTGATTTTACCATTTAGGGGATGAGAAAAACTAAATAACTATTTTTTGAATCATTCTTTTATTATTTTTTTAGTAAGCTTAAAAAGAAAATCCATTTTACTTATTCTCGCACCCTAAGTTGCTCAATTTACAAGTTTATAATATAACTTGTTATAATTTTCTGCCGCAGCTTGACAGGAAAAATTCTGTTTCATCGCTCGATCAACCAATTTCATCCATATATTTTTATCCCGAAAAATTTTTACGGCTTGTTTTATTTTATTTAGCAATGAAGTCGGTGAATACTCTTTAAATACAAAGCCATAGCCTTGTTTTGTTTCTGGATTAAAATCTTTAACCGAATCTACCAGTCCGCCTGTTTCATACACAATCGGAATGGCTCCGTATTTTAAACAGGATAAATGAATCGTACTACATGGCTCCAATCTGCAAGGAATGAGAAACATGTCACACCCGGCAACCAGCAGGTGAGTTAATTGATCATCTAATTTTAAACTGAAAGCCATCTTTTCAGGATATTTTTTTACAAAAGTCTGAAATAATTTCTGACATTCTTCATTTCCTCTACCTGATATGATACATTGAACGTCCATTTTCATCATTTCATCAACAATTTCTCCCAGCGCTTCAAAATTGTTCTTATTTATTAAATTTGAAATTATCCCAATGACAGGTATATTCTCATTAAACTTTAGCCCTTGAGATTCGACCAGTTCCTGTTTATTTTTTGTTTTTTCACTAACATCTTTTCTTGAATAATTATAAGGAATAAGCTTATCGATTTCTGGATCCCAGATCGAGTAATCTACTCCATTAACAACTCCAAATAAATTTTTCGAGCGTTGTCGTAATACTTGCTTAAGCCCGAAGCTGGATTCATCTGATGTTCGGATTTCTTTAGCATAGCTTTTACTTGTTGTATTGATCAGATCAGCACAAACAATGCCCGCTTTGAGAAAGTTTAAATTTCCCTGGTATTCGATAGCACTATTTAAATAAAACATATCCTCTGGATCACCAATGAGGTTAACTAAATTTTTATCGAAAATTCCTTGAGAAGACAGATCATGAATCGAAAGTAATGTGCGGATCTTGTTAAAGAAGGAGTTCTGATGATAGATATTTTTCAATAAAAAAGGGATTAAAGCGGTTTGCCAATCATTGCAATGAATGATGTCAGGCTGCCAGTGCAGTTTTTTTAAGATTGCAAAAACAGAAAAATTGAAAAAAATAAAACGCTCTGCATTATCCTCCCATTCTTTCTTTGTTTCCGGGTCGAAATATAATTCGGAACGATCAAAGTAATTTTTATTTTCAACAAAATATACCTGGACTTTTGTATTCGGAAGAAAAGCGGATTTTATATCAGCAAGGATTACTTTATTATGTAGAAGGACTTCAATTTCTTTCAATCTTATGACTTCACGTAATGTATATTTCCGATCATTTATCAAGCCGTATTTGGGAATAAATAAACGAATATCATGTCCGATATCTTTCAAGAATTTAGGTAAAGAGCCAGCCACGTCGGCTAAACTTGCGGTTTTCACAAAAGGAGCAACTTCTGAGGAAATATACAAAATCTTTAATTTTTTTTGCATGATTGCCTCTATGGGTTTTAACAAATAAAAATAAAGGTCGAAAGGTAAACCTATCCCTTTCGACCTTTAGAATTGAAGTCCTGTAAGTTATTCATTAAAGGCGGGATAAAAATTGTTGAGCCTTTTGAACATATTCACTATTCGGATAATCGCTAAGAAGCCGTTCAAATTCTTGCCGCGCTCTCTCACGATCTCCCAATCTCCAGTAGCATAATCCCAATTTTAACTGGGCATCATCCATTTTATTTGAATTGTTATATGAGAATACTTTTGTAAATTCAATAATCGCCTGATTATAGTTACCAAGCCCATAATAACATTCGCCGATCCAGTATCGACAATTATCTGAAAGCGAACTTCTTGCATTTCTTGCTAACAATTCCTCGAACAATTGTATTGCCAGTTTATAATTGCGATTATAATATTCAGACAATGCGTTCTGGTAGTCTTCTCTAAAGTTACCGGTTGAGGTGTATTCCCCAGTTGGAATTGCAGGCTGTTTCACATCATCAGATTGAAGTTGACCAATTCTTTGATCTTTTTTAGTAATATCCGTTCGGAGTTGTGAAATTTCAGAATCTTTCTCTGCTAATCTTTTCTCCAAATCAGTAATTTCTTTTTTTAATTGATCTTCATCTTTTGAAGTTTCCTGAGTTTTTGGTTCCTCAGTTTTTTCTTTTGTGATTCCTAGCAGTCGAAGTACCTCATCCTCATCTGGATTTTGTTCTTTTGTTTCATCTTGCTCTGAAACGCCAAACAATTGATCTATTTCAGATCCCTCTTGTTGAAACTGTTCACCAACATCGACTTTAGGTTGATTAGAACCACAGCCCCCAATGATTAACATACTTACAAACAGGACAGAAATGATACCTGTCAAAATTATTGATCTCATGACATTCCCCTCTCTCTAAAATTTATTTTTGTTTTCTCAAAATTAGATAACCAGAGGTCCCCCAACCTGCCAATGCAGCCGTCCCACCAATTATCCTCCATAATTTGGAATATCCCAGAACTTCTACTCGAACGGGAAGTTTGGGTAAACCACAATAACCAACCCCGCTAATTGCTTCATCGACCGCTATTACGCAATACTCGACGCCTTGCTTCTTAACACTTCTCCCTGGAATGACTCCTTCATAAAACGTGCCGCCGATATTTCTAAGTTGTCCAACTTTCCATTGATCAAAACCAATTGGTCTATACAAAATAGAAGCCACCTTTAACTTTTTGTTTTCATATATATCAGCGGTTATTCTGATATCTTTTCCACTCTCAACTCGTTTTGCAGGGGAATGAATAACAACTGGAGGGTCCTTATCAGCTTCTGCCTCATTATTAACATTTGAACTCATAGCAATAGTAACGGGAGGTATTCCATCAGGCTTTCCATCGTGATCCATATATCCGTCAGGGTCTTCTTTTATTTCAGGCTTGAGATCAAGTTCATCCGGTACGCCATCATTATCACGATCGCCTCGGCTGCTTGTCCGAAAATAATAGGTGAAACCACCATAAATATCAATTACGCCGTCATTCTCATCTTTCCAATCTCTATTATCCAACCAATCTGTTAATGAATATCTGAACGTTGCCCCGATATTAAAATAAAAAGTATGGGAACGATTCAATAAAATTTCCAATCCACCACCGCTTTTAATAAACGAATCATATCCCTTATGATATTTTCCACTAATGGGATCGACCTTGGTTTGACCATTTTCGGTATAATTCCAGTAAACACCACCTCCTCCAAGTATTACATAGGGATTGATTTTCCCTAATGGAAAAAATGAAAACATGAGATGTCCCTCATAAGGGATAATAATGGTTTCAATATTTGGCTGATCTTTATCACCCACGGTAGCATAGCCACCTTCTGCACTGATGGCTAAGTACTCAAATAAATTATAACTTAACTGTCCATAAAAAGCTGGCTTAACTGATGGATTTTTCCAATCCCCCTCGAGTCTGATAAGACCAGCTTTTAGCCCTATTCCAAAATTGGTCTGTTGTCCGCCAGCCCATACTAAATTTATCGAAAAAAGGACAATTACACTTATACTAAAAAAAACTGATTTTCTTATCAAACCAATCCTCCTTTTGTTATAAGTAAAAGAGTTTGCGGGACTTAGTTATAAAAATTTATTAAACTTTATGTAAAAAGTCAAGTAATTTTTTTATTTTTATTAATTATATTACAGAATTTACCAACAGAACATGTTTTAGATTTACAAAAAAATCTTAATCGCTCAATAATATTAGTTAGTGCCGGAACGAACATCCTGATTATTGATCCGCCCAGGTGGATTTCAACCGACACTGTCTTTAATCGAGTTAAACAAACCTGAAGTGCTCCCCATAGCTGACGGGTAATCGGTATGTACCTCTTTTCGTTCAAGCATTAGTTATAACGCTTTCTTATTGTTTATTCGCATCATGTTGATATAGATTAAGGTGCCGCCCAGTAAAATCATAAAAATACTAATCCCCTGATTAACTGAAATAGAAAAATCACCTAATTGAAAAAGCACCATACTGTTCTCATAATATCTAAAAAAATCGACTGTGAAACGAGAAATACCATATAGAATGAAAAATAAGTATAGCAAAAATCCATCAAATTTCTTATATCTTTCTAAAAACAGTAACAATCCAAAAATAATTAAACCATATAATGATGAATAGAGCTGTGTTGGATGGATAGCTTGACCGACATATTGAGCACCCGCAGGACAATCAGATGGGAAGACCATTGCCCAGGGTACGTCTGTTGGAATACCATAGCAACAACCATTTAAAAAACAGCCGATCCGGGTAACAAAAATTCCCAGTCCAATTGCTGGCATGACAATATCAGCTATTTTTAACCTAGGTAATTTTTTAATCTTTAAATAAAGAAGTCCGAAAATGACAGCAGCAACAAACCCTCCTAACATAGTTAGTCCTGCGATGCCGATCTGACCTGAACTCTGGAAGGGATTAATAGTATCCAGCCAGTGACCTTTAAATTCTTCTAAATGAAAAATAACATAAAGAAATCTTGCACCAAAGATAGCACTAATGACTATAACTACTGAAAGATCGATAATTTTATTTGGATCAATTCCCTGTTTTCTGGCGCGATACATTGAAAAATAAATACCAATTAGAAACGATATAGCTAACATTAAACCATAACTATGAATTTCTAATGGTCCAATTTGGAAAAGCTTTGAATGCACTTTTCATCCCTGTATTTAGTTAATATTTAAACCTCCTGATAGAGGCGTTAATTATAATTCCCATTAAAGTCATACAAACAATTAAAAAGGAACCACCATAACTTAAAAATGGAAGCGGAAGTCCGGTAACAGGCATCATTCCTACAGTCATTCCAATATTGACAATGATGTGAAAACCCAAAATTGCTATTACTCCAATTACCATTACACTTGAAAATTTATTACGAACCTTTGAAGCAATATAAATTCCTCTTAATAACAGAATTAAGAAGAGAATCATCACAAATAAACTACCAATAAAACCAAGCTCTTCTCCGATGACAGAAAAAACAAAATCTGTATGTTGTTCAGGTAAGAAGCGTAATTGAGTTTGTGTGCCTTTTAATATACCTTTGCCCAGAAAACCACCAGATCCGACGGCAACTTTAGACTGGATCACCTGGTAACTTAGTCCCCGTGGGTCCATTTCCAGTCCTAAGAAAGTAAGGATACGATGTTTCTGGTAGTCGTGGAGATGATTCCATAATAGTGGTGTTACAATACCTACGATAATATTTAAAACCATGATAAATATTGAAATGAACAGTCCTCGTTTAAAACATAATAGAGCAATTGCTATTGAAATCATTGCTAAAAAATATGAATAATAGTTGAATGAAGATATCATCACAATAAAAGGTGCAATGATTATAAATAAAAAGAAACCTGGCAGACCTGCCCAGAACAGAACGGGTAAAATAACTGCTAAAAACACAAGTGCTGTTCCTAAGTCTGGTTGTTTGGCGATTAGTAGAAATGGTAAGAGTACCAATCCAAATGAAATGGCGATATCTTTTAATTTATTCAGATTTCGCTTTTCATGTGATAAAAATCTGGCTAAAACTATAATTACACTTATTTTTGCAAATTCAGCAGGTTGAAATCGAATCGGTCCGAATGTAATCCATCGGGCGACAGAGCTTCCTCGATTCAAAACCAGAGTAAGAATTAACAGTACAATTGAGATAAAATAAAACCAATAAGCTGCTGCCTGATACGCCTTAGGTGGTACAATAATTGCGATCACCATAAAAATGACACTTATAAAAAACCACAGAATCTGACGGGTAAAATTGGCTTTTAATGCAGGAGATTCAACCTTATAGGATGCGCTGTAAATGGCAATCAAACCAATGAGTGTTAGAGTCAAAACGACGAAAATTAATCCGTAGTCAGCACCTGATATTTTTGCATCACTAAATCTTATCACGTTTCTCTTTTGTTTGATAAAAATAATTTTTAATAATTTCCCTGGCAATAGGAGCAGCTACTTTTCCTCCAGCCCCTCCGTTCTCAACTAATATGCAGAATGCGATTTTCGGTTGATTTACTGGAGCATAGCCAATAAACCAGGCATGATCCTCACCATGCGGATTTTCCGCAGTACCTGTCTTCCCGGCAATAGCGATATTTCGATATGCTGCTGCACGACCGGTACCATGCTCTCCATGACAGACTCGGTACATTCCTTGTTTTAGTATTTCATAAGTTTCTTTTGAAATCCCGGTTATTTTAAAAGAATCAACTGACGCCCATTGCTTGGTTCCATCAATAGGATCCTCAATGTACTTTAGCAGATGAAGCGGGTAGTAGACTCCTTGATTGGCAATGATCATCGCTAATCGTACCATTTGAAGCGGTGTTACTAACAGATCTCCTTGACCTATTGAAAGATTTAAGATCAACCCTTTTGACCATCTATCCTTGCCAAATTGGTGATCCAGATAATCCCGATCCGGCACCAATCCAGACTTTTCATCAATCAGATCTATGCCAGTCGGTTTATCAAATAAAAACAGTCGGGAAAATTGAGCCCAATTATCCAAACCAACTTTGAGTCCCAATTTATAAAAATATACGTTGCAAGAGCGTTCAATTGCACTTAATAAATCTAATTCTGCATGTCCTACTAAGTTCCAGCAATCATACCTTTTACGACCCAGCCAGGTATATCCCGGACAAAATGCCTTCCAATCAGGCTTAATTATTCCTCGTTCCAATGCAGCCGCTACTAATATAAGTTTATAAGTAGATCCGGGGGGATAAAGACTTTGTACCATCCGATCGTACAGGGGTTTTGCCGGATCATTTACCAACGCTTTCCAAATTTCTGCTGAGATTGGTTTTGTAAAGATCTGTAGGTCATAATCGGGTTTGCTTACCAGAGCTAACACTTCTCCATTGGTACAATCTACAACCACAGCCCCCCCTCTAAGAGTATCCATTCGAGCTTCTAATGAGCGCTGCAATTGAGCATCAATGGCAAGGTGAAGATTTTTCCCTGGCAGAGGTAGAATTTCCGGTTTTTCTTTCAACTTTCTAATTTCACGTCCAAGGACATCTACTTCAACATATTGATAACCCCGCAGCCCTCGCAATTCTCTTTCATAAAATTTTTCTAAACCTTTTTTACCAATTATATCACCTAAACGAAATCCTTTGAACTCAGGTTGATTTAGCTCTTTTTTATCAATTTCCCCTAAATATCCAAAAACGTGCGGAGCACGAACTCCTGAGGGATAATATCGGCGCGGTTCAATTTGATAGATAATGCCTGGTAAATCTAATCTTTGCTCTTCAATCCGGCTAAGTGTCTCAAAATCGATTTGTCGCTTTAATTTAACTGGATTAAAAATACTGGTTTTTTCCCGCCTGATAATGTTTTTAATTTCAGTTGATGTCATGTTTAAAATTTGTCCAGCTAGATCTAAAACGCTGTCCGCTTCTTTTACCTCAAACGGTATAGCATAAACCGAGTAAGAAGGATGATTGTCGACCATGACTTCTCCATTTCTATCGAGAATAAGTCCCCGCGTTGGTTCAACAATGACCTCCCTGATTCTGTTTTTTTCTGATGCTCTGAAATACTGGGCTTGTTTATAAATTTGCAGATAAAAAAATCTCGCAGTCAGAATTAAAAACAAAATTACTACTGAAATTGAGTATAAAAATTGTTTTCTTGGAATTGTCATAATTGGTTCTACAATAATATTAGCCTTTTACTCGAGAATACTTTCCGTTTTCCAGAGCATTGATTTAAAAATCAAATAAATAATTAAAGCAGACAGTAATGTGTATAAAGCTCTTGGAAGCATAAATTGAAACATCAGTCGAAAAAATCCCAGATGGATTCCAAGATTGTATATGAATCCAAAAATGATTTCATGTACAATAACCAATATTGAAACCACACTGGCGTAAGCTGATAAATTGTATCTTTTTTTAGGTTGCTGAAAAAAGGCGCCCCAAAAGCCAACTATTGTTTTTGTTAAAGTCGAAAGCCCAAAAAAACCAGTGGCAAATACATCCTGTATTAAACCTGCAATAAATCCAATAACAGTCGCTTTGCTTTTATTCTCCCTGAGACTAATTATAATTACAAATATTAGAATCAGATCGGGTGTTACATCCTTTATGGATATTAAATGAAGTAAATTCTTCTCTATAAATAGTAATAAAATATAAACCAGAAAATATTTAATTAACTGCATGGATTCTTAACTTTTCCATTGAACATACACTCTCAGGCTATTTAAATTTTTGGAATCGGAATAATTACTTTTGGTTTGGTTTCTCCACAACTACAAAAACTTCCTCCAGCTTCTCAAAATTTACGGCTGGTTTAACTTTAATGTTCATAAATAATCCTCTGGGGGACTCAGTTATGTTAATCACACGACCGATTATTATTCCTGGGGGAAAAATTTCTCCGTATCCAGAAGTTATCACCCAATCTCCTATCTGGACGTCAGAACGTTTAGGGACTTCCTTTAACAGACAAAACCCACCACTCTCCCAACTCACAATCCCCTTAACCCGGCTGCGCTGAATTTTAGCACTGACACGAAAATTTCTATCTAATAGTAAATGTCCAATCGAGTGATTCTTTCCAACCTGATAAATTTTCCCCACCAGTCCATTCGTTACAACCAGCGGCATATTTTTAGCTACACTATCCTTTGTTCCAACGTCCATAACAATTCCGTTAATAAAACTTTTCGTGCCTCTCACAATTACACGAGCTGCGATTAATTGCAGTTCCTTTTTCTCTTTAAATCCAATTAGCTCCCTTAATCGTTCATTTTCTAAGCGCATTTCATACATGGTGCTATTTTCAAGAGCTAATTTTGTATTTTCTAAAAGTAATTGTTCATTTCTTTGTTTTAACTTGAAATAAGTCTGAAAAGAGTTCCACTCATCCTGGACCAGGCAGAGTACACCAACCATCCACATTTTGAAAGTTTCGATCTGCTTATTTTGGTTGGATGAAATTAGAATAAGCGCAATAATCACTAATACGGCATGTAGTATGTAATCTCGATAACCAGATATGTTCCGACGAAATGCCATGTCAATTTACATTATGATATTCACTGCAAAGTTCGATTAGAATGTAAAGGAATTTTATTTAAAAGCTGGATCTCAAAAAATCCAGCTAACATTTTCAATGTGTCTTTAAGTAGCAATCAAAATTTTATCGATTGCTCAAATATAGGTTACATTATATATTCTCTTCTGGTTTTGGTTAGAACTTTATGATAGTTTTCCAGATCATCCAAAATTTTACCAGTACCTCTTACCACACAAGTTAAAGGATCATCAGATATTATGATGGGCAGATTGGTTTCGTGCCTTAATCGTTCGTCTAATCCTTTCAATAGCGATCCACCGCCAGTTAAAATAATCCCTCGATCCAGGATATCGGCGGATAACTCAGGTGGTGTTTGTTCCAAACAATTTTTCACCGCTTCAACAATTGCCCCTACCGGTTCTGACAGCGCTTCCTGAACTTCTTCTGAAGTAATCTCGACTGTCTTAGGAATACCAGCGACCAGATCACGTCCTTTTACCATTATAGATCCTGTTTCATTATAAGGGGCTGCAGAGCCGATTGTACACTTAATTGTTTCAGCAGTATTATCCCCAATGAGTAGATTATATTTTCTTTTGAAATATTGCACAATCGATTCATTCATTTCATCACCGGCGATTCGAATGGATGTATCGTTAACAATTCCAGACAGAGCGATCACCGCAATTTCAGTTGTACCGCCACCAATATCAATGACCATACTTCCAACAGGCTCACTGATGGGCAGCCCAACGCCGATTGCAGCGGCCATGGGTTCATCAATCAAATAAACCTCTCTTGCTCCGACGTGTTCGGCTGAATCCCGAACGGCTCGTTTTTCAACATCTGTGAT
>Ga0209636_10002311_pt1 | contig 19433 bp, 13 predicted proteins | sample DeeMarSWOR152_54_FD_187464 | JGI IMG/M metagenome (GOLD analysis project Ga0209636, IMG submission 187464) | Marine sediment microbial communities from White Oak River estuary, North Carolina - WOR-1-52-54 (SPAdes) (version 2) | ecosystem: Environmental > Aquatic > Marine > Intertidal zone >... | reverse complement strand
CTGTTCGGGCCGATAGGGTTTTCTTCGGTAAGCCCTGGGAGTAGTCATGGCATCGTAACAATCGGCGATCTTGATAATCCTTCCAAAAAAGGTGAGGTCCTTTTTCCGAACGGGCTTTGGGTAGCCCGTGAGATCGTAGTTCATGTGGTGTTCAAATACGCCGATGACCATTTTCGGGCTCATCTCCCCTAGCTGTTTAATCTTCAGCATCATCTCAACGCCCATCATGGGATGCTCTTTCATGAGCCTCCATTCGTCACCGTCCAATCTATCAGGCTTATTAATAATCTCCTTGGGTATCTTAGCCTTTCCAATATCATGTAAAAGGGCAGTCATTCCCAATTCGGTCAGCGTCTTCCTGGAGAAACCCAGCCTTCGTCCAACGGCCAGGGAGTAAATGGCAACGTTTACACAATGGTTGAAGGTATATTCATCGTAATTCTTTATCGTGGTTAAGCCGAGGAGTATCGATTCATCCTTAACCATGAGGTTGACGGCCCCCTGGACCATCCTCTTCAATTTTCGGGCATTGATAAATTGATCCTTTTTTATCCCGGTGACCGCCCCTTTGATGAGCCCGATGGTTTCGAAGAAGAGCTTCTTTCCGGTTTCTTTTGGATCGGTTTCCGCAAAGAAGTCATCCTCCTCGAAGATCTCCAATGGCTTAAAGGCTATGGATTTGATGCCTAGGCGGCTCAAATCGTCTTGCAATTTCTTTGCGTTACCTTCATCTCCATCGCTCAGATTCATCATTTGGTAGACGAACTCCTTGAGCATATCTTCGTCCAAAACCTCACAGATCCGAATTTCACCTAGCCTCTTCTTCTGAAGCTTCTCCAACACGTACTTAAACGCGATGTAACTATCGACCCCAATCTTCAACCTCTTCTCATGGATGAAGATCCCATCCCTTATCACCTTCAAGGCCAGGGAGCCCTCCGATTTCAAAAAATAGTTGATCAATTCCCTCGTTCCCTGCACCACTTGATCTAAGACGACGTTTTTTTGGTCATAAATCTGGGAGACCTTCATCAAGATGTGGAGCTTGATGATCAGGTCATTCCCCAACCTAGAATTCCTCATCTCATCAGCATCAAAGGGGAGGGATTCCTCTGGGCTTTCGCGAGCCACATCCTCTGCGCCATTTGCAACCATTATTCCTCCAGATGTCATGCCGTCGATTCATGCAAGGCCTGGAGACACGCCTTTCTTACTGCCTGACTCTTGGATCGCTTTCCTATCTCCAGGATTCCCCTTGACTCCTCTGTGCCAATCATCCGTAAGGCTCCTATCGCGCATAACTGGAGCTCATCCATTTTTGACTTTCTAAACCAACTTCTCTTTTCGAGTATCTTCCGTAAAAAGGGGAGGGATTCATTGGAGCGGATCTCGCCAATGGCCCTAAAAAAAGATGCCTTTTCGGAAAGATCCCTATCCTTAAAGGGCTCGGATTGGATGACGGATAGGATCGGCCTGAGGGCCTCGAGCTTAGAGGATCGCGCAAGATGAATAACCGCCTGGGACCGAATGTACGAGCTCTCGTCATTGAGCATCTTAATGAGAAAAGGCTTAATCTCCTTGCTTCCATATTGGGATAGTGCTTTGAGGGTCATCCTTCGTACCCTCTCATCGGGATGCTTGATGGTTTGAGGTAGATATTTGATGGCATTCCGGTCCCCTGAGTTTCCCATGATGGTGAGAACATAGCAGACCACGGTCCACCTCTTATCGTTCAAGTAGGGGGCCAAGATCCCCAGATTATCCTTGGCCTTTCTTCCGATGATCTCAGCGATCACATTCCTCGCTTTCGGAGACTCGAGCTGGCCCAGCATGTTGCAGAGGGGTTCGATGGCGGTACCGGGAAGCAATTCGAAGAACTCATAGCCAGCATTGAGGTCGAAAAATCCCTCGTGTTTCAAGTTTTCCGCAGCAAGTTCAATAATGCGGGGGCTTCCAACTAATTCGAAAATGCGATTGATGGTGTAGATTTGTGTGTCTTTGAGGGCCATGGAATCGAGAATTTCCCGGAGGGTTTTCAAAATTTTACCCGCGGTCTTAAACTCCCCCTTCAACACGAGGAATTCAAGTGCCCTATCGAAGAAGGTGACCACGTTTTCGTAGGGTTCTAAGTCCTCTCCCAAGTGGAGTAGGATTTCAATGAGGTTTTCGACTAATGTGGAGACGAAGTGGATGGCGGCCTCTCGGTTGATGAGCTTATTAATCGATTCCACCTCTTCCGTGCTGAGCTGGAAAAGCATTGCGAAGGTTTCCTTCTCATCCCCCATGGACTCAGGAAGGATTTCTCCCAGCGAGAGGGCCATCCCCGATTCTGCTAATTCTTCCTCCGATGATGCTCCATACTCCCCTTCGAAATCGGGTGAGAACTCCATGCCTGCTTGGAGCTCATCATAATTTACGGGAACGTGAACCGCATCGGAGTCCATGAATTCATCGGTTGCGTAGTAGCTGATATGAGCAAAATCCTTTTCCCACAGCAGCGTGACTACATCATCCTCAAGCCTACTTGCCTGCTCACTGATACGGATCACGTCTAAGAAATCGGAGATTTCTTGATCCTCAAGTCCTTGAAAGAATCGAATCTCCCTTACCCCATCCTTATAGAAGAGGAAAGCCAGGCTTTCCTTCATGTCCGTATTCTCGTAGATCAGGTTCCCGTTAAAGAGCAATTTGTATTCACCAACCTGTACATTCAATGTTTGATAACAATCGAGATGAGCTGTGAACTTGGTGGTCAGCTCTTCCAAATGCCTGGAGAGTATCGGATTATTCGACTGGTAGAGCTTGAAGGCCTTTATGGCCTTGAGGAGGGACTGAATCAAATCCCCTGCGGAGGCCAGTTCTTCATCGGTTTTAGGTTCGGTGGAAGCGAATGGCTCCTGGAGCTCATCCTTTCCATGGTGTTGGGTAGCATTTTTGGCTTTCATCGGCGCAAACCCAAAACATTTTACACAATTCTATGCAAAATAGTTAAATCACCTTCAACAACGGAAAAGAGTACATTCCCGCCCTATTTAGCACTATGTTTAATAGAGCACGTTCTCTCAGCCCCAGGGCTTAGTCCATCGAATCCCCTGTAAGGATTGAGCAATAAATGTGCCAAAATGAACGATCGGGGTCTGCAATACGATGGATATCCGGTCTCGGAAAATCACCGTTGCCAATAAATAGAGAAGAAGCCATCCGAAAAGGATGGCTTCTCCATAATGGTTTTCTCCCTGTTATCGTGGGCTATAAAATAACCCTCAGGGGTAGGGGGAGTTCCCCCTTGTGGGATATGATTCCACAGGATCTACACGCCTCATAACTGGGCTTGATTTCACAGCCATAACATCCCCTGACCAGTTCCATTGTTGCCTGGATTTCTTGAAGCATCTTTTCATACTGTCCCTTCTTCTTGCTTGCCTCCCGATGTTGACTCTGTAAAAGTCGCATTACCCTGTGAGAGGCTTCGTCCCCCGATTGTGCCATCTCCCTGATCTTGAACATCTCCTTTATCTTAGAAAGGGGAAAATCCAGTGATTTCAGTGCATGGATGAATCTCAACCTCTCTATGGATTCTTCTGAATATAAACGGAAGCCCCCTTTCGTACGAATGATAGGTCCAATCAATCCCAATTCCTCGTAGTACCGGATCGTCCGTAAGGTTACATGGGCCCTTTTGCTGACCTGGCCAATCCTATAGGTTTCTTTTTTCACCATGTTATATAATTAATAAACTATTTTTACGTAATTGTCAAATTTGCCGAGGAATGGAGCTTCCACGGCTTTTGAAGTACTCCATTATCCCTGAGCCTGATTTATGATAGAATCTCCAGGCAATAGATTCCCTGCATCCGTTCCTGGAGGACGTTGACATGGAGAATGACAAACCCTATTATGGGAACCATGGCTGAGGAGAAGAAAGGGATATCAAAGGGCGCAGAAGAAGCGGAGGAGAAATTAAAGGAGGGCCTGAAGAGGATTTTCGAGGCCACCAAGGAACTCTCCAAGGAGGTCATCGAGGGGTTCAAAGAGGGATATAGCAGTGGGAAAAAGGATAAGTGATTCCATTTCGCACCTCATGAATCATGCTCGTTAGGTGAATTAGGTCTTTCTCTCGTCTTCGGGTATAATGGCGCGTTTTAGCACTGAGAGTTCATTGGCTAAGGCCCTGATCTCATTTTTCAATTCAATCATTTTCAGTTCCCTGTCCACGGTAAGCTTATACCACTTTTCCAGCTCTTCCAGTTTCTCCTTTAGTGCCTCCTCATATTGTTTTCTCTCGGTGATGTCCTTGATATATGCGACGGTATGTATCGACCCATCTGTGTCCATCAAGTTGGATGAACTGCTTTCGACTCGCCTCTTCTCACCATCCTTGCGGATTATTTCGAATTCATATCGCACGGGAACCCTTTCTCCCCGCTTCTTCTTTCTGAACCTTTCCAGCACCGATCTTCGGCTTCCCTTATCCAGGAGATCTCGAAAGTCCATCCCCTTCAACTCTTCCCTGCTGTATCCTGTCAAATCCTCCGCTTTTTTATTAACGTATTTCAATCGATAGTCTTCGCAAATGATGGCTACCATATCATGGGCACTCTCCACCATGGTTCGGTAACGCTCCTCCGATTCTTTCAACTCCCTCTCCAGGATTATCCTTTGGGTGATATCGCGGTTGATTCCCAAGGTACCGACGGGCTTTCCCTCCTCATCCCGTATTAAGGTTGCAGACATATTCACAAAAACGGTCTTTCCCTCCCGGGTGAGAAATTGGGTTTCGAAATCACTGATCTTCCCATCCTTGGATTTGATGAGCATCTGTTTAACCGTTTTGGCGTCTTTTTTCTTCACAAAAAAATCCAAGACGGGTTTGCCCATAATATCAGAACGATGGTGTCCGAAGATTTCCGCGGCCCTCTCATTGTAAAAGGTAATTAATCCTTTATTATCGGTCATGACGATAGCATCGGCTATGCTGTCCATCACCATTTCCAGGAGGTATTTTGCCCTCTTCATCTCCTGTTCCGCCCTCTTACGACCAGGTACATCCTTCAAAATACAGGCTAACCCCGTAACCCCTCCCCGTTCATCCTCGAGCCTCAAGGAATTGACCAGGGTATACATCCCTTCACCGCTTCGAGTCCTCATCATGGTCTCATAGGGCTTCGATTCTTGGGTTTCTAATCTCTTCCGAAATCGCCTCATTTCCAATTGTTTCGTTTCCTTCGTCGCTAGGACATCGATGAAGGATTTTCCAATTACCTCTTGCCTATCGTGGCCGGTTTTTCTTTCAGCCGCCCTATTGAAACTGGTTATGATTCCTTTCTTATCCAAGGTGAAGATCATGTCCCCAGAATTTTCGAAAAGGAATCGGTATTTCTCCTCCAACTCCTTCAACTGCCCTATCCTCCCTTTACCATTCCTTTAACTATATATGAAATATTCTCCATATGAAGTATTTTCCAATTTCCCTCCGTGTTGGGATTGATAGTAACCGCTGAATTCTTGAATCCTGTTATTATCGTAATGATTGAGATGGGTTACTTCCTCGAGTTGTGCATGCCTCTCCTGCTGCTTCAAGAGAAGGGTAAGTACGCTCCCCTGATATAGGCAAAAGGCCCTTTGGATCCTCTGCCATTTGGGAAGGGGAATATCTGGATGTCGTATCATAGTAAGGACGTGATTGGTTGTAGCGTTTTAGAGGTTCCGGCCGAGGGAGGAACCGAAGGGATATGGTAGGGGGTTGCAATCGGGGCCTTTCCAACCCTCTTTGGATTGCCTGATCATCGTATCTATGGGTCGAGAACGGGTAAATCCATCTTTCAAAAACTGCGCGAATAAAGAGGGTCCCCCACTTTTCCGATACATTTTGATTAATTGCTGAATTGCAAAATCGGGTAAGGGAAATGTCCTGAGCATTAATTAAGGCTTCAGTCTGGCCCGCCTTGGACCGCCCCAAGACCTTCTGGAGAGGCTCCTTACACCTATCTTTTCCAGACATAGGATCAATAGTTATTCCGATCTCCTTTCTTGTGGATCGCTTTTTCCTGGTTCCAAGGCCTTTTTACCTATGGTTCACCTTTTGAGACTCCCCATATTATCGGTTTTACGGCCCTCATGCCCGTGTATTATGGAAAGTACTATCATCTATCTTCTCCCCTGCAGCCCAGCCATAACCCCTCGTATCCTCCAAATCGAGCTCACCCAAGGGTTTCTGCGGGTTAAGGTTCAATGCCAACATGGAGGATCCCCGCATCGTCCACCTTCAACCAGCCGGAAATGCCATTGGAAAAGGTCATCATGGAGGACGTTCATCGCTCTACCTCAATGGTGATCTTCTCTGGCCTTATCCTCTTGAATTTGGGGATGGTAATGAATAGTACCCCATCTTTGAACTTCGCCTGGACCTTTTCACGATCCACATTGTTGGGCAGAACAAAGGATCGTTGAAAATGTCCGTAAGATCGTTCGATGAGATGATAGCTTTCCCTACCAACCCCTTCTCCTCGTTTTCGTTCACCCTTTAAGGTCAAGACGTTATCCTCTACCCGGACGCTTACATCCTCCGTGGCAAGTCCGGGGAGTTCGGCCTTGATTACCAAATCCTCAGCCGTCTCATAGATATCCACAGGAGGGATCCAACCCCCTGGCGCCACCCCTTCCTTAATCACCCTGGTTCGGGCCAGGGCATCTTCAAAGAGCCTGTTCATGCGGTCCTGCATCGCTGATAATTCTTTAAAAGGGCCGCACGAAAGAGGATCCCATTTAATGATTGCCATCGATATCCTCCTTCTGATTTGATGCCTGAATCTCTCCAAAGAGGGCAAGGACTTTCCGTACATGATAAAGGAAAAAGCTGGAATTTTCAAGGAATTTGAGTGAAACGTGGGAATAATCCGTAGGCTTCCCAAAGGTTGTGGGATGTGGTGAGGTAATGTATGGAAAAGCGGGGATGCCTTAATAAAAAAGGAGCGAAATATGAGATTCCTACTTGGAGCTTCATGAAGGCTGCCTCCCCTCCTTCATTCGCCTCCTCTGACAATTCCCGGATTTAACCTTGGCCTATATTTGTGAGTCTCTGGCCCCTGAAAAGGTGATTCGCCCAAGACTCTGAAATTTCCTGAGAAAGACTTCAGCGATGAGAATAAGAAGGGCTGCAATGGTTAGGTATGGCCAGAGCCGGCTTCCATACTCTGTGATGTCAGAGTTTGCGGAGAACAGATCATGGGAGTTATCCTCGGGCTTCAACAACCTTCCTTTGGTGACCGAGGCCAGGCGTCTTAAAAAAGCATAATTTATGCCTCTGTTTGTGAATTCCTCCGTATAGGGAATTCCATATCCAAAAGTGTGAGATCGGGGAAATCCCTCTGCATCCGTTCCAAAGAGGCTGAAATAATATTCACCGATTTCCATTGCGGGGAAGGAGCCGCGATATCTCCCCGGTGCGACTTGATCTAAAGGGGTTGTTCGATCTGTTTTCGATGGAAAAAGCACCCTAGTCTTTAGGTCAAGATTATTGACAAAGCGGTTTTTATCGTCGGTAACATCTATGGTGAATGTTCCCTCTTCCCCTATCTTTGTGATGTCTACGGTATATTTTCTTGGAGCTTCCTTCCTCTGCGCCCATTTGACCATTTGCGAAACGAATTTCCCATAATGATCCCACAGAACCCAGTCCCTTCCCCATCTCCCTGACAGATCCGAGGTAAAGGCCACGCTTCTCCCGAGCCCATATGGCCGGGCAACCAGGAGCGGTCCCTCTTGGGTTGTGAACAGGACCCGGGCGTCAGGTTTGGGGTAGGTGACGACAAGACCGCGTATTAAGGGTAAATCATCCGTAGGGATACCCCGTGTCATTTCAGCTTCCATGACTGCATAGGGGTGTATCGTCTTTTCGACGATGGCTTTTTCAGCCGCGATTTTGGTTTCACCGACGAAGATTCGGGGGATGTTGTTGACATCCTCTGTATAATAGCTTCTACCAGCGCCCCATTTTGCTATGGCCTTCATCAGGGTTATATTAGAACCGCTTCCTAGGGCTACCGTGGAAACTGTAATCCGCGCCTCCCTCATGGAATGGATCATGGAACGAAAATCTGCCTCATTGGTCAACCCATCCGAGAGGACGATGATGTGTTTTTTCGCGGCCGAAATTCCCTTTAGGACCCTGAGGGCCTCCTTAAGCGCGGGATAGAGGTCAGTTCCACCTTCCCCCTTTAGCGTCGAGAGCTTGTGTACGATTTCTTGTCGTTCTTTGGCTTGAGTTATTGGGACAATCCACTGAAATTCCGTGTCAAAGGCTAAGATCCCGATCCTGTCGATGGGGTTGAGCATCTCCACGGTGGAAAAGGCCGCAATTTTTGCCCCCTCAAGCTTGCTCTCCCCGATAATGCCTCCAGCCATGCTGGAAGATTTGTCGATGATTTCGATGAGACATAAGCCCGGAAATTCAAGGGTTGCGGGGGGATCCATGAAAACTGGCAGAGCCTTTTCAACGGGCGTGTTCGTATAGTGACCCGCGCCAAAGGCCTTATCCCCACCGACCATTATCAATCCGCCGCCCACGTCCTTAACATACCTCTCAAGATTTTCCATGGCAGTAAAGGAGAGGGCCAGACGGGGAACGTTGTCAAGGATGATGGCGTTGTAATCGAGAAGGCCGTAAATGGAGGGAGGGAAATCTTCAATTGCCTTGCGCACAATACTGAGTCCCTGGTGATGCAAGGCCTGGGGAAGATGGCTTCCTCCCCCTTTTTCACCTGCCAGATACAAAACCTCTGATTTTCTCGTTCCTTGGGTGAAGGAAAGCCCTTCGTTATTTTGAAAGATGGCATCATCATGCGTATTGATCACCGCCTTGTACAGGTAAAGGCCATGGTCCCGAATGGAATCGATAAAACGAAAGGCATTCTTTCCAGACCGGAATTTTACGCTCTGATTGGCCATTAATCTGCCATTTCTCAGGAGAATAAGCTCCCCGCCATGTTCTTTTGTGCTCATGACAAGGAGTTTAATTTCGAAGGGTGTTTCCAGGGGGACAGTCGGTGGAGTCTCCAACTTCTCGACAAAGACTTCGCTCCTGTTGAACCAGGAAGTAAGTGGCAGGGGGTAGATCTCAATCCCGAGCGAACTGGCCAGGTAGGCCATTTCAAGGGAGTCCCCTATGTTTTGATTTCCGTCTGATAGCAGGACGATCCGATTTTCGCCTTCCTGAGGCAGTTTGCCGATGGCTAACTGTAGCGCCTCGTAGATATTCGTGAAGTTCGTATTAACCTGGGATTTAGGATTCCGAGGATAGAAATCTCTTTGCAAAGGTATCTCAAGGGAGGGCTGCTTTCCAAAGAGTATCAACCCAGCCCTGTCTTCTCCTTTCATTCCTGTTGTGGACTTTTGTATAAACTCCATGGCCGCCTTCTTCCCGTCGCCCCCAATACTCTCGGAAACATCCAGACAGAAGAAAAGGTTCACGCGATCAGAGCCCTTAATCGTTCTCGGATCGGAAAGCGCGAGGCCCATGATTATAATGAGCAATGATCGGAGGCCTCCGATGAATATTCGGCTCAGTCGCGGCTGCCTCTTGAAGGAGGATCGACTCATCATGATCCAGATTATCGGGATGAAGAGCCAGAATAAGAGAAATATAGGCTTCGTGAGGACAATGGGCATCGAGGCAGCCTCACCTCCCTTGTAACCAGAAATGCCATTCCAGGATTACGATTGTGGAAGCCGAGATGAGAAAGACAATCCAGAGGGGGAACTCCTCTGTAGCCGGCTCTGAACCTGAGTGTGGAGCGGTTCCTGGAGATGGAGATTCAACCGGAGGGACTTGGATATTCGATTCCCATTCATCTAAGAGATTAACGGCGAAATACCTCCATTTCTCACCTTCAGCTACTGTGTATATTCCCACTTCGTCGGTATGAGCGTATTCGAAGGGGTTGGATTTGAGCCGATGCTCCTCCCACTCCCCCGAAGGGGTGCGGATGGAGAAATTATTCGTCTGAGGGTCGAGATGAATGGCAAACGATTTCCCGGCCTTCATTTGCGATGATGAAAAGCCAAATTTATCGGGACGAAGCCACTGAAAGATGTTGCTCATCATCACCGGAAAGGCCACCCTCAGCGGAAGGTCGGATCTGGTCATATCAAACCCGAGAAAAACGGCCCGAAGACCGTTCTTATGATATGAATACATCAGCCCGGTTTCACGCGATTCAACGATGGGTCGTAACGTCTTATCGGTCCTCACCTGATTGGCGCTTTCAACAATGAGCCCGCTCAAATCCACGTGACTCATAAGGGGATTCTTACGATCCCAATCCAGTATTTGAGGATGATGGATTTGACCGATTTTTGAGAGGGGTATCGAAGGTGAGAAGGATTCAATGAAGAGGAAATTTCCCTTTTCCGTCGACGGAGGGGAGATGCGGTCTAAAATGACGATATCGTGCCGCTCAGTCTGATCATCCCATGAAGAGGGCGTAATTTCGCTAACTGCATTAACCATGAAATTGGGGTAGGCCGCCAAAAGCTTTTCCAGGAAGAAGTTGCCCTTCGTCACCAATAGAACCCACATGTCCCTTGATGTATTGAGCACGGCATATGCCTTGTTATCAATAGGGAAATCATCATGTACTTCAAGGGTTACCTCAGCTATTCCGGCGATGAGGCCCGAATAAGGAAAGATGAGAAGCTTTTTTTCAAGAGCTCTGAGGCCGAAGGTCTTTTTAACGATTGTCTCTTCGTTAAGGGTCAACCGGATCGGGCAGAGAATTGGATGTGGGTTGAAATTCTTCACCTCCACCATGATCTCGTAGCGATCATTCAAATCCAATTCCGGCCTGAATTCAAACTTCGTAATGCCTATGTTCCTCTTCCCACCCCTGACGAGGATGGGCCTGACCCTTTGATGAATTCGCGTGATTTTTTCAAAATCATAACCCGCACCGTCAGTAATGAGGAAAGCCAAATCATCCCGCGCTGGGTCCATAAAGGAAAGGGCCAGGTAAAGTGCCTTTTCTATCCGTCCTGGCTCGTCCGAAGGTTGGATCCCCTCAATGATACGTTTCAATTTTCTCTTATCACTCGAAAAGGGGGCCTTGAGTATCGGGTTACCTCGTGACTCGATAATGAGTACTTGGCTTTCGCGTGGAAGTTCATCAATGAGTTTAAGGGCTTCCTTCCTGGCCTGGTCGAACCTTATGCCTGAGGTCGCCCTCGTTTTCATGCTGGCGCTTGTGTCTAAAACCAGGATTACGTTTCCTCTCATTTGAGAAGGATAAATCAAAACGGGCCTAGCCAGGGCAAGGGCCCCCATAATCACGGCCAAAATTTGAAGCAACAGGGGGAGATTTTTCATCATTCTTTGAATCTGAAGCCCCCCTTTCTTCTCCTTCAAAGCCTCCTGCCAGAGGAAGAGGGTGGTTACTGCAACCTGCCTAGGCTTGGGCTTTAGGCTATGGATAAGGATGAGTATTGGGATGAGGCCTAAAACAAAAAGTGCGCTTGGATTGATGAATTGCATACTCTGTCTCGCCGAAGGGGATATATTAATGAAAAAGTGTTCCCTTTATGAAATAATCGAGTAACATTTCCTCAAAGGGTATGGTTGTATCGGATAGATAGTAGTCAATATCACTCTTACGACAGAGATCATTGATGTTTTCGAGAAAATGGCGCATCCTCTTCCGGTAACGTTCCAATAGAGCACTGTCCAGAGCAATCCTTGTTTCCTCACCGGTTTCCACCTCTTTCAGCATGAGGTATCCGTTAAGAGACGGAAAGAGTTCTTCCCGATCGAGTATCTGGATAAGGGTGATGTCGAACCCTCCATAATTTAGTGCATCCAACCCCTTTGCAAACCCTTTAGGGTCTAAGAGGTCGCTGAGAATAATGGCAACGCCCGGCCGCTTGCAAGCCCAGGCATATTCCGTTAGGGATGAGTTGATATCTGTTTCGCCTTCCGGTTTAAGGGAAAGCAGGTATTTGAGCACTGATAGGTAAGCCCGACTGCCTCTTTCCGGTGGCCTCGATTCACGAAGTGAATGGTTAAAAGCGGTGATCCCAACCCGATCCAGATTGGCCAGGCCGAGATAACACAGGGCTGCTGCGATTTTTTTAGCGTAAATATCCTTTGCCGGGTTACCCCATCGCATTGACTGGCTCATGTCCACGAGGATATGGATCGTGAGATCCTCCTCGGCGTGGAATAATTTTATGAAGAGTCTATCTAACCGCCCATATACATTCCAATCAATGTAACGGAAATCATCTCCTGCCTGATATTCTCGATAGTCCAGGAATTCAAGGCTCGCCCCACTCTTCCAGGAATCGTGCTCCCCCTTGGCCAACCCCTTCATCCCCTTTTGGGCAAGGATCTTCAGCTTTTCCAATCTTCTCAAGAAATCCTCATCGAGGAAGGATTCGATGTCATTATCCAGGGCCATGAATAAGCTCCAGGTATATTTTTAAAATGTCGTCTTGGGGATCTCAATTATTTCTTGGGATATCGAGGTATTATCGGTCGCGAACTAAACCATGAACCTTTTCGGGCACTCCTTTTACTATATCCCCTATGATATCATCCGGGTCGATTCCCTCAGCCTCTCCCATCAAGTTGAGGATAATACGATGCCGCAAAGCCGGTTTTGCCACCTCCCTGATATCCTCAAAGGAAACATTATAGCGGCCTTGAAGCAGGGCCCATACTTTACCCGCCCTCACCAGGCTCTGCACCCCCCTGGGGCTCGATCCATAACGCACGAACTTTTTCGTCTTTTCAATAAGACAATTCTCATCCGGATGGCTGGCCAGAACGAGCCTGATGGCATAATCCTTGACATGTGAGGCAATGGGAACCTGCGTAACCAGTTTTTTCATCCGAAGGATCGAACCCGAATCGACTATCTTCCTCACCTTCGGCTGGTAATCCTCTGTTGTTTTGTCGATTATCTCAACGAGCTGATCGGGGCTTGGATACGTGACCTTGAGCTTGAAAAAGAACCGATCTACCTGGGCCTCTGGAAGGGGGTAAGTCCCCTCCATCTCCAGGGGGTTCTGAGTTGCCAGTACGATAAAGGGTGGCGTCAAGGGGTATTCGGTGCCGAAGACTGTGACCCTTTCCTCCTGCATGGCCTCGAGAAGGGCTGATTGGGTTTTTGGCGTAGCCCGGTTAATTTCATCGGCAAGGATAATCTGTCCGAATATGGGCCCCTTGTAAAACTCAAAATAGCGATTTCCCCTCTCATCCTCATTGACGATATTCGTGCCCAGGATATCCGCGGGCATGAGGTCAGGGGTAAATTGAATCCGGGAATACCTCAGGCTGAGAACCTGGCTCAAGGTCTTTACTATTAAAGTTTTTCCTAATCCGGGCACGCCTTCGATCAAGGCGTGCCCCCCACAGAGGAGACAGATGTAGAGGTTTTTGATAAGCGAGGTCTGCCCGACTACGACCTTTGAAAGCTCATCGTTTATCATGCTAAAATATTGCTTTACTGAGTCAGCCTTTTCAGTTGCTCTCGCCATCTCCATCTTCTTCCTGCCCGAGCCCGATAGAGAGGAAATAATTCTTTATGTATTCTCGATAGTTGAGGGGAATATCCTCTTTTCGCAGGGCACCTTCGAGTTCTCTCCGATAGGTCCTGACGACCTCTTCTTCTATTAACTCCGCTTTTCCCTTCGCCGGTAAAGAACGGACATGGATATTGTACCAATCCCCTTGGCCTGAATTCCCCCTATCTTCAAGGATAGGACCCTTTGAACTTCTCAATTCGTAAGGAGGTTTCCTTCGGCCTTCAGACTTTTCTCGGCCGGCGGCGTAAGAGAAACCCTCATCATGAGCTGAATCCCCTTCACCGGGTCCCTTGGAAGCAGCCTTGGTTTGTCCCAACACCGATGTGATTTGTCTCTCAACATTCACCTCATCCGACCCAAGAGGAGCTAGGGCTCTCCCTCCTAAAATCTCCTTATCGTTGTTTTTCCCTTCTCCGAAGGTCCTCCCCAGGGAGACGCCTTTTTCTTCCTCCTGAAAGGAGACTTCATCATCGACTTCCAAAGCAAATCCGACTTCATTGATGATATCGTCGAGAAATAACTCAAGTCTCCGGTTCTGATCCAGGCTTGATATATCCTGCGATAGAGATGCTGGAACCGCGCCTTCGAAGAGCTCCTCAAGCTGTTCCCGTAACTGTTTTACGTCATTGGGGGATACATTCTCCTTCTGAAGGGGTGTGAACTTCGGCGTGGATAACATGTCTTTAAGGCCCAGTTCACCTTCAAGCCGGTGGGCAAGCTGGGTCCGTTCGGCCTCCACCTCTTTTTTAAGCGCGGTAACTGATTTGAGCAACCTTTCTTTTGTCATTGATTGGCTTTTTAGCTCTTCAGCAATATTTTCCATGTGCCGAGATACATCACTTCGGGGTTTTTCCGCTTCCTCTTTCATGCCCTGAATCTCCCGCTTTGAATATTCCTCCATTTTACGACCGATCTGTCTGAGCCTTTCCCCAGTTGCGCTGTCTTTTGTGGGAGTTGGGGCAAGATCAATCGAAAGGAGAATAACGATTGCCACGGCGAGAAGGGGAATACAGAGATGAGCCAAAGAAAAACTCCGGGGGAAGATTTCGTCGGCTTTGATCGAGCCGAGAAGACTCGTCGCGTCCTCAATCAAGCCATCCACAAATACGGATTTTCGCCCGAGTTGATGGCATTCGTAGGCAGTGCTCAACCTTTCGTTCAGCCCAAGGCGGACATCAATCTCGATAAGTTCGTCCATAAAGCTCTTTCTGGTTCGAAGGCCGAATAACAGGGAAGAGGCAAAGGAGACCAATACGAGAAGGGGATAGACTGTATATCCTTCCCATTGCAACAAGCCGATTTTTTGGACTCCCAGTGCAAGGGTGTTCAGTATTAAGGAGAGTAAAAATGTGACCGTCAACACGCGCTTAATCCTCTCTTTGATTATGAGCCTGCGAAGGTTTGAAATGCCCGTTAAAAAAGAATGGTTGGCTCTCAAGTTGATCTCTCCTTATGCATGTTATGCCTGACCATGGCCTGATTTGCCAGCGTCAGAAGAAGGATAGCACATGCCACGATCATTATATAGAGGGAATAAACGCTCATGGGAAATCCGCTGGGGATTTCTACGCCTCTATGAAATGAATAGATGAGGAGGATGGGATTGACAGGGCCGACGAAAAATCCCGTGAAAAAAATGGAGAAGATGAAGAACATTCGGGTCCAGAGATACCCGAGTTTACTCCATCTCCCGTAGAAGAGGTACATCAGGAACCCGAACAGGCGACAGAGAAGAGAAGTGGTGAAGAGAATGGAAAGTGCTTTGGCAAACACCGGTAAGGATATTCCTGAAATGGCTGCGGAAACAATGAGTAGCGGAAGCATGAGCAGGAGGAGAAATAGGGTGTGGAGTAAGGATTGAACAAGGCCATAGGAAAAATATTCGTGCTCCTCCTCCAACGTGATCACCTTCTTCCGCTCGAACCTGGCGAGAAAATCGTCCTGAGACATTTCGCCGCGGCCGCAACGAAGATTTATGTAGGAATGTATGAGGAGCGCGGCCACAAAGATACCCGGGAAAAGCAAGGGCACCCTATATTCAGAAATGAAGTGAGAAGGGGCCTTGAGGGGCCACAGGATCATTAAGAGCACACCAAGGATCCATATGCACGCGAAGGTAATATCGAGCATCCTCCGCGAAAAAAAAGGAGCCAGGGATTTTTCCGTATCATTGGTTAAGTAATCAAACCTCATACTAAATCCCTTAAACGCGGATTTTTCTTCCCGGATGGCGTTTCAGAAGGTGAGCGATGGCCGGGCACGAGCTCTGCCGTAATATGTTCCTTACTCGACCTCACCGGGATTTCCCATTCTAGTAGCGCCACACCTTCACCGTTTATGCCGGAGTGGTTGAGATTTATTGAAATAAGATCGGACTCTATCCAGCCAAATAGGTGAAGGGCGTCCTCCCTGGAATGATAACGAGAATGCACCGAACGTAATAAGCCCTCCATAAGGTCTTTTTGCATCACTTCAAGAAAAGAGGTGGGGGGATACGGCACAATACTATCTACCAATTTTTCCACTGTTTCGACTTGAAATAGTCCCTTTTGGCTGATATCTGATCGAGCTAATCTTTTAACCAGGTTGCCACGCGGCGCAATGTTTCCCAAGGAGAAGAGGCGATTGGCAAAATACATCTGACAGTCAACGATCGCATGAGGGATCAGGTTTTCAATCATGATGACCAGTCCCTGTTCGTCCTGGAACACCTTTCCTTGAATCGGGAATTTCATCATGGAGTTAATTTGAAAGAACCGATGAGACCATCTATCTATGGAAACCGAGATAGTCTGCTCCCCGTCGTTTTCATGTACGGCCAAACTGTGAAGCGGTATGTCCTCAGTCTTATATGGCAGGATAGGGGTGATGGGGGAGCATGTCGGGCCAAGACTGATCTGGTAATCTCCACCTCGTATTGAATAGAGGCCGACAATATACCGGCTTGAGGCGATTATGTTTTGCCCCATTTTTTTTACGTGATGGAAACTGCTATATGAGGGATCCCTCTGTCCATTCTTCAGTGGTAAAACCCAACAACTCGCCACCGAAAACACGATAATGATCGCTAAGAGGTAGCTGACATTTCTCCTTCTCCGACCTCTGTTTCCTCCTACTCGCATAAAGATAATCCTGACAAGGATGGCGTACACAGCGAAAAAGGAGAGCGCCAGGATAAAACGTGGGAAATGGGTGGGTATCCCTGATATCATGGAGGAGATAATCTTTCTTTCCTCGAAATCGAAGCTTGAACGAGCAACCAGGGGCTTCAAGGCAAGCATCTCATTCCAAAAAGAGCATCTGCCGGTCCAGTTCGCAAACGGTGGCATCTGGTAGTCAAAGGCTAAAAAAATGACCTTCCCCAGCAACATCTCCCTCTGGATAATTATCGGGATATCGTCCTCTTTGAGTAACGCCACTGATTCATCAATTTCAGTATTCAAAATCAAAAAGGGATCGGGACTACTGAGACCCTCTCCACAAAATCCTTCCAGGGAATTGAGCTCAAAAATCCGTTTAAATCCCAGAATAGTGACTGGCAGGAGGCGCCTTGTCCTTTCCTCCAAGAAAGCTCCGTAGTTGAGCGATCCTGTAGTAACAATGTATCCTCCTCTTTTTACCCATTCAGTTAAAGCGATAAGCTGCCTTTCCCTCAGCTGGTTTAGGGCGCTTGCATGGAGGATGAGCATCTCAACCCCATCATAGCCATACCACGTTTCCGGAAGGAACCGGGTCGGGGAGATAACGGGCAGAACCCCCTTTGGCAGTATAGATATGAAGTCCGTGGTAATTCCCTCGCCCACGACGGGAACCAACCTCTTGGTGGCATAATGAGGCCTGAGGTTGAGTGAAGTGGAAAGAAGGGTCCTCTGAGACTGTTTCAATCTCATGATCAGGGGGTGGGTAAATGAATCAATGAGTATGGTAAACGAGTACAATTTCTTTGAATTGGTGGGAAGTTCAATATCCATTGAGTATGTAGCATAATGGACATCCCGACGGTATTCACTTCCTGAGGTGACAACGACCTCTAATGTGCCACGTATGGTTCTTCCCTTGTTTTCAAGCATGATATTGAGAGGAGCCCATTTCCCGAGCTGAAAGAGGCCGTTAAACCCGAGGGAATAGTCCAGAGAAATGGAGGCGGAAAACGCGGGAATAACCCCGAGAAGGAGGAGAATAAAAAGAGGGCCGAAAAGGTATTTAAGCGGGCTGATAAATGACCGATGGATGATCATCAAGCTGAATACGCTCAGAAGGTAATGAATCAAGCCTTCCCTGTCATACGCTAATCCCTATTTTATTATAAAGTACCCTCGAACCCAAAAATTATCAATGGTGTTTTTATACGCTACATAATACGGTGGGACATTGCTCCATGAGGTTGCTAACACATCTTTCATGATCCTTCTCCTGATAAACTACCTGGCTATGGGAGACAATGAGGCATGGTATCTGTGTTTTTCAGGATAGTTGATATTACCGATGATGCTGGTTATGGTGTCTGTACCTTGTAGACCTTACACAATAGTGCTCTCATGGGCCATCCTCCCGTAAGTGGATCGCAGGCGTCTGGATCGTCTTGGGTCAAGACGTTAGCGTTTGATTGCCATACGCCATAAAGCCAGGGCTCTTGCCCAGGCTGCTCCGGGAACCACCAGCTAGCCTCAATATTTACCACCCGAGGGTCAATTCCAGTTGTAAGCTTCGCCTTCTGTTTAATCACTCCCCTTCGTGTTTCAACATAAACCCAGTCGCCATCAGCGATACCTAATGCCTGGGCGGTATCGGGATGAATATCTAATAACGGGTCTGGATGCTGTTCACGCATTCCCATGCCCAACTGTCGTTGTTCAGAATGGAACTGGGGCAGGAACCGGCCTCCGGTGATAAGAGTCAGGGGGTAATCATTAGCAATATCTGGAGTTCTAACAGGGCTCTCCGGAGGCTCTTCGTAGAAAGGCAAGGGGTCGTACCCGAGCTCCTTAAGGATATTTGAGTACAGCTCGATCTTTCCCGAAGGGGTGGCAAACCCAGTTGGCCCTCCTGTCTTCGGATTTATCGTCTCATACGTCCAGGGCTCGCTACTGCTTATTATGTATCTTTTGGTAGCAGCTTCTCTAAAGGTAATTCCTAGGGGTTCCAATCGGTAGTCATTCAATCCCTCTTCGGTCTCCCATGGGAAATACTCACCGAAGCCCAGTCTTATGGCAAGCTCGCGGAAGAACTGGTAGTCAGACCTGCGCTCTGCCAAGGGCATGATGGCTCTCTCGCCACACATAAACTCCGGGGAGAAATCTTCTGTTGTGCTTAACATCGCCTTCTCCAGCTTACTTGCTGCGGGGAGGACATAGTCGGCAAGCATGGCAGTGGGGGTCATAAAATGCTCCAAGACCACGTGGAGGCCCAGATTTGAGCTCTTCAATGCCTTGTAAACAAGTTTCGTATTAGCGGCTTGGACAAGGGGGTTACTGGACCAGGTTATTATCGCTCTTACCGGGTAAGGTTTCCCTGTGAGTATGGCACGCCATATCAGGGTCTGAGGGCTAGAAAAATTACGGTCACTCATGGATAGAGGTATCCCATATACCTCTTTGTATCGCTTGTTCATCAGTTCATAGCCGGGCCAGGTCATGAGTTTATACCTGTCAGCTCCCAATTGTTTTTCCCTCTGTTCCGGAGGGCATTTCTCTTCAAGTTGCAACAGCGAATCCCGAATGCCCATTCTCCCGCCTATTACTGGTCCCGGTCCCACAACGGGTTCGGCACCTTCCGCTGCCATATTCCCTGTTATAGCACGTAAGCAGACCCGAGCCTGTTCAGCCCGCATGCCGTTTAAACCGATATGGTCGGTAGCC
>Ga0209636_10002309_pt1 | contig 19444 bp, 20 predicted proteins | sample DeeMarSWOR152_54_FD_187464 | JGI IMG/M metagenome (GOLD analysis project Ga0209636, IMG submission 187464) | Marine sediment microbial communities from White Oak River estuary, North Carolina - WOR-1-52-54 (SPAdes) (version 2) | ecosystem: Environmental > Aquatic > Marine > Intertidal zone >... | reverse complement strand
AGAGTACCTTCTGTGGAGCGATTATCAATACCAAAGTCAAGGCCAAGCAACTGGTTATCGTGCCTGGGTTAGCCCCCGCTATAGCGCTTATCGACCCTTACTTAGTACGGTTAATGCCGCAAAATCTCGCGGCATGGACGGGATTCGATGCCTTTGCCCATGCATTCGAGTCATGTGTCTCAAGGATGTCCTCTGGCTACAACCCGGCAATAATGTTAAGGGTCGTGAAATTGGTCGCCGAAAATCTCAGGGAGTTCAGCTACAATCGAATGAACCATGTGGCCTGTGAAAATATGTGCTGGGCAGAGTCAATGGCAAGTGTCGGCCTGGGATTCGGCGGCGGTGTGGGGATTGTCCATGGACTGGGGCATGGGCTTTCCGTATTACATGATTGCCATCACGGTCTGGCAAATGCTGTAGTGACGATTCCCTTGGAAAGATATAATGAGCCTTCGTGCCCCAATCGATTTGCCGAAATGGCGGAAGCAATGGGTGTTGATACGAGAGGCCTAACGAAAATGCAAGCTGCCGATAAGTGGTTCGATGAGACTGAAAGACTGTTGTCGGATTTGAATATCAGGACCGGAAATCTGAATGAGCAGTTTGGCCTTCAGAAAAAAGACGTGAAACACATCGTTAAATGGCAATATGCCAATGACTTTGCCCGAGAGGGAAACCCGAGAGATTTCAACTTTGATGATTGTGTCAGGCTCCTCGAGAGCATGCTGTAGGGCTCTTAGTGCACATAAGAATTGCCTTGCCCCCTTTTTTCCGCTCAAGATGGGGCCTTTCATAGGCGCATGGGTCAAGGCAATTCTGTCCATTTATCGGTATAAAAATTCTGATCGAGTGAAGCAGCTCAATGAGTGTTGAAGTGAGGTATAGTCCCTGAAACCTCAAACCATGGTGAAGGAAGCAAAAAGTGGCTGGATCTCAATACGGGAAATACATTGTCACAGAGATAACGCCGGGCATGAAGCAACTTTCATACGAGGGAAAACCGAAAGATATCCCACCCGATAAGGCGACTCGTCTTTTCTGGTTAGATGATTATGTGATACATGGGGCGTTCTATTCGGAATCCGTCTGGATATGGAAGGGGTCCGATGAGATCGTAGAAGAAGCGCATACACATGATTTTGATGAAGTCATCTCATTTTTGGGAACCAACTTCGAAGACCCCCATGATTTATGTGGAGAAATTGAATTATGGCTGGGTGATGAAAAACATATACTCACCAGAAGTGGGATGGTCTTTGTTCCAAAGGGGTTGAAACACTGTCCATTGATTATCAGGAGAGTAGATAGACCCATTTTCCATTTTACCGCTGGGCCTGCGAAAGCTCACCTTCAGAAGTAACGTGAAGCTCCCCGCCCACAGGGCGGTGCTTCCCGAAAATGAAACACTTGAATCCTTGAATCCTCGAATCCTTGACCCCTTTCTCCCAACTAATTGGGAGAAGAATCGAATGTATCCACGGAATACGCTAACCTGAAGAAGGCAAATTATCGTGAGTTCCAGCAGGATTGAAAACGCTAAAAACCTCAATGCGGATATTGTCGTCGTCGGAGGAGGTGGATGTGGCCTGGCAGCCGCCGTTGCTGCTGCAGAAAAGAGAGCAGACGTTATACTGCTTGAGAAACGACGTACGTTGGGTGGGAGTTCAATAATGGCTGAAGGACTTTTTGCCGCAGAAAGTACCATTCAAAAGCGGATGAAAATCGATGCCCGCCGTGATAGGCTCTTTAAATTAGCCATGGACTATTCACATTGGCAGATAAATCCCAGAATCGTGCGCGCTTTTATAGACAAATCCGGGGATACCATAGACTGGTTACAAAGCAAGGGAATACATTTCCGCTGTCTTCGATACTATCCAAATCAGGATCCCGCAGTTTGGCACTGTTTTGATGGTGGCGGTAGTACATTAGTTCATGTAATGCATAATAACTGCATACGTCTCGGCGTAAGAGTACTCGAAAATAATGCGGTAAAAACATTACTGACGGATACAAGGAAAAGGGTAACCGGCGTTGTAGCAGTAACCAAAGGGAAGAAGCACAAAGTCATGGCAAGAAGCATCATCATTGCTTCGGGTGGTTATGGCGGAAATAAAAAATTGTTACGGAAATACTATCCGTATTATAACGAACATATGGTTTGCCTTGGGGTACCACACATGGGAGATGGGCTGCTAATGGCAACTGAATTAGGAGCTGCCACGGAAGGCTTGGGCATACTTCACTTGGCCGGTAATGCCCCTCGAGGGTCGTTTGAGTTAGAAGTTATCGCGGAGGAACCCAACACGATTTGGGTGAATAAAAAGGGTGAACGATTTATTGATGAGGCCGCTGGTTTCAAACACTTTGAGAGTACAAACGCCTTGGTTCGGCAACCGGGAGGCGTCGGTTACATCCTCCTTGATGAGGGGATTAAGCGGGATATGATGGAAAAGGGAGTTATGAAAGGCTTGAGTTTGAAGGCTCCGAGAGGGACGAAACTGGCCAGGTTAGGAGAGGAGCTCCAATTAGCTGCGGAAAAGGATAAGGAGTGGGTTCGGATATCTCATTCCTGGGATGAGCTCGCCGGATGGATGGGGGCAAAGCCAGAAGTCATGAAGACCACCATTGATGAATATAATTCCTTCTGCGATCAGGGGTACGATACGGTTTTTGCCAAGGACCGTAAATACCTTGTCGCTCTCCGTACTCCTCCGTATTATGCGCTGAGATGTTATGCAAGATTCATGGGCACAATAGGGGGTATTAAGATTAATCACCATATGGAGGTTCTCGATCACGAACACAACCCCATTCCTGGTCTTTATGCAGGGGGTAACGACACCGGGGGTTGGGAAACAGAAACCTATAACGTAGAGCTTGCCGGTACCACCTTAGGCTTTGCTATCAACTCCGGTCGCATTGCTGGGGAAAATGCCGCTCGATATGTACTGGGAAACTGACGAATCAGGCGTAAACCAAAGGATTACACCTCGTTAGCAAGAGGAGGGGTAAATGGCCGAATTAACGTATGCAAAGAATATCGTCACGGAGGATTTCATGCCGCCGCTCCCTCCTGAGGTTGTCAAATTGATGGAGGACCAGGAGAAAGAAGGTAAATCCATCGATCGAACCCTTATGTTCGGCATTAATGATTCAATCGTTAAGGGCTCCTTTTTTTCTGCCTGTGAGTGGCTATGGGAACTCAAGGATGGTAAGCCCTTTCAGATTGAGTTCGCTCACAGCCACGATTTCGACGAAGTCCTGGGATTCATAGGATCCAGAAGGGATAATCCTCGTGATCTGGGAGGAGAGGTCGAGTTCTGGATGGACGATGAACAACACATCCTCACCAAGAGTTGCCTGATCTTTGTGCCCAAGGGAATGAAACATTGCCCCCTCATTTTCCGGAGGATTGACACTCCCATTTTCCTCTATGAGGCGGGGAATGACACGTTTTACGAAAGGATAAGATAGGATTCGTATTTCTCACCCCTGAAATAGCCTTAGGGAGGATAATGCCTGGGTGAAGGCGCTGATAGAGGAGGAGGGGCTGTTGTCCGAATCCCCTGGAGGGAACATTAAAGAATCTCTGGTAACCATTCTTAGTGAAGCGAAACTGCTACAAATGAGCGCCAAAGCGCTAATTCGTTCCAATATTTGAGACTCTGGTGTTTCCTGAATGTTTAGAGAACACCGTTGTCCTTGAGTGTAAATTGCTGGAGAGGTGGGGTACCCATCGAGGGTGAGCAGGAAGGGGAAAGCCGGCCCTTCAGAGGCCGGAAGGGGTAAGTATTCCCCACCTGCGAACCCCGAAAGGGTCACCTCGAAAGCACTGAAGCGAAAGGACAAGGGTGTTCGATTATGACAATGAGAATACACAAAACCTTTTCAGAGAGCGAAAGGGGGTTTGGGCAATAGAGCCCGAGGAATAATAATCCTCAATTGGAAGGAGGGCAGGAAGATATGCCGAAAGGAGACTACGAAAAATATCTTATTGAGAAGCCCCTTTGGGAAGCTTATCCCGGCATCAAAAACCGCCAGAGCCCCGCTATGACCTTCATGAGCAGCAAACAGATACCGGGAATCAACTACTATATCGCATTAGGCTGGATATACGACATACCCGAGCCCAACCCCCATATCCATGAGCAGGTAACCAATTTTGACAAAATCGTGATGTACTGGGGCTGTGACTATACAAACCCCGAAGACCTCGGTGCCGAAATTGAGTTCTGCGTCGGTGGCCAGTCCCTTACCTTCAACACATCGGCTGCGGTCTATGTGCCCAAGGGACTATCCCACGGACCGGTAACCTGGAAGAAATGTAAAAGACCGCATATGGAGATGACCTTAATGCTCGGGACCGGCAGTATGCCGGAAGTCCGGGCAGACAGCGGCATGAAAGAGGCCAAAAACGAATTATCGAAGAAAAGGACCCGTATGAACTATGAACAATACCTGGTAAAGAAACCTGCTTACGAGGTCGTAGCTGAAAATGTGGTCAAAGGTCGTATGCATCCCTCAATGACCTTCATGAATAACGAACTCGTACCGGGGAGCAATACATATATTGAATACAGCTGGATATGGGAAAAGCCAGATCCGGACCCCCATATCTTTGAACACACACACGATGAATACGACGAGATTGTCCTGCACATCGGTTCTGACCCTAACGATCCCGAAGACCTCGGTGCCGAAATAGACTTCACCTTAAGCGGCCAACACCTCAAACTCGACCGAACCTCTGCCATCTATGTGCCCAAAGGAGTAAAGCACGGCCCCCTCATGTGGAAGAGGGTTTCTCGGCCGCACATAGAGATGGCCATGGTATTCGGTGCGGGTACCCTGGCACAGTCAGACCCGGGAGGACACAGAAAGAGATAGGCCATTGTTGGCCATATAAGCACAAGTTACTTGATTGAAGCGGGGGTTTTATACCATCAGGAAAGGAAATCTTACGTATTAAGATCTTATATCCTGAATCAACATTAAGAAAGGAGAACAAGGGAAAATGGCTGAAAACAACTACGAGAAATACCTCGTCAGAAGACCCATGTATGAGGTAGGCGGCAAGGTCAAAGGTCGTCAAGCTCCCACCATGACCTATATGAGCAATGAGCTTGTGCCCGGATGCAACCTGTATATCGACCTGAGCTGGATATATGCCTTACCCGAGCCAAACCCCCATGTCTTCGAACATTCACATCATTACGACAAGATTGTCCTGCATATCGGTGCTGACACCGAAAATTTCGAAGACCTGGGCGGTGAAATAGAGTATTATGTGGGCGGCCAACCACTCGCATTCGACACAACGACAGCACTCTACATACCAAAGGGTATAAAACACGGTCCGATAACCTGGAAGAAATTCACAAAACCCCATATTGAGATGTCGATTATGCTCGGCGCAGAGAGCACCAAGGGAGGCTGGTTGAGCGGCGACATCAGTAAGCAAAAAGAAGGATTGCCAGGGAAAAAAGATGATATCGATTACGAGAAATACCTCGTTAGGCATCCCGCTATGTTGGACGGTACCGACGTAACCGAAGCTATGAAAAGTCCCGCAAAGATTTACATGAGCAGTGACCTTATACCGGAAAGTAACGTTTATATCGATTTTGGCTGGATACCTGGCTTCCCTGATCCAAACCCCCCTATCCCGGACCATGTGCACGATTACGAAGAGGTTGTTCTACTGATCGGCGGTGACCCCAATAATCCCGAAGACCTCGGTGCCGAATTAGAGTTCTGCGTTGGCGATCAACCACTCCCATTTGACACAACGGTAGCATGTTACTTACCAAAAGGCATAAAACATGGTCCGTTAACCTGGAAGAAGTTTGACAGGCCCCACTTATTGATGCCGATCATAATCGGCGCGGGCACCTTTGCACAGGCAGCGCCGGCAGGGCAAAAAGTGGAATAAAACAACCCTCCAGGGCTCACTCTATTTTAGCAAGAGGTGCTACTCTATGGAGTCAGGAGGATAGTATAATAAAGAAAGGAGAATGGGAAAAATGGCTAACCTAAACAAGAAATACTTTATCACCGAACTAACACGAAACATAGAGGCAGCTCCCTGGGATCCGGTATTTACGCCCGAAGAATCAACGCGTTTAATGCGCCTGGATAGCGAGGTTATCAAAGGAGCCTTTTATGTGGAATGTGCCTGGTTCTGGCCTGGAGAATGGCCACAACCCAAACTAGGTGATGAACCCAGGGTGAAACCTCATGCACACGATTATGACGAAGTCATCGCCTTTATTGGAAGCAACCCGGATGACCCATATGACTTGGGTGGCGAGGTTGAGCTGTGGATAGATGGTGAACAGAATATCGCAGACAAAAGCTTTCTGGCCTTCATCCCGGCGGGGACAGAGCACTGTCCATTAAATATCAGAAGAGTAGAGAGGCCCATTTTCCACTTTGTCGCCGGAACTGGCAAAATATACTTCTAAGGAAAGCCTTGTTATTCAATGATGCATATGCGGCTATGACTTCACTTTGAGAAATGATTTATGTCTTTTCGATGAAGCATTCCCAGGAAGACGCCACAAGGAAAGAAAGGGGAAAAAAATGATTCGTGCATCGGCGATGTATCCCAACGAAGGCGGAAGATTTGATATGGACTACTATTTGAATAAGCATATCCCCCTGATCCATAAACTCCTCGATTCATTCGGGCTGGTAAGGACGGAAGTGGACAGAGGAATCGGGACGGTAGAGCCGGGTGCCCCTGCTCCTTTTCTCGTCGTGGGACATCTGATTTTTCATTCCATAGAGGATATGAAGAAAGGACTTCAGGCCCATGATCCGGAACTGGCGGCCGATGCTCCCAATTACACGGATATAAGGCCGCAGTTTCAGATTAGTGAGATCGTAGAAAAGTAGTCAGCTTCCATCCTTCATTGAATTCCATGCGGGTTTTTCTGCGGCCGATGGCCGCGATCAAAGGTTTTTTTCCGAGAGATATCCTCGGGAACCTCAGCCTGGCCGGTGGCAACTTTTCGTGATGGGATGGGAGGGTTCTTCCCATTCCCTAAAAGGTTGGTTTTCGTCGAGAAAACATAATATTCTTTCCCAATTTATATTCTGCCGATGACATGATTTGCTAACGATTTCTTATTCGAATGTCCCGGCAAACCGATGATATCCACCATGCTGGCATCCCGGTAAAACCGTTCTATTCGATAATCCACCACATATCCGTATCCTCCGAAGATATGCAAGGCATCTTGAGCGACCTTGAGAGCCGTCTCCGAAGCGACCGCCTTGGCCATTTCAGGGAGTTTGGAATCCCCGCTTTTTCGGTCAAAGCTCCAGGCTGCCTTATGGGTAAGAAGTCGTGAGAGCTCTATCCGTGTCGCCATGTCCGTGAGCCTCCCCCTTATGGCCTCAAAGGATGCTATCTTCCTTCCAAATTGGATCCTCCTGTGGGCATATGCAAGTGCCATGTCAAAGGCTCCCTGGGCAATACCCGTGCCGACCGCAGAAGCCTTTATATTCATTTCGCTGAGGGAAAGCGCCAGTTGGGACTGCCCATCACCCCTGTTCCCCAATAAGCCCTCATGGGGTATGTTAAGATCAGCAAAAGTCAGATTTCCCATGGGGATCATCCTCATACCCACTCGATCGCCCAGTACTTCTGGAACCAGCCCTTCCGCATTCTTATCAAAGAGAAAAGCTGCTGTCTCACCCTTCTCCGAATTCCCTGACAGTCGACACATAACAACAGCCGGCCCCGGCAGAGTAAGATTGAAGACAAATTTTTTATTTCCCTGAATGAGAAAACCATCTCCTTGTTCAATGGCCTTCGTTTCAAAAAATCCTACCTCGTCTCGTTGTCCTTCTTCGAGATAAGCTAGGGTTGATATCGTTTTCCCACTACAGATGGAGGGAAGGGTCATTTTTTTCTGTTTCTGAGTGCCATATTTCAGGATGATTTCTGAGCCGAGGTCTGAAAGGGCCAATGCTAACCCTACCCCCGAATCCTTGCGACAAAAAGCTTCAAAGACCAGAGCATTCTCCAGGAGCCCCAATCCCTGACCTCCATATTCCTCGGGAATGTGCATTCCAATAAACCCAAGCTCGCAAGCCTTTTGCCAGATCGCAATCGGAAATCGATATTCCCTTTCCCACTCAGAAATGAGATCAGGATCACATTCTCCCTCTGCGAAAGATTCTGCAGCCTTTCTGATGTCCTCCTGTTCCTTACTGAGATGAAAATCCATGTCGGGCACCTATCATTTTCTGTTTTTGACCAAAAAAATCCTCATTTCAGCAATTCCCTCGCAATGATGAGCCTCTGCATCTCTGAGGTGCCTTCTACGATCTCGTTCAGCTTTGCCCCTCTGAAAAACCGTGCAATCGGATACTCCTCCAAACAGCCATGAGGACTGAAGATTTGAAGGACCTCAGTGGCTATCCGGGTCGCAGTCTCCGATGCATAGAGTTTGGCAAAGTGGGCCTCCATCGTGTGATTCTCTCCCTGATCTTTCAGCCAGGCGGCCTTCAGATACATGTTACGGGAAAGCTCAATCCTCATGGCGATGTCGGCCAGCATAAATGGTATTGCCTGCGAATCAAAAAGAGATTGGCGCCCCTTTATCCTCTTTCTGATAAAGGTGAATGCCTCGTCAAAACACGCCTGGGCAAGGCCCGTCGATAAAGCGCCGATAGCAATGCGGCCCGCTTGTAATGAGGACATCTGGTAGGAAAATCCTTTGCTTATATCTCCAAGAAGGTAGTCTTTGGGGACCCGGCAGTCGTCAAAGAAGAGCTCATGGTTGGAGGTTGCCCGCATCCCCAGTTTTTCATATTTCCCCCCAACCTTATAGCCGGGGGAGTCGGTAGGAACAATGATGGTGCAGATGACATCTTTTCCATCGGATTCCCTTCTGGTCTTCGCTGCCACAATGACGATCGAGTTGTTCTTCAGTCCGGTGTTCGTGATGAATTGCTTTGAGCCATTAATACGCCACTGCTCACCCTCAAGGACAGCCGTTGTTCTAATACTTGAGACATCCGAACCGGCATCAGGCTCTGTCAAACCCATGGCACCGAGGGTTTTCCCTTGGATAAGGGGAACGAGCCATCTCTGTTTTTGCTCCTCCGTACCGAATAGATAGAGTGCATGCGCAGCGCCCGTAACCGTTACATCGAGTATGACTGCGGGCAACATATCCACTCTCGACAGTTCTTCAATGCATAAAGTCATACTGACCCAATCTCCGTCTCCACCTCCATACTTTTTCGGGAATGGGATGCCCATCATTCCTAAATCAGCCATTTGGGATACAATGTCATAGGGATGTTCACCGGTTCGCTCAAATTCCTCCGCCCTTGGCGCGATCACCTCTCTTGCGAAACGACGGCTCATCTCTTTGACCGCTTTCTGTTTTGGCGTAAGATGAAAATCCATAACACCTCCTTATGATACATGGTGTCCAATTTTTCCCGTCTATTGCGATAAAATCATTAGGGAAATAGATAAAAGATAAGTCTTGTCATGATGAAGGCAGGCATAACATACATGTCATGGTAATGAAACCCACTGAATGGGCAGCAATAGGAGAAAAGGCGTTAGAGGCGAGCGTGAAATGAAGAAGGGCGGAGGGACAGAGGCCCCCCGCCTTTTCCTGTTCTCCCTTCTTATTGCCATGCAGGCTTTGGAAAAATGGGCTCCGCCGTTGCTCTCTCCTGAGGCCATATGATCTCGTTGATCCCTCCCTGCCATTGTAGCACCATTCCTGGGAGCTCAAGGTTGAACTGATTAGTGAATTTAACCGGACCAACTATAGTCTCAAATTTCTCAGTATCCAGGACTTTCCTTAACTTTTCCCTATCCAGGCTCCCTGCCTTCGCAATAGCCTGCTCTATAATCTGAAGGCTCGCATAATTAAGGGTCCCTCCCCAGTGATCTGGCTCAACTTTCCACTTCTTTACATGGTTTTCGTAATACTCTTTTGCCCCCGGGTAAGGCACCTTGCGATTCCAGGACCCAGGCCCCATTATTCCGTCAGTAGCCTTACCAAACTCTTTATAGTAAAAGGGAAGGGCTGCAACTACACCTACATACATCACACTGGGATTAAACCCGATTCCCATTGACTGGCCAGTGAGCAGCATGCCATCTGGAGGATAAGCATGGGCCACCACCGCATCCACTCCCTTGGCCTTGAGGACCTTCAGTACTTGGGAGAGGTCCTGGGTCCCCAATGGATAACTCGTAACGTCCGCTACTTCAAACCCTTCCACTGGCAGTAAGGGAATTGTAGCAGCTGAATTCTCGATCCCGAACAGGTCTCCCACATAGAGAACCGCTATTTTTTCCAGCTTCCCTTTCCCTTTGAGGTGCTTTAAGAGATCTACCAGGGCACGATTCATCCCATCGGGTTGTGGGCTTACGTGAAAAAAGTACGGTGTGACCATCTCTTTAAACTTCATCGAGGTCGCAGAGGTGCCGATAAGGGGATATTTGTACTTAGTTGCTGTAGGGAAAACGGCAAAGTGCATGGCAGTACCCCAAGGAGGCAGAATCAGATCCACCTTGTCGGTGGTCATTAGCTTCTCATACATGCGCACTGCCGTCTCGATGTCGCTGCGGTCATCGTAGCCCACCAATTTTACAGGTAGCTTTCGCCCTAGCTCTTTAACCAATATTCCCCCCTTAGCATTAACCTCTTCTGCCCACAATTCATAGTTATTTTTATGCATCGTCATAGAGCCTATGGCGTAAGGCCCCGAATGGGAGAGGGTATACCCCATGGTTATCTCCGTTTTCTGGGCCAGCACCGCACTGGGCAATGCCAAAACAACCAATACTCCTACTCCTACTACCTTTAGGAACAATCTTCTTGTAATCTTTTTTTCCATCTTTCTCCTCCTTTCTTAAAATTCACATCCCTAAATACGCCCTCTTTTCATGTCTCCCTACCCTCCTTTCCTAAAATTCACATCCCTAAATACGCCTTTTTTACCCGTTCGTTCTCTAAAAGCCTCCTCCCTTCATCCTCCAGAACAATCCTGCCTGTCTCCAATACATATCCTTTATGGGCCAGGGCCAAAGCTTGCCTCACATTTTGCTCAACCAATAGCACAGTCACACCCTCTCTATTCACCGTTCTCAATACCTCGAAGAGCTGTGACACTACCCTGGGTGCCAACCCTAGTGAGGGCTCATCCAAGATCAAGAATATGGGCCTTGACATTAAAGCCCTGGCTATAGCTAGCATCTGTTGCTCCCCTCCTGATAAGGTGCGGACCAACTGTCTTCTCCGGTCTTTTAGGATGGGAAAGATATCTAAGACCATTTTCAACGTCTCTTCCATCTGCCCTCGAGCTCGACGGGCATAGGCGCCGAGCTCCAGGTTCTCCCTGACCGTCATATCAGGGAAGAGATGCCTCCCCTCTGGCACTTGGATCAATCCCAGCTCCAAAATATCCGGAGGGGAAAGCCTATCGATCCTTTTTCCCAGGAATTCCACCGAGCCAGAAGATGGATGGATCAGTCCAGAGATAGAGTGCATGAGGGTCGTCTTTCCGGCACCGTTTGGTCCAACGATCGCCACGATCTGCCCCTCATCAACGCTAAGAGAGGCATCCCATAGAATATGAAAATCGTCATAAGAAACGGTGACCCCTTTTACCTCAAGCATGAACATCTATCGCCGTCTCCCCAAGATAGGCATCCAGGACCTTTTCATCCTTGGAAATCTCTTCGGGCCTCCCCTCGGCAATCTTCATACCGTGGTGGAGAACGATGAGCCTATCAACCACCTCCATTACCACCTTCATTACATGCTCGATCCAAAATACCGTCACACCCAGATCATCCCTTACCCTCCGTATCATCTCCATCACCCAGAGACTCTCCGTTGGATTGAGCCCGGCGGCTATCTCATCTATGAGAAGTATCTTCGGTCTTGTAGCTAAAGCCGCAGCGATCTCAACCAACTTTCTCTTCGCGGGGGATATATGTTTAGCCTGAATTCCAGAGATATCAGAAATTTCCAGAAATTCCAGTATGTTTAAATCGGACCGACGAGAGGTGCCCCCTCCAAAGATTTCGCCCACCCTTATGTTTTGGAATACTGTCATCTCCAAAAAGGGTCTGGGGGTCTGATAGGTCCTGCTGATTCCCAGCCGGCAAAACGTATGGGGGCTAAGGCCCGTTATATCACTTCCATTGAATTTCACTATTCCGGAGTCAGGCCTGTAAACACCACTTGCGATGTTAAAGAGGGTAGTCTTTCCAGCTCCATTGGGACCAATGAGCCCCACGATCTCCCCCTTTTCGATGAGGAAATCCACATTTGAAAGGGCCGATAGGCCTCCGAAATGCTTTGTGATCAGAATCCCTTCAAGCATCTAACACTCTCCATACGACTGCCATAGATCGGACCGATTAATGATTATCTCAGTGCCTTCGGATAACCCTTAGTTCCCTTATATAACCCTCATAATGGAAGGATAAAGATCATCATCGACACTCTTATTAATAACATACGATAGATTTTATTTCCCTTAACTGGCAATACATTACAGGATGTATCACGGTGATATATATTCAAGATTCAAACACAATTTCGGAAATATCCATTATTGGGATTGCTAATGTCCCGGCTGATACATCGCCGGATAATATCATATGCCCCTCTGTTTGCACTGTTAATTGTTCTTCGTTTTTCATATTGAGCACGGTGTTGCATACAGGGCCATTCCCTTCAAAGCTGATAGATACAACCCTTTTCGGATCAATATGAACCTCTGATTTTCCAAGCCTTGCGGCAAGGTAATGTTCACCTCCGAAACGGATGTTCCCTATCCAGGTTTTTATTCCTCCAGAATCCGTTATCTCCCCTCTAACCTCATCCGGAGCCTCTTTTTCCATTTTTCCTCCTTCAGGCTTCATGATCCCGTATTTCACGATATCCAGATAAGGCTTTATCAATTTTTCAAACGTGAGGCTGGGGTCAACCATCAAGCTGTACCCTACCGTTTCAAAGAGCGACAACAGCAAGTAGGCCGCGGCGTTAACGTTTATGTCTCTGAGACTGGCAGCTTCAATGCCTTTTTGCAAATCTTTTACCATGGGACTTACAAGCCTACGGAGGTACTCCCTCGTCATGATGACGTATCTCGGATCATCCATTCTCAAAGAGCGGCGAAGTATGATCAAGATGCCGCTTAATTGTGTAAACGCTTTTTGAAACGCCTCCGCCCTTTGATAGAGAATTTTCTCAGTAGCCCCTTCGTCAGCAATGGAGGGCCATATATCTTTTGGCTGAACACGAGTGGCCACAACGTTCATGCACTCACTAAATAATTCTAGTTTATCCTTGAAGTAGAGATAGAATGTCCCCTTTCCAATGTTAAGGCTATCAGTTATATCGCTGATTCTGGTTCTGGTAAAGCCTTTTCTTGCAAAAAGTTCTATGGCCTTCTCTATAATCAAGGCTCTTTTTTCCCTGGTCTTCCGAGCCTTTAACGTCTCATTTTTCCCTGTCAGGTTTTGACTTAGGAGCGCATCCTGAAGTTTTCCCAAACTCGACTCCGCCAACGCCTTATCGCTTCCCACGCTTTTCCCTCTCATAGTAGGGGAGAGGCATCTCTCTTTTTTCATTGTATTGAGTTTCGTGAGATAGGACTCATCATAATAGGGAGTAACGACCTTCTCGCTTTGATGATTTGTTTGGAAGGCCTATTTTTATGTGGTACTACATGGTTGACTTTTGGTACCCGGATTTTCGGCATATTTCGTCAACCTCTATGAGATCGAATATAGCGCCATCTCTGTTTCAAACCAATTTTCAGGTTCTTCGCCTTCAAGGCTGTTTTTTTTCAAGCACCTCATAGATAGTAAACTGACTATTCAGTCATTATTTTCACCAACCTCCCATTTTTTTAACCGATTGTCAAGGAAATTATCGGCTAGGTAATCTATCTTAGTTTGAGTCAAGGAAGAAAATGGGGTACCACCGTAGAAGGCAAATCAACCAAAAAAGGAGGTGCCTCATGGCAGAGAAGTTGGTGATTACGAGTTTGTCATAGGCGTTTGAAATGATCAAGCAGATGAATCTCTCAGGAGATGAGCGGAAGTCAGACTATCGGGTAGCTGGCAGACGGGCGCTGCAGGGGATTCTCGAGGTGCAGATGCGGGATCGGATTGATTGTCATTTGGAGGAAATTGTGCATCGTGGGAAGGCGGATGGGCGAAATGGCAATTTTTCACAGCATCTGTTGACCGAGTTGGGCGATATTGAGCTTCATGTGGCTCGCATCTACTCACCAGTGTGGTGGAGGTTGTCCGGGGCTTTCGGCGCCTTTACTTCTTTGGTATCCGTGGGTTGAGGTCCACCGGTGCTGGACACATAAGGCCCTTATTCAATATTCCCTTAATGACCTGAACGGTCAGTCATTTCAGTGGCATGGTATTTTGATTTGAGGATGTACAGCGCGCCTTAGGAAAATATGCCCGCGCTGTAGAATCCTCTAGGGGAAATTCTCGGGGCGAAGTTAAGCCGGGTTAACATTTCATGGGGCATGCTATATTCCAAGGTCTCTTTCCTCTGAACGGGGGCTGCGTGGCTAATGAGCGAAACATACCATAACGACAAATTTCTTATGTTTTGAAGATTCCCTACCCCGGTTTATGAGGACTGGAGGGATTCTTCAAATCAATAGGGTGGAAGGGACAAGATAGGCATCCAGGACCCTTTCATCCTTGGCAATCTCTTCGGATCTTCCCTCGGCAATCTTCATGCCGTGGTGGAGAACTATACAGGAGTCGCTGGCAGAATAGGAGAAGGAGACGACTGGGACCTTTTTCCAATAAGACTCGTTAAACCACCCGGAATAAAAAGGACAATAATTATGAGAATAGTGCCGAGCATTATCATAAAATAATACGGAACCCTGATCAGTAATACCTCTGACAAAAGGCCTAGGAACACCGCGCCCACGATGGGGCCATAGATATTACCTACACCACCGATCAGAGCCATTATGATGGGTTGAAAGGAGATGAGAGGGTTGAATGCGATATAGGGGTCTACATATGTCCACCTGGGCGTTATGGAAGCCCCTACCGCGCCCATGAGGGCCGCACTCAGGGCGAAAGCAGCCACCTTGAAGAAGGTGGTGCTTACTCCCAGAGTCTCTGCCCTCTCCTCATCCTGTCCGATACTCTGAAGGGCTAATCCGAATCTGGAAACCTTGATGATGTATGCAGTAAGGAAGACGATGGCGGAGATGACCAGAATGGAGTAATAAACCGCTTCCTGCTCCACTGGCATAATTATCCTTCCCCGGGTGCCCGTTATCTTCATCTCCCACCAAAGGACAATATATCGCATAAATTCAGCTAAGCCAAAGGTCAAAATGGCGAAGTAGGGGCCCCTCAATCTCAAAGTGATAAAACCCATGGGAACGGCGAGAACGAAGTTGACTACGGTGGCAATCACTATGACGATGGGTAGGGGGAGTTTAGAACTAAGGATGGCCATAGTATATGCCCCCATCCCGAAGAAGGCGGCTGACCCTATAGAGATATATCTGGTATACCCTGAAAATATACTCCAGCTTTCAGCAAGGGCTATGTACATGAGAATTGCGATAAACAGGGAGGTGATATAGACTGAAGCAAAGAAAGGGAAGAGGATCAAGGCGACTGCAGTGATTGTCCATATGAATATGAGCACAGTGCGCATTTATCTACCCAAGATTCCTTTCGGCCTTATGAGGAGGATTGCTATGAATACGGAGTAGCTTATCACCATCTTCAGATCGGGAGAAGTTAGATAGGATCCTGTGCTTTCCACCAGGCCTATGATCAAGCCACCTATTAAACTTCCCAGGATATTTCCCAATCCTCCCAGGATTATGACGATCAGACCCTCAACAGTATAAGGGAGGCCCATAAAAGGTGTAATTTCGAATACCATACTAAGGAGCGACCCTGTTATTCCCGCCATGGCTACCCCCAGGCCAAAACAGATACTATGAACCTTTAAGACCCTTACACCAATTACCTGGGAACCAATCTTATCCTGCATCACAGCCCTCACCACCTTTCCCGCCAAGCTGAAGCGCAGGAAGAGGTAGAACCCCACACTAAAGAGGATGGCGACGGAGAAGGCTACAAACCGGTTGGCGGGGAAAACCCCCCCTAAGAAGTTGATGGGGTAGGCTAAATATGAGTAACCTCTTATATCGGCACTCCAGATGATGAGGGCCACGTTTTGGATTATGAACAAAAGTCCAAAGCATATGAGAAGGGAATTCATTTCCAAAATCTCTACAGAAATCGAGGCCTGAATTAGACGCCGGAATAGGAGCTTATGGATCGAAAGGCCTAGCAAGAATAAAATCGGGCCGCTGAAGAGCAAGGATATTATGGGATCAAGACCCATCCAGGAGTAAAGGGAGAAGGTTATATATGCTCCCAGCATGAGCAGTTCGCCATGGCCGATATTGAGGATACGCATGAGGCCATATTGAAGGTTGAGGCCAATGGCGATCAAGGCATAAATACCGCCCATGATCAAGCCACTCATGGATATATCAAAAAAGAGGCCAAACTCCATATCATTTCTCTGAGAAGAGCTTCGGAGGGACAGAGGCCCTTCAGTTAATCCCTCTTCTCCCTTCTTATTGCCATGCAGACTTGGGGAAAAGGGACTCTGCTATATCCCTCCATATTATTTCATCGATCCCTCCCTGCTATTGTAGCACCATTCCTGGGAGTTCAAGGTTGAACCGATTGGTGAATTTTACCGGACCGACTATGGTCTCAAATTGTTCAGTCTCCAGGACTTACCTTAACTTTTCCCTGTCCAGGCTCTTTGACTTCTCAATAGCCTGTTCTAAGATCAGAAGGTTCGAATAAGGAATGGACCCTCATCAGTGGTCTGGCTCAGCCTTCCACTTCTTTTCATAGTTGAGGTATTCGCTGGGCATCTCTTACAGTTTGACCCTGGCCCTTCGGATCGAAGGGCCTCACATAAGCCCAATCCATTCTCTTGAACAGAAAAAGCAAGGCTTCTCCCAGGTGTCCGAGAATGACTTTCAGTTTTGGTCCCCGGCCAGGGCAAACCCGTAGCCTTTTACCTGGGCGAAAGCCAGCACCATCAGGTGAATATAAACCGGGGCACCCAGTTCTTCAGCCTTATCGAGGATGGGATGGAATGCGGGGTCATCCAGCATGGTGTTGCCATAGTTTGAATGGATATTCTATTCCTTGAATCCGAGCTCCGTTACCGCACGCTGAAGCTCATCTAAAGCCGCTTTCGGGTTACAGGGTGCAAGCGCTGTATAACCCATGATTCCATTAGGGTATCTCTTGGCGATTTCGTATAAAGTATCATTAGGTCTTGCGAGCAAGATCAATTTCGATCTTGAAATCAGTTCTTTATCTTGTTTCCTTATGTCGAAATCATGAGAGAATGCCACCATGCACGGTCCGATATTTAATGGCAGCCCCGGTTTACACACAGAGTGGTACCTACTTATCTAAGGAGGTATCCTTTAGCCTCACTACTGCCTCAAAGGCCGCAATCACTGCTCGGGCGAAAACCGGGTCATCGATATTGGCATCCACTTCTATTACTTCAACCTCCGGTTTTAAGTTATCTTTAAGCTCAGCGGCGAAGGCCTGAATGGCCTTGAGGTCGTAAAACTCGCTATCTTCTGTTTCAATTGAGAGCCAGCCGCGTATGGGAATGAGAAACTTTGTAGGTCCCACCGCTTTGTTGAGCTTCTCAGCATAAACCGGGGCCATGCTCTTCAACTCCTCGGCGTTTAGCCACAATAGTATACGGAGGTCATCCATGAAGTAGTGTTTCCGTACCTCGATCTCAGAAGCTAGTTCGTCGCAGGTATCCCTTGTACGCGAAATAACGCCAACCAGGCATGGCGCCACTACCTGCGGTATTCCCTTTTCGCCGGCTACTTCTAAGCGGCGGGGCCAGGATATCCGCGACCCTCCATATCTTTCGTTAGTTATGCTGGATGGCACGAGGTCGATGACTGCCTTGAAGTAGTTTTCCTCGATGAGTTTCTCCATTACAACTTCCGGTAGCCCGGTTGCGTGGTAGCGAACGACCTCATACTCATCTTCCAATGCTTTACAAATATGCTGGGCACAGTTTTCCACCCAACCATTGGTGGACATGGCCACCATCGGCTTGAGTTCAGCCTCAACCTCGGAGGAAGCCATGGCTTCAGCCATCCCACAGATAGCTCCTGCCGCTCTGGCTAACTCCCCTCTGAGCAGACGATTGAGGCTCCCAACCTCGACGAGGGAATGCATCACTGTTATCCCTGTAGGGCCAAACAAGCGGTAGGAACTGGGCAGAGAGGCCGCACTGGTTAAAATGAGCTTCGGGATCCGATATGGCAATTCTTTCATGATGCTGGAGGCCATCACCGCGCTGCTCATACCGCCGATGGAAACCATTCCCTCAACCTGCCCTGTCCGACACAGGGCACTCAGCTTCGCCGTCGCTCCCTCAATCATCGCCCGAGTTACTTTGTCCCTTTCCCGGGAGCGCCGAAGGTTATCTATCTTTGCACCCGCGGCCAGGGCCACTTCGGCAGCAGTAATATCTGCCTCCAGCTTAGGTTCTCCCCCACAACCGATGTCAATGATAAGCGCCTGATACCCGCGACTCAGTATCAGTTCCTTTAAGTAGGCGGCCGCTTCACCCTTGGTATCCAGAGTCACGATAATTACAATATTTTTCAAGAGAATGAACTCTTCTTCCGTATATTGCTTCGTGCCGGACATTACCTCGCGATAAAGACAACCCTCAGGTCACCGTCAACCTTCACCTTGTCGCCGGTCTTTATCTTCCTCGTTGCCTCCTGGCATCCTGTGACGGCTGGAATACCATATTCTCGTGCCTGGATTACAGCATGAGACAAGGCGCCTCCACCATCTGTCACGATGCCCTTGATTAATTCGAACGCCGGGGTCCATTGCGCACTTGTCCCTGGGGCCACTAAGATTTCACCGGGCTGAATTTCTCCCAGTTCGTTCTCGGTCATGATGACGCGGGCCATTCCCTCCGCGATCCCTGGCGCTGAGGCGCCCCCGTACAGGTCGGCCTTGAGTTCCTCCCTGACATTTGGAACAGCAGAAGCGGCGGTAATAACAGGATCTTTTCTCGCCATTTCCCCCATGAATTCAGGGTTCCCGTAAAATATCTCAGGAGTGACCTTGAGATATCCTTCCCATTCCTTCTTGCGTGCTTGGACATACCGGTGGAGCTTAACGCGACCCATGGGTATTAGGGCTTTGTTTATCTCACCCACGAGCAAGAAATAGATATCCTCTGGATCATCGATAACGCCGGCATCAGCAAAACGGCGCCCGATTTCCCTGGTTACCCAACGCCCCAGTGCTCCAGTGTAAAGGTCGCAATAGTAGCTGTGA
>Ga0209636_10002308_pt1 | contig 19444 bp, 17 predicted proteins | sample DeeMarSWOR152_54_FD_187464 | JGI IMG/M metagenome (GOLD analysis project Ga0209636, IMG submission 187464) | Marine sediment microbial communities from White Oak River estuary, North Carolina - WOR-1-52-54 (SPAdes) (version 2) | ecosystem: Environmental > Aquatic > Marine > Intertidal zone >... | reverse complement strand
CCACTATTTTATCAACCCCATTTTCTATTAATCCATTTGCCTTTCTGCTGTCCAAAAAATATCCATTAGTCGTCAAAAGTATTGTATGATGAGCATTCGAAACCTTTATATATTTTGCCATCTCAATAAGTTGAGGATGTAAAAGTGGTTCTCCAAACATATGTAGACAAAAATTCCTTGCGCCGAAAGATGTTGCTTCATCTATTATCTTTCTGAACAACTCGAATTTCATATTGCCCGCTTTTACGTCTCCCAGATCCCGGGGACAGCTTTGACACTTAAGGTTGCAGGCACGAGTGGTTTCAATAAAAACGTGAGTAGGGTATTTATAATCGATTAAGGATTGGGAACCTAACTTGTAAAAGATATTAAGGACTGGCGCATTGCCCATAAAATCCTTGATTCTATTGATGTCTACTTTGGATAAGATGAAATTGCTAACAATAGATTTCAGCATGGTTACCCCTTTATCCTTTTAAAATCATATATTGTCGGCGAAACTGCCTCATAATCGGGGACTGGATCCCATAAGATGTTCTGGGGTATAATCAACAAATAGCCCATTTTTTTAAAAACGATCCTTCTATTTCTCGGGGCAAAAGATTTTACCATAACGAAATTATGCCTGCCCTCGAAAAGGCCCTTAACATAATCGTCGACGCCCGTTAGGTATCCAAGGTAATCCTCGGAATAAAGCTTCTCCAAGTAATTTAAATTTATGATGATATAGTCCGCAGAAGAACCACTTTTATTAAGTTTTTCAATATATTGAGCCCTGTTCTCTATATCAATCCATCTGGAAAGATTTCCATCTGTAAAATTCTTTGAGGACTGACCAAGATAAATAATCTCGCGATTCTCTACGATGCTTTCCGAACAAACTGAATGTATTTGGCTAAATATCTCTATCTTTGAACCGGGCGGTATATTTTCCTCAATCCATTTTGTGGAGGCATACCTCGTATCGCCCTTTAAAAATACCATGTCAGCGGAATAACTATATGCGAGCGAATATAAAAAAACGGACAAAAATATCAATGACTTAAAAACGTAATTGATACTTTTGAGTTTGAAAATATCTGACATCGCCTTCCCCGCTAGCACCGCCAGCAAAGGCACTGCCATAATGATGGTTTTCATCTGTGGAAAGATTCCCTTAGAAAATATCTCGAAGAAAAGATAAGGAATAAAGAAACTGAAGATGACGTACTCTTTTGCGGATATCTTCTTCCGGGATAGAATCCGACTGAGTATCCCTGCCAGAACCAAAATAAATATCGGCAAGCCCATTATCGAAGCTATCTCAAAGAAATTATTGATGGCGCTGTTAAGAAACGGAAATGAAGTGGGCTCCATAACCATTCCTTCCCATATAGTTTTGTTGCTCAGTAGGTATTTTTTAAAATATTTCGGTATCGCAAGAGAAGGTGTTAAAAGAAAAGCCCCTAAAACGAAAAAGCCCGCTGAACATATAGTGATTGAAAACGATTCTCTCAATTTTTCGACCTTTTTTTTGTTTTTGTCTGAAACGACGAACATAAGGATATAGGTATAAGTAACGACCAATACCGCCAAAAGCATAGAACCCACGCCGAAATTGACGGATACAGCCATCCCGGCCAAAAATGCCCCAAAATAAAAAGGCCATTTTGCCTCGCCTACGATTTTTTTTTCAACCACAACAACGCAAAACAATAGTGCCAGGGCGATGAGTAGATTGACCAACGATGAATATTTGGCGAAGTGATTCACCGCGATGAATCCCATACATACGGACAAAAACGCCGCAGAGAAAAATCCCGCCTTCCTACCATAAATTTTATCCGCAATCAAAAACATCACAAAAACAGTGATTGCTCCTAAAATAGCGGATAGAGAGCGCGCGTAAACGTATACGGCGGTTGCAAAATCAGGAAATGCCTTTGCCATATGCACCCAGGAAACTGAGGCAGCTTCTTTAAGCTCATTAAACGGAAAACCCGTAAACTTCAAAAGGACCAGATATGGGACAAGCCATGCCGCCAAAATAATCTGGTGCCCCGTGGGCTGAAAAAAACAACCCCTTGTGTCAATAACCGTTTTTTCATGCAACATATGGAGCGCGTTGGCGACCTTTTCATCTGCATGCCAGCGAGATGGCAAACCCCAATTATTGCCAAAAACATTTAAAATTAGATTTAGCAGTGCAAAAATTAAGACTATTTTTTTAACCATGTCGAACCTCGATTACTTCCTTAAAAAAGTTGCTTTCATAAATTCTTTAAAAGAATAAAATAGTCCTTTTATGTCTCCAAAAGAAATATAATATCTCAAGACGCTCACAACTGTGCTTGGCCTAAGAAAAAATATTAAATTTGCAAATAGTTGAAGAGATTTTAATTCACGGCTTGTTCGACCACGCGGAATATAAGGAGCTTCATGAGAAGTATAGCCAGCCATTGAACTAAAACGGTCCCAATTCTCATCCTCAGAGATTTGGCCTTCTTGGACAGCGGTTTCCCATAATTCTGTTCCGGGATAAGGGGTTGCTAAGCCAAACTTTAATCTATGCAATGGAAGTGACAACCCAAAAATTATCGTTCTTATAGAATCGAAGAATGACTCAGTCGGTAAACCAAGAATAAAACTACCTCGCGCGTCTATCCCTACTGTACTGACCATCCTTACTGCTTCTCTAACCTGTTTAGTAGTTATATTCTTTTTTATGACCTTCAGTAATCTATCAACGCCAGACTCTATGCCAAAGGACAACATTCGACATCCTGCTTCATGCATTTTAACAAGTATCTCTTTATCTACACAGTCAGCTCTAGTCTGTGCCCACCACTTTATGTTTTTACTATACCCGCTTTTTATCATCTTATCGCAGAATTCAAATACGCGTCTTTTATTGGCTGTAAATAACTCATCTACAATAAATAAACCATCGGCTGAATAATTCTGAACATAATAATCTATTTCTTTAAATATCATATCTACATTTCGGTGCCGGTACGTACGATTAAATGCTTCCTTCATCGCACAGAATGTACATTGATATGGACAGCCCCTCGCCGTCGAAAGCATCATAACTTTTTTGCCAATTCTAAGATCAGGACTACAATGGTAATTATCGAGCGGCAATAAGTCCAATGCCGGCATAGGTAAAATATTAATATCTTTGATAAGCTCCCTATCCTTAGTATTGATAAAAGTATCGTCTTTCCTGAAAGTAAGACCATCTATTTCTGTCAATCTTCTTTTTCCTTTTACATATTCCAATATCTCATAAAGCGTGATTTCTCCTTCTCCCCTGACAACGATGTCAATTGCTTCCTCCTTAAGTAAATCTTGAGGCCTACAAGATGGATGAGTGCCTCCAACAACGATACAGCAATCCTTTAACCTTTCTTTTATTTGCTTAGCTAAAAGTATCGTGCTGTATACGAGGGCTGTATGACATGATATACCTACCACTTCGGGTTTATAATCTCGCAGTAAATCAAAGAAATTTTCTTCGTTTGCTTGAAAATCGTATGTTTTGACCTCATAACCGAATTGTCGTATATAAGCAGCTAAATAAAGTATACCGATAGGAGGAAAACTAAAGCCGAGTTTGGCAATCCTACCATAATATTTTTCTATATGATAAGGTGGATTAACTAAAAGAAGTCTCATTTCTATTCCTTTATAACTTTCGCCTCAAAATTTCCTATCAAGTCTATTTTTCGCCCAATGGTCAATTTTTTCTTCCTGTTTAAAGAATCAAGCATCTCTTCGGTAAGATGGAAACCTGAAATTTCTAATTCCTGAGATTGAAAATACATCGATTGCGGCACATATCTATGATTAAATTCATCGCCTATCATTAGGCGTCTTATCTTAATAGGACCTGTTACTTCAAACATATCAGTGATCATTAAACTCTCGTTATCGAAGTTAATCCTCCTTACGAATTTAATCGGAGCGGGTTTGCTTCCCCATATTAAGATTTTTCTAATCCACCCTTTAATAATATAGGCAAGTTTGGTATGCCAGCCCAGCGTAATCATCGCCATTCTGAAAATTATCATCTTAAAAGGAGTAAATTGGCTAAATTTTATATAATGAAAATTACCTCCAACTAAAATTTCAGAACCATCTACAGACATTTTATATTCATCATCGAGCCATTGGGTCGTAATAGCCTTAGAATTTTCCGTCTCTGCAATTATGCCGCAATCATTAAAAAGGAGTTTGTGCTCCTTTAAATTAAATAACTTCACAACCCCGCCTTTAATCAAATTCACTAATAAATAATAATCAGGACTTTTCTTGACAAATATTTTTGCTTTATCAAAAAATTTATCAAATGGCTCTCTCTCATATGGTAAAGGTGATAAATCCTTGACTCGCTCTTTGTAATCAAGATAAGAAAGCAAAAATTCTGGTATGCGATATAAAAAGTACCTGTCGGATTGAATCTGGGGCGGAACTAATTTACCTTCTCCTAACGCTATCAGCATCTTTTCAGCCACGGCAGTTGCAAGGGGAATATCCTCAGCGAATATCTCATAGCCGTGGGGATAAAAATGTAATGTCTGACGGCTCCCAATTGTGCCGGCATAAAATCCATTGGGATACACAAAATAACTGGTAAATTCAATCGCCTTTTTCGCTACATCATAAAGGCGTTCATCCTGATATACCTTATGTAACTTACCTAAGAAACTCACGGTCGCTGATAGGTAACCAAGGTCTGCGCCGCCATATTCCAAGGACCAACCTTCATCGTAGCAATAGCTTAAGAAATCTTTTATCCTTACCTCCAATCTATCCAATAATTTCTTATCCCTTAAAACTAAGTAAGCTTCGTAGATTGCCAAAATTGCAATTGCATGGTGATTTGCTAATACGGAAGGCTCATCATATTTAGCCAAAAATAATGCAGATTTATGGGCGGCTTTAAGCATCTTTCCTTCTAAATCTTTGGGAAATTCGGATTTCAACATTCTATAGCTGTCCAAAACTGCATATAATAAAAATCCGGTCGGGCCTGCCCATCCCCGTTCGTTATAGTAAAATTCATCGAAGGAACCATCGTTTTTTTGTATCTTCGTCCAATATTCGATGCCTGCTAATGTCCAATCCAAAATCTTTCTTTGTCTATAATATATATTCTCAGGAAAATGATTAGCGTATACTAAAGAAAGAGAATGTACGCCAAACTGTGTTATAGCCGACGGAAAATCGGTAGTTTTATTTAACCAGTATTCCCTATTGAAACAGCCGTAAGTAGGCGAGAAAGGATTCCTATCTTCCAAAGATAAAAGCCTTGGCATCTGTGCTAATGCCATTTCAGAATAGATGTTCTTTGACGCTTGCATATTCCTTTACTCCAAATATTTATTTAAAGTTACGAAATTAGAACTTCTGGAATAATAATCGATTATCCTTTTAAGCGTATTGCAGGCACTCGCGGCCTTAAACGTATACCAAAAGTTGACGAGAAGACCGAAATCGTTTTTGCTTTTTTGCTCCAAGATATCAAATGGATGTAAATATATGACTACATCTCCGGCTCCAGAAAATCTTTCCAAGGCAGAGAAGATAGAAAACCCCAAATGATTTATCCACAAAATACCCATCGGTTTGTTTGTCATCGGGATATTTGAAATTGGAATCTCTAATATGTTATGATTTGTCTTAAAAGGGCTTTTCCTTAGTTTCGAATTATCATATCTTCCCGCTAATCTGCCACACACCGCTGATGAATCATATTTGTAACCGGCTACGAAAAGAGTTTCATACAGATCAGGATGCATCCTAAATTGGGGCGCTCTAAAACCAGCTATTTCGCAATTTAAGCCATCCTCCAGCAATTCCTTAGATTTCTTGGCCTGGTATAATAAATCAGCTTTTCCTAATTTCGAATAATCTGTATGGAGATACCCATGGGAAGCAATTTCATGGCCCTTTGCCATCATTTCTTTTACCAATTCACCATATAAAGAAAAAATGGAGGCGGAAACGAAAAATGTAGCTTTTGCCCTGTTTCTCTCAAGCATGGAAAGCAATTGCGGGATGCCCTTCTCTATCCCAATGCAATTCTCCCTGCAAGGCTGTAATCGCCCTCCCCAGTCAGATTCAACATCTATAGTTAACGAAATACGGCTCATCAACTTAAACTATTTCAACTCCCTTCTTATGTGCGCCATTTGATCTGTCATAAGGCCGAAAAGAAAAACTAAAATACTTGCGAGGACTAAAAGAATGGTGGAATCATTTAAATTTTTATTAATGATATCACTTATCAAAAGCAACCCCCCCACAAAACCGAATAATAAGCCTATTGGAATAAAAATACGCAAAGGATTAAAAAGGGTTATCAATCTAAATATTAATAAGATAGTTTCAAGGCCCGCCTTGATCGAAACTGTGCTCTTACCAACACGTTTACGGGCTTTAATAGGTATAAATTTAATATCGTAACCTTCGCAAAGAAGCGTCAATGTAATGGTCGTCGAAAAAGAGAAACCATTTGGACAAAGATGTAGATATTTAGAAACAACGTCTTTTTTGAACGCCCTGAAGCCAGAATTCAAATCTGGAATTTTGCTCCTTGATAAATAATTAGCTAATTGTCCTATTAGCCATTTTCCAGGCATCCGCCAAAGACTTGAATGGAACCACTGAGTCCGATAAGTAGCCACCATATCATATTCTCTTATGTGCTCTAAAAATTCTTTGATATATTCTGGATTATGTTGGCCGTCGGAATCCATTGTTACAATATACTCCCCAGTAGCATTTTTAATTCCAGTCTTTAAGGCTGCGCCATAACCTTTGTTTTTTGAATGCGTTATCACCCTAATGCCTTTAACTGAATCTAAAATTTCAGATGTCCCATCTGTTGAGCCATCATCGATGACGAGTATCTCCCAATTATCCTTTCGTAACTTCAATAAATTGTCCAAGACGGAAGCGATTATCTTCTCTTCATTATAAGCTGGAACTAATATCGTTAATGTAACGTTTTCTTCCATGTTAAATTTCCTTTCAAATTGTTAATTTTTATGCACGTTATTATTGTGCCAGTTAAAATAATAAACAAAGAAGCACAATAAAATATAAGAAATGGCCTATCTTTAAGCAATCTAATCTTTATTTCATCCATTAAAATCGATGGATTTCCGATCCATGTGTTATAGGTCCTAAACGCTAAAAAACCATTAATCGGTTTATTATTTTTATAAAGCGTTCCTTTGGTTAAAGCTTCGTAATACTGTCTATTATCCCAAAGTCCCAATTTTATGCCCTCACCCTGCCTCGTTCCAGGCGAGTCAAAGTAAAAATAAAACTCCTTATTTTTTGAATTTCTTATTGGAGGAAATTGAAAATGAAAGTGAAATCCTTTATCGGTTATTTCACGGTCAGGCGGCGCTATGTAGAAATTATTTGATAAGAAGCGTATTTCATTAATCCGCCATTTTAGCGTTACCAAATCATTTTGGTCGTCTTTATTCTTTTTTAAATGAAAACAAAGATGGCCGTCTTTAGCTAAGTTCTGAGAAGGAATAAAAATAGACATCATAAAGAGATTGTCAAAATTTGATACAAATGATTGGCCACATGTATTAGACATATTAACCTCGATAGACTCAGGTGGTACTCCATAAGTTCCAATATCTAAAAAGCAAAATATGTTATTTGGTACTTTTTTCATTATTGATATTACAAGTACTATCAAAATCGAAGCTAAAAATATGTGCCCTATTAAAACAATGATTTTAGTTTTTTTCATCTCTTACGTAAATTAGCAAATGAAAAACGAAAAAGATCTCTATTATCTATAAAAAGATGCATTATCATTGTTAGGCTAAAAAATATAAATAATCTATACATAACTTGATGTATATATTTAACATTTATTATTAAATTAAGATAAGAATCCATGACAGGTAAACTACTGAAAAATTCAGGATGAAGGGCTGCAAAGAATCCCCATTGTTGTGTACTGCCAGCAGCCCTTAATTCAAAAAGAGTTATAAAAAATATGATGTTATATAACCAAAAAATCTTATTTTGCGAAGCAGCGATTATTAAAAGTGGCGTAATCCATACAAAGAATCGTAATCTAACATCGTAAACAGCGTAATAAAATAAAAGAATAGAAACAAAAGAAAACAGTGCTGCTCTAAAGGGATCGAGATTTTGCCTCTTTAAGAAATATAGGATAACTAATAAAAATGTATAACCAATAATAAAAATATTTCTTCTCATTGGCATAATTATTTCATGAAGTCCAAAAAGTTTAAACACCGCAAATTTTGATGATAGGAAAAAAGGTAAAAGCGGCAGTAAGAAAATTGCTGCAGCAAACACAGCTAATTTAAACCGTTCCCTCCATGACTTGCCTAAAATAATCAAGAGAGCTGGAATCAATATGAGTGGAACAATTTTTAATCCAGCGCCGAGCGATAAACAAAAAATAGAAAAATATGGCTTGTCTGACTTCACCGCTAAGAGTGATAAAATAATAAACATAGCTATAATTATATCCAACTGTCCCAAAGCATAGATACTATGAAGGACAAAGGGATTTAAGACCCATACCAATAGCGCAATAAAAAATTTCTTCTTATCTTCCTTTAAAATTTGAAACAAAATAAATCCTATTACAAAATCGCATATTAAATATGGGATCTTAGAAAAAAATAATGTCCTAAATAATTGTTGGTCTATTAAAATATCTGCGTAATTTATTGTATTGCCCTCCCACTTAAAATGCCAAGAAGCAAATATTGAATATAATCCATTGAGTTTTGGCAAAAAAGGCTTAAATAAAAATTGAAAAAATAAAAATAAATAAAATGTAACGGGCAAATAATATGAACTATAGGCATCCGTAACATTTTCAGATATATATAAATAAGGATCGAATAATTTACCTTCTATAAATTGAAATGGAAAATAATTTATCCAAAAAATATCGCTGCCATGAAAAGAAAAAGGCATGATCAATAACCTAATCAGCAACCCAATAAGAGTCCATTTGATAAGCTTTAAAATTACCGCTTGCTCCATAGCAACATATTTCTCGCTTGATAAATAATGCCTTCCTGAAATATTACCTTTAAAAAACCAAAAGTTGTTTGGACAACTCTCATTTTGCTTTTATCTTCCCTTCGTCTTCCATCTAACACCATAGGAACTTCACAAATTCTAAACTTGTTATTCCTTAAGAACTTAACGAGCAGCTCAACCATACATTCGAAGCCGTTTTCCTTTATTAAGTCCTTACCATACGCTCGAGAAACCTCCCTTAACGCCCTTGACTTATATGCTCTATAAAATGAGCTATATGTATGAATTCCCCTACGGAAGAAAAATAACCTGAGTAAAATATTCGCAGATCTGCTAAGGATCATTCTAAAAAAGGTAGTGCCCTGAACTCCACCCCCTTTAGTATAACAAGAAGCCAAAGCAAGATCATATCCATCGCGTATCTTTTGAATCATTTCATCCAAAATACCTAAATCACTGGTATTATCAGCTTCACTTGTGATTATAACATCGTTATCTTTAGCTATCTTCAAAGCTAAATCAAAACCCCTACGCAATGCCTCACCAACACCACAATTTGGATGATAACTGCATAACTCAATGGTAATGCTCTTTGTGAAGGCCTCTATTGCCTCAAGCGTTCTATCGGTACTGCCATCATTAACTAAAACCATCTTGTAATCTAGCTGGTACCTGTCCATCGCCTCCTTTGTGCTTTGGAGGAACTTTCCTATGTTTCTCTCCTCATTATAAACTGGTATAATAAAGATAATCATCTTCTAAGCTCTAACCTGTCCAATCGGCAGGCAAGGAGTCGATTTTAATTTGGAAATCTCTTGAGTAAAAGGAACATTACATTTATTTAATCTGGTAGCCTTTAAGTATATCTTTAATTAAACCAAAATTGAGCATCCCAACAACATCCTGATCTTTTAATTTAATCTGAAATCTTTGTTCAATCGCCATCACTAGATTCAGATGGCCCAGAGAATCCCATTTTTCGATATTACTCGGAGAGGAATTATCATTGATCTTATCTAAAGGTATACCAAATAAATCGTGAAATATCTGTTTTATTTTATCTTCCATTTCCATAATTTGACTGTTCATCCATAATGGTAATCCATTCGGGACATCTTATTTTCGACCTTTCTATATCTATTCTCCATAATGTCGAGCCATCCTTAGCCGTCTCTATAAGCTCGAATCCGTGGTCTCGATAAAAATTTAGTACGGGGAGATTCTTCTTTGTAGGTATATACTTACCTATAAGATATCTGACGTGGCTATTCTTTGCTTCAGATATGACATAAGATAAAAAGGCGGTCTCCACAGACCTATTCATAACTCTACAACTTAATAAAAAGGTATCGATATGCCAATGGTCATTTTGATCCAATATAATCATCTCCCCTACGACGCCATTATCCACAAATCTATCGATTAATCTTAAATAATAGATTTTGGCATTACCTGAATGCATTAATTTCAGAATATCAGTTTCCTCATATCTTATGGTGGTAAGATTAAATTGATTGGTTCTCTGCGTCATCTGTGCGAGGCGTGGCACCACCGCAGGATCGGCTAATTTGATATTAGCTTTCATCTGTAGTGAACGATAAAAATCTTCAAGCGAAGTGGTGGATTGTCTTATCTTTTCCGTTAAAATTCTTGTGCGGTAAAATTCCCCTCTTTTTTTATCCTCTTCAGAATAGATGAGCATCTCAAAATCATCCATACGGGCTAAAAACCGCGTATACTCTGAAGGATATTCAGGAAATTCTAATACCTTTACACTGGGAAGTCTCTGGCGTATTAATTCCCTCTCCACCAAACTGTCATCTATAAATACCATACTATCTAATCCGATGTTTAACTCCTCAGCAATCTCCTGCATATTACTTACCTTATCATTCCAATTAATCCTTACAGAGGCAAAATGTTCCTTTTTTAATACCATATCTGGATGTTTCTCGAATACCTCCATAACATCATCCATATTGTTCTTGCTGTTTATAGCTAAGATTATTCCTTTATGATATAATTTAAGTATCTCTTTTTGAAAATTTTTGTAAATATTACCCGGATAACTATCACCTAACTGGATCCCCTTTAAGCCATCCTCTCCCACAATGCCTCCCCACAATACACCATCTAAATCCAAAACCAAGCATTTTTTATTAAGCCCTTTGATTGGTTTTAAAAATCGCATATAACCATTCCCCAGATGCATTAAAGATTTCGCACCAAAGGGAACTTTAGCATAAAAATACAACTTGGGATCATACCAGTTGGTTTTTCCATGCTCAGAGACTAGTCGGTCATAATCAAATACCAATACATTTTTGAAATCTTTGGTAATTTTAACTACCTCTTCATTGAGTCTTTTAAATATGCTAGTCTGTCCGTACTCCTCCTGAACATCAATAATACCGTATGCAGGATAAGAGGGCTTTTCAAAATTATGTATAATAAGAAATGCATCGCTTCTTTTTCGAAAACTAAAAATAAGTTGTCTTATAGTGGTTAAGATATAATTGATATTTTCTTCAATTTTGGGAGGGGAAATTTGTAAAAAATGATCTAAAAGTACTGGGCAAATCTCTTCGATCCTCAGGAATAAGACTACTACCTCTGGATCAAACCGATATAAGGGACTTTTCTCTTGTAATATTTCCTGGTGATACTGGTTGTATCCCCCCACATAAACCTCTGCTTTGAGACCAGCCTGATAACACTTGAGTTTTAAAAATGGGATAAGGGGATCGATGATAAATGAAGATAAAAATGCTATCTTTATAGATAAAAGTGATAAAGATGAACTTATCTCGTCCATCTTCTGACAGATATAATGGGTATCAGAAAGACCGATGTCTTCAAAGTTAATTTTAAATAAAGAATTTATGACTAAATCGTATTTTTTTTCTCTTAGATACTGTTCTATTAATTCTTTTATCTTTTCCATTTTTTGGTAATATACTCATCGGGAACTACGTCTTTTATAATCCTTGCTGGCCAACCCATAGCTACCTTAAAAGCAGGTATCTCCTCTGATACGAAGGAACCCGCCCCTATTACTGCTTCTTTACCTATCTTAACTTTAGGCATTAAAACCACACCTCCGCCTATACGTGCTCCATCCTCGATGAGTGGTCCTTGAAATTTTGTCTTCCTCTCTAATTTCTTGCGTGCATAGGTTAAGTGATAATCATTAGTAGTTACTACACCTGGACCAACAAAAACGAAATTACCTATTTTAGAAAATGGAGAGATGTGCACATTGGAAAAAATAGAGGTGCAATCTCCAATTTCCAGATGTCCTTCCAAAACCGTAAAATTACCGATGGAGGAATCTTTTCCAACAGAGGTACCTTCCCTTATAACCACATTATGGTTTATCTTGGTCCGTTCTCCTATAGAAACACCAATATAAAGTACGCAGTTATTTCTGATTAGAACTTTCTTGCCGATGTGAATATCTTTACGAAAATTTCTTTTTATATATTTTGTGATATGCCGGTATCCTAAAATCGTATTATCTTCTATAATTGCGCCATCTCCAATATAGGTACCGGATTTAATAATTACATTTCTACCGATCTTTACTCTACCTCCAATGGATACTCTATCTTCTATAACAGAATTATCACCTATAACAATATTTTCTCCCAGACGTACATTTGATTTACCGATCTTAACATTCTGACCTTTAATAATCATATTCTTTTTATCTCCTATATTCTATAAGCTCTATATTTCGAAAACTTTCTTTTCTTATTGCATTATATCCATTGTTCCTTAACCAGTTATCCACTAAATGATTCGCTTTGAATATTTCAAAATTGCCGTAAGCCCGATAAAACCATATGCTTTTAAAAGAAATTATTTGCTGCCTCAATTCATCCCATACTTTAGAAGATACAACAACATATTCAGAACCCGTTTCATTTAACATAAAATATTTTTTTATTTTTATAACATTGGGCAAAGACCCCTCCGCGGGGGCAATGCTAACGCATATCAAACAATCATCGTTACCTAAGTTCTCTCTCAAGAACGACTCTGCTTTTATCGTATCAAATTCTGAGGATATAGCATGGGGAATTCTTACCATAAACACCCCCAATATTAATATAATAAATATTCTCCCTATTAAACGTTTTTTCTCATATAAACTATGGATAAATATCGATATTAACATCAGGAAAAATACATGGAGCACCACAAGATGTTTAGCGTTAAGCAAGATATTTAATAGAGCAGCACATGTCCAAGAAACTAATAGTGGTATAAATATTAATGATGGGAAAAACCATATCAATACTTTATTCCCCGAAAACTTTTCTTTTAAATATCGAAAGTGCTCTCGTAAAAAGAAGAATAATATACCAAAACATAAAATTATCCCACTTATAATTACCGAATCGCCAAAATGGGCCCGTACTCCGCCTTTAAAAACCATAAAATGCGGATCAAATCCTACAAGAGAAACAATATTTCTAGTATATTGCCCTATGCGGAATAGTCCGAAGTTAAATCCTTTTGTCGACCAATCATAAACTAAGCTTGAGCCAGTATTATATTGTATAATCGCTGTAGACAACCAGGGAATAAACAATAATCCTGCTAAAAATATCGATAGATACCATTTAAAAATAAGTTTTTTATTTTTCCTCATAGCAAATGTTACAAAAATAAATTGAGCAAAAACTAGCAAAGCAGAAAAATAAAATGTATAAAAACTTAATGTTACTGCGCCTATATAACCCACCCAATTTACTAACCTATCTCTACCCTTAATTATTTTCAGCATGAAGAAAGAAGATAGCAACATCCAGAATGTCGAATCTATATAACTTCGCACATACTGAGATGTAAAAATTAAAAGTGGCGAAAAAGTAGTCAATAAAAGGCTTATCCTGCCCAACTTTTTATCTAGATATTCTCTACCAAATAAATAAGCCAAAATACAAACTCCGATGCCAAACATGACAAAATACAATCTTATCCATATTTCGGATTGGCTCACTTTGCCCCAAAAATATAAAAAGATATAGGATAATGGAGGATATCCTACTTTTTCTTTTAGAATTGTAAAAATTTCGGCAAAATTTAATTTTGAAATGTTTGCTAATATATATTCATCTCCTAAAAATGGTTTATTGAGGTTAACAATTCTAAAAGAAATAGATGCTATCAAGCAAGATAGTACAAATAAACTTGTTGGTGAAGAATATTTTTTAAATAGCATGTAATTCAGTCTGTTAACAAGCAGGGCTTTCATGATGAAAAAAAGATATTCCTACGAAGGATTCCATATTTTATAATTATCTTAACATGTTGATAAATTGTAGGTAATATTTTTATCTTGCTTTTACCCTTTTTTGCATCGTAACGAACAAACATAGGGACTTCTGTTATAAATAATGGGATTGAACGGCACTTAATAAGAAGCTCGGCCATTACCGCAAAACCAGTAGATTCAATTATATTGGTCCCAAAGCGCTCATATAATTTTTTTAGCGCGTAACCACTAAAAGCTTTAAAAAAGCCGGTAAAGTCATGAATGCCTTTAATATAAAACATAATGCAATAAAGAAAATTACATATATAAGAAAGAATTAAGCGAGAGAATGGAATGCCAATTACTCTGCCCCCCATTGTAAAAACAGAGCCATTCACAACCTCGTATCCTTCTTTAATCTTACTCAACATTAAATTAATGGTCTTGACACTCTGCGTATTATCGAAATCCATTGTTACAACGATATCTTCTGTTTTTATAAATTCTATTAATTTCATAAATCCAGCTTTGAAAGCAATGCCTACTCCTAAATTTTTAGAAAAATTTATTACCGATATATTTAGATCTGTTAAATTTTTATAGTGATGTATCTTTTCTATAGTTCTATCTGTGCTACCATCACTTACAACAATAATACTAAATTCTTGCCCATTCATTTGTCGTCGTATATTCTCAAGTTGCAATTCCACATTTTTTTCTTCATTATAAGCAGGCAACAAAAAATATATCATAATTTTTAAAGGGTATCTTACTTTGTAGCTATAATCAATAGGCTATTAGAAATAATTATTTTTGAAGAAGTTAAAAATTTAATGAACTTTGCATTCAGGTTTAGAGCAACCTCTGTTATCGTAGGCATCATTGTAGAATGATTTATATCAGCTGGAATATCAAATTGTATCTGTCCGTATCCAACCTTTTTTAATAAAAACTGGAGAGATTGTTTGTTAAATCCGAAGAGATGCGCTGGTGGGTCAATCACATTAAAAATATTTACGGTACCTGCCTGAATGCCTATTATATTTAATAACTTTTCAAGAAGCGTAAAATTTTTAAATAAAACTAATATCTGCCTAAAATCGAAATTTGGCACACACATTATAAGCAAACCACCCTTTTTTAATAACCGATAACAAATATCTATAACGCTGTGTGGGTCACTAACATGTTCTAATACAAACCATAAAGTAATAACATCAAAAAAATTTTTTTCAAAAGGCGCATCTTCTAAAAAACCACGAAAAATTGGTATGCCATAATTCCTTTCGGCATAATTAGCGGGTTCGTCTGCAATTTCTATTCCATAAGCATCGAAGTTTCTGTCCTTGACTAACTTTAAAAAATGCCCATACCCACATCCGACGTCGAGTATTCGTGATTCCATAGGCAAATTCTCAATTTTTTTTAATATAGCCTTATATATAGCAAACATATAACTACCCCATCTAGCAGAACTATTCGGTTCATGGTATTGATTATAAAAATTAAGAAGATAGTCAGCGGGTGGAGCTGGATTTACCATAACTAACCCGCACTGAGAACATTTGACTATTTTAAAACCATTTTCTTCACAAAGTCGTGAAAAAGTTTCAGAACCGCAAAAATTACAACTCTTAAAAATGTACTTAGCTGGTAATATATATTTACGCCGCTCCAACTTGTTCGACATTTCTACCCCATTTACGTAACTTTTCTATTATTAAGTAGCCGTGATAGATTACCGCTAAGAATAAACTCTTTGTCTTTCATAGGTATATCCAAAACGTTGATAATCTCTAGTGCTACCTGCGGATGCATAACTGGATAATCGCTCCCAAAAATAAACCTGTCAGCCCCGAGTAATCTCAGCCCACTTTCTATTGCCCAAAATTCCCTTGTTGCAGAAATATCAAAAAATACGTTCTTAAGCCTTGACTTCTTTACCTCAAGTGGAGCTTGAATCTTCAACTCCTCATGATCGCCACCTAGATGAGCGATTATGAAGTTAGCCTTGTTGTACTTCCTTGCCATCTGCAATACGAACTTGTAGCTGGCAGCCTCCTGCCATCGTCCGCAGTGCACATACATCAACAACCCCTCCTTTTGGGCAAATTCCAATAACGGCATATATATCTTATTCGTAATCCCTCCTAAGATGTGATCCAACGATGAATGAACCTTTATTCCGCTTATCTCTTTGATATGGGTTCCTAAAAAAGTTCTCCAATCATCCTCCTTTGGGTTAATCCAAGGAAAGAACCAATATCTTTTGTTCCCCTTCCTCTTTATCTCATTTAAAAGCACATGATTTTCCCTTCTATCAGTCGGAACCAAAACAGCCCCATCTATGCCGCATCTATCTAATAATTTATTCAATTGACAGATATCGACGGACAACGACGAATAGTACTTGTAATTCCAACTCCCTATATGAATATGACCATCAATGATCATGGCTACGTTGGTTATTAAAAGGTTATTAAAAATTTTCTAAACAAGTAATCTCAAACACCTTTTACATAATCAAGATACCTTCTTAAAATAAGCTAACCCCGTTGCACACTCTGACAGTCCGCTACCTGCACCAAATATAATAGGAGATGTTTCATTAAGAGTGGACCGCCACCACTCAGCATCTAAAAGGCCCGATATATAGGTTGGAAAGCAAGCTTCGTGCGTAAACCAGAGTCCATCCTTAACTGTTCGCGGCCATAGATACTTTAAACAGTCTCGCGCTGAGCTAATCAGATCAACGTCCATTACTACACAGGCGGGATTTACATCAAGATTGCAAAGAGAATCTTTATAGAAACCGGGTATAAACTTGCAAACTTCAATACAGCCATACTTCTGAATGTTCTGTTTGACTTCCTCTACCGTGGCTGCGTAGTCGCCCTCTGCATAAATATACCCATGAATATCCCCATGTCCTTCAAGTTGAGCTTCTTCCTTATTCTGAGGGGAAGGAAGTCCAGCGAAAGAGTCACAAATAAAAAGTTGTCTATTAGTTATTTTGGCCAGAATGGAAAGTTTCGCACTACTGCTTCCTTTATAGCAACCACATTCAACTATAGGGCCGTGAACATCCAATTCCAAGACATATTTAGAAATTAAAACAAATTGGAAGGGCGAGTGAGTAGATTTAACATTGGCATGAATACGGTCAAAAGACTTTAATAGTTTTTTTAGCTGTCCGCTTTCTAACTTCCCACAACCTGACTTCAGGAATTTTTTTGTTTCAGATTTCATTAGCAAAAATCTTGCAGCTGTTCCCAATATTCCCCAACGTTCTAATGCGTATCGGGCCATGCCCACCGGTCCAAGAGCATTTATTGTTGATTCAAGATTGTAGTAGGAACTTTCTTTTGTGCCCATAGTAGCTCCTTGTTTAGAAGATTTCTTCTGCTGGAACAATTATACCTTTTATCTTTAGCTCTTTGAGCTTTTGAATCAACCACTCATCAGGGATGTCGTTATAAATGTTGCGGGTATAATAATCTTCTGCATTAGGAAAATCATTTTTGACGTAATTAATATCTTTATCTTTTAAAAATTCAGAAAATCTATCGGCGAAATATTTCAGTAATTGAATATTTGTAACTTTAAGATGGTCTTTAACTTCGAAATATATATCGCGAAGTTTTAATCTATTTTTAATATCGAATGGACATAGCAGTCTCGATGCAGCTGCATTAATCCGTAAACATTCGAGCATGTCCATTCTGCAGAGATCAGGAGTAGAGTAAACAAATTGAGAATTACCTCTTCCATCAATTTTTAATCCTTCTCTGTTGGCAATTTCCATCATGTCAGAACCAGGAAGGATCCTTAAGAGGGCTAAACTTAAAACATTTGTGCCATATCTCATTTTTTCAGCCACGTATTCGATAATTTTAAAGTACGTTTCTTTTGTTTCACGCGGAAACCCTAAGATTACATCGGTTTTGATAATAACGCCTTGCCTTTGCAACAGGCTAAAGGCATTTTCGAAATAGCCTAAAGGGATCGTTCTTCTAATAATCTTAAGCGAGTCCTCGTTAAGCGTCTGAATGCCCATTCCAAAAGTGATGCGATTCTCAAAGGATATATTTATATATTGACCAAAGAGATGTGAGATCTCTTCATCAACAAATTGTGGAAGGGCCTCGATAAAAAGAGACATCTTTATCTTATATTTTATAATGCCCCGAATTATTTTTTTTGCAAAATCCTTATCGGAAAGAAAATTTGCATCTAAGATCCTTGCTGCCTTAATCCCCTTTTTGTGCACATAATTTATTTCATCGATAACCATATTCTCATCCCTGTATCTAATTTTTGGGAAGTTCTTATGATAAAAACAATATGCACATCTAAAGCTACATCCCCTCTGAGTTTCTATGCTTGCGCGGATATCCGGCCTCGAAAGGAGTCCATCTGAAACATAACCTTCAAAATAAGGAGATGGTAAATTATGAATATTTTCGATAAAATCCGGTTCTCCGCTACAGAAAAAAGTATCGGATGTTCTATATGCAAAGCCCTTTATTTTTCTAAACTGCTCCTCATCTGATGCAATTATAGATTTTAATAAGAAAAGAAAAGGTTTCTCGCCCTCTCCAAAAATTAGAAAATCTACCTTGAAATCGTCGAATTTGCCATTTATTATATCCTCTTTTGCTATCTCAGGTCCTCCCAAAAGCACTAATATGTCCTCATATTCTTTTTTTAATTTATCTGAAATTATCTTGATAGCTTCTATATTCCATACATAACAGGAGAAACCCACAATATCAGGATTTTCTTTTTTTATATCATTTAGAATTTTTTTACTTCTCTCCTTAATGCATTCGGGGGAAATATAGTAATATTGTTTTAAGATAATATCTACGTTGTCGTTAATATAGTTATCTTGATATAAAAAACACTTTAAGGCCGGCAGGGAAAGTAAAAAATCTTTTGATGTCCCTGCAATACCTATCAATACTACTTTCATTGACTTATTTCCCATTTGGCTTCTGTAAGGAACGACGTTATACATTAACTACAACCAAATTGTTTATTTAATAAACTGCCTTTGCCAACTGATAGTCAAGGGAAGTCCTTCTTCCAGTTCTACCCTTGCTGTAAAATTCAACAGCCTCTTTGCTTTTGTAT
>Ga0209636_10002307_pt1 | contig 19464 bp, 17 predicted proteins | sample DeeMarSWOR152_54_FD_187464 | JGI IMG/M metagenome (GOLD analysis project Ga0209636, IMG submission 187464) | Marine sediment microbial communities from White Oak River estuary, North Carolina - WOR-1-52-54 (SPAdes) (version 2) | ecosystem: Environmental > Aquatic > Marine > Intertidal zone >... | reverse complement strand
GGAGGTGATTACATTGCTGAATGTGCATCCCGGTTGAGGTGCTGGAGGGGTCATTTTGGGGCCAGAGGATAGTTCTGATAATTTCACGGGAACCTTTGCCTCAATGGGTTCCTCTTTTATTCCCTCTGAAAGCATTTGAGGAATATTTTTTTCCTTTTCAACCTTTAATAAGGTTAAATCTTTCCCTACAATAACTATCTCTGGTAACTGAATTGGTGGTTTTTCAGTATCTCCCTTTACAATCCCAGGAATCAATAATATAAAAAAAATCAAGGCTATTATCTGAGAAAACATCTAAAATCCCACATATTATTTATTGACTTTTTTGAACGAGAGCTTCGATCTCCCTTATGTGCTCTTTTGCATCTTTTACTAACTGTGTATCTTTAGATCTATCAGTCACCTCTCTATAAGCCATTAATGCCTCTTTCAATCTACCCTTTTCCTGATAAATCATTCCCTTTCTCATGAATGATAGTTCTATCCATGTTATATATGAGGGATATAGTCTTATTATCTTATCAAATTCTTCCACAGATTTATCTAAATCGCCTTGGTTGTAATAAGACTCAGCCAGCCAATAATGGGCCTCCGCAGCAATATCTTTTTTACCCATTATGGAAACTTCTTTAAATATTTCCATGGCTTTTGGAATATCACCTTTCTTGTAATTGAGCAACCCTAACCGAAGTGACATTTCCCAAGAATCTATTCCTTCTCCTTTGGCTTTTTCGACAATCTTTCCGTAATTATCAATAGCATTGTCCCACATCCCTAACTCCTCATAACAGACAGACATATTGTAGAGAATAAGGCCTCTGTTTTCCTTAAGAGAATGATTATCAACTATCTCCTTATATATCTGTAAGGCTTCTCTGAATCTCTCAAGTTTAAAATAAGACTGACCTAGGATGAATGAAATATCGTCTTTATTTTTTTGATGCTCTCCCTCCTTTATCAATCTCTCCAAATCTTGAATAGCTTTTTCATAATCTCTTATCTTGTAAAAAGAAATCCCTCTTTTATAGAGGATATCATATGTTTCATCTTTGCCCCAATCAGAATGAATAACCTTAGAATAGTACCCAATAGCCGCCTTGTAATCTCCTTTATGAAATAAATCTTCTCCAATTATATAATAAACAATGGATTTTACCTCTCGATTTTTGGACAATGTTACGATGTTCTGATAATCCTTTAATGACTCGGAATAAAAGCCTTTTTTATAATATATCAGACCTCTATTTAATAAAGACTCTTCATACCAAGCACTTTTGGGATGCTTCTTTATAATCCTTGTTAACTCCTTTATGGCCATATCATCTTTTTCTTGGCTTAGATAGGTCTTTGCAACCATATACATCGCTCTATCCAAATCTTTATCCTTCGGATATAATCGAATCATCTTTTTAAAATACTCTATGGCCAAATCATATTCTCTTTTTTTATAATAAGACCAGCCCAATCCATATAAGACCTTACTTAAAAAAGGATAATCAGAATTCTCGTTAAGAAATCCAAGATAGATCTCGATTGCTTTATCGTAATTTCCTATGTGATAAAAACTCTCTCCAAGTTGAAATTTTGCTTCTCCCAATAAGTTAAAGTCTGTATATTGACTGATGAGGAATTGAAGATTAATCGTTGCTTCTTCAAATCTCTTTTGTTTAAAGAGAATTTTAGATGCTCGAAAGATACAGTCCGGTACTAATGAACTCTTAGGAAAATCTTTATAGACTTTTTGATAATTTTCTAATGACCTCTCTAATTGACCTTTCTTCTCATACAGTATTCCTAAAGAATAATATGTGTAGTCTAAATATTGGCTCTTTGGATATTCCGTTGTTAACCTTTCATAAACAGCTATAGCTTTCTCATATTCTTTAAGATTAAAATAGGATTCTCCTTTCCAGTATAATACTTCCGAAGACAATTGATGATTTGGCCATCTGGAGAGGAAATTATCAAATTCATCTATTGCCAAAGAGTATCTCTGATCTTTAAAATAACTCTTTCCAATCATCAATAAAGAATTGTTAACTAAAGGGCTCTCTGGGTAGTCTTTGATCAAACGCTTATAATTCTTTACAGCCCTTTGATAGTCTGCTTTTGAAAAAAAGGATTCCGCCAAAAAAAACCGTACTAAATCCCTTTTCTTTCCCTTAGGAAACTTTTCAAGATATTTCTCAAACTCCTTGATGGCTAAGTCATAGAGCTTATCATTATAGGCCTTTATACCAAAGGAATATATTTGAAACTCCTGACTTAAAGTTTTGCCATAAATCGATGTATGAGATAACAGGAATATAGTTAAGAAGATGAAAAGAAAAAGGGGAAATCTATGTTTTATTTGCTCTTTATTCCTCAGTATGGCAGAATCTACAAGCCTCATAACCTGCCTCTAAAGCCTCTCCTGGATTCTTGAACCATATCTTATCTTCACTGCTTAAGCCCAGGGCATATCTACATTGTGGATTGTGATATCTTTTTCTTTTGGACTTTAGAGAACCGACAAATTTCTTACCAGAAGAGAATACATAATCCTCCTTTGGTCTTTCTCTCAATAAAGTCTCTGAAGAAACCTTTTGAATTTCGGGTTTATCGCTGTCATATGTCTCTAAAACAAAAAGGTTCTTTAATCTCCAGATAATCCAGTAAAGTGCAAAAGATATGGATTCTATTATTTTACTTAACATTTGATAGATTCATTTAAATTCAAGATTTCTATTCTTAGTAAGAATTTAACACACTTCATGAAAAAGTCAATACAAACTCCTCTCCATTTCAAATCTATACATAAACAACACGGTTATCTATCAATCTGGCTTTGCCAATCTTGACGGCTACTGCTATAAGAGCTTTATCTTCTATAACATTAAAAGGTTCTAGAGTTTCCGGATTACATATATCAATATAATCAATGACTGTTCTTTTCTCTGATTTTATAATCCTTTCCATCTCATCCATTATTATCTTAGCGTTAAACTCTCCCTTCTTTATCATATCCTCAGCCCTCTTAAGTGCCCTATTAAGTGAAAGGGCCGATAATCTCTCCTCTTTGCTCAGATAACTATTTCTGGAACTCATCGCTAATCCATCACTCTCTCTTAAGATAGGCAAACCAATAACATCTACATCCATATTAAGATCCTTGACCATCTTCTTTATTACCAGTAACTGCTGGAAGTCCTTCTCTCCAAAATAAGCCTTATGAGGTTTACATATGTTAAAAAGCTTTGCCACCACGGTTGCAACCCCTCTAAAGTGTCCGGGCCTTGATCTCCCACATAACCTTTCTGTAATCTTTTCAACATTTACATATGTATAGAATTTTTCGGAATACATCTCATCAACGTCTGGATGGAATATTATATCAACACCCACTTCTTTAGATTTCTTTATATCGGACTCTATATCTCTTGGATATTGACCGTAGTCCTCACCAGCAATAAATTGAGTAGGATTTACAAAAATGCTTATAATCAATCTTTCTGTATCCTTCTTTGCCTTGTGCATAAGACTCAGATGACCCTCATGAAGGAAACCCATTGTAGGAACTAAACCAATGATATGACCCTGCTTTCTTAATTTATTAGAGATAAATTGCATTTTCTCTACAGATTCTATAATTTTCATTTCGCCTTCCCTCTAAGAATAACTGTGCTCATCATCAGGGAAATCTCCTTTGATTACTTCATCTCTAAATTCCTTAACCGCTTTTATTATAATTTGACTAAGCTCAGCATATCTCTTAACAAACTTTGGAGTAAAACCTTCAAATAATCCAAGCATATCATGAAGAACTAAAACCTGTCCATCGCAATCAGGTCCAGCACCAATTCCGATTGTTGGAATATTTAGCTTTTTAGTTATCTTATGAGCCAATTTTAAAGGCATTCCCTCCAAAATCACAGAAAATGCGCCTGCCCTCTCCACAGCCAGGGCATCCTCAATAATCCTCTCCTCTTCAACTCTATCCCTACCTTGAACCTTATAACCTCCAAATTTGTAAAAGGATTGCGGTGTTAGACCTATATGGCCCATTACCGGTATACCTGCATCTACAATTCCCTTTATCCTGTCCTCAATCACCATACCCCCCTCTAACTTTACTGCCTCAGCATAGCCTTCCGCAATCAAACGACCTGCATTTCTAATGGCATCCTCCTTAGATACCTGAAATGTAAGAAACGGCATGTCTGCTACTATCATTGCCTTGCAGTTCGCCCTTGAAACAGCTTTTGTATGATGAATGATATCATCTATGGTTACAAATGTAGTGTTATGATAACCCAAGACGACCATACCTAAAGAATCACCCACCAAAATGATATCTATTCCTACTTCATCAAGAATTTTGGCAAAGGGGAAGTCATAAGCCGTTAACATGGTAATCTTCTTTCCCTCTTTTTTCATGTTAAAGATTTTTGCTGTTGTAATCTTTTTCCTTTCCATGGTTTTTGCCTCCTTATAAAAAAAGGCCTTCTGGACCAATTCCAGAAGGCCTCTAAATCAGACTATAAAGATAATCATTGAATTGGAAGTTGTGAATACAATCTCCCATTCGCGATCAAAGCTTAGCCTAATTATAAACTTTTCCTTCCCGTCTTGGTCCTCTATTTAGATCCAAGCGGTACATCACTACCTTTTAAAAAAATTTATCTTTAAATCTCTTAGCTCCTCCCTCCTTTGAAAGTGAACTTTTAAGTTAGAAAGTTATTAATGAAATTATTCCTTAAGTTTTTTATATTCAATCCTATTAACTCTTTGCTCTTCTCCTAAAAGCTCAATAAGCTCACTAATGCTCTTTTTCAATTCAGGATGATAAAAGTCTGGGAAAATATCTGAGAGGGGCTGTAGTACAAATCTCCTTTCATACATCCTTGGATGGGGAACAACAAGATCATCCTCTTTTAATATCAGATCATTATATATGAGAAGATCTAAATCTATTATCCTCGGTCCCCATCTCATCTCCCTTGTCCTTCCCATAGAATTTTCTATTTGTAATAAGACCTTCAGAATTTTTCTTGGTCCTAGTGAGGTTTCAATTTCTATAACACAATTAACAAATCTTTCTTGCTCCAGATAACCCACAGGGTCGCTTTCATATAGGGGAGATACCTTTTTAACAGTAATTTCTTCTCTTTTTGATAGACTTTTTATAGCTTCTCTACAGTTCTTTATTCTTTTTCCTCTATTTGAACCGATACCGATATAGGCTTTTACTATTCCACTGATATTCCAATCTCCTTTATTCTTTTAATTGCTTCTTTCAGCCTTTCTTCACTTACTGTCAAAGCCATCCTTATATATCCTTCCCCATATTTCCCAAAACCGACCCCTGGCGTAGTAACAATCCCTGCCCTTGATAAAAGATAAGCAGTAAAATCGGAAGATGTGTAACCCTCAGGCACAGAAATCCAGACATAGAAGGTAGCCCTTGGAATATCTACATCAAGACCTACTTTCTTAAGGCCATCAATCAAAATATCTCTTCTCTTTTGATAGACTCTTCTCGCATCATCTATGATGCCCTGATCCCCTTCTAAAGCTTTAATTCCTGCCTCCTGTACGGCTTGAAATACTCCAGAATCAATATTCGTTTTAACACTACCGAGACAAGAGATAATTTCTTTATTTCCAACAGCAAAACCTATTCTCCACCCTGTCATATTATATGTCTTTGAAAGGGAGTGAAACTCAATCCCAATATCCCTAGCCCCTTTAACAGCTAAAAAGCTTATAGGTCTATAACCATCAAAGGCCATCTCTGTATAGGCTGCATCATGGCAGACAATAATATTGTATTTCTTAGCAAAATGAACTACCTCTTCAAAAAAATCATTATCAGCCACTGCCGCTGTGGGATTATTTGGATAGTTTAAAAACATGAGCTTGGCATCTTCCGCATCTTCTGTATCAATTTCATTAAGATTAGGAAGAAAACTATTTTCTCTCTTTAATGGCACAACTACAGGATTTCCACCAGCAAATATCGTCCCTGCCCTATATACCGGATAGCCGGGGTCAGGGATAAGCACCTTGTCCCCAAAATTAATGAAGGCAAGAGGTACATGGGCTATGCCCTCTTTAGATCCTATAAGGGAGAGGATTTCTGTCTTGGGATCTAGATTGATATCAAACCTCCTTTTATACCAAGAACCCACTGCTTCTCTGAAGGTTAATAAACCTTCATAAGAGGGATATCTGTGGTTTACAGGTTTTTCCGCAGCCGTCTTTAGAACATCGATAATATGGGTAGGGGTTGGTAAATCAGGATCTCCAACTCCTAAATCAATAATATCCATTCCTCTGTTTAATGCCTCCTCCCTCATTTGATCCAATTTTGCAAAAAGATAAGGGGGCAATTTCTTTAATCTCTCTGCCTTTTCAATTTTTAAATGATTCAATTTAATTTCTCTCTTTCCTTAAACCTAAAACATCCTGCATATCATAAAGACCTGGTTTCTGAGCAACAATCCATTTGGCAGCCAAAACCGCACCCTTGGCAAAATTGTCTCGGCTGTGGGCCTTATGAATAAGCTCAATCCTTTCTCCTGTTCCATAGAATATGACCGTATGTTCTCCGACAATATCTCCTCCCCTTAGTGTTTGGATTCCTATCTCTTCTCGGGATCGTTCTCCAATGATTCCCTTTCGACCAAAAATCCCTACTTTATTTAAATCTCTATTGAGGACATCTGCTATAATCTCCGCCAACTTCATGGCGGTTCCACTGGGGGCATCTTTTTTTTGACGATGATGAGCCTCCATTAATTCAATATCATATTCTTTGCCTATAATCTTTGTTATTTCTTCAACGATCTTGAACAAAACATTTACCCCAATGCTCATATTGGGAGCCAGAACACATCTCGTCTTATTTGCCATCTTGTGTATATAATCCTTTTCCTCAATAGAAAATCCTGTTGTGCCAATAACAATAGCCTTTTTATTCTCTGCTGCCATCTTTAAGCTATTGAGAGATGCCATGGGAGTAGTAAAATCTATAATAACATCACAGTTATTGACTATAGAATTCAGGTCATCGACAATGGAAACCCCTAATGTTTCAAGACCGCTTACCTGCCCCACATCCTTTCCTACAGCAGAATGCCCCCTTCTCTCAACACTACCATAAAGCTCTATCCCTTCACTCTGACAAATCATATTTATTATCCTGTTTCCCATTCTTCCTGCTGCACCCATGACAACTGTCTTAATCATAACTTTCCCTCTATTGAAAATAGATAATTTCTTTCACTTCGCTTTTTGAGATCTAATTATTCAAGCAACCTATAATCTTTTAAAACCCCCCTTAATCTCTCTGTATTTTTTTCAGACAATGATGACAAGGGAAGCCTGATCTCATCTTCTATTTTATTCATAAGAGCCAAGGCCTTTTTTACAGGTATGGGATTTGTCTCATAAAACATGGCGTCGTTTAAAGGTCTTAATTTATAATGAAGCTCTTGAGCCCTTTTAAGGTCTCCTTCATTAAATGCTTTGACAAGCTCAGACATATCCCTTGGAGCAACATTTGCAACCACTGATATAACACCTTTCCCTCCTACCGACAATATGGGCAACACAATAAAGTCATCTCCCGAAAGAAGGGTGAACCTGGAATCACATAAACCGATTACATCACTTATCTGTTGTAAAGACCCTGCAGCCTCTTTAATACCTACGATATTATCTATCTTTGAGAGCCTCGCTACTGTCTCTGGAAGCATATTCACCCCTGTTCTGCTTGGGACATTATAGAGAATGATTGGGATATCTACTTCAGAAGAAACCTTTTTAAAATGTTGATAGAGTCCTTCCTGAGTTGGCTTGTTATAGTAAGGGGTTATCATCAAAACACCATCAGCACCTGCATCCTTTGCGTGTTTTGTAAGCCTTATAGCTTCTTCAGTAGAATTGGAACCGGTGCCTGCAACAACAGGAATTCTTTTTTTAGCTGCATCAATCGTTATTTCTATGACTCTCTCATGTTCTTTATGGGAAAGGGTTGCAGATTCTCCTGTTGTACCGCAAGGAACAATTCCATCTGTACCATTTTCAATATGAAACTCTATAAGATTCCTTAAAGCCTTCTCGTCAATCTCTCCGTTTTTAAAAGGTGTAACAACAGCAACCAACGAACCTGAAAACATATTTCTCACCTCTCAAGATATATTAATTATTTATCTCTCTTTAAAGATCTTATGGACTTGGGTTCTATTAATATTCAGTCGTATTCTTAATCCTTTTTAAGAAACTGTGGTATTTCCTCTCCTCTAATGAGGTCCTGATATGTCTCTCTTTTCCTTATTATATAATAATCCTTACCATCAGCTAATACCTCAGGCACTCTGGGACGAGAATTGTAATTAGAAGACATAGGAAATCCATATGCCCCTGAGCTCATCACAGCCAATAAACTTCCCTGTTTTAACTCGGGCAAAACTCTTTCCTTTGCCAAAAAATCCCCACTCTCACATATAGGGCCAACAACATCAGCAATAATCTTAGAATGATCAGAGTCTGGTTTATCCACAGGTAAGATATTTTGATAAGAGTTATACAAACTGGGTCTAATCAGATCATTCATCGCTGCATCCACGATGATAAAATTTTTATCTTTTGTTGTTTTGATATACAAAACTTTTGTAACAAGAATTCCTGCATTTCCAGCAATAACCCTACCCGGTTCTAATATAATGGTACAATTCAATCTCTTTAAGGTAGGTATAATAGCCTTTGCGAATTCTCCTGGATGGGGAGGTGATTCAGAATCGTAAGTAATCCCAAGTCCTCCTCCTAAATCAAAATATTTAATACTAAAATTTTCCTCCCTCAGCTTTTTGATAAATTCTTCTATTCGTTTCAAGGCATCAACAAAGGGGGACGTCTCTACAATCTGAGATCCTATGTGTATATGTATCCCTACTATGTCAAGATGCTTCAGAGTCTTTGCCAGTCTACAATCTTCTAAAGCATAGTCAATATCCATCCCAAATTTATTCTTTTTTAAACCTGTTGATATATAAGGATGGGTTTTGGGATCAATATCTGGATTGATTCTCAATGCAACATCGGCCTTTTTATTTAACTCTTTTGCTACTTCATTTATTGCGATTAACTCTTGGGTAGATTCTGTATTAAAAAGTAATACCCCTGTTTCGAGGGCATACTTAATCTCTTCTTTTGTTTTTCCTACTCCAGCAAACACAACCTTTTTGGGATCTATTCCCGTTTTAAGTGCCCTAAATAGTTCTCCACCTGAAACAATATCAAGTCCACTCCCCTCATCTACAAATACTTTTAATATGGCTATATTAGAATTTGCCTTTGTAGAAAAACATATCAGGTGAGGTATTTCCTCAAAAGCCTTATCAAAGACATGATAATGCCTTCTTAATGTGTTAAGACTGTAGAGATAAAAGGGGGTACCCACCTCTCTTGATATCGTGTCTATAGATAACTCTTCACAATATAACTTCTCATCCTTATATACAAAATCATGCATTAATATTCACCTACCAAGAAATTTAATCCCTTTTAAATTTTTGCATTGTTTAAAATAAAGGGACATAAAGCCAAATTAACACTAAAAGATCAATAAATAAAATAATAAATTATAGGTGTTTTAGGAGGGACAGGCGGCTCCTTTTTCCCACAACCTATCAAGATAAAAGAGAGAATCAAAACATAAGAGATCGCTAATAATATCCTTTTTATCATAACTTTTTTCTTATCTTTTTTTACTAGATATTTCTTTTATTCTTTTTAAGACATTTCTTTTTGAAGTTCCTCCAACTGCCTCTTTATTCATAATGGAGTTTTCCACTAAAAGAACTTTTTTTATATCCTTTTCAAACAACTTTGAAAAGTTCTTTAATTCTCTTAGGCTCAGGTCTTTAAATAAGAGTCCTTTTTTTAAACAATGATTGACTATCTTGCCTACAATCGCGTGGGATTTTCTAAAAGGAAGGCCTTTACTGACTAGATAATCAGCCATGTCTGTTGCTGTAATAAAATCTTCTGAAACTGCCTTTAGCATCTCTTCTTTATTTATCTTTATCTTTTTTAACAATCTGGTATAAATACTCAAAGAAGATTTTAGGGTATCTACCGTATCAAATAAAGGCTCTTTATCCTCCTGCATATCTCTATTATATGCTAAAGGGAGAGACTTCATTATTGTTAGCAGAGCAATCAAATTTCCATATACTCTTCCTGTTTTTCCTCTAATAAGCTCCAAGACATCTGGGTTTTTCTTCTGAGGCATAAGGCTGCTTCCTGTACAGAAAGAATCAGGGAGCTCTATAAAATTAAATTCTCTCGATGACCATAGAATAAGATCCTCACTCAATCTGCTAAGATGCATCATGTTTATTGAAGCGGCATTAAGAAATTCTATTATAAAATCTCTGTTGCTTACGCTATCCATACTGTTTTGGGTTATTTTGGAAAAGCCCAGTAATTTTGCGACATATTTTCTATCTATAGGAAGATTCGTCCCAGCTAATGCACCAGAACCTAACGGCATCACATTCACCCTATGAAAAATCTCCTCAAATCTCTCCTTATCCCTAAAAAACATCTCAAAATATGCCAAGATATAATGTGAAAAAAGAACAGGCTGAGCCCTCTGAAGATGGGTATAACCGGGCATAATTATATCTATGTTATTCTTGGCTAGATCTATAATAGCTTTTTTAAATTTTTCTATTTCTTTAGTAATCTCTTTGATCTCATCTCTTAGATAAAGTCGGAGATCCAAGGCTATTTGGTCATTTCTACTTCTCGCTGTATGAAGCTTCCCAGCTATACTTCCTATCTTTTCCATCAGTCTCTTTTCGATATTCATATGGATATCTTCCCACTCAGTCTTAAACGGAAATCTTCCCTTATCAATTTCTTCACTGATTATCTTAAGCCCCTTTATTATTTTGTCTCTTTCCTTTTTAGTAATTATCCCACATTTAGAAAGCATTCTGCAATGAGCGATACTCCCCTCTATATCGTATTTATAGAGTCTCCTATCAAAAGAAATAGACGCAGTAAATTCCTCTACATCCCTATCTGTTTCTTCATTAAATCTCCCTTGCCAGGGTTTTGATCTCATGATTTCCTCTTATAAAAATATATTTTAAAAATGTGCCTTTAATCCTTAAGTTATGAAATAAACATCAAAAACTGTTGAATTTAAACATATTTCCTGTAGAGTGTCAACCATTCCTTTTCTACGATGAGGATAGAGAGTAACTAAATAAAAAAGCAAAAATAGAAAATAACTTTTAATTATAAAAAATTGACCTTTAGCTCACAGGAAGGATAAAAATATTTTGATAAGGCTTTCGAAGTTTAAAAGGAATATCCCTTTATTTGTCCAATCATAAATTTCTCTGTACAATTGCTTTTAATTAAATGAGTTACTGAATATCTTTTGCTTTTATATTTTCATATAAATTAATAATCTTATTTCCTATATATTCAATATTATAGTCTTTCAGAGTCTTTCTTTTGGCATTTTCGCCGAATTCCAAGCGTAACTTTTCGTTTTTTAAAAGAGTGTTGATAGCTTCTGCTAAAGCCTTACTATTCTTAGTGGGGACGACTAAACCTGTTTCCCTATGCCTGTTTATCCTTGGTACACTCGCTCCCAAATCTGTACTTATTACTGGAATTCCACTGGCAAAGGCCTCTAATTGATTAACCTCAAAGTCCTCTGAGGGAGATAAAAGAGGAGCTACTAACATCAAGGAGCTTTGCAAATAAGCTCTTGATTCATAAGGAGGGACATCACCTAAAAAAATGACCTTTTCATTGATATCATTCTTTTCTGCTAACGATTCCCATTTTTCCCTTAATGGTCCATCACCTATAATAAGCAATTTTGCATTAACATCCCTCATGGCCTTTATTAAATAATCAACACCTTTATAAGAAGTGAGGCTACCTCTATAGAGTATCAAATCATAGCCATATCTCTCATTAAGCTCACAGATTTTTTGTTCTATATCTCCCAATTTATTAAATTTTTTGATATCCACTCCATATGGAATCACTTCGCATTTGCTCCTGAATCTCTTTAATATTTTTGAATTTCTAAGAAAATCTTCATCAGATACGATTATCTTATCAACCTTTTTAAAGAATTTTACTAAAAAGGGTTTATAGAATAAGGAGAAAAACCTCTTCCTATAAGTATTGGAGGGATATGAACAAATAACCTTTACCTTAGGTCTTGCTATAAGATAGGAGATGATGGCAAATAAGTTAGGGGAAGTAAAGTGAATGATATCAGTTTTAATTTTTCTCATCCATAGAGGAAGGGAAAAACAAATGGGTGTGGAACGTATCTTCAAAAACCTCGCCATTCTGGTAATACTGATACCTCTTATGTTCTCAATATTTGTTCTTATTTTATCATTTGAAACTAAAATAGAGACATCTACTTTATCTTTTATTTGATTTGCCAGAATATATACAAAACTCTCCACAGCATACTTAAGAGGAAAGCAGTATTTATCAATGTATAAAACTTTCATAGATAATATATCCTTTCTATATAATTTTTTTAATTGTACAAGACCTTAAAAATATAATCTATAATTATTTTTAAAAAATTAAAAAACTATTTATCGCAAAAAAATATTGACTAAATCTTTTTTTTCTGATAAAAAGGAGTTCCCAAAAAATTTTATTGAATTCTTATCAAGATGTTCCTATATTATATATATATTATTTTCGTTTCGTGTCGCAGACCATTGTTCTGAAAATTCAACAATTCTCCCTCTATGATAGCTTTCTCTCTTTAGCATATAAGATTTAGGATGTCTTATAATCTATTCAATAAAAAGGAGGTGAAAAGCTTGCTTAATTCTTCAAGGAAGGAGGTGATCTCTCCCTAAATTTCATTCCCTCATAACCTTTTTAAAAAGGAGGTATATATGGGGAGTAGCAAAAAGAATACATTTGAAAAGAAGATAGACAGGCGAAAGTTTCTAAAATATACAGGGGCTATGGGTGCTGCTCTGGCTTTGAGCAAGGTCTCCATTCCAAAGGCCCATGCTGTAGAGACAAAGAGATTGGATATGGCAGGGAAGGTCCATATCCTTGGATGCAATGAAATGACTTCTACGGATGGATACTGGGATAATTCCACAAAGCCTGTTCTAAAGATGAAATCTGGTGAAACCGTTCATGTGGAAACTGGAACCCACCTTATGAGCAAGATGGTTCCCGGAGCCACAATCGATGACTGGATGAGATGGTATAAGGAGGTAATTGCTGCAACTGCTGAGACCTATTTCTATCCGGATGAATTTACCGGCGCCAAAAAGATAAAGAAGGGGGCTGGCCACCATCATCTCACAGGCCCTATCTATATTGAGGAAGCAAAACCTGGAGATATGCTTCAGATTGAAATACTTGATATTGAACCCAATGCTTATGGTTTTAATCTTAATCCAACTACATCATTTATGAAGCTGGGTGTTCTTGCTGATGATTTTCCACAGGGGAAGGTCAGGTGGTATGCTGTAAACCAAAAGAAGATGACCTATGAATTCTTACCGGGCATAGAGATTCCTGTCAAACCATTCCCTGGAACAATCGGTGTAGAACTCCCTGAAAAAGGGATGTGGAGCAATGTTCCTCCTGGAAAGCATGGCGGCAACATGGATAATGCGGACATGGTTGCTGGGACGGTTATCTATCTTCCTGTACACGTTAAAGGCGCTCATCTTAAAACAGGGGATTCCCACCTTGCACAGGGTCATGGAGAGGTGAACCTGAATGCCTTAGAGGGAGCCTTTAAGAATATTACCTTAAGGATTACCGTAAGAAAGGACCTTAAGAAACTGATAGATTGGCCTTTCTGTTCAACACCTACCCACTGGATGGCAATGGGGTTCCATACTGATCTCTATAAATCATGTCAGATGGCTTTAAGGCAGGCCATAAAGTTCCTGAACCAGTATTATGGTATTCCTAAATTAGAGGCGTATGCCTTCTGCAGTCAAACCGTGGACCTCCATGTGACCCAGCTTGTGGATTATACAAAGGGTATCCATGCCATGATTCCAAAGAGCGCTTTTGTTGATCCGAAATACGCGAAAAAGAACGAGCTCCTGATAGAAAAACAGGCCTAGAAAAGATTTTGTTCTGGATTTAAAAAGGCTGGTAGGTTAAACTTTACTACCAGCCTTTTCTTAAGGGGAGAGTGATGGCACTAAAGGTACCTTATGAAATAAGGTGTAGCTGTGGGAAAAAATTTCAAGCCGATATATACGAATATGTCTTTACAGAATATGACCCCGAGCTAAAGCATATGATTCTTGCTGGAGATTTTAATTGTGTAACCTGTACTTCGTGCAAGGAGAGATTAAGTATTGAAAACAGATTTCTCTATAGGGATGAAAAGAACAGGTTATGGATATGGGTATGCAAAAAAGAAGAAAAACCCCAAAGAGAAAGACTGGAAAAAGAACTTATCGAGAAAAATATCTTTATAGAGGGGCATTTTTTAGATGACCAGGAGGAATACAGAAAGTTTTTGGTCTTTGGCAGAGAAGGTTTGATTGAGCTCTTACTAAAAGAGGATAAGGCCCTTAAAAGAACAGAGGGAAAACTTTTTAAAAAAAACCCTGCTATCCAATTGATTATAGGAAACAAAAAAAATCCAGGATACCTCTTTTTAAATGGAAATAAGATAAAAATCTCTTTGCCATTGAGGTTATCTCATTCCTATAAAGACCTTTTAAAAACCCCTACTGGAAAAGAGAAATGGCTAAAATCTTATTCTCAAGGAATCAATATTCACAATCCATACAGCTCCTTCCTCCCCTACGGATTAAGACTGAGGTGGAATAAAATAAGAGAGAGAGAACCTATAAAAAACTTGAAAAATGAGATTAATGAATTCGATGATTTCGCAGAGTCATGGGCAAGCTATAAAATAGATGTTAAAAAGTTTAAAGCCAGCTATCCAGAAAGATATGAATTTCTCAAGAATTTAAAGAAAATTCATATCTCAAGAAAAATAATCTCTTATAAGGCATAAATATCTTATTAACAAAGCTTAAAGATATAATTATCTCAATGTAAAATTCGTAAGCAGTGAAAAAATAAAAAGAGATTTGAGACGGTTAGATATTTAATTTCTTTCTGATAACTTTAAGGTTTGAAACATCTTCTCTATTATACTCTAATAAAATTTCAAGAGATCTTTCATCTCCGTAATGCTTATAACGATACCATAAGTCAACAGCAATCCTTCCATTGATATCTGCTAAACCTCTCTTAATACCTAGTTTGATCTCAACTGCTTTTAAACCCCCATAGAGATCCTTACGCCAGCACTCATACATAAGATCTTTGTGCATGCAATACTTTGTGAGGTCTACTCCCAATTTTTCTCTGATAAAAGGAAGGTCAAACCTTGTTCCATTATAGGTATAAAGAACATTAACCCCTTCTATCATCTCAATCAATCTTGATGAAGATATCTCATCACCAACTAATTGCACAGTCCTCAATTCATCACCATTCTCAAAATGCAGACCAATCACTGTCAGGTCTCCATAATGTGGACTTAAACTTGTTGTTTCTATATCAAGATAGGCAATACATTGTAAATCTTTAGTAGATGGCATAATTTTAATTTAAAACTAAACTTATTACAGGAGGTTCACCACTTCCCTCGATAAAAGGTGATGACGAGATGGCCTTTTTTAAGAAGATCTTTGGAGCCTATAACATTCCCTTCTGCATTTTTCAGAGAAAAGTCCGGCGCCTTGTCTCCAACCTTAAGCGTCTCTTCCATAATACCACAATCTCGAAGCTCTTCTGCTGTCTTATGCATAATAGCGAAAGCATCTTTTGAAACTTTTGATTCAATGGTTGCCTTTAATGAATTGAGTTGATCTTGTAAAGAGATACTCTTTCTCTCTCTATTTATACGTTTAGAATTAAACTTACAAATTATCTGTTAAAACTAAAATCCAGAAATGATTCGTAACTGAAACAAAAGAAATATTTTTGACAGATAAGAATTGTTCTTATATATTGTTTGTATTAATATAATAAAGAGAAATAAACTTTTCAATGGATTTCTTTAGTAAAAAGTATAAAGAGAAAAAGCTTGGGACGTTAGTACAACGTATATTTATATTTAAGGAATTACTTGAGTTAAAATCTATCCTTATGAGGTAAGTCAAATGAAAAATATAAAATCTTTCGGAATTATCCTACTTGGAATTTTACTTCTTCTCTCTATATCTTCTCTAACTGCTTTAGCGGCTGAAAAAACAGTTAAGCTGACGGTCCCAGGATGCGTCTGACCAGGTACTGCAGAGAGGGTAGGTTCTATCCTCAAAAGTGTTAACGGTGTATTGAATGTCAAAACAAACTACATCGAACATACTGCCACTGTAGTGTTTGATGATGAGAAAACCAATGTCAAAGAAATGATAAAAGCTCTTGAGCAATGGAATTTTGTGGTTGAAGGAGAACCCAAGTTTTTAATGTAGTATGAGAGAGATCTATTTATAACTACAAATCCAACGGCACTGGATGAAAGAACAGATTTCTTCTTATTTTACGCTCTTAAGTGAAATAATCAGAGACAGCATAAAAATTAAAATTGATTATGAATGATATTTGAAGATCAGATAACAATCTGATTTTTTAGTCGATACAACAACTGTTTTAATTCATCCTCAACTTCTTGACCAGGTCTTTTTAGGGGGAGGCGCGGTTCTCCACCAAAATAACCTGCCAAATCCATTGCTATCTTCAATCCACCAATGCCATATTTTACTGTCACCGCTTTAGCCAAAGGAGTTAATAGATTTTGTAGTTCTCTCGCCTCATCAAATTTCTCCTCTTTAAAGAGATTCTGGATTCGAATAAACTCCTGAGGAATCACATTTGCTGCAGCCAAAATTCCTCCCACAGCACCAATGCAAAGAGCAGGAAAGAATACAGGCGCTGATCCTGTAAGCACAGCAAAACCATTCTTTGAAAAATTTACAATCTCGCTCAGCTGTCCGATATTCCCCGAGCTATCTTTGATACCTAAGATATTAGGATGCTCAGAAAGCCTCGCTACAAGCTCAGTCTCCATGTTAATCCCCGTGAATTGTGGCATATTGTAGAGCAAAATTTCAATCTTTGAGGATTCTGCAACAGAAATAAAGTGATGATAAAGTATCGATGTTTTCATTGATCCCTTGAAATAGGAGGGCGTAATGACGAGTGCATAATCCGCACCTCTTTCAGCTACTTGATTTGTAAATCGAATGGACTCCTGAGTAGATTCTAAACCTGTACCAACAATCATAACCTTTGAAGATGGAATGGTTTCTCTGGAAGCCTCTACAATAGATAGCTTTTCTTTTTCATTTAAATAAACAGCCTCGCCATTGGAGCCAAGTACGAGATACCCTGAGAGTTCGGTTTGATTCCATTTTTGAAGATTTTCCTTAAGTCTTTTCAGGGCTACTTCTCCATTTTCAAAAGGTGTTGTAATGGGAGGCATGACACCTTTGAGCTTCATCATTTTTACTCCTCTATGGCTTTGTTTGAGGCTTTGATTATCTCATCCGTAATCCAAATCCCCTTAGTTGGACATCAATTTAATAAAGAAAGTAAGTTCAAAAAAACCCTTAAGTTGGTACCTCATGTGCCTGCTTCTTTAATCCTATCCGATGAAAAAGATATATGATTAGGATAAAAATAAAACCCAATCCCCTCAGGAGATTGTCTGGCCAAAAAAGGAAGATGGTGGCGAGTCCTGTAATTGCCCTCTCTCCTATATTCATCTTTCTTAAAAGATATCCCTCCCAAAAGGCTGTGAAGCCAAAGAGCCCGATTAAGGCTGCCAGAGCTGTAATCAAAACCTCAAGGACAGGTCCTTCAAAAAGGATGGGGGTATAGGCAAAAAGAAATGGTATGATATAGAGACCCTTTGCAAGTTTCCAAGATGTAAAGCCTGTTTTCATCGGTTTTGACCCAGCCACACCTGCTGCGGAGAATGCTGCAAGGCATACAGGTGGTGTCACATTGGCATCCTGGCTATACCAAAAGATAATCATGTGAGCTGCAAGAAGTGAAATACCCATCTGGGTTAAGGCAGGCCCTGCAAGAACTGCAAGCATTATGTAGGATGCTGTAACCGGAAGACCCATCCCAAGAACAAGAGAGGCCAGCATGACCAGTATGATTGCCAGGAATAGAATTCCTCCAGAAAGTTCCATAACCACACCAGAGAAGGTTATGGCAACGCCAGTGATTGCCACAACACCAATGATGATTCCAGTACAGATGAGGATAGCTGCGGTTGATAAGGTATTTCTAGCACCTATATAAAGGGCATCGAGGATATCTTCGATACCCATACGGTTTTCTTTTTTAAACCAGCTTACTACAACAATGCCCACAATTCCAATACAGGCTGCATAAGTTGGGGTATAGCCTCGCACGAGGAGAAAGATTAGGAGGATTACAGGAATCGTGAAGTGAAACCCCTCTTTTAAGACATTACCTAATCTGGGAAGAGTTTCCTTTGGCATCGGCATAATCCCCTCTTTCAGAGCCTCAATATGAACAAAAAAGCCTACAGAGGCAAAATACATTATTGCGGGAATGGTAGCTACAGCAATGATCTTGAGATAAGAAATTCCTGTCCATTGAGCCATTATAAAGGCACCCGCCCCCATGATAGGTGGCATGAGCTGTCCCCCTGTTGAGGCAGCTGCCTCGACTGCCCCTGCAAAATGTGCTCTGTAACCAACCTTCTTCATCAAAGGAATGGTAAAAGACCCAGTAGCTACCGTATTGGCCACAGCGCTTCCAGAGATAGAGCCCATAAAACCGCTTGCAATCACAGCTATCTTTGCCGGACCCCCAACCCTATGACCAGCAACAGACTGAGCCAGCTTGATAATGAAATCGCCAGCCCCTGATTTAATTAAAAAGGCTCCAAAAAGAATAAAGAGAACAACATAAGTAGAAGAGACAGTACAGACAATACCAAATATCCCTTCATCTGTCAGATACATGCGGTACAAAAGGCGTGTCAGGGCAACCCCTCGATAGTGAAATGTTCCAGGAATAATGCTTCCAAGAAAGAGGGCATAACAAACAAATAAAAGGGACAAAGCAGGAATAAACCAGCCAACTGCTCTATATGTTCCGTAAAGGAGCAAAATCATTGCCAGCCCGGCAAATAGATAATCTCTAAGTATCGGTATAGAGGATCTCTCTAGATGGAGCTCTTCCTCGAAAAAAAGGATATAAAGGGCTATAAGTGCACTTAATACTACAAGAATGACATCAACCTTGATAAATCGCTGTGGATGTTTCTTTGAGATGGGAGATAGAAAAAAAATAAGGATAAGGACAAAACCAAGATGAACGGCATTCCGATAGATACCTGGCATCACACCAAAGGTATTCACCCAG
>Ga0209636_10002304_pt1 | contig 19473 bp, 22 predicted proteins | sample DeeMarSWOR152_54_FD_187464 | JGI IMG/M metagenome (GOLD analysis project Ga0209636, IMG submission 187464) | Marine sediment microbial communities from White Oak River estuary, North Carolina - WOR-1-52-54 (SPAdes) (version 2) | ecosystem: Environmental > Aquatic > Marine > Intertidal zone >... | reverse complement strand
AGGATTATGAGCTTGTATCTATCTGCAAAAAAGGGGACATGGATGCCTTTGAGGCATTGGTAAAAAAGCACCAGAATAGGATGTTCAATATTGCTTATAGAATGGTGGGAAACTACGATGAGGCGTCTGATGTTGTGCAGGATGCCTTTGTCTCCGCATACAGGGGAATGAGAAATTTTAAGGGGAGGGCCAAATTCTCCACATGGCTTTGTGCGATAGTCATGAATCATTCGAAAAACCGTCTTAAACAGCTGAAGGCACAGCTTCACCATGAGAAGTATTCCATAAATGACCCCATCCCTGCGGGTGAAGGTCAGGTACACGGAGAGCCGGCTTCCAGCGAACCCTCTGCCCTCGAAAGGCTTGAACAGAGGGACGTCCAGCGAAAGGTTCAGCAGTGCATAGAGTCCCTCGATGAAGAGTTCAGGGAGGTACTTGTTCTGAGGGACATACAGGGCTTCTCCTATGATGAAATCGGTGACATGCTGAGAATCCCGGGGGGCACGGTAAAATCCAGGCTTTTCAGGGCACGGGATGCTATGAAGGACTGTCTCAAGAAAGTGATGGGAGATCTATGAAATGGAATGCAATGACGTTCAAGAAAAGCTCTCAGCTTACGTCGAGGGCATAATTCCTCCCGAAGAGAAGCAGCTCATTGATGAGCACCTAGAGGCATGTGGCCGGTGCAATGAGTCCCTTGCTGACCTGAAGAAAACCCTTGAGTATGTGGGAAACCTCAAAGAGGTAGAGCCTCCTCCATGGTTGACGCAGAAGATCATGGCCCGGGTAAGATCGGAAATTGAGACAAAGAGGGGAATACTTCAAAAACTATTCTTCCCCCTTCACATAAAGCTGCCCATTGAGGCTATTGCTGCCATCTTCGTCGTACTAACCACGGTTTATGTTTTCAGAACGATCCAGCCGGAGATGGAACTTACAAAGGCACCTTCCGAGGAGGTGAGACTTCGGGCCCTCTCGGAGGAAAAGGAAAAAGTCCCTGTTTTGGCAAAGCGCCAACCCTCTCCTCCTGAGCCAAGGGAGCAATTCTTGGTGGCAGAAAAAACAGTAGACCGGGTGGAGGCACCTAAGCCTCCCGCCAAAGTAATGAAACCGGAGGCAGCCGCGCCACCGGCTGGTGAGGTCGCAAAAGACGAAGCCGACCGTAAAACCTTATACTCCAAAATGAAGCCAGCAGTGGCTGCGAAGAAACAGGCTGGTGTCAGTATAATTATCAATGTGAAGGAAGTTAAAACCGCTACCAGCGAGATTGAAAGGGCTTTTGGACAACTCGGGGGGAAAATAATCAAAAGGGTATCATTTGAGAACAGAGACCTCGTCGTCGCAGAGCTCGATTCGAAGAAAGTAGAGGAATTATTGGAAAGATTAAGGCCAATTGGGGAGCTCCACGATAAGGCGTTGGCCTTAGAGGCTCGAGAAGGTACTGTGGAAATAGCGATAGAGATCCTTAAGAAAGGCCCTCAATAAATTCGTTTAGCGTTCACCCGAGGTGCCTCCCATGGGTGCCTTGCGAAGCGCCCGTACAGCATGTCCCTGGTTTCTTGGAATCGAGAATGAAGTGTGATTGAAACAGGCAGTGGGGATGGGATGCCGGAGACTACCTCATAGAAGAATCATTTCCCCCCTTCGGGTTCCTCGCCGCATCCCGAATCGCCCCTGGGCGAATTGAGGATTAGGTGTCTGGCAAAAAGAGGTAGCAGCGATAGGAGTTCGTAGGGAAAGGACAAGGTGATGGGAATAAAGGAAATCGACGCGGATGTGCTGGTAGTGGGCAGTGGTCTTGCCGGGGTTATGGCGGCCGTGAAAGCGGCTCGAATGGGATGCACGGTGGTGCTCGCTAGTAAAGGTTCCATGAGGAGCGGAAATTCAGTCTTAGTCGGCGGGGGCTGGTTGGTTCCTTCAAAGGATTTTCCTCCTGATGAGTATGTTCATGTCACTCTGGAAGGGGGGAAGAGGATTAACGATGTGAAACTGTTACGAGTATTGGGCCAGAGAGGCGAGGCCATGATGAGGGTATTGGGGGAGATGGGCGTACCTCTGGAGAAAAGAAGTAATAGAATGTGGTGGGTCAAAATGGATACGGGGAAGAGGTCCGCGGGTATTGTTCTCATGGATCCTCTTTTGGAGCACACCAAAGACGAACGGATAGTAGTCCTTCCTTGGCTTTCCATCATCGAGCTGTTAATGGATGACGGCCGGGCTTCGGGTGCCGTTGGCATTTCCAGGGATATGGGTCCGGTGGTCATCGATGCAAAATCCGTTGTATTGGCAACGGGAGGAGGCGGCGGTATCTACAAGCGCCATGATAATCACAGGAGAACGAGGGGGGATGGGTATTGGCTCGCATTACAGGTGGGATTACCTTTGCGGGATATGGAATTCGTCCAGTTTTATCCCCTCGGGTTGGCCGAGCCCCATTTACCCCCCCTTATGGTTCCACCACCGATCCCAAAAGAGGGGAAGGCGATTGACTCCGAAGGACAAGACATCGTTGAAAAACACGGTCTCCGGTTCGATTTGAACGAATTCATCATGGAATATCGGGATCAATTTACGTTGATCCTCACAACGGAAACGGAGAGGGGGAAGGTCTATCTCGATTATACAGGGGTTCCAGAAGAGAAGTGGGAGACGCCGCGTCTGAATCGGTTCGGGAGGATAAACCCCGCTTCTCGGAACCGACCTTTTGCCGTCGCCCCGGTGGTTCACTTTTTCATGGGAGGCGTAGAAATCAATGAGTTCGCCCAGACAGCAATTCCTGGTCTCTTTGCTGCTGGTGAGGTGACCGCTGGTGTTCACGGGGCCAATCGAATAGGGGGGAATGCCCTCATGGAATGTGCCGTATTCGGGGATATAGCGGGTGAATCGGCAGCTCTATACGCCATGGGAGTCCGTCGGGGGAAATCGAAACGAGGAGCAGTCCCGGGTAAGTTTCTATGGAAGGAGGAGAGGAAGGAGGTGAAGGAGCTCTTCCTTGAGGTTCAAGATCTAACATGGACCCATGCTGGTCCCATACGAAATGGGCAGTCCCTGCAGGAGGGCCTATCCAGGGTTCCCGAGATGGAGGAGAGATTACTTGAACTCGAAGCAGATGGAAAATCCCTTGAGTTGAACGAGGTAAAGGGCAGCGTATTGATATCGAAGGCTATAATGCGGGCAAGCCTGGAAAGGGAAGAGAGCAGAGGAGCTTTTTACAGGGAGGATTTTCCGCAGAGCGATGACGACCATTGGCTTAAGAATATTTTCCTTTCCCTCAATGGGAAAACAGGTGATTTTATCGTCACCCACCGGCCTGCCGAGGGAACTGAGCTGACAGATATCATTCAGCCTTAGATCCTCGTAGAAGCGAAGGAGGAGAGATGTCTTTCACTCTCTAGGATCTTCCATACACTACCCGACCTCACTCTTCCCATCCCGGCGAAGTCCTTTAACCGCTAGAGCGTCGAGTCACACTCGGTATCTCCAGTCTCAAATTGGCCTGGCAAATCCGGGCCTTTTCTCGTCCGAATCGATGCCAACCGTCAAGCCAACCCCTCTCCTTTTCTACTCCCCTCAATCGTGGGAGGTCAACTCCGCTCAGTTCCGGCGCCTGGTGCAACTCGGAGTTAGGCTGACTTTCCAAACCCTTCACCGGGCTTCCTGTATTCCTTCCTCGGCGGACTGAATATGTCCAGCACGGTGGCCCCTACGTCCCCCGTTCGTATTCCGTGCTTAACTCCACCTGGAGTGTGCCAGAAATCGCCTCCTTTCATATGGAACTCTTCGTCGTCCTGAATGCGTACACACTCCCCTTCGAGCAAAAGTCCCCACTGCTCTTCAGGGTGACTGTGAACCGCGCCCTCCGAGTGACGCTCGATCCGCACCACCGATAGCATCACATTGTCGCCGACGAAAATGCGGGTAGACAGTCCAGGGCCGAGAACTCTAGGGATACCCTGGGTATCATCCTTGATGTTGAAGGCCCAAGCTGGTCGGTTCACTTTAGGCCTGTCAGTCATGAGGCAATACCTCCTCTGTGTGAGCTAGAGCTAATTCGCCCTTGCAGTCAGCCTAACTATGGATTAGGCAGAAAAATCTCTATACAATCCGATAAACATAGAAGAAATTTGGTTAATTGGCAAGGCTCGCTGCATTAATACATTGCAGCCTTATTATAGATCACAATCAACTATATAAACCTAGGGCATCTTCAACACCTCGTTGAAAAAAGTTATGCGCAAAATTGACTTGCCTCTTGGATGTGCTAGCATACGATGATGATTCGCCTTATACGGAATCCGCTTCCGTTGCATCCGGAAGGTAGGTAAGATGCACAGGGTTTCGTTTCTCATACTGTTTATCGGCTTTATCTCGGGATGCACCAGTGGTGAAGCTCGACGGGGTGAGCTAAGACCGACTCACATGTTGAATGCCGGCAACATACCCGTCATTGACGTTCATAGTCAGGTCCCTCATCGATACGAAGACCTGGATGAGCTAATACGACTCATGGATCAGGGTGGGGTTGACCGCACTATCCTGTCAAGCAGGGGACCGGTGACAGCGAAACAATTGGTTTCCTTCGCCTCGATATATCCGGGGAGGATCATCCCAGCGGTCAGGACGAAGCACCGATTTTATCAGGAAAACGATGAGCGGTTTGAAAAATTTCTCGAGAAACAGGTGAATATGCCCCAGTTTGGCGCATGGCTGAAGTCCTGATGTACCATGCGCAAAAGGGCCTTGGGCGCGTGAGGGCACCTCAGGTAATAGTCTACCCGGATGATGAGAGGGTACTGGTAGCGCTCAAGTACGCGATGAAGAAGAAGTGGCCGTTCGTGGCCCATATCGAGTTCAAACGAGCGGGACCTCTCCGTGATGAATTTATGAAAAGGTTCGAGGCCTTGCTTACCAGGTATCCAAAGCACCCTTTTGTCCTAATACACATGGGACAGCTGGACCACATTTCTGTTCGCCGTCTGATTGAAGCACACGACAACATCTACTTCATAGCATCCCATTCAACCTCCATCGAGGCGAGTCCCATTGCAGTTGTGAGGGAATCCGACGATCCCCGGACCAACATGTTTGATGGGGATCATCTCTCAGGGGAATGGAAGCGCCTCATGATCGAGCATCCAGACAGACTCATCCTGGGGTTCGATAATGTCTGGCCTGAGCATTGGGGTCAGTATTATCTTAACCAGATCAGGCTTTGGCGAAGGGCAATCAAGGAATTGCCACCTGATGTTGCCCACGCCTTTGCACATGGCAACGCAGAACGTTTATGGCGTCTTTCTCCGTTAAAGTGAGGGGATGTGGAAAGAAGAGGTGAAAAAGGGCAGGTTACGGATGGCTTTGCCTTTTTCTTCAATTTCGGTGGTACGTAACGGTGAGCACTGAAGATCAGGAGTCCTTTAGCGAAATCTGCCGGGGCAACGACAAGTGGTTAAAGGGTTAGCGAAAAATCTTTTTTCGCAATTGGGATGGTATAGAGCACATTCAAAATTTCCATTAGCGCACCTTTCCCAGATAGTCCTCCTCCAAAATAACATATTGGGGTAAAGACACGATAAACCAAATCGTTTTAATGTCAATCTCTAGTGCTCTTTGCGTTTCCAATATATCGTCCATTATTCCCCGTCTCTCGTCGGGATCTTCATCTCCGTCGCATCGGTTCGCCCCTGTATCTTAAATAGAGGCGCGCATTCCGCTGGCTGATAGTATGTACAAATGTCGGAGGTGGTGAGGTTCATTTTCACCCTCCCGCCTCTGGCGGGTTCATCCGTTCAAGCCGTGAAATCCGCTCAACCGGCGGCGGGTGAGAATAGTAGAACCAGGCATAGAGCGGATGGGGGACGAGATTGGCCAGGTTCTCAGCGGCCAAACGTTTAAGGGCATCTCCCATGGATTTGACCGTCCCCATCAGGGCAACGGCGGCATCATCCGCCTGGCGCTCGAACTTTCGGGAAAGGGCAGATCCCAAGGGGCGAAGGAAATAGCCCAGGAGGCTTATGAGCGCGCCTACGAGAAACAGCCCGACATATGCCACGGGCTCTCGGAGCCCGAAGGTATGATACAGAAGGGGCCAATTCAGCAATGTTGCCACAATGTAAAGCCCAACCAGGGAGATTATCTCCATAAGAATGAGCTGTTTGAGCACATGCTTTCTCTTCCAGTGTCCCGCCTCGTGGGCGAGGACCGATATAATTTCCTCCTGGGGATGGGATGCCAACAGGGTATCGAAGAGGATGATCCGTTTTGTTCTGCCGATTCCGGTGAAATAGGCATTGGTGTGTTTGCTCCGCTTTCCGGCGTCCATCTGAAGCACCCCTTTAACCCGGAGCCCGGCTTTCCGCATAAGGGAGACGATCCGATCCTTCAGCTCGTCGTCCGAAATGGGCTCAAATTTGTTGAAGAGCGGGGCAATGACCACCGGGTATAGCCAAAGTATTACCAGCTCAAACCCCCCAATCATCATCCATGCCCAGACCCACCAGGTCTTGCCCACGTGATACAAGAGCATCAATAGGAGCCAGAGCAGGAGACCACTCAAGATCGCCGAAATGGCCGTGCTCTTGATCCAATCGGAAAACCAGAGCTTAAGGGTTCGCGTATTGAACCCGTATCGGTCTTCAATCACAAAGGTTCCGTAAAGTCCGAAAGGGATGTGGGGCAAATGGGAGATTACTGCGAGCACGGCGAAAAAGGCCAAACCCTGCACGACGAAACTCGGCTGCCACCGGCTGACCGTTCGGAATAACCACGGGAGAAAGCCGGACAACAGAATGGCAAGCAAGAGAGCGTGGTCAAACAAGCTAACCACGATGCTGAAATTGCTGGCCTCCGCCGTGTAAGCGGAAATCCTGGCCAACTTCTCTCCGTCAACCCATCCCCGAAAAATCACGGGCACGTGTTTCCCGTGCCTGCGAAGGTGAACGATATTGAGCCGGTTAAGGGCGAACTGAAATAGAGACCGCAAGGCGAAAACCACGAGAAAGACCATGAGCAAGGAGTTAAACTGCATAGTACTCAGCCCTTTTCTCCCAGAGTATTATGGCTGGCTCCGTCCCAATCGCCCTCGAGGGATATCCCCTCCCTCTGGGCAATGGCGAGGATCAGGCCAGCGGTTCCGGTCATCATGTTGTCCCCAAAGGGCGCCCCAAGAATGATCCCCTCTATCCCCGTTTGCCCGAGAATCCTCCTCTTTGGACCCGTGGCTAGAATTACCTCCACCGCATCGAACGGCAGCGCCCCTCGCGTATAGGCCCCGTGTCCTCCTTCGGAGACGATCCTCTCATGGGAGAGTCTCCCCTCGGCCAGATCGATGATGAGGTTCCTCAAAATCTCCGGCGTAAGGGCCTTGGTGTGATACTCGAATAATCCTCCGACTTCCCCATCCAGGAGGAGGGCGCCGAGGGTATGGGAGCTGGCGATATCCAGCACGATGAGGGATCTCTTCCCCCGAGCAGATGGTTCGCCGGATGCCCCCAATATTGCAGCCATCCCCGTATCCATGAGATATATCTTCCTCGAAGGAATCTCCCTGGCATCCATGGCTGCAGCTCGCATTCGGCGGAGGTAGGGAGGAACTCTGTCGGCTTCAAAGAGAAAGGCGGAGGGGCGCGGATCTCTATCGATCATCGCCTTGAATATGTGGTGGCGAAAATCGATGGGCGAAATGTCCCCCCTGGGCGTTCCATGGTCCTGGACACATATCCCGAAATAGTCAAAACCCGGCTCAACCCCCATGGATTTCAATATGGTCAAGATATCGTCGACCACGACATCTCCGGCCCTGAACCGGGAAATATTCCGTTTCTTGGCCTCCTGCTCGGCCGCCCTTTGGGAGATCACCATCACCCCAAGGCCTTTGACCCTTTCTTGCCGGTGATGGATAGTTTCAGCGGCCGATCGGGTCATCATAACCCTACCCTGTCGGGCTTTGATTTTTATCGCCTCAGTAATGGGACCACCGCCCATCTGACGGCCCGTGATCAGGATCCTCATGTTCCTGCAGGTCGTTATCCGTTCGGCGAGAGCCCGGGTCGGGGATTTTGCCACAAACTTGAAGCAATCTCCCGAATCGGTGTCGAGAACCATGGCGTCCAATGTACTGGCGCCCACGTCTATTGCTAAGAATCGTGCCATATTATGCTTTGATGTTCTCTCAAAGGATATGAGCAACAGCCCGTCAGGAGCTGCCCCCAGATTCCTTTTTCCACCGGATGCCTTCTTCGCAGAGATTCAGGATCTTGCATTCCCGGTGCTTGGCCCTCCGGGCAATGCAAACGGCGCGACCATGGAGGATGAGGAGGTTTGAGAAACGAATCCATTGATCCTTTGGCACGACCTCCATGAGATCGAATTCGACCTTGGTTGCATCGGTGTTCTTGGTTAGACCGATGAGCCGCGACAACCTGAGGACATGGGTGTCCACCACGATTCCGGGAATCCCGAAGGCCTCGCCGAGGACGAGATTGGCGGTCTTCCTCCCGATTCCCGAAAGCGAAACCAGATCCTCGAGGGTGTTTGGAAGCTCCCCGTTGAATTTCTCCACGAGGTCGGTGCAGAAGCTCTTGATGGCCTTGGCCTTATTTCGAAAGAATCCCGTAGGCCGAATATCCCCCTCCAACGCGGCCAAATCAGCCCGGGCATAATCCTCGGCTGACCGGTATTTCTTGAACAGGTCACGGGTCACCTTGTTCACCCTCTCGTCCGTACATTGGGCGGAAAGGACAGTGGCAATCAGGAGCTCCAGGGAATTGCTGAAGTGAAGGGCTGTCTGGGCATCGGGATACTCACGACCCAAAATCTCTATGATTTGGTTGACCCTGTTTTTATCCTGTCCCTTTCCCATTTCCTCTCCTCCTCGAAAAAGATACCCGTTTCGTACCAACAATAGCAAAGGGCGGTGATATTCACAAGCAGGGATGTTCCCTGAGGTTCTGGAAACCGCGTAACCCATGAGCGTAATTACCTGAAGAGGAGGAAGCAGGAAGGGGAGGGTAAGCCCTTTAGGGCCAAGGGCAGGCTGAAGCGAATCGGGGGTCCCTGGTTTCAGCAATGGCGTCTATGATTCTCTGCCCCGAATTCGAATCCACTATCACTCATACGAAGGTGATACTGAGCATCATGAAATGGCAGTGAAGCTGAGCTGCTATTTCAGACGTCTTTTCAAGAAGCTTCGCCGGCCTTCTCCAGAAGCTCCCGTATGTCCTCGCGACCCATTCGCTTCGCAATATCTAAGGCTGTTTCACCTAGTTTGCTTTTTTCTTCAACCTTTGCGCCAGATCCCAACAGTAACTTAACTATCGCGGTATTTCCATTATACGTGGCCTCAATCAGCGGAGTCTGCCCTTCTTTTTTCCAACGGGCGTTTGAGTTAGCACCGTTGTTTAAAAGCGCATACACGACATCATCCTTATCGGCGATTACCGCTGCTATCAATGGGGTAGACCCCTCTCGATTTTCAAGCTCCAAATTAGCCATGGCTTCTAAAAGCTTCTTTACGACATCCACATAACCGTTAAAAGAAGCATACCATAAGGCCGTTTGCCCACAGTTGTCTTGATCATCCACAGCGGCACCGGAAGAAATGAGAGTCGCTATTACATCAACATGGCCCCCCATGGCAGCAAGCATGAGGGGTGTCCTTCCTTCGGGATCTTTGACATCTATCTCTACCCCTTCTTGTTTCAACAGGCTTTTCACGCGATCGGCATCTCCAGCCCTAGACGCATCCAACAGCCTCTTGGGTAAGAGTATTGGTTCGACACTATCCGCGGTTTCTATCAGTTTTTTAACCCTTTCTTCCAGCGGTATTAACTTATCATTCACGGCTTTCTCTACATTTCTTTCTAGTTTGGTCTCCAATTTTTCCATAATGCGGCTTGATATCCCCTCGGTTTCCTCTGCAACTCTATTTGTAACCTCCTTATTAACCCTGTCAGGGATTGTGCTCCTCACATTCCACAACCCAAATGCAGTTCCCAAAAGGAATAGTGTAGTTGCTCCCCATACTATCAGCTTGAGCCTGTTATAAAAACGTCCTTTGATCTCCTCCTCCAACTGGGTGGCGCGAGTTTCAAGCCTTTCAGTCAACCGGGAAAGCATTTCATTCCGATATTGATCGTTTAGCTGTGTTATCCGAGAAAGCTCTGCTCTCAGTCCCTCTATTTCCCTCTTAAGCGTTTCTACTTCGCTCTGTGATTTAGCAACTGCCATTTCCTTCAGACTCCCATGGTTGGCTGAGGGGCTCCCCGATTGAGCCCACATTAATTGAGAACCCCTATTGCCCTATCTTCCTCATTATGACCCCGATGGAATCAAGATAAGCGCCGCTGCGCCCCAAGAATCCCACGATTTCAAAGCCTTCTGGTGCCTCGTAATAGAATTCCACAGATCCACCCGAACCCCCGTAGATGGGAGACGATCTACGATCCGTCCAAATTCTTATCGAATCGACGAACCGCCCATAGCGTCCACCGATGGCCCTGATAAACTCCCCTCGCGCGAGAGTAATGCGCGAAAGTCTTCCACCCGAACCCCCATGATGTGAAAGCTCACCCCTGTCGTGGATTACCTGCACAGCATCGATCCAGGACCCGTGTCGAACGCGCACTTCAACCACCTTTGAGTTACCTGGCACGTTAGTATCGTAAAATGGGGCGCCCCCGAGCCCACCTGATGGTCCCATTCGGTATAATGCTTGAGCGCCCGCCACAGTTGCCCAGGCGATTGTGAAGGGAAGGACGAAGACCGCGATAAGGCTAATCCTGTGGATCATTCTTGTGTTCATGAGGTAACCTCCTTGTTTTCTTCGATTCGCTCTCGATAAAAAGATGAACATCTGATACAAAAGGAAAACTGCCTTTTTTTGGTGACGATTATATGAGCATAACCCTGGTAAGTCAACTTGATAAATCTGCCTTGCTAAACTATCTGTATGCATGAAAAAGATAGGCCACCAGTTGGCTTCGGCAACTCGCCTGTCCGAAAGACTTGTTGAGCAGGCTAAAGAGTTTCTACGTATCCTCCCCCTGCTCCGATCCCTTGAAGTAATAAATGAACCGGGTTAGGGCAATCTTGTCCTGGTCCGCGATATCCTCGATGGATATTCCCGATTCGAAGCCCTGATCTTCGGAGCCTGTTACATAGACCACTTTCCCCTTGAAGTTGATCAAGTTTTCCCGAAGAGCCATACTGATATCGAGTACCTCTCCGGAGTCAACCGGGTAACTGCTTTCCAATTTCACGCCTCCAAGACTCACATCCATTGACCGGGACATCTTTTGATCATATGCCCTTCCCTGGCTGTCATACCGGGTATAAAGAGCAGGGTAAATCATCTTCAGCCTGATCGAAGCCCTTCTGTTATGAAATCTGAAAGTATCTTCCACCTTATCCCCCCCTTGAATCTCCTTCATTGTTAGCCTGGCCTTTGGTTTTTCTTCTATCATAAATGACTAAAAAAAGAAACTTTGTTTTGAGCGGTTTTAGACCAAAGAGGGGATTGACTTTTTTCGAAGATATGTGCGATAGTTGAAAAGGAAATTTTCTCCTCCGAGCCATTTTTCCTAAACCCCCAGGTACAGGGCATGGGGAATGGCCGATAGGGCATAGCTGGAAACGGCTGTACCTCCCGTGTTTGGAAAGGAGAGCCTCTCCTCTCAGAGGGAAAAACCAATGCCCAAACACGGGTGTTGGTTTTTTTGTTAAACGCGATTGGTTTTTCGGTTTCGGAAGGGACGAATTTGATATCGGCCAGAGAGGGGAAGTTATCATGGCAAAACCGAGGATTTTCGTAAGGGAGGACTCGAGAGGTAAGTATCGGTACACCGTCGTTGCGGCCCAAGGCGGGGACATTCATTTCCATAAGGATCGCTATTCCAAGGCGGAATTGGAACTAATCGCGCGGGAAACGGATGCTGAACTCCTCTTCATCAAAGGGGAAGAAGACGTCGCAATCGACGAGGAAGATCAAGCCCCGGAAAGCGGGGAAGAACCCGAAGATGTGGAATAAGGCCCTCAGAGGAAGTGGCAGCGAGTCGAAACGATGTTGACCGATAATTTCTCAAGGCGGATAAATTACCTCCGAATTTCCGTAACCGATCGGTGTAATCTGAGGTGCAGGTATTGTATGCCAGAGGAGGGCATTCCACTGATTCCCCACCAGGGAATCCTGAGATACGAGGAAATCCTTCGAATAGCGAGGCTTTTCGGCCAACTCGGTATCGACAAGATACGCCTAACCGGGGGTGAACCCCTCGCAAGAAGGGGAATCCTGGAGCTCATCCGCGGGATTTCACGAATCGGGGAAATCCGAGATCTCAGCCTGACCACCAACGGGGTCTTACTGGGGGAAGTCGCCGCGGATCTGGCCAAGGCCGGAGTCAAGCGGATTAACGTGAGCCTCGACACGCTCAACCGAGAGAAGTTTGCCTACATAACACGAAGGGACCGGTTTCCCGAGGTACGTGATGGAATCGAAAAAGCCATCGGGGTCGGCCTCTTCCCGGTAAAGCTCAACGTAGTGGCCATTAGGGGATTTAATGACGACGAAATTCTCCCATTCGCGAAATTGACCCTCGAAAAACCCCTGACCGTGCGCTTTATCGAATTCATGCCCACGGGTGGTGTGGATTTCTGGAACCGGGATCATGTTTTGACCGTCGCCATGATTCGAGGGGAGATCAGCAAGCTGGGTCCCTTGATACCCGTGGACGGCGGCGAGAGAGAAGGTCCTGCTGCCCGATTTCGCCTTAAGGGGGCTCCTGGAGAACTCGGTTTCATCAGCCCCATCAGCAGTCACTTCTGCGACAACTGCAATCGCTTGCGGTTGACGCCCGACGGGAGGCTGAGGGCGTGCCTTTTCTCCGATAACGAAATCGATCTGAGGCCCCATTTGAGGAACCACTGCAGCGATGAGAAACTGAAGGGCCTCCTTATGAGGGCTTTACACACCAAGCCGGAAAGGCACGCCATCAATACGTGCCGGTTCAGAAAATGTCAACGAACTATGGCAGCCATCGGGGGATGATCCGCGGGAAAAGAGGGAATATCGATATGAAGGAAAGGGACGGTTTTACCCACTTCGATGAGGGGGGAAGGGCCAGAATGGTTGATGTGAGCCAAAAGGAGGTCACGGTGAGGGAGGCCATTGCTCACGCCTCCATATCCATGAATCGGCAAACCTTCCGGATGATTATGGACAGGAAGATCGCGAAGGGGGATGTCCTGGGAGTAGCCCGCGTGGCGGGAATCATGGGTGCGAAGCGAACTGCCGACCTCATTCCCATGTGCCACCCGCTGAACATCACCAGCGTGGAGATAGGCTTTTCGCCCTCCCAAGGGGAGGATAAGATCGAAATCAAGGCCAGGGTCAAAACCAAAGCTCAAACAGGGGCGGAAATGGAGGCTTTTTTGGCCGTCTCCACGGCAGCGCTCACCATCTATGACATGTGCAAGGCCGTGGACCGAGGCATGGTAATCTCGGACATCCACCTGGTCGAAAAGAAAGGTGGTAAAAGCGGGACCTTTCGGTGGAAGGGGGAAAAGGAGGATGCCCATAAGGGGTAAAGTACTGGCGGTGAACATCAGCCGGGACAAGGGGACCAAGAAACGGAACGTCCGGAGATGTGACCTTCTGGTTGATTTTGGACTTCAGGGGGATGCCCACGGCGGCCAGTGGCACCGTCAGGTGAGCCTTCTCGCCACCGAGAGCATTGATAAGATGAGAGAAAGGGGATTGAAAGCCGCCTATGGGGACTTCGCAGAGAATATCACCACGGAGGGCATTGACCTCATGAGCCTTCCGGTCGGAACCACATTGAAGATAGGGCGGGAGGTAATCCTGTGCATGACTCAGAAGGGAAAGGAGTGTCACAACCGGTGTGCCATCTACTATGAGATGGGCGACTGTGTCATGCCCCGTGAAGGCGTATTCGCTGAGGTCCTCCATCCCGGGGAAATCTCAGTTGGCGATTCCATAGAGGTGGTAGAGGAGTGAAGATCAAGGTCTCCATCTTAACCGTCAGCGACAAGGGGGCCCGAGGGGAAAGGGAGGATACGAGCGGCAGAGCCATCAAAGATCTCTTGAGGGGGCTTCCCTCCGAATTGATTCACTACGAGGTCATCCCCGACGAGAAGGAAGTGATCAAAAATGCCCTCATCCGGTGTGCGGACTCCCTCGGTTCGGACCTCATCCTAACTACGGGGGGAACGGGCCTGAGCCCCAGGGACCTCACCCCGGATGCGACCATGGAGGTGATCGAAAAGGAGGTCCCTGGCTTCTCGGAAGCCATGAGGGCTGAGAGCCTTAAGAAGACTCCCCACGCCATGATCTCCCGGGCAGTCTGCGGAATCCGCAGACAAACCCTCATTGTCAACCTACCCGGTAGCCCAAAGGCCGTGAGGGAATGTCTTACGGCCATTCTTCCGGCCCTCCCCCATGCCCTATCAAAGCTCAAAGGGGACCAGGAGGAATGCGGAGAGACCAATTAAGGATAATCCATGTACTCGGCCCTCAAGATCCTCTTGGAGGCCTCCGTGAGCTTGAAGCACTCGCTCGGCCGATATCCCACCACCCAGGCAATGGTTCCCCCTGAAACCAAGAGTGGAGTTCGGCGGCGAAGGGCTCTGGGAACTTTGGAATCGATGAAAAAATCCTTCAATTTCTTCGAGTGCTTCATCCCAAGGGGGATGAAACGATCTCCTTCTCCGTAACTTCTCAGGGTTAGGGGATAGATCAGCCTATCATCGTCTAAGTAGGCCACATCGGGGTTCGCATCACCAGGGATGCCCCTTTTGGCGCCTTCAATTCGGGTAACCAGCTTCTTGCCCAACCCCTCCAGTATGGTGACCCCTGGGACATCTGCGATGTATTCAAAGGGCAGAACAGCCGGCGGCTTCCCCCTCCTGATAAAAAGCTTCGTATAGTGTTTTTCGGCATAAATCCCCTCGGGAAGGCAGAGCAGCTTATTGGGCGCACAACGGGTGAGGAGTCCGTAGATCCCATCCAGATGAGCGGTTTTGATCCTCCGCAGATCTCCTCCGAGCACTGCGGCCAAGGCCTTTTGAAGTACCCGGAACCAAATTGCCTCATGATATGCCTTCAGTCCCGGTATATCGAGGCTGATCTCCTCCCCATCTCCGTCCATGAGCCCGGCAACGGCCACCTCGGCCTCTCGATCCACAAAGTCATCCTCCCGAGAGAGGATCGAGGCCATTCTGGTCAAGCCCATCCTGATATTGGGGTTATATTCCCTTTCCAAATGGGGGATGAGGTCATGGCGAACCCTATTTCTTAGATAGATATCCTTGATATTGGAGCTATCGGAGACATAAGAAAGGCCTTTCTCACGGGCGAACCTCTCCACATCCCCCCTCGATGTCTCGATGAGCGGGCGAATATAGACTCCACCTCGGATGGGTGGAATTCCCTTTAGACCTCTCAAACCGGCTCCACGAATCACCCGCATGAGAATGGTCTCCGCCTGATCATCAGCCGTCTGACCCGTGGCTACCTTGTGCCCCTTATGTTTTTTCCTCACCTTCTCGTAGAAATCATACCTCGCCTTTCTCGCCGCCTCTTGAATGGAGATGCGCTTCCTTTTCGCCAGGGCCGGCACGTCGGCCACCGCCGTTTCCAAGGGAAGGCCCAACCCTTGGGCCAAATTCCGCACGAACTCCGCATCCCGCCGCGACTCCTGGCCGCGGACTCCATGGTCCAGATGGGCCACAACCAAGGATAGATCATACTCATCCCGGAGAGCCTTCAACACGTGGAGAAGGACTACTGAATCGATGCCCCCCGAGACCCCGACGATTACCGTATCCCCTTCTCGGATCATCCGGTATCGTTCGACCGTTCCCCTGACCTTCCCGATGAAATTCAACCCTTCCCCTCTTCAATACCCTAATGTCAAACTTTCGAAAAGCTCGTTCTTCTCCGCTCAAGTGGCTGTTGCCCAAATTCCCCTTCGCTCAGACTTCGTGTTGCATGTCCGTGCTCGTTGTCCGTGTGTTTCGTGCTCTTGGCTCGGGCCCCGTCATCTGCCATTTGGATTTTGAACTTTGACATTTGATATTTCTCCTTCTGCCTCCAACCTTTCGCTTGAAGTTTCGAAAAAACTCGCTCTTCGCCGCTCAGAAATCTTTTTTCGACCATTCCAACGTCCGTTTCCTTCCAAAAACCGTCTGAGGCGCTCCTTCGTTCCCAAGGCTTGGCGAAAAAAATCTTTGATTCGCGCTCAGAGCTCGTTTTTCCGTTCTCCCAGAGATTTCCAACTTTGAACTTTGACATTTTGCCTTCCGCCTCCAGCCTCAAACCTACAGCCTCTGACTCTCTTTCCCCCTTCCGACTGCAACACTGCGAGACTGCTTGAGTTTGCGCTCAGAGCTCCCTTTTCAGATTTTTCAGACACCTCATTATCCCTCATTCTATTCCATTTCAAAGAGATTTCAAGCAGATATGGGGGAAGACTCGCCAAAAGACTCAGGAATGCCTGCGAGGGAAGCGGGACGAAAAAAAGGCGGGTTCATGTCCATGAACCCGCAACGATAATAGGAGGTTGATTGGAAAGGAGGTACCGAGATACCTCAACCTCCCCTATGTCAAAAAGCATGCCAATAGAAGGATTTTTCATAACTAACCGGTTTCATTAACAAATTTTTATTCCTGCCAACTGCAATAAAATGCAGATTGTCATCGAAAAAATCGTGTCAAGACAATTTTTGTCTCAATCACTTGTAAGTCATTTAAATAAGGACGTTTCTAAACATGGCGAATTTGCCGGTGCTATGAATCTTTTTCATATCGGGGAAAAGGGCAAAAGATCACGCACTAGGGGGATACCCCATGGTGGGCTCGGTTGGATAGACATGGCATTTCCGTACCCCTTCCCTCAAGGTATGGGGGTGGTCAATGATCATGCACGGCTTCAGGGGGTTCTCGCTGAACGGTTGGCGGGACCGGATCTCCTTGAAGAATTGGGATGTGAGCACCTCCTTGAGGCTTTTTTCCTTGATATTGTCCACGGCGAAGTGAGCGAAAACGCAGGGCTCAACGTCCCCGTTGGCGTTAATGTGGAAATACTCCCTGCCCGCGGCGAGACATCCATCGATGCAAGGACCGTCGTTCCAAAAGTCGCAGATGAACAGGGGTTTTGTGTCCCGAATCCTCCTCAACCTCCTTCGCACCGTATCCCGTTGCTGTGGGGTAAGCATCAGGGATATGTCGGGTTTTTTCCCGATGGGGACGTACTGGAGGTACCAGATGAGGAAGACCCCTTTTTCAACGAGCATATCCACGAACTCATCGCTGGATATGGTATCCATATTTTGCCGGGTCTGGGTAACCGATGAGCCGAAAAGAACCCCTTCCTGCCTCAGGTAATCCATGGCCCTCATGACCTTCTGAAAATATCCCTTGCCGCGACGCTCGTTGGTCTCCTTCTCGAAGCCCTCCAACCTTATCATGGGAGCCACGTTACCCAGTCTGGCCAGCTTCTTTGCCAACTGCTCGTCGATGAGGGTTCCGTTGGTATAAACCTGGAAAATGACATCTCGATGCTTTTCGTAGAGATCGAGGAGGTCGGTCCGGATGAAGGGCTCACCCCCCGAGAAGATGATGAAGTGAATTCCAAGCTCCTGCCCCTCGCTGATGACCCGATCCAGCACCTCATGGCTGAGGCCGAAACCCTGCTCATATTCCCCCGCATAGCACCCGTAACATTTCAGGTTACCCCGCATGGTAGGGCTAACCACGAGGGAAAAAGGGGGTCTAAAGCCGAGCTCTTCCTTGAAGGACTCTCGCAGGGAGGTCTTGTCCAGCAGTGCGAGGATAAAAAGGTTGTAGACGGTTCTATAGCGGCATTCAGGGGAGAGGTTATAGAGCACTTTCTCGATGACTTTGACGGTGGGATGGCCTTCCTCGATATACGTCTTCAAACCATCGGCGATGGCCTTGTAATCCTCCCGGGAGATGAGTTTTTTCCCCAGGTCTATGATCTTACACATATTCCTCATGGAGAGCTTGGGGAGCATTCGGACCATCTCCTTGACCACGAGCTTCCTGGAATAGCTTCTTACGTCTCGAAGAATTGCCATCTTCCATCACCTCTTACTACGACCCTTGGAATTCAAGCCATTCCTCCGAGGATGAAATGAACTCCCCTTTCCGCTCCCAAGGAGAAATCAGCCTCCCCCGCCAATCGGACCCATCCAGACCTCAACAATGGTGTAGATGGGCCTGTCGTATATATTGACCGCGCAGGTCTTTTTCGATTTGGAGAAATTGAGCACCACATCCTTAAACCCGAACTTGTTGACCAGCTTCCAGCCATCCCTCTCCATGTTCGTGGTGAAGAAACTGGCCAGGGATTGTGGCTCAACCCTGCCCGAGAAGACCAATTTCCCGGCCTTAAAAGATGGAGTCTCATAGATAAAGGACTTATCCATCTCCAATTTCAATCCGTGGGGGATGAGAATATCCTCGAAATGGTAGTATCTTGCCTGCTCTCCAACAGCGGGAGGTTCCTTCGATTCCTTTCGCTTCCCCCCAAGATTTGCACATCCAATTATGAAGGCTAAACCCACCAGAATGGAAAAACACGCCAACGTTAATCGATTTCTCTTCATACCGTCACCTCCGAACTTTGTCTCATGCCTTCTTCACTAACAGAAAAACCCCCGGTTTGTCAACCGAAACCCCGCTATCATGTGTTCCCCGAATCCCCCATGCGGTAAAGGGGAGACGGAGGGGAATATTCATTTTTTTCATACCCTTTGCACTTTTTTCATAATTGGACCGTCGAAAACCCATGATCTAACCATACACGAGAAAAGCCTCCCGGCCCTTCCCGAGAGGCTTTCCAATGCGATTTGGTGGCGGTGCAGGGATTCGAACCCCGGACACTACGGATATGAGCCGTATGCTCTAACCAACTGAGCTACACCGCCAGCTTTCACATATTTTAGTAATCGAATCTTATTTGTCAATAGAAAAGTTAATGGAGTTTCCCCAGTCAAAAGAGAACAGCAGTGCTCATGAGCGAAATTCACATTTACGTACCTGGGAATTCGGAAAAGGAGCTCTGAGCGCAAACTCAAGCAGTCCCGCAGTGTTGCGGTCATGCGGTGTTGCAGTCGGAAAGGGGAAAGAGGTTAGAGGTTGGAGGCAGAAGGAGAAATATCAAATGTCAAGGGGCTGTTGCCCATATCCCTGGAGCGAACCTTAAAGAATTCTTGGGAACCATTCTTAGTGAACCGAAACGGCCGCAAATCCAATTGTCTGAGCCCGGAGGGCGAGTTTTGGGTTTGCAGTGAAGCGAACTCCAGAATGGTCAAAAATTATTTTCGGCGAGCGGAATGGGTTTTGGGCAACAGACCGAGGGAAATTGAAGCGGAGGAACAACGGTGTTCCCTTATTGAAAAGCCACCGGGGAAAGTAAAATGGCATCAAACCGAGTCAAA
>Ga0209636_10002302_pt1 | contig 19484 bp, 16 predicted proteins | sample DeeMarSWOR152_54_FD_187464 | JGI IMG/M metagenome (GOLD analysis project Ga0209636, IMG submission 187464) | Marine sediment microbial communities from White Oak River estuary, North Carolina - WOR-1-52-54 (SPAdes) (version 2) | ecosystem: Environmental > Aquatic > Marine > Intertidal zone >... | reverse complement strand
GATTTCGACCGGGCCGTTAACATAACTATCGGTATACCCATAATAAGAACATCACCTGCTCACGGGACAGCTTTCGACATCGCAGGCCGAAACATTGCCGACCCAACCGGTATGAAGTCGGCCATCACCACCGCAATACAAATGGTCAAAACAAAAAAAGCTTACGAACTTGCTAACGCTAGCGCAAGGAACCCCTGAACCGGATGCAGACTAAGCAGCAAATCCAGCAGTTGCTTGCATCAGCGGGCGTTTCACCAAATAAACGACTTGGCCAGCATTTCCTCATCGACCTGAATCTGATGCGACTGCTCATAGATTCAGCGAATATTCACAATAACGATATTGTACTCGAGGTCGGCTGCGGCACAGGTTCCTTGACCGAAGCTTTGGCCCAGCACGCCGGCTATTGTCTCGCTGTTGAGATTGACCGGCTCCTCGCCGAAATCACAAGAAAACAGCTCGCCAGGTCCGAAAATGTCGAGATTATCAACGTTGATATCCTTGAGAACAAACACACTATCAGCCGTACCGTCACGAGCGCATTGGTCCTTGCCCGCAAAAAATACACCGGCCGAATCATGTTAGTGGCAAACCTGCCTTACAACGTCGCTTCTGCTGTAATGCTGAATTTGCTTACGGGCCCGACACCAGCAGACAGTATGTATGTTACGGTCCAAAAGCAGGTTGCCGACCGAATGACAGCCGTCCCCGGCAGCAGGGACTACGGCACCTTGAGCATATTCCTGGGCGCAACCGGCGATGTAAAAACGATAAGGGTTCTGAAACCGATGGTCTTTTGGCCACAGCCGCAGGTTGATTCGGCAATGGTCAGCTTTGTCCGCAGAGAAGCAAGGTTAAGCCGGATTCAAAATATGGAATTCTTCAGCGAGACCGTAAATCTTTTTATGGGTCACCGCCGCAAGATGCTAAAGACCTGCACAAAATTTGCCCGCGGCAAACTTGCAGAGATTAACAACTGGCCCGAAATCTTTGAGCGATGTTCCATCGACCCGACGCAACGGCCTGAACAGCTACGGCCGGAAGACTACATCGCCATCGCAAACCTGTGCTTCGGCGTCCCTACGAATACTTAACCCGAAAATCGGCTACTTTATGACTCGAATCTTAACCGGGGGATTGTTCTATGTTTGGCAGGAGATTGTGATTTGCTTATGGGTAATCGCGGCTGCTTCTTACAAACTTAAAATATGGATGCGATACTTATTATCAGATTGGCTATTCGTAATGTGACAAGGGTCAAAATCGCTGATATTTGCAAAAAATTAAGGATTTCCGGCAAGCTTCACCGAATCGGTGCTTTTCCTGCTAAAGTAACGGACGCATCTGGATAGAAAGGCCGTTGTGTTATGGATTACTCAATAATCTGCTTTTTTGCTTTTATGCTTATAGTCCGAATTTTAATATTGCAAGAAAATCAGATTTTAGGTATAATACAGTGTTTGGTTCAATTAGGCTAAAATAAAGCAAAAGTGCAAAATTATCGGAACAGAAGACTAACTCAGTGCATCTTACAAGTGTGTAACGAAATCTTAGGGTGAGCGAAGGAGAAACATTATGAGCAGACGAAGAGGATTTACTTTAATCGAACTGTTGGTGGTAATTGCTATCATCGCCCTGTTGCTGTCGATATTGATGCCGGCACTGCAGCGGGTAAAGGAAGAGGCCAGGACAGTAGGGTGCCTGGCGAACCTGAGGGAGTGGAACCTTGTTTGTGCAATGTATACGGAAGACAACGATGGTAAATTCTGGCCGGGCTACGGTTCTACAGGTTATTGGTGGCCTTGGCAATTAGAACGGCGGCTTTTAGATTGGAAGATGAATAAGACCTGGTTCTGTCCCACGGCAAAAAAACCAATAATTGACGAAAATGGCGTTACTGCACCCACGTTTAATGTCTTTAACGCCTGGGGCATCTTTACAAACTCAGCACCTGATGGAACCCCCGCACCTCCAGATGGTGTGGCCGGAAGCTATAGCATCAATGGCTATGTTCTTACTATACCTACCAATGCTACATTTGAAGGCGGCGTACATGCCAGAGACGGCTGGAGGACGCCTAATGTGTCTGGCGCCGGCAATGTGCCACTGTTCATAGATGCCCTCCGCTTCGATCTTTGGCCGTTAGAAAACCAAAGTCCTGCCGAGTACGAATTCGCGGCCTGGTCGGGCAACAATATGGGTCGCTGCTGTATTAACCGACACGTGGGCTTTGTAGGCTGTTCTTTCCTGGATTTCTCTGCCAAAACAGTCGGCCTTAAGGAATTGTACACGCTAAAGTGGCACAAGACGTTTAACACTGCTGGCCGGTACACTTTAGCAGGTGGTGTCCAGGCTGGTGACTGGCCGGAATGGATAAGGGCTTTTAGAGATTATTAAAGGAAGCTTGTACAAAAAGGCTTGCTTTTTGGGCGGCCCTTTATCCTACCGATTACTTAATTTTGGGAGAGGTGTTCTTAAGACTGAAGGAGAAGAAATTATGTTCAGAAGAAAAGGCTTCACGTTAATAGAGCTCTTAGTGGTAATCGCCATCATTGCGGTATTAATGGCCGTTTTGATGCCGGCACTAAATAAGGCCAGAGAGCAGGGCAAGCGTGCAGCTTGTCTTAACAATCTCCACCAGTTGACCGTTGCGTGGATGCTGTATGCCGATGAAAACGATGACAACCTCGTTAACGGCGATACAGGGGAATATGGTATACATCCGAAAGAGACTCCCTGGGTACTCAGAGACTGGTCGACCGGTATGAGTGTGGATCAGAAAAGAGACGCTATCATGAACGGAGCCTTGTGGCCATACGTCAAGACCTTGAAACTTTACAAATGCCCGACCGTCAGTAAGATCGTTCGCTCAGGCGTGCAGGAAGAAATCCTGCGGACGTACTCTGTGGCTGATTCTATGAACTGCAAGGACTGGCCCGATATGGGTGCGGAGATGATAAAGAAAAGGATGGACATTCCCAACCCAGCCTACAGGATTGTCTTTCTTGATGACGGTGGTACAATAACCTCTGCTCTGGGTGGTTGGACGGTCTATGTTAAGCAGGAGAGGTGGTGGGACCCGCCGCCGGTTCGACACGGTGACGGATCGACCTTTTCTTTTGCAGATGGGCACAGTGAATATCACAAATGGAGAGACCCGCGTACCATTGAGTTTGGCAAGCGGGTGCCGCCGACGGCCTTCTCTGAGACCATGCCGGGCAATGAGGATATTCACTGGGCCGCGGTGGCTGTCTGGGGTAAGGCAGCATTAGATTAGTATTTATACACAGCAATCACAACCATAGGCATATTTCTTGTGCTTGTTGATTTTTGAAAAAAAATTATTTCTTTAAAGCCGGCGGAGATAATTCCGTCATGTGCAAACGAAAAGGTTTCACATTAATAGAGCTTTTGGTGGTGATCGCTATCATTGCGTTGTTAATGGCTATATTGATGCCCGCGCTGCAGCGGGTAAGGAAACAGGCAAAAGGAGTTATTTGTCAGGCTAACCTTAAGGAATGGGCCACTATTTTTGCGATGTACACGGACGACAACAACAACCATTTCCCCGAGCGCAGGGGCGGCAGTAACGCTTACGGACGCTGGATGGACTCGCTGCGGAATTACTACATTACCACGGAAGACATACGTTGCTGCCCGGTAGCCTCAAAAATCGCCAATCCAGACATGATAGATGGGATCGACTGGTGGGGCGGCACATTTAAGGCCTGGGGAAAGGTTCCCCCTTGGGATGCTGGAGGACAGCGTACAATAGGCTTTTACGGCAGTTATGGAGTTAACGGCTATATATATGTGCCGGTAGGAGGTGACGTTTATGGAAAACCTCCCAAAAGATTCTGGAGAACTAATACCGTCAAGGGCGGCCATGCAATACCCATGTTACTGGATTGCTATTTCTGGTGTGGGTGGCCGGATGATGACGATACCCCTCCGGAATACGATGGCTGGCAATGGCGCGGTGACGACAATGCAATGAACCGTTTCTTCCTCAACCGCCACGATGGACACGTAACTGCCGCTTTTATGAACTATAACGTCCGAAAAGTGGGCCTAAAGGAGTTGTTCACGCTCAATTGGCATCGTGGCTTCAACAGAGCCAATCTGTGGACTAAAGCCGGCGGTGTTATGCCAGCCGACTGGGAAAATTACGGGACCGGCTGGTTGGCGAAATTTACGGACTATTAAAGAATACTGTCGCACTAAAGAAGGCAAAAAAGTTTGCTTTGCTGAACTGATAAAATTGGATTGTGAAAAGTAAAGTAATGAGAAAATATGCAAGGGGTATCATTATGAACAAACGAAGAGGATTTACGTTAATAGAACTGTTGGTCGTGATTGCTATCATTGCCGTATTGATGGCGATAATGATGCCCGCACTACAGCGGGTCAAGGAGCAGGCAAGAGAAATGGTCTGTCGGGGTAATCTGCGTCAATATGGCCTGGCGCAGGATCTATACTTAGGCGATTACGATGACCGCTATCCTTATGCCTGGACCTCGCTCGTTAAGACAGAGCAACCTGTGGGTGGGTACCAGCGTTTCTGCCGATGGCACGACCCAAGATACCCGGCTGACGGGCCATTTTGGCCCTATTTGAAGAAAGGTAAGGTGCATCTGTGCCCATCGTTTAAAGTCATTGCCAAGTCCGAGGGCACAAAGCATCCCAGCCATGACCCTTCCATACCTGTTGTTCCTTACTACAGTTACAGCATGAACGCCTACTTAGGCTCGAGGTCAGGAGACCCCCACGGCTCTGCCGCACAAAACTCCAAAGGGTACGGCGGCGTTTATAAACGTTCCAACATAACAAGAAGCAAAGCGGAAGTATTTTTCTTCGCTGCGGAGAACATGTGGCTTAGGCCGGGCTGTAGCTGGGTGCTCAACGACAACGCCTTGTGTCCCGATGGCCGCGACTGGTTCGGCACCTTCCATGGTACCTCGCAGGGAAACTTAAATGCCGGCACAGTCAATGCCGTATTTGTGGATGCACATGTCGAAAAAGTGCGGTCGGCCCTGAAAGAAGACACCAGCGATAGGTCGGAAATGGAGTTCGGCAGTTTCGAGAAATTCGGCTGGCCGAATAAGCAGCCATATCAATAGTACGGCGCCCCCTGTTTTACAGTCTTAGATAACTGCCGTTTTATGTCTGTGGCTGTGGCACTCAATATTTACCGCTACCGGAAGTGACGCAATATGGCAGGGAGCTGTCTCGACCAGAACAGCCAAAGCAGTAGTATCTCCACCAAGGCCCTGCGGACCCAGGCCAAGGGCATTGATTCTCGAAAGCAAATCTATCTCAAGCTCAGCGTAAAACTCATCATCGTTTCTCTGGCCCAGATTTCGCAATAGCGCCTTCTTGCTCAGAAGGCAGCTTAGTTCAAAATCGCCCCCAATCCCGACTCCAACAACGAAAGGTGGACAGGCATCAGCACCGGCTGAGCTGACAATATTAACAATCCAATCAATTATCTCTTCTCTGTCTGCCGTGGGCTCGAACATCCGAAACCGGCTCTTGTTCTCACACCCACCGCCTTTGGTCATAACGGTTAGCTTTAATTTCCTGCCTGGTGCAATCGTGTGATGAATTATAGCAGGGGTATTTGAGCCGGTGTTCTCACGCTTATTCAAAGGGTCAGTGACAACGCTTTTTCGCAGGTAACCTTTTTCGTAGCCGGACGCAACACCGGTATTGATTGCGTCGAATAGGGTTGATTGTCCCTCGCCGGCGGAGGGCTTAACATATACTTCTGCTCCCTGCTCCACAAAGACTACCGCAAGCCCCGTATCCTGACACAACGCCATCTTTTCATCTTTTGCTATTCGGGCATTTTCAATAAGCTGATTAAGTATCTTTATTGCCGCCGGGTTGGATTCTTTTTGGGTTGCCTTTTTAAGAGCAGCTAAAACATCATCGGGCAGTTCATAGCTGGCTGATATACAAAGCGATTCAACCGTTTCAGCGATTTTTTCAGATTCGATATATCGCACAATAACTTTTGGTGTTTAGTAGCTCACAACTAAATATTACTCACTACTCGGTACTGACTTCGAAAGTTTTATACGTTGTATTGCCAACTGCATCGCTGACTTTAATCGTGAGTACATGATCGCCTTTCGGCAAGTCTTTTTTTGCATCTATGTTGATGGTGAAATTTTCATCTGTTGTATCATAAACCAAATCGTCCGGCACAGTACCTATCCAGTCAGCATTACTATCGATTGTGTACTCCAGTTTCCCAATCGCACTGAGTTCGTCCAATACCTCGAACTCGAAAATCCTGTACTGTACGCCGTTTTTGACGGCCGAGGTTGTCTTCATATTTTCGACAACCGGCCCGGTGTTATCAACTACGATGGGCTCACTTATTCTGCTGCCGGTCAATTTAGTTGAAGTAGTATTGCTTCTCTCGTCGCTTGCGGTTATCCTGACTTCATATCTACTGTCTTCAATGGTCTTACCGTCCCATTCGAAGCTGGCGGCTGTGAGCTCGTCTTTCAGCTCGATCCAGTTTGTCCTTCCAATCTTCCTGAAATCTATTTTGTAAATCAGCGTGTCGCCGTTGTCGTCTTTAGCCTTATAGCTGATTTTGAAAAATCCTTCCTTACCGGCTGCTTCGATTCGACTAACAGTTACCGATTCGACTTTTGGCGCTAAATTCGGCACCGTACTGGCAACAGCAACCTCCCTTATAAGGGGACTTCTATGACCATCTTCGCTCTGAAGCACAAGTTTGTATTGGCAGAACCTGCCCAATGGGCAGCGTAGTTGTATCGGCTCTGTAACTTCCACCAGCTCAGTCCAGTCCGAAAAAGTCGGATCATTTACATCCTTGACGTTTCCGCTGCGAGAAGCTACCTGAACCTTGCATCCTTGCGGAATATCTGCTTCGAGTTGCAGCTTCCCCCACTTTGCTGGCTGACCGGCATCGATAAGGTCAGAGGTGTAAGTTCCCTCTGAAGCGAAGCCGGAACCTAACTTTATCAAGTTCGCAGGATTTGCTGTCCCGAGATACACATCGTTGGCAGCCACAGCTATTGCTGTTATTTGTGATGCCTGCTCATCCTCATAGATTACCGCCTCCTGCTCTGCAGCCGGATCAACAGTAAAAAGCTGGGCGTTGTTTCCAGTTCCGACAAGCAGCTTTCCGTCCTGTTCTGCCAGGCAGAAGAAAACCGCAGCCTCACTGAATACATCGGTCACGAAACCGTCTTTGATTATCTTGTATATGAAACTGGCCTCACCCGGCTTTGCCCCTTTACGGGCCGATGGCGGTCCTTGGTCTGGTTTACCATCGCCCGCCTTTTGTATATTTGCAATTTCAAGTTTACGTCCACCCTCGCCGCCGGAGCTTTTGCCCCTTTCCGCTTTAGCCTCAGGCCGACCGGCCGAAGGCAATCGCGCAGCAAATTGCGTTTGGGTCTGAACAACCTTAGCTGATGTCGCCGCCGCATAAAGACCAATGGTTGTATCAGAGGTATCTTCCAGGCTCTCATTTGTCCGCTTATCAGGTTTGAAGCTACCCGTAAATAATAGCGCTGTAATCTCCGGCTGTTCGCTATCATATAAAACCGTTGCTTTTTTGGTGCGCGGGTTTATCTTGTATACCAGTCCTCGGCTGTCACTTCCCGCATAAATATGTCCATCCTGTCCGGCCGCAAGTGAAAGTATGTTCTTGTCGCGACTCTCGTAAACAAGCTCAGCTTTTTTCCCGAGAGAGTCGAGTCCGTAAACCTTGCCTTCCGGCCCGGTCCCCAAATAAATACTACCGCTATCATCAACAGCTATTGTGAAGATATATTTGGTTCCCCCGCGAGGCGGGGTCCCTTTGGCATCGTTCGGCTCAAAAATAACTTCCATTTTGTCGGCTTCGAACCGGCACAGTTTGCATTTGTCGCCGCTTATACCGGCTAAGAGTCTGCCGGCCACATCAGTTGCCATAGCAAAAATATGCTCGTTCGACAGATGCAGCTCAGTTTTGACCACTTTACTGTCAGGCTCGTTTGCATCGTTCGGCTCACCACTCTGTTCACTGCTTGGGTTTTTCTCTGATTCCACTGGATAAATCTTTGTCAGTTTGTTGAGGCTGTATTTGTAAATACCGCCGTTAGGGCTTGTGCCGAAGTAAACCGTCCCGCCGCTTACAACTATACTGTTTATCGACCAAACATCTTCAAATCCCTCAAATTCCTTAATCAGCGTCTCGGCCGCCCGCCCGAGTTGTATAGTCCCTCGTGAACCAATCACGATGTCTTCGGTTTTGCCCTTTAACAAATCCGAGCTGCTGGCATGACGCGTAATCTTACTGCTAACCGCTAAGCAAGCTGAACTCAAAACCAGACAGATCAAAGCCGCAAAGGTTAGTCTGCAATTAAGGTGAAATTTATTTCTCATGGCAAAATCCTCAAATTAAACTTGTCCTGAACGAAGTAAAGGAACTTTTCTTGTCCCAGGGCCTTCGGCTTCGCCTCAGGAGGACCGCAAAATCGGTCATTTTTCTACCGTTATACGCAATACCTTCTTGTCGATGATAATTGTGCCGGTTTTTAAACTTCTCTCGAGCCAATGTTGATATGGCTGGATTTTCAGCGCCCTCTTGGCATTCTGCAGAACCAGCGCTTTCGTCGCCGGCAAATCAGGTAGCTCAGCCTGCTCAACTGCAACACCGCCAGGCGGCAGAACCAAAAGACAATATAACTTATCTCTGTCAATCCGCAGAGAATAATTAAGTGCCTCTATCAAATCGGGCATACTCTGCGCTATAAATCTGTAGGGAACAGCTTTCATAAGAAACTGCCCATAATCACGAGAGCCACACACACTCAATTCATACTTTCCAGGCGCCAAATCTTCGGGTATTTTCAGGCTGCACTGGTATTTTTTCTTTCCCGCCAGAACAGATTCCACAAGCACTGTGATATCGATATTTTGTCCGGCCTTGACTTTCGAATCGGATAAATCGACCGACCATATATGTGAAATGATATTTTTCGGCATTATACTAATATCAAAATCGATTGATTTTATATCAACTTCTTTGTAGGGATTATTCATAAGCAGCGTGACCGAGCCGACACTTTCTACTATCATCTCAGCCAGACCCAGGCTGGTAGAGACGTTTTCAAAGGTTACTGATTCGGCGCCATCTATGTCGATAGAAACCTTATACTCGATCATATGGTCCGGTGGCAAATCACCTAACATAAGCGCTGCTCCAGCCACAGCCAAACGAAGTACCGTTGGGGTCAGCAGCTGGTTGTTGGCAACCTGACAGTTGTATACTCGTTTCTCGGTGTCGTTGTAACGGTCTATTTGTATAGTCAGTGGTATCATTTTGGCTCTTGCACCCATCTGCCCGAAGACCGCTGTCGATTCATCCGTCGTCACGGCACCCACCGTTTCCATCACGCTGGCTAACTTAAAGGAACGAACCACGTTCGACACAACTGTATGCACTTTCCCCGTGGCCATCGGCAAATCTATCTCTCCATAACCAAACAACTGGTGCCCAAAGCCGTAAACTTTATCATCCACAACTTCGGTTACAGTCCCAAGCCAAGCCATTATTATATCGCCAGTCACCCACGGCACAGCAAGACAAGCTCCCGGCGATAATTGCACACTTTCGCTGTCTTTGACATTGTCGCTGCCAACACTGCCACCTGCGACAACCATAAGTCCGAAAGGCTTAACCAGTTCATCCAGTTGTTCACAAACTCCAGCAGGCAAACCAGAAGTAATTATGGGGCAGGGCAAAGGATTAATGCCACTAAGACTACGGCTTCTTCTGATAAGCTCATTTCTAAACTGTCTGTCAATCTCAGCGAAATCAATCGGCTTGGAAAAATCAAACGCAAATCCTACCTGCCCGGTACTTTGCTTAAAATAGCTAACCTGGGTTCCCAATGACTCATTTTTGCGTTTGGCGGCCCCTTGGCCAACCCTAAGCATTTCCTCGATTGGCGTTGCGCCGTAAACTGGGTCTGTGCTGTAAGTCCACGCGAAAGACAGCGCCCCCGCCAATCGGTCATCGATATAGACCGGCGAACCGCTGCACCCGCCCACTGGACCTGTACGGATAAAACGCTCATCAGTCCCCCTGACCAAAATCGCATCCTTGCCTGGCTCTATATCGCGCATTATATCCACAACTTCCATACTAAACTTCTCGACCCCGGCAAGACCATACTCCGTCAGGCAATACGCTTCCATCCCTGGTTTAATTTCATCAAGGCTGATATGTTTCGCCGGGTCCCAAATGCCTTCTACCGCGTTTGAGCCCTCGGTCCTGTTCCCTTCTAAAAGGATGGGCTCACCAGCCGCGTAAAGCGAACCAGCCAAAACCATAGAAATGTAAAATGTAAAAAGTAAGCAGTTTTGCCTTTTGCATTTCGCCTTTTGTCTGAATTCGGGCCTCATTTTGCGACTTATTGCAATATGGAAACCCTCCCAAACGCGACTTTTTGTGTTGAAGGTTCCCCTATTTAATTCTGCCTGAATTTTGAACATTTATGCCCTTTCGATTAGTTACAAACTAAAATTTTAACCCGCAAACAAGCTTATTGCAAGATAAAAGAAATTTTGCTATAATGAATTTCGTCGCGTGTAGCGAGTATTACAGAAAGCTAAAGCAATACGCATCACGCTACTGATAAAGCCGCTTCTGCCTGGCAGATACTCAATACGATATAATGGAGAAAGAAATGAAATCTGACCATCGGCACGAACTAAAAACTAATGAATTGGCTGAATGGCTGAGCAACCTGCCGCAATGGGCAAAGGAAAACCTCAAAACGATTATCTTCGTATCAGTGCTGATTGCTGCGGTCGCAGCCTTTTACATCTGGAAAATCCGAAGTAAGAACATAGTAGAGGTTCGAAAAAAGCTCGAGTTTACAAACCTCCTCAACCAGCTATCGGGGAGCAAAATGCAAATTCTGGCTGCTCAGGCTCAGGGAAGAGACCTTTCATTTATACTCCTCGAGCCCGCCAACAATCTCAGAACCTTTGCCCAGAATGCAAATAACGACCGTATGGCTGCTTTGGCACTTATTAAACAGGCGGAAACCCTGCGGATAGAGTTGCATTACCGCCCTGGGGCTATCAGCGAGCAGGATTTAACAGCGCAGATAAACCGGGCAAAGGCCAGCTACGCCGAAGCAATCCAGAAATCCTCATCCAATCCCTCTTTGATGGCTGCAGCCGAATTTGGCCTGGGACTCTGCGAGGAAGAGCTCGGTAACTTCGAAAAGGCAGAGCAAATATACCGCGATATCGCAGCAAACCCCAATTTCGAAGGCACTGTAGCCATTGCCCAGGCAAAGTACCGCCTTAACACAATGGCCGATTATAAGCAAAAGGTGGTCTTCAAACCAGCGCCTAAAAAGCCGGCACCTGCTGAACTCCCACAGCCGTTGATTCAAATCAAACCTGCCGACACCAATCAGCCTGCTGATATTAATCTACCCGTTGACACTAATTGGCCCATTGACGTTAACCTTGACGCCCAAGTTCTGAGTGTCCCTGAGGTACCTGATATCAATACACCCGGCAAATAGGTCATGAAGGGTTCCCGCAAGGCGGGGTCCTAAGCAAGATGCGCCAGATGCGAGATAGCAGATACGAACTGTTGACGCTTCAAGCAGGAAATTCAATCAAAGAACGCAGGATCGATAAATACCTTCACAGCCGACCCGAATTATCAGAATTCAGCCGAAGTTTTATCCAAAACATAATCAAGGAGGGTGCCGTTAAGGTTAACGGCAAAATCGTCAAACCCAGCTTTAAGCTAAGCCCGGGAGATAAAATTGATTTGACAGTCCCCGAGCCGCCCAGCAAGGAGATTCTGCCCGAGGATATCCCACTGGATATCATTTACCAAGACAATGATATAATCGTCCTTAATAAACAACCCGATATGCTTGTGCATCCGGCACGTGGCAATACGCACGGAACTTTAGTAAACGCCCTTGCATTTTATTCGGATAAGCTATCAAGCGGCCTTGGCGAATTTCGCCCCGGCATCGTACATCGCCTCGACAGGGATACCACCGGTGTTATGGTCGTTACAAAAAACGACACCGCCCAGTGGAAAATTGCCAGACAATTCGAACGACGCCAGGTCAAAAAAACCTATCTGGCTATTGTCCACGGCACACCTGAGCTAATAGCCGACCGCATAACTGCACCATTGGGGCTCCACCCAAAGGTAAGAGAAAAATACGCAATCAGACCGGAAATCGGCAAAGAAGCAATAACTTTTTATGAGGTTCTCGAAAGTTTTCGTGGTTTTTCTCTGTTGAAGATGACACCCAAGACCGGCCGAACACATCAGATACGGGTCCACCTCTCATATATAAAGCACCCAGTCGTCGCTGATGATATGTACGGCGGCAAACTCATTTATCCCTGGCAGTTGGCTGACGCCGAACCCACCGTGCAGGACCCGATTATAAACCGAGTAGCCCTCCACGCCTATACGCTCGAATTCAAACACCCAACAACTGATGAAATGATGAAATTCGAAGCCCCAGTGCCCAAAGATATGCAAAATCTACTTACTATGCTGCGAAAATATCGAAAAAAGTAAGTTGTTTTTCATTTCCTCCAAGGTCTTTGGCCAAAGCTGCAAGAGTTCAGTATATCTGTAAGCTTTGTTTTTCCTTTATGTTATTGCTGCGGCAGGTTTTCTAGGTCTGGCAATGATTTCAGTACGAATTCAAAGATACCGCGAGCTATCTCAGTTGCCTGCCCAGCATCCTCGTCACTTGCATAGTGATGTGGGGCCGGATATCGAGAATCAACAGCGTATTCAGTTAACTTACCTGCGGTTTGTTTGAACTGCTCGAAGTCAGGATTTACTCGGCAACAAAGTTCGAGCAAATAATCTATCTCGTGGGTTTTCTTTGCGCGGATGTCGTGGAAAGTGAGAAAAGCCTTCAAGGCTTTTTCGGCACACTGCTGTGAGTGAAAGGCCGACGCCCAGCAAATGGGATCGTCATCATCAAGTATGAACTGAGCAAGACGCAAATCATCATTGGCAAGCATGATCCACTGCCTTGTCATCTCAAGTTTAGGATCCATATAGCAGCCTGCCCTCACAAAGAGCTTCGTTCATAACGGTGTTCTTTACATTGCCATATCTTTTGAACTGTGACTCAGTACAGACAATCAAATCTACCGGAGTTTCCAGTCCCCACAGACTTGCTCTGCCTTTCAAGGCTAAGTCGTGATGCGATTGATTAGTATCTGGAATGACTATCAGCAAATCGACATCGCTGTCGCGGTCGGCGCTGCCCGCAGCGTGTGAGCCAAAAAGATAAATCCTCTCCGGGTGCATTGACTCGGCCAATCGTTTAGTAATTTCATTGAGCAATTCTGTAGAGAGTTCTTTCATAGACGTTCATCCCCCTTAGCCTTACTCTTGCGGCAGTTTTGCCAGGTCGACATCAGAGCCAGCCATCATTAGAATATCATCCTGATAAATAATGGTATTAGGCATAGGAACATTTATGATCCTGCCCATCTCGCTCTTTTTGCCTTTGCTGTGTTCGCCCCGCTTAATTAGAACCAGATTCACATTGTATTTCTGCCGCAGTTGCAAATCCATAACCGTCCTGCCGTCGAAACTGGGCGGTGCCTTTATCCGAGCTAAGCTGTAGCCGGGTGCAAAGTCTATTTTTTCTCCGATCTGTGGTGCGATAAGCTTATACGCCCACCGTTGAGCCGATTCGATTTCAGGATAGATGACCTCAGTAGCTCCTACCTTGGAAAAGACCTCGCCTGCAATCAAATCCTCCGCTCTCGCGTATATCTGTTTAACTCCCATTTGCTTCAAATTCACTACTGTCAGAATCGCCGATTCAAAACCCTGTCCCGTGCCCTGGCCGATACCAACGATAGCGACATCAACCTTATCAACACCTTGTGCCTTAAGCGCCTCTTCATCGGTGCTGTCAAGTCTGACAGCGTGAGTTACCTGGTCCCGAATCAATTCTATCTCATCTCTGTTTTTATCAAGCGCGATGACCTCCGCTCCGCTCATGGCCAGGGCAATAGCCAGCTTCTTGCCGAATCGCCCCAATCCTATTACAGCAAACCGCTTCATAATTTGTTCCCCGTATATCGTATTGCGTATATCGTATCGCGCATTGCGTTCCTGTTTTGCGCGATACCCATCACGCAATACGCATCACGCAATACGCACGACGAGCTTAGCCGACAATTACCGCTTCTTCCGGGTAATTATATCGAACCGGCTTCAAGTTAAACGTCAGCGCCGCCAGTAGTGTCAAGGGCCCAAGTCTGCCGGTAAGCATCACGGCAATAATAATCAATTTGCCTATATTTGTCAAAGAGGCGGTTTCTTCAGTTGTCAAGGTTGACAAGCCCACAGTGCCCAGAGCGGAACCCGCCTCGAACATAATGTCCGACATGGTAAAGTTATTCGGATTTTGATTCTCGGTGATACTCAGCGCCAATGTGGCAGTGAACAGAACTGCAACGAAAAGCAGCGTTACAGTCATTGCTCTGCCTACGACAACTATCCGAACCGAGCGCTTGAACATCTCGACTTCCTGGCGCTTCCGCAGGGCCGCAATAGCAGTCATCAGCACCACCGCCAGTGTTACCGTCTTGATTCCCCCTGCCGTCGAGCCGGGCGAGCCTCCGATGAACATAAGCAGAATCAGAACAAACTTGCTCGAAGCCGACAACTGCGATACATCAACCGTGTTAAATCCAGCAGTCCTGGCCGTAATCGACTGAAATAGTGCGCCCAGAATGCCGGTATTTTCGGCAGAACCTTCTTGCCTCGCGTAGTGCTCAAACAAAAGTATAGCCAGCATTCCCAGGACTATAAGACACGCGCTTACGCTAAGAACAATCTTGGTCTGCAGCCGCATCCTTCTCGGTGTTTCCATCGAGAACCGGTAACGCCTATTGAGCCACTTTTTGAAGAATCGTCTTATCCTGTCAGCCACAATGTTAACCAGATCGTAAAGCACACCGAAGCCAAGCCCTCCCAGGACTATTAGCGGACAAATCACTGTATATACGCCCCAGCTTTTATTGTTGGCGTAGCTAACAAAGCTATCGTTGAACAAACTAAAACCCGCATTGCAAAAAGCACTTATCGAATGAAAGACACTACAGAACCACTGTTGGTGAACATCAGCGACTCGGCCGGGTACATCGTCCCACATTCCGAAAAGACTGACTGCCCCAACGGCTTCTATTAGGACCGTTCCGACAAAGATAAAAGCAATCATATTACCTATTTGACTAACGGTGCGGGCACTTAGTAAATCCTGCATTGCCACCGACTCACGCAAGCTTAAGGCCTGGCCTAACAGCAGCGCAAAGACCGCACCAAACACTACTATCCCTAAACCGCCAAGCTGAATCAGTGTCAGAATTACCAGTTGACCTATCAAAGTAAAGTCTTGGCCGGTATTTTTCACGATTAGCCCGGTAACACAAGTGGCGCTGGTGGCTGTGAATAGGGCGTCAACAAAGCTCAGGCTTTCGCCAGTGGATGCCTTCGGCAGCATTAATAACCCAGCTCCGGAGATTATCAAGACCAGAAAACTTGCGATTAATGTTTGCGTTGGATTTTTACCCGAGGCTGCCAGATTCACACTGGTCCTGCAAAGCTTTGTGATTACCTGAAGAATCAGATAAATACCCACTGCGAAATGCTGCACTGCTGAAACTTCTGCTTTCTTAGGGGCGAACCACCATCCTGCTCCGAACACAACAATGCCAAGCGCAAGCAAAAGTGGAATCTCAAACCAGTTCGCCCTCCAGAATTCGACCTTTGAAACCGTGTTAAACAGCCGAATTATCTTCTCAACTATGAACACGCAAAGCAAAGCAACCTGGACGGCATATAAAATCTTCGCTGGCAGCAAAGGCGCATCAAAGCCGAACAGCAGGATAAAAGACGCCGCGACTACCGCTGCAGCCGAAGCGTTAATACCGAATAAAACTTTCTCCAGCCGCCTGTTTTTGTACTCTATCCGCATAATTAGCGCTTAGCATACAGTTTATTGCTAAAAACTGAAAGCTAAAAACGGAAAACCATAATTCAAAATCTTTTCGTCTTCCGCCTTATGCTATCTGCTTTTTTAAGCTACATCTGCTAATCCGAGCGAATCGCCAAACTTAGCCAACAACGCCTGGCGAATATTCTTGTGCTCAGCTTCTGTTAACATTGGGTCTTGTGAGACTAACTTGAATGCGTTTTTCCTGGCCATAACCAGCAGGTCGAAATCATCCACGATATTTGCAATTTTCAAATCGGGCAGCCCGTGCTGTCTTGTACTAAACAATTCCCCGGGCCCCCGCAACCGCAAATCGTGTTCAGCTATCTCAAAGCCGTCGTTACTCCTGGCCATTATTTCGAGCCTGCTTTTAGCTATTTCGTTATCAGGCTCTGCAAACAAAAAACAATACGATTTAGCCTCTCCTCTTCCTATACGTCCCCGCAACTGATGCAGTTGGGCCAGCCCAAATCGTTCCGCCCCTTCTATGACCATTATCGATGCGTTAGGCACATCTACGCCAACTTCTACTACAATGGTTGACACCAGCACATCAATTTTGCCTCTGCGAAATTCCGACATAATTCGCTGTTTCTTGACCGATGGCATCCGGCCGTGCAGAAGCTCAACGGTAAACTCTGGAAAAACATCCTTAGACAGATACTCCCACTCATCAGTCGCAGCCTTGACGTCTCCGTCCTGCTCAACTGCGGTGATCCGTGGATAAACAAAATACGCCTGTTTCTTTACCTTTAGACGCTCGCGGATAAACTCGTATGCTTTCTGCCGGTTGTGCCTATTAACCCAGCGTGTAATAACAGTGCCTCTGCCCGGCGGCGAGTGCTTAATGACAGAAACGTCTAAATCACCGAACGCTGTCATCGCCAGTGTCCGGGGAATGGGTGTGGCCGTCATAACAAGGCAATGCGGAGTGGCCGAGCCGACAGCCTCGACAGGGTCAAAGTCGCCTTCGGCGGCCTTTCGCAGTTGTGCCCTTTGTGCAACTCCAAATTTATGCTGCTCGTCGATTATAACCAGACTGAGCTTTTGAAATTCTATATCCTTCTGCAGCAACGCGACCGTCCCAACAACAATATCAATCGCTCTGCGGTTTATCTTGTCCAGAAGCTCTTGCCTTTTTTTGCCGGTCAAGCCCCCCGTTATCAGAACCCTCTTTACTTTGCTGTTCTTCAAATATCTTTCGATACTTATAAAATGCTGAGAAGCCAGAATCTCCGTAGGTGCCATAATCGCCACTTGTGTTCTGACAGCAACCGCCAGCAAAGCTGCATAAAGCGCCACCACTGTTTTGCCGGACCCGACGTCACCCTGTAATAGCCGATTCATCGGCTTTGACCGGCTCATATCCGAAACTATCTCAGCGATGCAATTGTTTTGGTCCTCGGTCAGCAAAAATGGAAAACGCTTTCTGATTCGTCTGTCGATCTCGTCGCTGCAGATGCAGGCAGTTGCCTGCGAAAAATGCTGCATCCGGAACCGGCGAAGCGCCAATCCCAACTGCATCAAAAAGAATTCGTCGTACTTTAGCCTGCGTTTTGCTTGTGCCAGTTTTTTCTCGTCCGGTGGCAGATGTATCCAGGCAAACGCATCTTTTCTGCCGATAAGATTTGCCTGCTCAAGGAAACTCCTGTCATAAAACTCCGGCACAAGCTTATCAGTCGATTCACGTACTCGTGCGATTATCTTTTTGATTTGTCTGCTGCTCAGCCCTTTGCATGCAGGATAAACCCCGCCGCTAAAATATTCGGTCGGCTGGGCATGTTCTTCATCGAGTACCAGGAACTTCGGATTGGTCAGTTGTAACTGATGTCTATATGAAGCGGCCTTGCCCGATGCCATTATTATTTGGCCAGGTCTTAATTGATTGCGAAGAAAGCCACCGTGAAACCACACTATCCTGCAAACCCCTGTATTGTCACTAATTATAGCTTCAAATATCGGCGGATTACGATAGCTTTGGTAGTCTGTCGACTCGACCAGGCCGGCAATAGTAACGGTATGGTTGACCTTCATTTGATTTATCTTTGTCGCTTGAGGTGCGAACACCCAGTCACGTGGGAAATATTCCAACAAATCCTCTACGGTCTCGACCCCCAACTGCGCAAAGGTCTTAGCCCTGGCCGGCCCGACACCTTTAAGATACTGAACCGGCGTCGACAGGGCAATTTCGTTCCCGCTTTTGCGGGAATGACACCCCTGCTTGTTTCTGGCAGGGGTCGAATTTCGAATTTCGAATTTCAAATCCTGCTATTCCTCGAACCCGTATTTGCCGAGCAGCTTCACGAACCGAACGTCACAGATGAGCCTTTCCATGATTTTATCCCCTCTTTTTTCGCAGGCCACCAGTTCCTGCACTCCTCCGTAGCCTACCGGCCCGACTATAATGCCGCCCTCGGCAAGCTGCCTAATCAAAGACTCTGGCATATTTGGCACTGCAGCGGTAATCATAATCCTGTCAAAACATCCCGATGGTGGCAATCGCTCCTCTGGCCAGCCGCAACTGCCATCACCAATATAGAATTCGACATTATCGATACCCAGTCTGCCCAAAACCGCTTGCGCCGACTCGGATAACTGGTTGAATCTTTCTATCGTATACACTTTTTTTACAAGCTGACTCAGCACAGCGGTCTGATATCCGCTGCCCGTTCCAATCTCCAAAACCTCACAGTCGCGATTGACCCGCAGCTCCTGAGTCATCAGGGCGACAATATACGGCTGAGAAATGGTTTGGCCCATCCCGATAGGCAGTGGGCCGTCGGCATAAGCTTGTGACTGGAAAGACTCCGGTATGAAATCTTGCCGTGGAACCTCGGCCATCACTTTCAGCACACGAGGGTCGGTAATATCCCGCCCCTTCAGGTCATGCCTGAGCATGCGCTGCCGAGCCTCGGCAAATTTGTCTTTGTTTTCCCCACTAAGCATAACAGAAAGTATCCCTCTTCAACCGTCGTTTTGCAAACCAAATTTGCTTTGCTCCATAATATGGTTTCCCAATCAAAACAAAAGCTTAACGGCCGCAGCAGCAGCTAATATCTGCACAACGGCAGTAAATGCTTTTTGTGGAATCCGTTTCAGAACCAGTATTCCTGCGACCGCCCCGACCGCGATAAAAGGCAGCATTATCAAATCAAGTTTCACAGACTCTGCTGTCATCAGCTCCAGATTAGCGCTGAACGGCACCTTAAGCCAGTTAATAACGAAAAAGAACCACGCGCCGGTTCCTACAAATTCGACTTTGGGCAGTCGCATAGCCAGCAGGTAAATAATCGTTAGGGGTCCAGCCGCATTGGCCATCATCGTCGTAACACCAGCCCCGAAGCCAAGTCCCACCGCAAACCACCATTGTGTTGGAACTGGTGTATCTTCCCCTTTAGCCCTCGTCCACCAGTAATTGATGCC
>Ga0209636_10002301_pt1 | contig 19497 bp, 10 predicted proteins | sample DeeMarSWOR152_54_FD_187464 | JGI IMG/M metagenome (GOLD analysis project Ga0209636, IMG submission 187464) | Marine sediment microbial communities from White Oak River estuary, North Carolina - WOR-1-52-54 (SPAdes) (version 2) | ecosystem: Environmental > Aquatic > Marine > Intertidal zone >... | reverse complement strand
GGGCATCGATACTTCTGCGGTCATTGTTGAAATGTATCGTTTAGCCAGTGCACCGACGTTGCTTGCCATCCCCCTCTTTACTTTCGCCGGCTACATCTTAGCCGAGAGCAAAGCACCGAAAAGACTCGTCAATCTATCCAACGCTCTGTTCGGCTGGCTGCCCGGCGGATTGGCTATTGTGGCACTGGTTACCTGTGCTTTCTTTACGGCATTTACTGGCGCATCAGGTGTGACTATCGTTGCCATCGGCGGCTTGTTATACCCGGTCCTCAGGAAAGAAGGCTACACCGAAAAATTTTCATTAGGACTGATGACCTCATCCGGTAGTTTAGGCTTATTATTTCCACCCAGTTTACCGATCATCCTTTACGCCTTAGTCGCCAAAATCAACATCGATCAACTATTCCTGGCAGGGATTATTCCTGGATTGCTAATTATCATGTTGCTTTCAATTTACAGCATCCGCAAAGGAATCACGTCGCAAATTCCCAAAACAGCGTTCAACTGTAAAAATTTATTGGTATCATTGAAATCCGCCGTCTGGGAAATTCCCCTGCCGTTCATCATTATCGGCGGAATCTACGGCGGATTTATTACAGCAACTGAAGCAGCCGCAGTAACGGCATTCTATGTCCTCATCATCGAAGTGTTTGTCTATCGTGATCTAAAGCTATTCAAAGATGTTCCTCGAATTATGAAAGAGAGCATGGTCTTAGTCGGCGGAATTCTGGTCATCTTAGGCGCCGCCCTGGGACTCACCAACTACCTCATCGATGAACAAATCCCGATGAAAATATTAAGCTTCATGCAGAATTTCATCAGCAGTAAGATTGTCTTTTTAATCATGCTCAATATTCTGTTGCTCATCGTCGGCTGTATGATGGATATGTTTTCTGCGATTATCGTCGTTGTCCCACTCATTGTCCCCATTGCCAAAGAATTCGGCGTTGATCCTGTTCACCTGGGAGTGATATTTTTAGCCAATTTAGAAATCGGCTATTTTACTCCACCAGTTGGCCTCAATTTGTTTATCTCCAGCTTTCGGTTTGAAAAGCCAGTCCTAAAACTTTATGTAGCTGCCTTACCATTCTTTTTGATTTATCTGATTGCTTTGTTGATTATTACTTATGTGTCTGAGTTGAGTTTGTGGTTGGTGAGGTTGGTGGGTAATTAAATATATTAGATCCAATTGAATATCGATATGTAAGTTATTTTGAGATCAAACAAATTTTATACTTTTGAACAAAAATCTTGACAATCTAAAATCTTTTTATTATATTAAGTCATCTTTTAATAGCCTTTTTCAATCAATGGGGAAAGGTATTGCAGCTTAGATTCTTCAGCTCATCTCATTTAGATGGGCTTTTTTTTGGAATCTTTGTATAAAATTCTGCTCATAAAATTTATTTTGTCTCTATTTTAATATAAGAACAATATTTTCTCATCTGGCAAAAAGTTCTACTGTTTCTGGAAACTCGTTTTACGATAAGCCTCAGTCCGCTGAAATTTTGACTTGATTAAAGAATAGCCAGAGCAAAGTCATCTTCATTAAAATATCCTTGATACTCATTAGGACACTCTAAAAATGTCGACACCAAAAAAACAAATCTTCATAAGTTATGCTCATCAAGACTCTAACTTCGTTGACAAATTGGTTTCCTCATTAGAAAAATATTCTAAAATGGAAATCACATACGATAAAAAAATTCTGACACCTGGAGATTCTTTATTTGATATTTTTACAGCGATTGAACAATGTGATTTCTTTTTAGTAGTAATTTCGAAGAATTCAATTCAATCAAAATGGGTAAAGCAGGAGCTTAGCACCGCATTTATTCGGCGAATTCAGGTTGGAAATATCACAATTATTCCTCTTATTACTGATGACGCGAAAATATCTCCGGCAATTTCAGATACAATCTACGTGGATTTTAGAGAGAATTTTAATGAAGGACTCAAAGAACTTATTGAGACTTTTCAATTAATGACCCCACCTAGATCTGCCCATCCGAGCATTGAGCTAATTTCTCCACCCACGTACACTGCAACTGATGAACAAATTGCTAATAGGCTAAAATTTTATCATCATATTTTAAAGAGATATGATCGGTTTTTAATCGATCTTTCCCGATTCGAAGATTTGACTGCAATCGATCTTGCTGAATATTTTAAAAAGCGAATCATATTTTTTGAAGCCGCTAAAAAAATTTTTAATCTTGAAATAGAAGCGTTGCAAGAAAAAACCAGCCCAGACTTGTCAGTACCACTGGAATTCGCCAATCGCAAAGAAGAAATTATCCAAATCCGCGCAATGATTGAATCGATTTTGGAATTATTGGGACCCAGCGGCTTTGGTAAAAGTTATATTCTGAAAGCGATTAAAGAGGATAAATTTCAATTAGCAAGAGGAGTAACGCCCAATTTTGTCTGGCATTACGCTTACATCGATTTCTCGCTGCCCGATAATCGGAAGCTTTTATCAGATTTCTCTGGAAGATCAATAATATCAAGGCTAATCGAAGAGTTAAAGAGCGAACTGGCACCTCAACAAACTCGTGTTTCTAACATAATCGATATTATCGGTAAATTATATGCTCAGGATCATCGAGGTAGAGATAATGCGAATCAAATCACATCCGTATTTCTTTTTATGCTCGACAGGCTTGATGGTATTCAGGACGATATGATTAGGTGGCTCATTGGTCTAGACGGTCCTATTGGAGATTCAATTACGGATAAATTCTGCAAACTTACGCCACGACCGATTTTTAAAATGGTGTTATCCTCCCGACGTCCGGTTATAAAAAGCCGAAGCTGGTGTAAACAAAAAATATTGAGACATAGTGTCACGGCTTTAAATATAAATGTGGTTCAAGATTTGCTATGCGATGCGTTGAGAAATGAAGGTACACAAATGACTCCAGATGCACTCGCGACATGGGCACAAAATATTTGGGATTTGACGAGTGGGCATCCCCGATGTGTGAATAGGTTGTGTATAAAAATTGCAAAAGATTTGTTCTGCTTACCTGGTCTGCAACAACTTTTTGAAGAAAATGTAATCGGCGTTATCTTACAAGAAACGCTGAACTCCTACCATGAATCGATTCAGTATTTACTTTGGTGTCTCAGTCCGTTCCGACGCATCAATGAAGATATATTGCTGGTTTTAGCCCATCATAAATATTTGCTTTTAGATGGTGGTCTCCGCTTTCAATTTTCTGATCAAAGTCAATTAATGGAACAACTACTAAAGACCGCCTTATTTATCGAAGATGCAATGAAATTTACTTATAAATTTGAATACTCAGTACGGCAAATTTTGCATCTGTGGATGAAATATGAATCCCAAAAAATTTCTCAGCAATTAAATGATATTGCTTGCAAAATGTATGAAGAACGAATACTAGACTTGAATGGTCTAGGAGAACAACAAGAAGCTATTAGCACCATCAGTACCATTTATCGGCGCGTCTATGTTCAAGAGGCGATTTATCACTATATTCTCCAATTGGAATATAACGAAGAAAATAAAAAGAACTGGAGCGAGTTTTTAGAAACAAAGATTGATTTTTATCTGGAAAACTTATATTCACGTGCTCACGAATTAGAAGTAATGAGGCGGTTAAAAGAATTAATCTGGGACGAGTGGGAAAAGGATGAAGAATTACATGAAGAGATCAATCGCATTACCAATGATAACGAAGCAAGAAATCAGCTCGATCAAATCATGAAAAAATTAATTAACACGCATGATGAAAAATGGAAACAGTTTTACATCAAAAAATAACATTTAAGGTGAAACCATGCCAGAGCAAGAAAGATTTCCACTGTTTATTGGAAGAGAAAAGATAATAGAAGAGGTTGAAAATTTCTCAAAATTACCTGAGAAGGCTTCACGTGTATGTATTCTTTATGGTGAAGGCGGAATAGGCAAGACAACAATTTTATTGAAATTGAAAGAACAATTCAGCTCGAGCAATGATTTTTTAATATCTTCCATTATTGATTTCTCCCAATTAATTTATCGCACCAAAATCTCGATCATGAACCAAGTCAGCAAAATTTCTCATCCCAATTTCAATTCTTATCGAAAGGCTCTGGATGAGTTTCATGAATTTGAAAGAAAAGGTCAAGCTGAACAACCAGGCCAAAGACTTCATTTTCATCAAAAAGTAGAAGAAGCCTTCTTGCATAATCTAAGAAATATTAACACCAATGGCTTTAAAATTATTTTATTTTTTGACACCTGTGAGCAAATCTTTAATTCAAGCTTAATGGATTTCCTGCTAAAAATTGCAGCGGAAACTTCCGACATATTATTCCTTTTGGCAGGTCGACCTCCCAAAACAAATAATATGCAGAGCGCTGAAGATTTTTTTGCTCGTAAAATAATTGAACATGGATTGAGCAGAAGAAATTGTCAAATCATTCATCTGGAAGGTTTTAAAGAAAATGAGACCGATGAGTATTTTAATCAATCAGCCGATGGCAAAACCATTGATCCTGAGATGCGAAAAAAGATTCAGTTACTTACGAAGGGCAATCCGATCAAAATCGCACTATCCATCGAATGGCTGCGACGCGGCATCAACATTTCTGATGTGACGGAACATTCCTTTACCGAATTAGAAGAAATATCAAAGAAAAATCCAAATCGATATGATGAAATTTATAAAAATTTTGAATTCGACCTGGTCGATAAAATTCGAATTTTGCAATCCCCGGTAGATGATATTTTATTAAAGATGGCTCATGTGCAGCTTCGCTTTAATTCCGAATTGCTCAATCGATTGATTCAGAACAATATAAAAGCTTCAATAATGGGCGAGTTAAAATCATTGCCCTTTATTAAATTCATTCCTGATGAAGATTTTTTTGTGCTTCATGACGAATTCGCTCGATTGTTGAACGAATATATCTGGCCACGACGCGATGCCGCTGGATTATCACGCAAGGATTTGAATATTGAAGTTCTAAAATATTATGATGAGAAGATTGAGCAACTTAATAAAAAGTACGACGAAAATCCTACTTATGAAAACAGCCTTGAATTGAAATCATATCAAATTGAACGCATCTATTATCAATTAGGGGCTGATTTTATTAACGGCTTTAAAGATTTTGATGATATGTTTGAAGGGGTCCGAATAAAAAGACAGGAGGAGTTAGCAGACTTAGCGTTACAGGTGGTGAAACGGTATCCACGACAATTAACCTCTCTTGCTGAAATTATGTTAAACAGCTATTATCAAGGTTGGGTTGAAGTTTGTCGCAATAATATTGACAATGCGATAAACTTAGCTTCAACCGGCAAAATCGATTTGGAACAATTATTGCAAATCGAATATAAAGATAGGTCAAGAGTGGATGAATTGCTTCGTGCGCATATTGCTGATGTTTATAATTTATTGGGATTTTGTCAAAGGAGAAAAGGGGATTGGAACGATGCAATTGGGAACTATGAAAAAACATTGTCGGAATTAACAGGACAACTTCCAAAGAAGGGAGAAATCGATCGGAATAATCCGCAACTGCGTAATTTACTGTTGAAAATTTCCGAGACGCTTAATAATATCGCTAATGTGCGGCGCTTCCAGGGTAACTTAGAAGAAGCACGCCATTTATGCCAGATCAGCTTAATGATTCGAGAAAACTGGGGGAATGAGCTGCTTCAGGGCAAATCCGCTTATGTTATGGGAATGATACTCTGGGAGCTCGGTGGCACAGCCGAGGCGATGAAATATCTACATTTAGCACGGGAGTTATTTTCTAAGTCAGAGGGTAGTGAACTGTTCCAGGGATGGGTGGATCGATATGAGGGATACATTCATTTCCGTATCGGTTTCCCGGATGATGCGCTTGAATATCTCCTCAATGCTTATACCATATTTGTTGATTTAAACGAGGAAGATAACCTGGCTGAGGTTTGTAACGATTTGGCCAGGATCTATTCCGATCCATCGAAAGGAAATTTTGTAGAAGCGGAAAAGTATGTTGAAAGGGCGTTAGAATATTCTAAAAGAACCAATAACGAATATTTAACTACTCAATGCTACTTAACCCTGGCAAATCGCTTTTTCAATGAATATCAAAAAATTCAGTCCGTTCAGTTGCTGAAAAAAGTGAAAGAAAATATTCAATCAGGACTAAAAACATCAAGTAATCGATATCCCTTATTAGACAGTATCTTCGCTGATCTAGCTGGACAAGTTGCGGCGATCGAAAAAAAATATTTGCAGGCAATGGAAGCGTTCATGAGAGCCTGTGAATTATGCCTGAAATTTAAAATTGCCTTCGTTGAGAGGGCATTTGATCGACTGGATAATTATTTAATTAATTTAGCTGCAGAAAATCCTACCGAAGCATTAATCTGCTGTGATTATGGAATGAAGTATTGGATTGAAAGGGGGCTGGATCAGCGCCAGGAACAACTTATTAAAAACCTGAAAGACATTAAAACGACCATTAATAAATTTGAACAACGTAAAAAGCTTGAAGAATCTTATCATCAAAATATGAATGCTTGTGAATGGGAACAGGCAACCAAAGTATGTGATGAAATCGTTGAGCTTGGCATTTTCTCACGAGATGATTTTTTTGCTAAAATTCTCTATAATCGAGCAGCAGCACTAAGAAGGCTGGAACAACGTTCGGAAGCACGTCGCGTGTGTAAAACCAGTATCAGTATTTTTAAGGATTTGAAACTGCATAAAGAAGAGGGGGATGGACACTATCTGCTGGGAAATATTTTCTGGGAATTAGGGAACACCGCCGAAGCCACCCAGGAAATTAATCTGGCTAAAGAATGTTATGAAAAAGCCAATTTTGAGCCAGGCAAAGGTTATATTGCTCGTTTCCTGGGGCATGTTTATAGTCGAATGGGGAGCTTCGAAAAATATAATAAATATCTGAATGATGCATTATTAATTTTTAAAAAATTTGCGCAACATGCCGACTTGGCTGATATTTATAATATCATTAGTCGAGTTGCCCGTACCGAGTTGATTGAGGGGACTTCTCCAGAAATCAGCTTCAAAAAGGCGAAAGATTATGCAGATTTAGTCCTGGATGAGGCAACCAGAGCGAACGATCAGTATCGTTTGGCTGAAGCATACCTGACATTATCTATTATATACTATTCCTTTAGAGATTTATCCACTGAACAAACGAATGAGTTTTTAAAATTGTCAAAGGAGTATCTTGAAAAGGGAAGTGTGTATATTTCAAAAAACAAAATCATGCACAGCATTGCTATCGGTATTCAAGGTAATCTCCTTTATGCTCAAGAAAAATATGATGAGGCGATCAAAAAATATCTTTATGACGAATGCAAACTATCGGTCGAAACTAAACACATGCGATTACCTCGAGTATTGGAATTATTAACTGAAAAATTGATGCTGCTTCATAGAGAAAAAACCAATGAAATATGTGATAAATTAATCAGTAAATGGAAAAAAGAGGAGTTTTATAAACATAAACCTGATCTCGAACGGGTATGTTCATTAGTAAAAGAATATCGACCTTTCATCTTCGAAGTAAGGCCTAAGGCTAAAATCATTAAGCCTTAGACGGGGGAAACCATGGTACAACAAAAAGATCAATCTAAAATTAAAATAGCATTCAATTCAGGTACAAGAGGAAAGAAGTCAACTTTTCCTGAAAACCTGTTTCTTGATGAGAGTCTACCGCAGGTTAATGTCATTCTTGTTAACCAAAGCAAAAAAAATAAAATCAAAACAGACCCGAATGAACTCCTGATGGAATTTCATTGTGAGGTGTGATAATGTATATGATTACTTCTATTATTTTTTGGCTTTAAGGGGATAGAATGTATGAAGCCAGCGCTAATTTTCACTATTCATTCCAGGCTCAGACAAACCAAGTTTCGAAGATATTGGATAAGATTAAATTGCCTGATACCCCTTCCGTATTTACCCTTGAGTTAACATCGGCTTGTAATCACCATTGTGAAGGATGTGGTAATGTTTTCTCTCATGATGAAGAGTATCTAAAATATGACGATTGGAAAGAGATAATCAATAAAATTAAAAAACACGCATTCAGCCTTCGAGTCACTGGAGGGGAATGTACACTACATCCTGAATTCGATCTAATCATTAAAGAAATCGAAAAACTAAAAGTACCTTATGTTATTTTTACCAACGGTGACTGGATGAGTCCAGATGAAATGCTCAATCTTTTTAAAAGCTGTCAGCATTGTGATGGGCTACTGATCTCTCTGCACGGTTATGACGCTGAATCCTATTATTCTTTTGTCAAAACTGAGGCTTTTGACAGGATTGTTGCTAATATTGAAAAATCAGTCAAAGCAGGACTCAAGGTGGCTTTAAATACGGTGCTCAATAAATATAATTATCAAAAAATTGAGAAAATCGTTAAACTTGGCAAATCTCTTGGCGTTTTTTCAATAGCTTTCAGTCGATATTGCGGTCAGAATTTAAACGAATTCGAATTATCTAAACAAGAATTTCTAACTGTGTTTCATCAAATCATCCAATTCAATAAACATGATAAAAGTATTGTATTTAACAATTGTGTGCCCGCCTGTTTTGATTCAGAGGGTTATCCTACAAAAGCTTGCACTTCGGGTATAATCCATTGCACCATCGGACCCGATGGTTTCGTGCGACCCTGTACCCATTCACCCTTAAAGCTGGGAAAAATAAATGAAAAGTCAATCGAAGAAATCTGGCGCTCTGATGGATTAAAATACTGGCATTCCTTGATTCCTGAAAACTGTTTAAATTGTGCTTTATTTAATCAATGTCGAGGCGGTTGCCGGGCAACGGCTTATCATAAAAATCTTCAGCAAGATCCTTTTATCAATTTTTCCAATATAAAAAAAACGAAAGATGTTGAAACACAAACCTTAAAAATCAATAGTAATGCAAGACTAAGCGTTAATTATCGAATAAAAACTCAAGACTTCGGTTACTTTCTGATCAACAGAAATCGCCATATACCGGTGAAAAAAGAAGCTGCTCCCATTCTCTCTTACTTAAATAAAAGTCCTCAAATCAAAGATATTGAAGATAAATACGGAAAGCAGGCGTTGAATTTTGTTGGGACATTGATTGTGGCCGGATTAGTTTTGATAGAATAAATTATCTTCAATCAACATTCAAGATAGACTCCATATTTTAACTATAGATGTCTTCCCAATTCATAAAATTAACCGTAATAACCGTTTTTCCATTTGCGTTATGACAAATTTGCTATTATATTTCAAATAAAGGATTAATAGTTTTTTACAAGTTAGTAATTTTAAACTTGACTTTTATCCGATTAACTCTTATTTTTAAATATTAAAGCATCAGAATTTCTTACTTTTACGTGCACCTGTGTCCCTCTTCCTGGAAAACAGTAATACAAATAAGTGTGTCCATTATTATTTTTAGTTTGCCTGTCGACTAATTTACATATAAAATCGATTCAATAATGATCAATAGATTATTGAGGATAAAAATGACATATTCCTGGTTTTATATGCTTTTTACGTTTAATCTATTTCTTCTTATTCTGAGTTCACCATCTTTTAGTCAACAACAACTTCCTTCAATAGATTTAGCAAAAGTAAAAACGATCCAATTACCATACCGGCTAGAAATTGTGAAAGTATTAAGTACTTTAGCAAATGAAACATTCATCCCAGTCGATTTAGACGATGATGGTAAAGATGAAATTATTATGGTATCGCGTACCCTTCAAAAGCCTTATTTTTTAAGCCGTAAAAGCATTGAAGATGATAAAGTAGCTTTTCAAAAAAACTGTTATGGCCAAATCGTTTCGGATCCAACCTTTTTTGACATAGACGGCGATGGAAATAAAGAGATTATATTCTCTGAAATGAAGCATGATACGACATATATACACGTAATAAATAATAATGAAGGTGATTTAGTATTATCTTTTGTAGGTGCAACCAATCCTAAAGCAAGCACGAGGGATTGGAATTGCGTAATAGATGTAGCTACCATGATGGATGTGAATGATGATGGATGGCTCGACTTGTTGCTAATTGTACATACAGGTTATGCATATCAGCCGAGAGGTCTATTTGCTTTTGATGTGCATAATGGGGAATATCTTTGGAATTACCGAACCGGCTTTCATGTGCTTACTCCCCAGTTGATTGACATAAATAATGATGGTCGAAGAGAGATACTGTTAGGATCGTCATCGCCAGATAATGGAAACGGTAAGTTGGTAAATGGAACTGATGATAGGCATACATATCTCACCGTCCTTGACTCATTGGGAAATTGTCTGAATAATAACCAGAAAATTGGTCAAGAATTTGGAAACGCAACAATATCGATCAACGATCTTAACAGGGACAGTAAACCTGAAATTATTGTTAAATTTAAGAGCCATAGAGACCCACAAGAGATGAGTTTTGTGGCTTTATGGAATCCAATGACTGGAAATCTTGCACCTAAGATAGCAATGGAAAAATCATTAAGTGAGTACATGGTTTTTTTAGATGCAGACAGGAATGGAAAAGATGACTTTCTTATTGGTTGGAGTGATGGAACGATTGAAATTAGAGATTATAATTTTGAAATTATAATTTCAAGGAAATATCCCGACTTTGTTCCCACGACTTTTGCGATATCAGACTTGAATAATGATGGTGAGGAAGAAATTGTTGTATCTGGCAGATTTAAAGGATATCCAAAAACGATTATCATAAACCGTAAATTAAATCTTTTAGCATATCCTGATGCTAATTTAGGTATCAGTGCTCAAAATTGTTTCTTCAATACTGGATTTGGGATGGACAAATTACTACTGACTAAAATCGATTCTAAATCTATCCTTATGAAGATGGAAAAACAGATTCCGATACTCCCATTAATCTCCTGGAACTGGCTATGCTGCGGAATCATTTTGGGGATGCTAGTTACTGGAATAGGTCTTTCGCTGTTCATTACAAAAAGGTATCGCAGGATAAATACAAAGACACTGAATTCAATTATCAACACTCTCCAGGAAGGATTGATAATTTTAGATAGCCAGGGATGCATTGTTGCCTTAAATCAAATGATGGAAGAACTTCTAAAAATGAATCGAGAAGATAGCATTGGTCTCCCATATAAAAAGGTTTTCTCAGATTCCATTTTTGACGAATTGGTTCGAGTTATTGATAATTCCTATCACTATAAATATTTACCCTTTGAGGAGGAGATTATTATTTTTCAAAAAGATAAAACCTGTAATTTATTGATTAGCATCGGGGCTTACCCATTGGGTAGAAGGAAGGAACCTGGAAAATTGATCACAATGCGAAACATTACAGAAATAGTACAATCGAAACGAGCAGTAGCCTGGGCGAGTTTAGCTCAAAAGTTAGCTCATGAAATTAAAACGCCACTTTCTACAGTTATGCTTACGGCGCAACGTTTACAAATGGAATACGAAGAAGAACCAGGAAAAGCTCAAAAATCAGCAAGATATTTAAACAATATTGTTGAACAGGTACACCGTCTCCGAAAAATGACCGATGCCTTGATGAAATTCGCCAAGATCGAAAATCCCAAATTCGAACCTGTTAATATAAATGCTGTTATTTCGGACTGTTTAGATGAAAATCGAATGAAGATAGGATCAGGAATCCGTGTTGAAAAAAACCTGATGAAAGATCCATCGATAATTAAAGCGGATCGACAACAATTTCATGTCGCTTTTCAAAATATTATCGACAATAGTATTACTGCTATGCAAGGTAAAGGTATATTTACCATTAAAACAACATTGGTACAATCCTTGCAAGGCGATTCCTCAATGGTTTCGAAAGATGCCATCCTGATCGAGATTGCTGATACTGGAAAAGGGATTGCATCGGCGCATCTCAACCAGCTTTTTCAGCCATTTTTCTCAAAATTTCCTGATGGCACCGGCCTGGGATTAGTGATTGTTAAAAAGATCATTGATGATCATCAAGGAAATATTCAAATCAAAAGTCAGGAAGGTATTGGGACGACGGTATTTATTACGTTGCCAATAGGGGTAATTGGGTAATTGGGTAACTGTGTAACCTGGAGTTTTTAAAACGAATGAGTTCTAAAAAGAAAATACTAATAGTCGATGACGACGAAATGATGGGGGATATTTTAGGAGAAATCCTGACCTGTGAGGGTTATCAGGTCAAATGGGTCGGTAATGGCAATGACGCGCTCACAGCGCTGAACCAAACAGCTATGGATATTGTGCTGTTGGATCTTCGGCTACCTGATATAAATGGCAATGAGGTATTGAAAAGAATTCTAGAAACAAATCCACTCAATACAGTTATCATGATGTCCGGTCATGGTACGATCCAGACCGCGATTGAAGCGACCCGATTAGGTGCTTATGACTGGCTGGAAAAACCACTGGAAAAAAATAGAGTCTTGTTGACCGTCCGAAACGCCATCGAAAAGAGTAATTTGTTAAAAGAAAGAGAATTGCTTCTTTCCGAAGCGAAAGAACGTTATAAGATGGTCGGTACAAGTCCATCATTACAAAAGATTTATAGCCTTATTGATAAAGTCGCTCCAACTAAGGCGACGGTGCTCATTACCGGGGAAAGTGGCACCGGGAAAGAACTGGTTGCCCGGGCAATCCACATCAACAGTACTAGAGCCTCCCTGCCTTTTATTCACATGAACTGTTCCGCCATTCCGGAGACCCTGATCGAAGGGGAATTATTCGGTCATGTCAGGGGTACATTTACCGGCGCCGAGCGCAATAGAAAAGGGAAGTTTCAGTTAGCCGACCAGGGAACACTTTTTCTCGACGAGATCGGTGATTTATCGCTTGCGGCCCAGGCAAAAATACTGATCGCAATTGAAACAGGCGACATTGCCACAGTTGGCACAGAAATGTCTGGAAAAGTTGATGTTCGAGTTATTTGTGCCACCAATAAAAATCTCAACCATAAGATAGCCGAAGGAACATTTCGTGACGACCTGTTGAATCGAATTAATGTGATTGAAATTAATATTCAACCTTTAAAAGAAAGACCCGACGACATTCTGCCTCTTGCTTATCATTTCCTCGAAACATTCTGCACCCAAAACAACATTGAAAAAAAGCGACTTACACCCGACGCGGAGGCGATTTTTCTCTACCATCCCTGGAAAGGAAATGTCCGAGAATTACGCAACTTTATCGAAAAACTGGTAATCCTGGTTGATGAACAAGAAATAACTGCGTCCATCGTTGCCAATCTCCTTTCATTGCCTCAATTAGAGCTTGATCCCTCAAAAACGAAAACTTTTAAACAAGCAAAGGAAAGTTTTGAAAAAAACTTCATCACCCATTCTCTCATGGCAAACGATTGGAATATTTCGAAAACGGCCGAAAGCCTGCAAATAGAACGATCCGTTTTCTATAAAAAATTGGATAAATATGGCATCAAAAAATCGCAAAAAGTAGACAATTAGTTAATATTTTGCTGTCTTAAAAAGAGGACAGTGGAATACATTAATTGCTGAAATTAGCCTCAAATCAGACTGATTTGGGGCATTTTTTGTGGTGGTATGGGAGTTGCTTTTTAATTTACCGCGACATACAGTTATTTGGCGCAGCTTCATTCTGGCAAAGTAAATTCAGATAAATGATTTTGTTCAGACAAGGAAAATGGTTCTGGTACGATAATAACCGTAATAACCGTTTTTCTGTTTGCGTTATGAAAAATTAAATATTAAATATTATATTGAAATCCAGATTCATTAGATAAATGTTAAGATTTATTTAATTTGTTCTTGACATTTATTAAATTTTATATTATAATTAAGATACAACTGAATAACTTCTTACGATTCTACAACAGTTATTTTGCACCCTATCTGATTTGCTAATCGATTTAGCACCTTGAAATGAAATTTATAAAAGAAATTATGAATTAACTTCCGTCTAATTAATTATTAGGACAAAATTTGAGGATAATTGCGGATGTTCCAGAAAGACAAAGAATTCGTTGATCAGATCCTAAAAGGCAAAGAAGAAGCCTGGCATCAATTTGTTGAGCGATTTTCAGATGCCGTATTCTACATCGCTCGAAAATGGACTTATTTAGACTGCAAATACGCTGATAAATCAGACATGAGGAAAGATATAAATCCAAGCACAGGAAAATTAATCTCATGGTGTGACGATACGATTGGAGCATATTTATGGTTACTTGATCAATTGAGAAATAAATTGGAAACTTATGAAGGACGTATTTCATTGGAAGATTTTGTCTGGTCAAAAATAAATTCACCCAATTTACTTACGGATTATTTGAGACATATTTATGGTAGACTAGATGTCTTTCCCAACATTATAAAAAAAGAAGATGAACTAGTACAGATAATATTAAAATTGATGCGGATGAATAAAAGTGATGAACAGATACTGCGAATATTGAGAATTAAGTATAATATCGAGATGACGATTGAGAAATTATGGAAAATCAAAAATCATATTTTGGAATTATTGAACAAAGTGGGATTGAAATATTTAGTTATAGATGATGTTAATATTCCGTTAGGTGAAGCATTGATAACAGCCTCAGCCTTTTCATCTACGAAAAATTATGAGGATCGAATGTTGCTTTATCTGACTTTGTTAGAATGTTTAGAGAAATTAGATTCAGAGGAGAAAGATATACTTGATTTAATTTTTCGGTTAGAGCTTACCGCCAAACAAATAGTCGAACTGTATCAATTAACTAATAAAAAATTGTTAGGTCGTATCGAAAGTAAAGATATCAAACCGAATAATATTTATAGTATAAGAGATAACTCATTAAAAAAATTGCATGATTGCATAACTCAATAATTGATTTTCAACTACTTCGATTCGTCAATTATAAAGCAGAAAGGTAGATTAAAAAGATGAGAAAAGCTACTGAGGGATTATTTAAAAAATTGAAAAATAAAAACGCCTCTCATATCGATGATGAGATTTTAGTTGCATTCTTACAGGATGGTCTCTCTGCAGAAGAACAAGACCTTACAAAAGCCCACTTAAGGGAATGTAATGATTGTTTTGTGAGAATGGCTTCATTGCAAAAATCATTTCAAAAGAGAGAGAGTATTCAGGTTGAATCAACACCGACCTTCCTGGTAGAACAAGCCAAAGGACTTGTCAAACCAAATATCTGGAAAAAATTTTATGAACGTATAAAAGGTTGGTTTGAGCCGATTCCTGGCTGGAGATACGTCGTTCCTGCAACAGTTGTAGTCACAGTCCTACTTTTAGTCATGTTTTATCCAACCGCACCGATTAAGAATTATTCCATGGGAAGCAAATTGTCAATTTGGAAAACACCCCTACTAAAAGATATGGGTGAAAAACCTGAATTAGTGAAATATAAAGGTATGTCAGTTGAATTTAGTGGAGATAGGAAATTTATCATTTTCCAGTGGCAAGAAGTGTCTGGAGCAGAATATTATGATATCTATTTGTATAAAAATAAACTTCCTGAGCGGTTAACACGTATTGAAGAAATTGATCAAACAAGATTTCAAGTATCACTCGAAAAATTACAATTGAAAAAGAAAACTAAATATGATTGGGAGATTACTGGAAGATTGAAAGATGGTGGGAGTTTTAATGCTAGAAGAGGTTTTATGTTAAGAAAATAGACACACAAAGATGAAAATTGTTATTCAAATTTTAAATACTCATTACTTCCTCAGTCAATCTTACTTTTTTAAGAAAGGAAAATCAAAATGCGATCTTCATTTATCACAATTCTTCTAATTTTTCTTTGTCTTTCTCTTACTGTAAACATTTTTGCACAGGATTCATCGGTAATAGAAGACTTATACAAAAAGGGTATCGAATTTTTACAACAGGGAAAATGTGATAGTGCCACTATTATTTTCCAAAAAGTCATCGACGAGGTTGAAAAAATTTATAATGAAAAAAGTATTCATCTAACAACACCTCTAGATATGCTGGCACGAAGTTACCAGTGTCTTGGAAAATATGATCAAGCTGATTCCATATCTAATAGATCGTTTACAATAAGAAAAAAAGAACTTGGACAGGATCATCCTGATGTAGCAATTTCACTAAATTTTCTGGGAGAATTATACCGTATTCAACACCAATGTGACAAAGCTGAATCATTCCATAGACGTGCATTGAAGTTAAGAGAGGATAAACTACAACCGGATGATTTTAAAATTGCAGAGTCCTTGCATAATCTGGCATTAACTCTTGTTTGCACAATAAAATATCTGGAAGCGGATTCGCTTTACGATCGGGCTTTGCAAATCTTAGAAAATACCTCTGTTAAAGGGACTTTTGAAGCCGCTCAATTTTTATATAACAGTGCGGATCTCAAGAGAATTCTGGGCAAGTTAGAGAAAGCAGATTCGTTAGCCAAACAATCCTTGTCAATCAAAAAAAAATTACTCCATAAATATCATCTCAGTATAGCAAAATCGTGTAACCTTTTAGCGGCTATTTATGCGGCGATGGGTAAATATCCTGAGGCTGAATCGTTTTATTTAAGAGCAATTGAAATACTAAAAATAAGCGCTCCAGATAGTCTTGAATTGGCAACGACAATAGATAATCTGGCAGCATTGTATTTCACAATAGCTGAATATCTAAAGGCGGAACAACATTTTAAAGAAGCGTTAGAAATAAGAAACAAGATATTCGGTTCGTGCCATCCATATGTGGCGACCTCATTAAATCATTTAGGTTTGCTCTATCATTATCAAGGAAAATATGATCAAGCCGATTCTCTTTATAAACCGGCATTAATGATAAGAGAAAAAACGCTTGGTGAAAACCATCCCGACGTAGCGAACTCACTGGTTTGCATCGGCGATCTTTGTCGAGATCTGGGCAAATATAGTGAAGCTGAATCAAATTATAAACGGGCATTAGCAATTAGAATAAATGCTTATGGCGAAATACATTTAACTGTCGCAACAACTTATGACAATCTGGCATTGCTTTATCATCAACTGAGAAGATATGCAGAAGCTGACTCCCTGTACAGGAAAGCGTTAAATATTCGGATAAAAATTTTGGGAAATAATCATCCCGATGTAGCAACGTCACTTAATAATATTGCATCGCTTTGTCATTACCAGGGCAAAGATACAGAAGCGGACTCACTGTATAATTGTGCATTAAAAATATTGAAAAAAAATTAAGGCACAAACCACCAGGATGTTGCAACTGTGCTGAACAACATCGCGGTACTTAATACGAGTTTGGGTGAATATTTGAAAGCAGATTCACTCTTTAAAAAAGCGCTTTCAATATGGGAAGATGTTTTTGGGCCCAATCATCCCAATGTAGCGACCACATTGAACAACCTGGCAATGGTGAAAGCTGCGCTTCAGATGCCAGCAGATGCTTTGAAAATGATGGGGCGTGTATTTACGATTGATGAGCACACCATAAGCATGGTATTTAGTCTAACATCGGAGAAGGATAAGTTTGCCTTTATGAATAAAGTCAGCTTTCGATTTGAATTAATGCAAAATTTAGTAGTTCAGGCATTTTCAACAAATGAGGAAGCCATAAAAATATGTTATGATGGAATACTACACCGTAAAGGTGTGGTTATCGATGCGCTGTCACGAGAGAGATTTGCACTTTTATCGTCCAATGACTTGAAGGTTATAGAAACATTTCAAAAGCTTCAAGCTACGCTCGATGCTTTATCTGAGCTGACATTGAAAGGCTCAAAAAAGAAACATTATGAAGCCTATAAAAAACGCCTGGCAGAATTGGAAGCCGAAAAAGAAAACCTGGAAGAACAATTAGCTCGATTAAGTAAAATTTATAAAAATCAAAAAGATAATCGAGATGTGATGATTGATTCGGTTGCCCAAGCCCTGGAGCCAGGAAGTGTTTTAATTGATTATGTTTTAATGAAAGATCATGACTTTAAAACAGCGGAGTGGGGAAATCATCATTACCTTGCTTTTGTCCTGCCTGCTGGAGACAGAGCCAGATCCAAATTAATCGATTTAGGAGAAGCAGTTGCCATTGACACAACCGTACGGAAAGTACATGAAAATATAACTCAAGTACCGATACATATAAAACAAAAACAATTTAACGAATCTGATGCTGAAAAAAAATTAGCAGAACAAAGCCATCGATTATATCAGCTCATTTTTCAGCCAATTGAGAAGTTTATTGGCAATGATACCACAATTTATCTCTCACCTGACGGTGAATTGAACGTGGTTCCATTTGGTGTTCTAAAAAATGGAGAAGATAAATATTTAATCGAAAAGTATCAATTCAACTATTTGTCCTGCGGAAGGGATATGGTAAGGTCCAAACAACCAATTGAAACAGGAGATCGGGTTATCATTATGGCTGATCCTGATTTTGATAGCGATAATAAAACTCGAAATGACATATTCAAGCAAATATTTTCAGAAGATTTAACAGCAAATTTTAGAGGAATTGATACCTGTCGATCTAAAGATTTGAAATCAGCTAATTGGATTCGACTACCAGGAACTACACATGAAGCTACTGCTATTAAAGAGCAACTTTCGGATAATGATGTAAAGATTTATCTTGGCGCAGAAGCATCAGAAGAAGTATTCAAACAAGTGAAGTCACCAAAAATTCTTCATTTATCCACGCACGGATTCTTCCTTCCTGATGAAAATCGATCGGCATTATATAATCAGGCTGATTTCAATCTAAATATGCAAGCCACTGAACAACGAAATATGGATTATGACATGGAATTTGAAAATCCGCTTCTACGATCTGGTCTTGTATTAGCAGGCGCCAATCGGTTAGGAAAAGGGCAGTTAATTAAAGGCAACGAGGATGGAATTTTGACTGCATTGGAAATTTCAGGAATGAATTTCTGGGGAACAGATTTGGTCGTATTGAGTGCCTGTGAGACAGGATTGGGCGAAACAAGAAAAGGTGAAGGCGTATTTGGATTGCGCCGAGCATTCCAATTAGCAGGCGCTAAAACGGTGATTATGAGCCTGTGGAAAGTTACTGATGAAGATACTCGAGAACTGATGATTCATTTTTATAAACAGATAAACAAAGGTGAAGGTAAAGCAAGAGCACTGAAAATTGCACAGTTGAAATTAATGGAATCCAGAATAAAGAAAGAGAAGGCAGCGCATCCCTTCTTTTGGGGAGCTTTTATTTGTGTGGGTGAATTGTAAAAATATTGAGTATAATTTTGAGCTTGCGTTAAAGTTTTCTTAGGCTATTCAAATCAAAAAATTGTTTAATATTATCTGGGAGGAATGAAAAATGAAAAAAATACTTATTGTTTTTGTTGCATTAGTAATATGTTCTACTTTATTGCTCGTATTGTCTTGTCAAAAAAAGTTTTCAATAATTAATAACGAATCGAAATCATTTCCACCATATAAAACCAGGTTTCTTACTGACAATATTTTCCAGTTGACTGATAATTCAGAAATTAACGACGTGGAACCATCGATTCTACAAATCGAAGATGGAGATATTTGG
>Ga0209636_10002299_pt1 | contig 19504 bp, 21 predicted proteins | sample DeeMarSWOR152_54_FD_187464 | JGI IMG/M metagenome (GOLD analysis project Ga0209636, IMG submission 187464) | Marine sediment microbial communities from White Oak River estuary, North Carolina - WOR-1-52-54 (SPAdes) (version 2) | ecosystem: Environmental > Aquatic > Marine > Intertidal zone >... | reverse complement strand
CGCCGAAAAGCAGTTAAAGCAATCCGCCCTTGGCGGGAAAAAGGATTGCCCGCATTTCTTGCACCGGGTCCCAGCAACCTTTTCCTCCTCCAGGAGTTCAACGAAATGGTCCACCTTGCTCCTGGTGGTGAAGCAAACCACGCCGAATCGCTCAAATCCCATCCACATCTCTCCCCAAAATGGTCACATTCCCATAGATGCCAACACCCCCGATATTGTGAACCAGGCCAATCTTCGCGTCCCTCACCTGTACCGGACCAGCTTCTCCCCTCAATTGCAAAACAATAGTCCTCAGCTGCGATCCACCCGTGGCCCCAATGGGATGTCCCTTGGATAGAAGACCGCCATCCACGTTGATGGGAATTGTGCCCTCCATGTAGGTCCGCTTTTCCCTGATCAGTGCGGGTCCCTCTCCGGGTTTGGTAAATCCCAGGTCCTCATAGGCCATTACTTCAGCGATGGTGAAGCAATCATGGACCTCAGCAACGTCAATATCCCCAGGACCAACGCCCGCCATGCTATATGCCTGTCTTGCCGCTTCCCGGGCAACGCTCAAGCTGGTAAATGTATTTCTCCCCGCCATGTTGAGGGGTGCCGATGCAGCCCCCAGGCCGAGAATCCAGACCGGCTTTTCGGCCATCCGCACGGCCGTTTCCCTCTCGGCGACGATGATGCAGGATGAACCGTCGGCATTGGCACAACAGTCGAATCGCTTCAGGGGCGTAGAGACGACATCGGATGATATCACCTGTTCCTGAGTAACCTCCCTTCGATAAACCGCTTTAGGGTTCAATGACCCGTAACGAGCCGCTTTCACACGAACGAGGGCCAAATCCTCCTCGGTAGTACCGTACTGAGCAAAATGAGCCCGAGCATGCATAGCATAATAGGCAGGCATCATCGTCCCGAATGGGGATTCCCACATGATGTCCGCTCCTCTCCCCATCCTTTCCTGAGAATCCGCGGAGCTAATCTCAGACATCTTCTGAAACCCAAGCACGAGAACCACATCGTGAAGGCCGGATTCGATGAGGGAGTAAGCTATTCGTAGTCCCGTACTACTGGAAGAACACACACTCTCAACATAAAAGGTAGGCTTTGGGTTCAGGCCCAGGTATTCGGAAAGCAGTCCCGCGGGCGTCCGTTGTTTGTCGTATTCCGGGGCCGAACAGATAATCGAGGCATCGATGTCCTTCGGGCTCAGGTTGGCATCCTCCATTGCCTCCCTGTATCCCTCGAAGGCCAGCTCCCTGATGGATCCCTCGTAATCTCGTACGAACGCGCTCTGCCCCACTCCGATAATGGCTACCTCTCGACTCATGAAATCACTCTTCCTGGTTGTGAGGTTATGCCCTCACCTTAGGGAAATTGAACGATGGTTGTCAAGAGGATTCGTGCCGGAGTTTCCTGAGAAAACTGGAATATTGTTCTCACTACTGAATGGGAGACGCACCTTTCTTCTGGTATTTCCAGACAGCGATGTTATGTTCCTCGAGGCTAGATGAGAAGTGGTGAGATCCGTCGTTTTTTGAGACGAAATAGAGGTAGTCGGTTTCGGTGGGATAGAGGGCGGCCATGATTGCCTCCCTCCCCGGGTTGCTGATAGGTCCCGGGGGCAACCCCCGAATGAGATAGGTATTATAAGGAGTAAAGCGCTCCAAGTCTCTCTTGGTTAGGTTGCCGTTGAAGTCCTTTATGCCATAAATTACGGTGGGGCAGCTATTCAGTCGCATATTTCGCTTCAATCGATTGTGGTACACGCTCGACACGAGAAACCTTTCCCGCGGGATTGCCGCCTCCTTCTCGATGATGGAGGCGAGGATCAGTATCTCATAGTCGGAAAACCCCAGCTCCTTGGCCCTCTCCGAGTATTGGGGAGTGTAAATCTGCAGGAACTGTCTCACCATGGTTTCAATGACGTCCTCTGGTCGTAGATCCCTTGAAAAGAGATAGCTATCGGGGAAAAGGTAGCCCTCCAAACTGTTGGCGCAGATCCCCAACGAGGAGGCATATTGAGGGGAAAAACACCTCTCTAAGAAGGCCTTTCTACCCGTAATTCCCCTCCGCTCGAGGAACTCCGCGATCTGAGATACCGTATATCCCTCCGGGATGGAAATCTTATACTGCTTAACCTTCCCCTCTGTGAGAGCATTCAGGACTTGAAGAGGGGTCATATCGGAGCTGAGTTGGAATTCACCTGCCTTAATCGTGCGGAGCGCCCCCGATAACGCTCCCAGGAGGATAAACCGGCGGACACCCCTGATAACCCCCTCATCCTCCAAGAGATGAGCGACTTCCTTAAAGGCCATTCCCTTTCGAATGGCGACGGTTTTCGTGAGCCCTCCCGTATGAGTGGGGGTATGGAGGTACAGGGCGCTATAGACGAAGATCAAGATGGCCAATGGAACGGCGATAAAACACGTAACCCTGACCATCCTCTTCATAGCCTCTCCCTCCGGGCTAGACTATCCAAATAGGACTGTAGAATGAGGATCGCGGCAGTCATGTCGACTGTCCGTTTCCTCTTTTCACGTGAGACGCCAGCACCTATGAGCATTTTAGTTGCCTCAAGGGTAGAAAACCGTTCATCCCATGTGATAATGGGGATTTCGAGGACTTCCCTCAGGTCTTGAACAAATCCCAAAGTCATCTTGGCCTGAGGGCCGAGGGAACCATCCATGCTCTTGGGAATGCCCACGACGACTTTCTCAACACCGTATTGCTCCGCGATCTCATGTATCTTCTTCAAGTCGCTCTCTCCATTTCGACGAAGCAGGGTCATAATCCCCTGGGCCGTCCACCCCAGCTCATCGCTTACGGCGACACCGATTCTCTTGGTTCCTACATCAAGCCCCAAAATCCGCATCTTAAATCATCTATGCCTGCGTCAAAAGATTTGTCAAGGTGGAATTGGAGATCCTTGAGAAAATGGGAAAAGGAGCTCTGAGCGCGAATTGATGTTTTTTCGATAACCATTCTTGGTGAAGCGGAACGGCCGCAAACCCAATTGTTTGAGCCTGAAGGGCGAGTTTTGGGTTTGCAGTGGAGCGAACGTTAGAATGGTCGAAAAAAGATCCCTGAGCGGCGATGAGCGAATTTTCCAAAAAGCTCGTTGAGTGTATCTATTTTACCCGACCGATTTCCTCAATTCCCAGCAGTGCGGCGGCATTTTCGCCCAGGATCTTCGCCTTGGTCGATGTGCTTATGGGGAGCTCCATAATGGCACGAACATTCCTCTTGATATCGATGATGCCGGGCCAATCCGAACCAAAGATGATCTTGCCAGCATTCCTTTCCAGGTCGGGGAAATACTTGAGGAGGTTTTGTGGAGGGAGGCCCGTTATGTCCATGTAGACGTTTTCATGCAAACCGGCCATGAAGAATGCCCTGTCGTACCAGAAGCCCCTGCCAGCATGGGATTGGATGATCTTCAGCTCGGGAAAGAAAACAGCAATTTCATCCAGGAAAAGCGGGTCCCCATACTTCATGAGGGAACCGGGGAATATGGATGATCCCGTATGAACCATCACAGGTATGTTGAGTTCCTGTGCCCTTTCATAGAGGGAGAAGAGCCTATTGTCGTTTGGGTAGAAGTGCTGGTACGTGGGATAGAGCTTGAAACCCTTTATTCCGAGTTCAGAAACGCATCTCTCCAATTCCCCCACCTGATTAAAGGTAACGTATGGGTTGATATTGCCGAAGGGGATGAGCCGGTCGTTTCCACGGCAAAACTCAGCCACACGGTCGTTGGTGCTCACGCCGGTTACCATGGTATTCGTTTCCGCAAGGGCCACAACGTAATCGATCCCCTGGTCATCCATGTATCGGAGCAACCCTTCAGGAGAGGCTAGCACGGTTCGGAGCTGGCCAAGCCCTCGTTCACCATGCAATCTACTCATCCACTCCAAAAACCACTCGTTGTATTCCTCCGCCCTCGTAACGTGGAGGTGAAAATCTATGATCAACACAATCCTTCCTCCCAATTCATGATATTTCCCCCCGGAAAGGTCGGAGTCCGGGGACTCATCATGTCTATTTCATACATCTCCATCGGTCATGGTTGCCTCACTCCCTCGTCAAACGCCCAGGCTGACACGAGGCCTCTTCTCTTTCCGGAAAGCGGGCGTGATCGATGGTTCAGAGGTCGAATGAGACGGTGACCGCGGCATTGACGATTAAGATATCGGATGACTCATCACCCAGCGACTCAACCTCTACCCCTCGAACTACTAACCCTCCCTCGATCGCCTTCAAGCACTTTCTCCCAAAGGGAATTGCTCCCAGCACTCTCTCCTCGTTCACCTTTTCGGGAAACGGAGCGCCTATGAGTACATCGATAATCATCTCCTCGGGGCCACCGAGTTCTAGGATTTCCGAGATGCCGCAAAGACAGACCTTGGATATCGCATTCCGTACCGCTTTCATCGCGGCTTCCGTGGGATCCCCCTTGTGACCGTGTTGATCAACTCCCATTCCCATCTCCACGACGTATCTTTTTTCCATGACTCCCCCCTCCTCATATATCGACGCCAACCGCCCACGGTTGCTCCTTTCCGTTGTGGAATCCAGTGGATACGCAATTGAATCCGCCATTCGGTTGAAGATTATACAGGGATGCCACCTCAAAGGGAACAGCAGCTGGTGAAATGTTTCATATTGAGCGTGAATTTTTTATGGCTGTGCTCGGGAGGGTTCACGTGAAACACATTTTTGGGGTTTACTCCGCTCTCCCTACGTTTTATTATATCGGGAGTTTGGCACCGATTATGCTGGTACTCCGGAAATGAAGAGACCAAAGGAGGGAGTGAGGCGTATGGATGGATAACCAGTCAATTATGGGTTATGGAAAAGGATCGAGAAATGCAAATATTTGGAGGAGAATATGAAGACCAAGATGATCATCCTGATAACGGTAATTATTGTATGTATGTGCAGTTGCGGCATGAAGGACAAACTCGGCAAGAAAGAGGAGCCAGTCAAAGAGGAAACGAAAAAAGAGGAAGTGGCGAAGAAAGAATCGATCAAGGAGGAACCTGTTGCCGAGAAAGCAGCTGAACACACCGCCCCTTCGGGCAAAATGGTCTCCGTTACGGGCCCGTTGGTGAACATCAGGAGCGGTCCCGGCATGAAGCACAAGGTCCTTACAACGGTGAAGGAGGGTGATGAGCTGGAAGTGTTGGGGGAAATTGGATCTTGGTACAACGTGAAGCTTCCGGACGGGACGGAAGGTTGGATCTACCATAAGTTGGTGAAGTAAACTGCATCGAATCCACCTACGGTTTCGGATCTTTGTCGGGAGATGTGACCCGCTTTATCCTTTTCCGCGTGTAGTAGAAGAGCGCCAGATTTATTATCCAGATGAAGGGATGAAATTTCTTCCATCGAAACCCTAACCTCTTTACTATTGCCTTCAACGAGTAGAAATCGAGCCAGGCATTCTTCATTTCCCGCTCCAGGGTTCCCGCTGACATGTTCGCCGGCTTGAAGACGAGGTTTGCCATGTTGTAGTTGGCCCAATTCGAATCGGTCAGCCTCCCTTGCCGGACCAGCTGATGAAATACCTCCGTTCCGGGGAGTGGGGTAAGGAAGTTGAAACAGGCAAAGTCGAGCTTCGAACTCCGCGCCAGCTTGGTGGTATGGCGAACGCTCCTTTCGTCGTCCCGATCGAACCCCAGGACAAAGGAGCCCCAGACGATCATTCCGTAGCTCTTTATCTTCTCGATAAGCGCGTGGAAGTATTCCGGCTTGTTGAAATGTTTCCCCATTTCATCCAGGGTATTCGGGGAAAACGATTCGAATCCAATGGCAAACCCCATACACCCGCTTTCCGCTGCGAGCTCCAGCAGTTCATCATCATCGGCGATGAGGATTGTCGATTGGCTCCCCCACCGAATCTTCAGGGGTATGAGGGATTTGAACAACAGTTTCGTCCTTTCCCTCCGGGTAAGGATAGTATCGTCCACGAAGAACACGTTCCGAGAGGGAAGGGTCTTGATTTCCTCAACAACATCTTTAATAGGCCTGAACCGATAGGTCCCTCCATTGAAGAGCTTCACCGAACAGAAACTGCACTTGAAGGGGCATCCCCGGGTTGTTTGGACGGTGTTAACGGTCACATAGTCCTCAGCATCCAAGAGATCCCTCCTCGGCAGGGGACGGTTCTCCAGATCGACGAAACGAGCATTTTGATATCTCTTTTTGAGCCTACCGGACTTGAAATCACCGATCAACTGTTCCCAGACACCTTCTGCCTCGCCGATGACGACGGCATCACAGTGTCGCAAAGCTTCATCGGGAAGGGTTGAAACGTGGATTCCCCCCATCACTACCTTTACATTCCGGTCCCGGAAAGCATCGGCTATCTCGTAGGCCCGAGGAGCGGTGGTGGTGAGGCACGTGATCCCAACCAGATCGACTTTCTTGTCGAAATCGATGGAATGCACACATTCGTCCCTGATAGCCACGTCGATACCCCTGGGTGTATATCCGGCAATCATGCACAAATTGAGCGGGGGAGAATAGGCCTTGGCCTTCAGGGAATTAAAGAGGCCCTTCTGAAGAAAGGGGACATTTGCCGCGTTGACGGGATTGTTTGGATTGATCAGTTCAACTCTCATTTTCGGCGAAAAGGGTCCCTTCACGGTTTAATCCCTTTTTATCCCCAAGAATACAAAAGATCAAGGTGAAAAACCCGCGGGTTCGGGTTGACCTTTTTTCGTCGCGTTACCCTCGTCTCGTCGTGTAGTTGACATGGCCATGGACCGGAGTTATAAAGCTGGCGAAACCCATTGCGTCTCGTGGTAATCCGACTATGATACCCATTTTCTTCGGCTGGTGGATTGTACTCGCATGTTTCTTCATAGCCGTTTACGTCGGTGGCGCTTGTTTCTTCGGCTTTACAGCCTTTTTTGAGCCCATAGTTGACGAGTTCGGATGGAGCTATACCCAGGTCTCAGTCGCCTTCTCCCTCCGTGGCCTGGAAATGGGTATTCTTGCTCCCATCATCGGATTCCTCGTCGATCGTTTCGGCTCAAGGAAGCTGACATTCTCCGGAGTACTTGTCGGAGGCTCTGCTCTCATCCTCCTCGGCCTGACCAAGTCCGTCCTCATGTTCTACAGTGCCTTTTTTCTTCTCGGCTTGGGAGCGGGCGGGTGTACCTCGACAGTGCTGATGACGGCGGTAGCTCAGTGGTTCAGGAAGAACGTGGGAAAGGCAATGGGAATTGTGGCCTGTGGATTCGGTTTCGGCGGAATACTGATCCCCCTCATCGTATGGCTCATCGATCTCCAGGGATGGCGAACCGCGCTGATTATCCTCGGATTGGGCTTGTGGGCTTTGGGCATTCCCCTCTCCCTTATGATCCGGGATAAGCCTGAACTGTATGGCTACTTACCAGATGGAGAGGCACCCATGGGGGGGATCGCCGACCATAGCGCCCGGGAGATGGAGGGAGGTGACTTCAGGGAGGCCCTCAAGGATGGAAACTTCTGGAAAATAGCCTTGGGTGATGCAATTCGGATGATGATCACTGCGGCAATCATCACCCATGTCATGCCTTACCTGAGCAGCATAGGCGTGTCACGGTCGAGGGCCGCACTTGTGGCGACGTCTATTCCGCTCTTAAGCATCATCGGAAGGTTTGGCTTTGGCTGGCTGAGTGATATCTTCGACAAGAGGTATGTCCTGGCCGTGGCATATTGCCTCTTGGGCCTTGGGATCTTTGCCTTCTCTTCTCTTCACGAGGGGTGGCTCCTCCTTCCCTTCCTCCTCTTCTTCCCCCCGGCATTCGGTGGATGTATTTCCCTGAGGGGGGCAATCGTGAGGGAGTATTTCGGCAGGTCTTCCTTCGGTAGACTACTGGGGATAATACTGGGCATGGCGGCAATCGGAGGAATTATTGGTCCAACCGCGGCCGGGTGGACGTTTGACGCCGTAGGAGCATATCGACCGATATGGCTTTCCTTCGGCGGAGCTACTGCTGCTGCTGTCCTACTGACGCTGCGATTGAAACCGCGCCACCCCCCTTCAAGAGGAGCATGACCACAGCACATTTCGGATCATCCGGGGTTTCGAATTGCGTCAGATACGATCTCCTCAAAGATCATTCCCTCTCCAATAACCATTTGACCAAGACCTTCTGGTTCTTCGGATAGAGAATCATGCCGTGGCCATAGCCCTCGCTCACTTGGGATTTCACATTTCCCCCTTCCGCTCCCAGGGCATTGTGCACCATCGTCCCTTGATTCTCCGGTACTATCTGGTCGTCCTGATCATAGAGAAGGCCGATGAGTTTACCCGTTTGAGCTATCTCCCGTGCATGGGTAATGGGTGACCAATTGCCGAAATACCCCTTTAACTCCAGCTGCACCGGGGTAGGTAACGATGTTTCCTTGAAAAATTCGGGAAGGGAAGTTGGGGCCACACTTACGAAACAACTGTGGAAATACGCAGAGGACCCTTTTCCTCGTGAGCCCCAACGCATTGAACCATCGAGAAATCTGTTCCCTCATGGCATTTCATCCTTGGGTGGTCCAAAGCCCGAGGGGAGCTTTGGAGATTCCCCTAAAAGCGAAGCCTCCCCTCCAGGACCTTGACGACGCTTCCCCCCACGCGGACCTTTCCGATAGTCCCCTCTCGCAGTGTCATCTCCACCTGAATCAGACCCGGTCGACGTATCTCAATTCCCTGTTCAATTTCAAGGGTGATAGTAGGATCCGCCCTTACTAACCCATGCCTGACCAGATACGCACCGAAACATCCCGCGGCACTCCCCGTTGCCGGGTCTTCCGGAACGCCGTGCAGAGGGGCAAAAACCCGGGCACGGATTCTCCCTTCCCCCATCCCCTCCATCGTGAACAGGGAGACCAATGAGGTATCCAACTCTTGGGCCACCGTTTCCAAGATAGACGGGTTGATCTTCACCTGGGATAGTGCCCTTTGGGATGTGATGGGAATAATGAGAAATGGGAGTCCTGTGGAGACTACCTCGGCAGGACCCTTGAGGAGATCCAGTTTCTCCAAGGGTAGAGAAAGGAGGCGGGCCAAGAGCTCCACCTCACCATACGCACCAAGGAATTCCGGGGGGCTCTGCTCCATTTTGACCAATACGGGGTTCCCCCTCAGGAAGGCTACCTCCACCGGAAAAACCCCCAACCCCAGCTCTAGTCTCGTCACCTTATTTCCCTCCCTCCGACCGAGCCTCCCCTCGTCGCCCAGGAGGAAGCACGTCCCGACTACAGGGTGGCCCGCAAAGGGAATCTCCCTTTCCGGGGTGAAAATCCTCACCTTGAAATCCGCCTCGGGAGAGTCGGGCGTAAGGACGAAGGTGGTCTCGGAGAGGTTCATTTCCCTGGCTATCCTCTGCATCTCCTCTCGACTCAACCCCTCCGCGTCGGGATAGATGGCCAGTGGATTACCCCCGAAGATATTCCGGGTGAAAACATCAACCTGAACGAATCGATATTCCCTCATGGAGTTCCCCTCCATCGCCTATGGTCAGGGAGCAACCGAGATGAAACCCGACCGAACCGATGGCGCGGTGAATATCAAGGACTCGCGATAATTCGGCCGAGAACTCCCCCCTATCCTATAGCACTTCGAGTTTTTATGGCAACGAAAATACGAGCCCGTTGATTTGATCTCCTTTTTCCACTATTCTAAGGGATAGGGAACCCTTCCCATAGGTGAGGGAATGGCCAGGGTGGAAATCATTCCTCTTCATCGTTCCTTCAGGGATAAGCTGGGAAGGACCGTCTTCCTCCGACCCTACGAGGAGGTCGATTTCAAAGGCTTATCCGCAATGTACGATGAATTTAAGCCCAAGGGGATGGCCATGGGGCTTCCGCCCGTTCAGGAGAAGAATCGTTACAAGTGGATGACGGGAATTGTTAAAGAATGGTTCAACATCGTCGCTGTTCTGGAGAATCGGATTGTGGGGCACGCCGCCCTCGATATGCCCTTGGGCACCAATGCCCGGGAATATATGATCTTTGTGCACCAGGATTATCAGAACAAGGGGATCGGGCAAGCCTTGACCTTTTCCATGCTGGAAGCAGCGAGGGAAATGGATACTCGAAAGGTGTGGGTAGTGGTCGACAACTTGAATCGGATTGCCATAACGGTTTTCAAAAAAGCTGGATTTAGCTTCGCGAGTGAACCGGATATAGAGCGGCTCATGGTCGCCAGACCTTGACCGTAACTTACCTTCCTATGCGGTGGATGGGAAAAACCCTCTCCTTGATATACTTCACCGCCTCTTGGGCTTTGGAGAAGGCCTCTTCCTTAACCCTCCCCGTTGTGGGCCGGGGCATGTCGTAGAGGTTACCTACCTCCATTTCGGGGCCGAACATCATCCCACCAACGGCTCCAATGAATTCGTCCTCGGGCTTCACCTCGTTGAGTATCGACCAGGCAAGGGTCCAGCATCGGGCCGTCCGATAGATATCATATCCCCCTCCTCCAAGAGCCAGGAAGTGCCGCGAGAGGCCCTTCATTGATCTGATTACCTCCTGGTACCCGTTGTTGGTGAGCATCAGATGACCCAGGGGGTCGGATCTCAGGGTATCGGCCCCGATTTCAACGACGAGGAAATCGGGAGCAAAGGCCTTGACCATCGGGGGAACCACCTCCCGGAATGCATAGGTATAGACCTCGTCATCCGTCCCCTCGGCCAAGGGTATGTTGACGTTATATCCCAATCCCTTTCCAGCGCCGATCTCATTCACAAACCCCGTCCCCGGGTAGAAGAGTTCCCCCCTCTCGTGGAGCGAGATGACCAGGGCTCGATCATCTTCATAAAAGGCATCCTGGACCCCGTTACAGTGATGGGCATCGATATCGACGAATGCTACCCTCATCCCTCGATTCAAGGCATCAGCGACGGCGATGGCAACGTCATTGACATAGCAGAACCCCTCGGCGTAATCCTTACGGGCATGATGAAATCCCCCCAGGGGATTGAAGACCACATCGGCTTTTCCCTCGATGATGAGCCTCATGCCCATATACGTAGCCCCCGTGGTTGTGAGAGACCATTCGTATATCCCCTTCACGATGGGATTGTCCTCAGATCCGATGCCATGGGCCAGCATGTCCAAGGTAACTTTCCCGATGCTCGCACCGCGCAACAGGCGAAGATATTCCTCATCATGAAAGAGGGTGAGGAGTCCCGGATCGATTGGTTCGGGTTCCATGACCTCCATCCATGGCCTATCCATTACTCCGTATCGCCGGCACAGCTCATAGGCCTTGATGGCCCTTTCCGGCTTAAAGGGATGCCCGGGACCGAAATCGAATTCGGCAAGCGCGTGCGAATGGATAAATACCGACCTCACCTTCCCTCTTCCTCTTTTCTCTCCCTCTCCCTGTTCGCCTCGAACCGGACTCATGTTCCCTATTTATAAACCGATATGGCCACATCCATCAATACCCCTCAACGGGCATCCCATTTTCCCGAAAAATACGGTAAGATATCTATGAGAGCACCTTCGTTCCGGATAACGGGCCCCATCCCTACAGCACGGAAGTCGAGCTGTGAGAGTATTAACCGATCATCTAACCAAGGTAAGGACTACGGTCAACCATTTCAAGAGACAGGACGTATTCAAGTGCGTCCAACAAGCGCATGCTCAATTCGATAACAAGGTCTCAGTATATCACGTGCTGAAGGAGAAAAGTTGCTATCCCCGGGGCTGTATCTATTTCATCTGGAGATGTCGAAAATTAAACAAGGGGAGAAGCTGCCCACGGAAGTTCACCCACGTGGGGAGGAAATGCTTCGGGTGCAGGGAATTCTACGACGAAAAGGTGATTAATCGCCCGGAGGTTCTCCTTCCCGATGAGGAGTTTTCGAAGTTCACGAAGGAGCTTGCGGAGTTCGAAGGATGGTTGAACAGCCTCAAGGGAACCGAGGTAAATTTTTCCGGAACGGTTTACTCTGTCAAACTGAGCATGAAACACGTAATCCGGGGAAACCAGGGATACGTCGAATTGAACGGGTTCATGCTGGTGTTCCGCGAGGCGTTCTTCGATTTCGTAAAACTCGAGGACCTCTGCTATCTATCCGTGGGCAAAGGTTTACAGGGGAGATATCGGTTTTCAAAAGGGGACAAGATCGACCTCTATGCACGGGTCTCAGTGGATCGGGGTCGTCTCATCCTGAAAAGACCCAATCGAATCGAAATCCTAGAACGGGGTAATGGAGAGACCTGGTCATGGGATAGAGCGCTCGTGGCAGCTCGAACCGCTACCCCCATTCCCTACAAACTGGAGAAATGCTTCGCCTGCGAGCGAGGATACCTCCTGGATACCATTGAGAGGATTAACGGAGGTGAGCGCAAGAAACGTCAGCTCTTTTGCCTCGAGGGGATCAAGAATCCTCGCTCCTGCATCTATAACCTGGCCAAAAAGATCGATACCGAGGTCTGTTCCGTGGATGAATTTCACGGAGCCATTATCTGAGACCGCGGGCAATCCATGAGATGAGGATTAGCCCTTCGGTCTTGAAGGGAAATACTGAAGCGCTGGAATCGTTTTTGCATTACGGTGACCGGGACGGATAATGGCCGGGGTCGAAAAGGATAAACGCATAGAAAACGACCGACGTCAGAGGCCAACGAGACCGTTCAGCAGATATATGCTTTTCGGTCGACGTCGATCGATTCGCAGGAGGGAGGATCGGAAGACCCACCTCTATGTCGATCTCTACGGTCACTACCTTCTCCTGTCCCTCCTCATCATTATCTTACTCTCCATTTTCGACGCCTACTTCACCATCTTTCATGTGGAAAAGGGAGCCCGCGAAATCAATCCGCTCATGAATCTCCTGATCGGTTGCGGAAACATCTACTTTTTCATCACAAAATATATCCTCACAACCTTCGGGCTTTTCGTCCTCTGCATCTACAAGAATCTTTTCATCACCAGAATCATCATGACCGGCATCTTCCTCCTCTATCTCACCGTTTTTGCCAATCACATCTTCCTCATTCTCGTGAGATAAAGCCCCGTTCTTCAATGAAGTTCTGGAAGAAGTTTGACAAACATCAAAGGGTGGAGATTTAGCCCGTCGATCACCATTTTATCCTGAATCAGAGCGAATGGTTTTCAAGCTTCTGTTTTCGCCTTGCGAATCCCCTCACGAAGAGGTAAATCCATCATATTCGTTTTATAACGGTAAAATCGAGGGAGTCCCATTCCAGGAATTCCCATGGCAGCCCGGCATCATCCGACAAGTCAATGGAAAGGCTATCTCCTCATCGTTACAGCTGCGGCGATGTGGGGAACCAATGGCGTGGCGGCGAAGTTTCTCTTCAATCAAGGGATTACCCCGTCTATGTTGGTTCAAATACGGTCCGCACTCTCCTTTACCATTTTATTCGGCATTTTGGCGTTCTTCAAAAGAGATCTCATCAGGTTTTCCAAAAAGGACCTTCCCTTCCTGGCAAGCTTTGCCATTGCGGGGATGGGCATGGTCAATTTGATGTATTTCTATACGGTAAGCAAGACAAACGTCGCCACCGCCATTCTTCTCCAGTATACGGGGATCGTCTTCATCGCCATCTTCGCCGTCTCTTACCAAGGGGAGCGGTTGACGTGGGTTAAGGTAGCTTCCCTGGCTTCTGCCTTCGCGGGGTGTTTCTTGATGGTGGGAGGGTATGATCTCAACCAACTGAGGTTGAATGCCGTCGGATTGGCCTGTGGCCTTACCGCCGCCCTGTTCTATGCCTTTTACATCCTTTACGGGGAGTGGGGGTTAAAGCGGTTTAACCCCTGGACCATGGTGGTTTACGCCTTCGGGTTTACTGCCCTCTTCTGGGCCCTCTTTATCACCCCCTGGCAGGTTCCGGCTCGAAGCTTCTCACTGACCTGGTGGCCCCATCTTCTCTATGTGGTTATCGTCGGTACCGTCGTGCCCTTCGGCCTCTTCTTCCAGGGATTGAAATACATCAGGGCAACCCGTGCAAGTATCACGAGCACCCTGGAGCCCATTGTCGCTGGAGTGGTTTCCTATTTTCTCCTGGGCGAAACCCTCTTTCCCGTGCAGATCATCGGGGGATTTTCAGTCATCGCGGCCATCATCCTTCTGCAGATCGAGAAGGAATAGGGATTGGTCGATGGAGATCTGCTCGATACATGGCCTAAGGAAAGCGAGCAGCACAGCAAGGAGGGAAAAACGTGGGCGTGCCTATTCCAATCTGTCGAAGAAGAGGATCTCCTCGAGGCTAAGCCTGGATCGGGGTTTCGGGGAATCGTCCTCTTTGGGATAGCCCAGGGTGAGGAGTGCAGCGACCTTCCACCCCCTCGGGATATTGAGAATGTTCTTGATGGCCTTAGCTCGAAACCAGCCGATCCAGCAGGTTCCCAGCCCCAGATCCGTGGCCATCAAGACCATGTGTTCACCCGCAATCCCGATGTCCAGAAGGTAATACTGCAAGTCCGCCACCCCTGCCCCCAACCGATGGATAAGAACATCGAGGTGGGCACAGATAACGATAATAACCGGGGCCTCTTTGGCCCACCGGTTGGGGACTGCGATTCCCATGCCCTTTTCCACCAACGTCTCCCTCAGCCGCGGTTCCTCCACAACGACGAACCGCCATGGCTGTACATTGCTGGTTGAAGGAGCCAGGCGCGCCGCCTCGCAGATTTGATGGATCTTTTCCCGTTCGACCGGCTTGTCCTGGTAGCCCCTGACGCTGTATCGCTTGGTGATGATCTCCATTAAGAATCCCATATCTTTTACTCTCCCATTAAGCTTCCCTCATCTTATTCGATACCGCGTTCCATGCCGCCCTGAGGACACCGACATCGTTGCCGATTTCAATCATTCTGCACCCCATGGATACATACTTCTTCGCTTCCTCTTCCCACGGTTGGCCAATTCCTATTGCAACGGGCGTACCGTACTTATTTCCCACCTCTACGGTTTTCTTGATGGCATCCTGGACCTTGGGATGGTTTTTCTGGGGACCCCGGAGACCTATCGACATGGAATAGTCGGACGGACCAAAGAGGACGAAATCGAGTCCCTCCATTGAGAGAATCCCCTCGAGCTTGCTAACTATCTCCTCATTTTCAACCATGATGCCCACCAACGTTTCACTCTCGCCCCAATTTACCCAATCTTCGCCTCCCAGTGCTCCCCACTGGCCCGAATAACAGAGGCTCGAATACCCGCGAATCCCCTTTGGAGGGTATTTCGCAGCCCTTATGAGCTCTTCGACTTCTTCCTTCGTAGAGACGTCCGGAACCACGACTCCCCCTGCACCGCTTTGGAAAGCCTTACTGATCAAATAATGATTGCCCTTGTCAACCCGCAGAATTGCCGTGATATCCGCTACGGTCGCTGCGCGAAGCATGTTTTCCATCGACTCGTCTCGCCTCCATGAGTACTCGTTGTCGATTCGAACGAAATCCAACCCACTGTAACCGGCAACTTCAACAATCGCCGGGCTGTACGAGAAAACGGCCGTTCCAAAGGCCACCTCTCCCTTCTCCAAGACCTTCTTTAACTTATTCACCTTCTGCATTGTCACACCTCCTGCTGTTGGAATCCTTCATTTAGCTTCTCTTTAGCCCTTCATAGATGAGAATGTTTGCATTCCTTTCTAAAAACACAAAATATCAGCATGAGCAAGATCTGCATAGTGAAATATAATTCCCTCCAAAAATTGAGGATGCATAGGTGAATCTTTGCTATGAGTGCCAATCAAATGAGCCAAATCCTTTGGAACCCGTTCCTCAAGAGCGATATAGGTTTCCCAGAATCCATGGATGAACTTTTCCCGGATATCGGATTGGATGTACGTGTCGCCCTCTTTTCGGTACCCGAAGGCTTCTACCAATTCATGGAGGAGAACTGAGGCAATGAGAAGATCACGATTGACCAACTGGGTCACACGCTCCCCCTGTGCTCACCCAAATACCAACTCCCCCCACAGTGCCCATTAACCTAGCCTCCTAATTCGAAGTGACAGGACACGAAATGATTGGGGGCCACCTTCCGTAGCACGGGTTCCTCATCGGAGCATATCTCCTTGGCATGGCTACATCGTGGATGGAAACGGCATCCTGTGGGCGGATTGATGGGGCTCGGAACCTCTCCGCTAAGAATCACCTCCCTGGTGGGGGCATCAGGGGAGGCAGGAAGCGCTGCCGAGAGAAGCCCAACGGTATAAGGATGACACGGATGTTGATAGATCTCCTCGGCATCTCCATACTCCACGAGGCCGCCAACATACATAACGCCAATACAATTGCTCATGTGCTTGATAACCGCTAGATCGTGAGCGATTAGCAGATAGGTTAATCCGAGTCGTTCTTGAAGGGCCTTGAGAAGATTCATTAACTGTGCTCGGATGGACACATCCAACGCTGATACGGGCTCGTCCAGTACGATCACTTTGGGCTCTGGAGCTAGAGCCCGTGCCACGGCAATCCGCTGCCGTTGGCCCCCACTGAACTGGTGAGGAAAGCGGTTGATGCTTTCTGGCCCAAGGCCCACATCTAGCAAGACCTCCTTTGCTCTTTCAATCACAGCTTGCCGGGGAAGGGTTTGGGTAACTATCAACGGTTCGCTGATGATGTCGCCCACCTTCATTCTGGGATCGAGAGAACCATACGGATCCTGGAACACCGCCTGAACCGATATGCTATATTCCCTGAGGCTTGTCTTCGGAAGTGTCGAGATATCCTCTCCCCTAAAAAGGATAGACCCGCTTGTAGGTTGATCAAGCAAGAGGATGAGCCTAGCAGTAGTTGTCTTCCCACATCCAGATTCTCCCACCAAACCGAAGGTCTCTCCCCTGTTTATGGAAAAGCTCACCCCATCAACAGCTTTTATCCAGCCGGCTACTTTCCGCTTCACGAAGCCTTGGGTGATGGCAAAATGTTTCCTGAGGTTCTTTGCTTCGATGAGAATATTTGACGTAGACACCATTACTCAAACCGCTCGCCAGCATGATACAGTGTGAGTTTTGTTAACGATTACTGAAGGAGGATATTCCTCAAGACAGCGGTCCTCTATTTGACTGCACCGGGGAGCAAATCTGCACCCAAGGGGTAGGTTCATGAGGGAGGGTGGTTGTCCCTCGATCGTGGTCAGCCATTTCTCACCCCCTTCCAACTTTGGTACTGACCTCAGCAGCGCCGCAGTGTAAGGATGTAAGGGATTGTGAAATAGCTCTTTCATCGGTGCACCTTCCACGATTTTACCCGCGTACATGACCGCGACTCGATCACACATCTTAGCGACAATACCGAAATCGTGGGTAACGAATATCATCGCCACGTGGAGCTGACTCTGCACCTCTTTCAGAAGGTTCAGATACTGAGCCTGGATAGTTACATCCAGCGATGTTGTGCATTCATCGGCGATGAGGACCTCTGGCCGACAAGACAGAGCAGCTGCTCCCGCTACTCTCTGCCTCATCCCGCCACTCATCTGGTGGGGATAATCCCCCAGGCGCATTTCTGGTGAAGGAATACGGACCAAGCGCAGAATTTCAACGGTTTTCTCCCATAACCGATTTCCCCTGGCCCTTTGGTGGATCTCTATAGCCTCTGCCACTTGGTTGCCTATGGTCAAGACAGGGTTCAATGAGGTCATCGGGTCCTGCAAAATCATCGTAATCCTGCGTCCTCGTATTTGCGACATCTCCCTCTCGCTCTTCTTAAGAAGATCTTCTCCATTCAGTAGGACTTGTCCGCTAACAACGCGACCAGGCCGCGCTATGAGCCTTAGAATAGAAAGGCAGGTTATGGTCTTTCCACACCCCGATTCGCCCACAAGCCCGATGGTTTCACCTTCTCTCAAGAGGAAGCTAACCCCGTCAACAGCCTTCAGGACCCCTTCCCGGAAAAAGAAATAGGTCTTTAAGTCACTCACATCGAGGACTTTGCGCCCGGTTGAGCTGTCACCGAGACTTGAGTCAACCCTTCTCCGTCTTTCCGATTCCCTGTGTCTCAGCATCTGAATTTCTCGTTATCTTCTTTCAAAGTCCCGATCGACCTCAGCCCATGCAACTATTCTAGAGTTCCCTGAGCTTGGGGTCTAAATGATCCCTTAACCAATCCCCCAAGAAGTTGAAGGCCAGCACCGTTATCGCAATTGCCATACCAGGAAAGAAGGTCAGCCACCAAGCCATGCCAATGTATTCCCTGCCAGCTGCCACCATCCCGCCCCAGGAGGGTTGGGGCGAAGGGATACCAGCGCCTATAAAACTAAGGGAGGCCTCCACCACTATGGCCCAACCTATCTGAAGAGTCGCGAGTACCAAGATGCTGCCCACAAGATTGGGTAGGAGGTGTCGGGTCACAATTCTAAGCTCTGAACACTTGACCATGCGGGCATAGGCCACAAACTCCCTCTCCTTGAGGCTCAGTGCCTCACTGCGGATGACACGCGCATAGCGCGCCCAAACTACTAACCCTATAGCCAAGACCACGGTGTGCATGCCGGGTCCTGTTGCTATTGCCAAAATCAAAGCGAGAAGGATCATCGGAAATGACAGAAAGGCATCGCATACCCTCATGAGCGCCGCATCTATAACGCCGCCCCGATAAGCAGAGATGACCCCTATCGATATGCCAAGAACAGCACCAACAAGGATTGAGAGCATGGACGCCACCAAGGAGGTCCTGGCTCCTCCGATCATCCGGCTCAACATATCTCTGCCCAGACTATCAGTTCCAAGGGGGTATTTTAGACTCCCCCCTTCCTGCCAAAAAGGGGGACGCAACCTGTCTGGCAGCGACATTTCATAATAACCGCGTGGGGCAATTGAGGGACCTGCTACGGCAACAGTGATAACAATGAGTGCTATGGTCGCCGGGAAGACGAACCTGAAGTCACGAAGCGGATCCATCTGTTAAGCGATTCTCCTTCTTAAGAATACGAACTCTTTTGAGCCAGGCCGACTTCAGTGATCCGCTAGCCATATTAGGACGATGAACCCAATGAGGCGAAGGCGCAACTATAACTAAGTCAGGCGGATGCGCGGATCAATCCAGTAGTACGCAATATCGACGAGGAGGTTAACCGTTGCCACGATGGCAGCTATCGCGATGACTACACCTTGGATCACCGTAAAGTCGCGGTCCACGACTGCTAGGTAGGCGAGTCGCCCTATTCCCGGCCAAGCAAAGACAGTCTCGATTATGACAGCACCACCGATCAAAAGGGCAAAATACATACCACTGAAAGTGACCACAGGGAGAAGAGCGTTTCGTAAGGCATGCTTCCAGATCACACCCGACGGCGAAACCCCCTTCACCCTGGCGAAAAGAACATAGTCACTGCCCAGAACCTCCAACATGCTCGAGCGCATAAGCCGCATGATTCCAGCAGTTATGAACCACCCCATCGTAAATCCGGGGAGCACGTATGCCTTGATGCCTCCAGCTCCACCCACGGGGAGCCATCTCAGCCTAACCGCGAAAATCTCCATCAGTATAAGCCCGACCCAAAAATGGGGCAGGCTTTGCCCCATGACAGCCACAAGC
>Ga0209636_10002298_pt1 | contig 19505 bp, 14 predicted proteins | sample DeeMarSWOR152_54_FD_187464 | JGI IMG/M metagenome (GOLD analysis project Ga0209636, IMG submission 187464) | Marine sediment microbial communities from White Oak River estuary, North Carolina - WOR-1-52-54 (SPAdes) (version 2) | ecosystem: Environmental > Aquatic > Marine > Intertidal zone >... | reverse complement strand
ACATATCAATAAAAGAATCGCAACATTTTGGTGGATGCAGCTTTTGGTGCTTGCGGGTGTTCATTTTTTTATTGATATGTTCGCAGGTATCTTGCCCCCGCTCCTGCCGGTAATCAGGGAAGAATTTGCATTGAGCCTGCCACTTGGCGGCTTACTTGTCATCGCGCTGAATATGACAAGTAACGGCGTCCAGGTGCTGACCGGTCATCTGCGTGCTCGCAAGAGAGGGCCTTTGTTCCTGCACATTGGTTTAATAGTGGGCGCCGGCATTTGCTTGATTGGTGTAATGCCGAGAACAGGGTACATCTTTGCCCCTATGTTTTTTCTGGCTATAGTCAGCGGCTGTGGCATAGCTGGTGTACATCCCGAAGCGCTGCGGGCCGTTCACCATCTCAGGCGAATTCCTCCGGCAGTGAGCACTGCCGTTTTCATGGCCGGCGGCTTTCTGGGATATGCAAGCAGTGGTGCGGTCTCTACTGTTTTAGTGTCACGGTTTGGTTTGCGGGGTTTGTACCCTCTGATTCTTTGTCCGGCTGTCGGCGTTTTGCTGGTCATACTTCTGAGAATCCGCCTGGCGGTTGAGCCGGCAGGCAGGAATACAAATAAGCGGGGCGGATCAGAGAACCGTTTGCCTTTCTGGCTCATATTTGCGATGGCTATGCCCGCAGCAATTTCTACTATCGTTCTGGCTTCACTGCTGCCTACGGTGCTCAATGAGCTTGGTTTTGAGCTTACCTTCGGCGGGTTCTCGGTAACGATGTTTGGTCTCGGAGGGGCTGTGGGCTCATTCGTGTGGGCGGCTGTCGCTCACAAAAAAGGCGAGCTTCGCTGTTCGGTCATAGCACTCCTTATTGCGGTTCCTTTCCTTGTGACTTACCTGATATGGATAGAAAAAGCAGTGGCAATGTGGATGCTTTTTGGTGCCGGTTTTTGCTCAATCTCAGCTTACACATTGATGATTACCCTGGCCAGAGGCGCCGCCGGCCCCATCCTCGGGCGGAGAATGGGTTTTATGGTAGGCGGAACCTGGGCGCTGGCGAATGTCGTTTTTTTGGCCTTGCTGCCTGTCGCAGAGCATTTTGGTACGAACCTCATCCTGAAATTTGTGCCTTTGGGTTATGTGCTTTCAGCCGCTTTCGGGCTTTTCATTATGCTCAAGGCACCCGGGCCGGCCGAGGCCGTATGACCAAATGCCCTGCATAAGCGGCAAAAGTGAAGTTCAAAAGGCGCTTTTATTCACCCAATAACATACTCAGTTGTATATTTTCAGGAAAACTTTTACACAAAATCCCCTCCAGCCGGTTATTATGAGATGGATACTGAACATGTTCGGTTTTGTGGATAATCAGTTAAAGTGTAGGAAATGAAGTATTCAAAGCGAGCCGAAATCTTTAGTCAGGTAAAAGCTGACTATATTGACTTCCTGACCTCGATTCTTTGGAGGCTCACCGGCGACCGGGAGCTCTTTACCGAGGCGATGCAATATGCACTGTTGGGAATGTGGCAGCACGTCGAGAAGCTCAATGGCAAAAAAGCCGGCTCTTACATCTACAGGATTGCCCTGACGGCTAATTCCAGGGCGTGGCGAAACCGAGTCGGCAGAAACGGCCAAATCAGTGAAAGCCATCTCGGAGTCGCGGAAAGCCCGGATGAGAAAGTCAGCGACAGTGAATTGGCCGCCAGGGTAAGACAGGCTGTGGCCCAGCTCCCGGCCAAGCAGGCAAAGGCAATAGTGATGCGATATTTCCAGCAGCAGGATTACCGGGCCGTCGCTGAGAAGTTGAGCTGTACCGAAGCAGGGGCAAGGTCACACGTGTCCAAGGCGATTGCCACTTTGAAAGACAAGTTGGCAACTTTGATGGATTAGGAGAAATTAAATGAAACCGGAAAATATTGAAGAAATCCTGAACAAGTTGGGCACAGAAGATGTGCCCGCCGAAGCACACCAAATTGCTCAGGAAATGTCGAGAGATTTCAGCGAGACCTTGAAGCAACCAAAACGACATGTTCTCCGGGAGTATATTACGAAAAGTCAAATTACAAAACTCGCCGCTGCGGTGGTGATAATTCTTGCAGTGGTGCTGACAATAAATCTTTGGAACGAATCAGCTTACGTTATTGCAGAAACTATTAAGGCCAGCCATAGCGTCCGCTACCTCCACATCAAGAGCTTCAGGCAAAACGAGGATGAACCGAAAGAATTTTGGATTGAATTTTACAGGGACGGAGAGGTCAGGAATGTACGCATGCACATGCCGGAATGGGATTCCCCTGAAGATGGAGCCAAAGTAACAATATGGAAAGAAAACAAAGCACAAATATGGTTCAAAAAGAAAAACACTTTGATCACCATTAGGGACAAAACTGTCGCTGCCCATACTCTCAATTTCATAAAAGAACTTGACCCTAAGCTGGTTGTCCAGCGTTTATATTATGCGCAACAGGCACAGAACCAAGTGGAGATAGAGATTGACGAGCCTTCAAACAAGGCTGAGCCGATTGTAGTAACGGCAACCTGTTTGCCTGGAAGTTTAAGAGCCGGCTGGCGTTTGGTTCTGTTTGTAGACCGGGCAAAGAAACTTGTTACAGTCATAGAATTCTACAAGTTAAAAGACGGCAAATACCAATACGTAGAAAGGGTTGAGTATTACGACTACAATCAGCCTATCGAGGCTGAAATGTTCAGTCTGGACAACGATGATATTCCCGCGGATGTTACGCGGATTGACCGAACTACTCAGAAGATTGGTCTTGAACAGGGCAACCTTACTGATAAAGAAATTGCAGTCAAAGTAGTCCGCGAGTTCTACGAGGCATTGATTGCCAGGGACTATGCAAAGGCAGGTCAACTTTATGGGGGTTGGCCGGCAGATAAAACCAGGGAAGAATGGGAAGAGCTGAACGTTGTGCGGATAATTTCGATAGACGAGCCAATCCCTCACCCATATCCCGGAGTTGGCGGTTTCCAGGTGCATTGTGAAATTGAAATAGAAAAAGATGGGATTAAGTCAATTTTGAAACCTTATGGCCCGGGTGTTCGTCCTGTACACGGACAACCTAATCGCTGGAACATTCACGGCGGAGTCAAATAAAGTAATCTAATTATCTCTTCAATAGTGTACTACATAACGGCCGAGCTTTGGGCTCGGCTTTTTTTACGCGTTTTTAAAGGCAAAATCGTTTTTTAGGGCTCGCACAGCTAAATCTGGTAAAAAAAATATATTTTGTTTAGACTAAAATCACAGGGTTAGTCGTTTCAAGATGTGACAATCGATTGTTGTAAGATTTGGCGAGCGATGCGTTGATGTTGGAAGATAAGCTGCTTATATACAAATTCAATCGAGGGGATAGTGGTGCCCTTCGTTGCATCTATGAAAAGTATAGAAATGATTTGCTCAAGGTGGCTGCCGCTCTTTTAAATGACAGAAACGGTGTTGAAGATGTTTTGCACGACGTTTTCGTATCTTTTGCACAAGGTGTGGGAAATTTTCAGTTGAGAGGCAGTCTGAAAGGCTATTTGTCAATCTGTATTGCAAACCGTGTGCGTGACAAGAATCGAGCAATGCAGCGAAAACGAACTGTTGGCCTGGATAACGCAGGGCCGATTCGTTCAGATATAAATGGGCCGGCTCATTTGGCGGTTAACAGTGAATTGTCAAAGCAATTGGGCCATGCGATGGCTCAGCTTCCCTGCGAGCAGCGGGAGATAATAATTCTTCATCTGCAAAGCAAGGTGCGATTCAGGCAAATCGCCAAATCGAAAGGCGTTTCGGCCAATACGATTCGAAGCCGATACCGGTATGGATTGAATAAGCTGCGTTCAATGTTAAATGGACAGTTATGAAAATGAGATATCCAGGAAATATAGAGCATTCAATTAAGAAGTCATATCTCGAAAATATTGAGATGTCGGCCGACGCTGAGATGGATGAGAGAATTCTCGGCGATGCTCTGGTGGCAATGGAAGACGCAAAAAAGGCTGCACCAGCTATGGCTCGGCCGACTATTTGGAGAACTATTATGAAAAGTCGAATAATAAAACTGGCCGCTGCCGCGGTGATTGTTCTTGGTGTATATTTCGGCCTCAAATTTCTTGGCGGGCCGATCGATGGGGCAGGTGTGGCTTTTGCAAAAGTCCAGGACAGTATGAGGCAAGTTCCGTGGGTGCACACGATTTGTCAGGGTACGTGGGATGGAAAAAATATTAAGAAGGAGTGGTGGATTTCTTTTGCTGAAAAAACAGAATTATTTAAAGATACTGAAGGCAGGATACAGTATGAAGATTTCCAAAATAACAAACAATACGTATATGACCCCAAATCCGGTGAAATCACTATTGCATGTCTATCGAGGTCCTGGAGCCACACACAAACTCCTTTTTGTTATTGGGCTGTCTATCAACGGGAAGCCGGTGCCCTGTTAGGCAAAAAAATAAGGCGATCTGTTGGAAAATATAATGGCAGGAAAGTTGATATTTACACTGTAAAGTTATCAGAAAACAAGACTTCTACAATAGTGAAAAAGTTTGTTGATCCGAAGACAAATTTAATAATTGCGGAGTTAGACAGACAGATGGATTCAAAGGGAAACATCACGGGGGAAGCGGAAGCTGTTTTCCTTTATCCGCAGGATGGCCCGAAAGACATTTATGCTATCGGAGTCCCGAAGGATGCAGAAGTTGTTTACAATACCACTTCAGATATTGAGACTATGATCAAAAAGCTTGATACTCTAAGAGAGAAAAAGTTGACTGATTATGTTGCAATTTCGGTGCGGTCGGATATTGAACAGGTTCCTACATCTTTTACAGGCGCAAGGCCTGAGAGGTATTTTACTTTGAAAGATAATCTTGTCTCTTGTATTTGGCGAAGAGGAGATGACAGGATTCATTCGATGGGGTATTTTCCCAAGTTAAAAGGTGTTGTACCGGGCCTTAAAGATATTTCGGAGAATGTCCAGGGTGCGGCTGAGGCGCTGGTGGCGGTTAGTTCGGATATTTATCAATCTAATAAGATTCCAAAACGTATTCACCATTATCAGCTCTTAAATGGAAAAGTTGTTCGAAATGTTCGGATAGGGGACGTTGAAGTCTACGGAAGCGAGATTTTTCTGGAGCAGATATGTTGGCCGCATATTGTAGTTCCCACGCCCAGACTTTTTCATGTAAAATGGGAAACTGAAGTTGTGGCAGATTCAAATGGAGAGTCGCTGGTAATGATAGAACGGACGTTCGAGGATAAGACTGTTTCAGAACGATGGTATCTTGATCCTGCACGAGACTATATCTGTGTTAGAAATGAGTTTGTCTGCACGACGAATGAGAGATGTATCGAAATCCTTGAATATGCTCGGACGTCAGATGGGCATTACTATCCTAAAGTGATAAGAAAGAAAGAAACTGTGATCGCCGGTAGTAGTAAAATAACGGAAGAACTCATCCGGCACATATATATTCAAATAGAGCCTGAGTATCCGGAGGGGATTTTTGATCCGGAGAATCTGCCGAAGTAAATTTGCTGAGTAAATATGATGTTCATCCCACGGGCAGGACTGACTTCGCTCGGTCTTTTTTATGCGCTTTCAAGGAAAACCCGGTGCAGGGATGTATTTTAATCAATTCCACTGTTTTAGAGCCGATTATCGTACCGTCAGCGATTTGGTTGGAGTGACGCAAGGCAGGTGAACCCTGACGTTAGGCCTCGGAGAGATTTTGGTTGGTGACAACATCGCGCTATTTTTTACAAAGTATTTACAACTATTCCTTCCAAAAAAGACGTATAATGGTTACGGGCAATTATGGTAAAATTAGGAGATTTGTAATGAGAAAATCAATGTTAGTTCCGGTATTTGTAGCTGCATTATTTGCATCTGCCGCCGCAGAAACACAGGACTCGGAAGCCACGAAAATTATTCAACGCTACCTGAAAATGCCGCACCCCAGAGATGCGTCGTTTAACGAAGCTCGGATAGCAAGACTGAACGTTCTCGCCGAATTGAAAGCGATGCCGGAGGAAGCCGTGGTCGCAATCGGCCGTACCCTGCCGGAGGTAGAGAATCCTCGACAACGCTATGAACTTGCATCGATGCTTGGAGACCATTTTCATACCGAGGTGTCGGCGGCACTGCTGTGCGAGTTATTGAAAGATCCCAACGAGAAAGTTCGCTGGCAGGCCATACATGGCTTGCGCATGATGGCCCGACGCACAGCCCGCAGTGGGGGAAAGCGCATTCAACGCTGGCCGGACTTTGCCCCTAAAGTTCAGGGCCTTGTCCCATATTTGGTATCTGCGGCGAGCGACAAGGCAGAACGTAATCGTGTTTGTGCGTTACATGCACTTGCGGACACACGCGACCCTTCGGCTGTATCCGAGTTGCGGAATCGGTTGAAGGATGAGAGCGAAAAAGTCAGACTCTACGCGGCTTGCTTTCTTACCGAATATCAGGATGCTGCAGGATTGCCTGAGATGAGGAATGCTCTAAACCGTATTCGTAGCATCGACGTCCAACGCTTGGAGGTGGAGTTGGATTGGTCATATTATCACAAAGCTGAACTGATGTTGGCCTCGCTTGAAAGAATTACAGGAAAGAGTTTTGGCCCGATACCGCTAAATCCGACTTTGTCCAGCGATTTTAGAAGAACAAAGGAGATAAAAAAACGCTACAAGGCTCTTCTTGATACCTGGGCCCAGTGGTGGGCTTGGGAGCCGAAGGCACAGGAGAGGTAACTGTATAAATTAGGTTTGTCTGCAGATTAAGGTTGTCTATAAACACAAATCAGGATTAAGGGTGCGGTATTGCAAGAAAGCCATATAGACTATCGTCTTGATATTAGCAAAAGGACTTAGTATGAAAACAATTCTTGTTCTGTGGGTTAACTTCCTGGTTATGGTATCTATGCTTCCTGGGGTGTCCGTGGCAGGTGACTGTGCCAAATCGGGGTCAGGCCTGGCGGTGGGGATCGCAGATTATGTCGCCGGGTTCGAAAAAGATGACTCAAAGTTGGTGCAGTCTTTGGAGAAGTTCAAAAAGAGGCAGCTAAAGTTGAAAGAGTCCGGATGGAAACCACCATGGCAGGGCTACAAGGACGTCAAAGAGCGCTCCTATTATGAGAAACTCAGGACGGAAGATTTGGCCAGGGAGTGTTTCTCGACCAGCCTTTGGGCACGCGAAATGCTGATCTACGACCGGCCGGCGTACGGGATCGCCCGCGCCGGAATTTTTCACGATGGATTTGCCATCTTGTACGAAAGACCGGATTTCTGGGAGGCAATCGCATCCGTTTATATACATCTCGCACGGAATCTTGCAGAGATCAAGGTGGAAAAAAAGCAAAGCAATCTTCAGACTCTCTCTGCGGAACAAAGAACACAAATGGACATACTCTTCAACCTTCAGACTCTCCAGTATGTGTACACATATCCATTGTTTGTTCAAAAACTAAAGGGGCGGGAGGAGCTGCTTCTGCGGGCGAACCTGGAAGCCCTAAGGGCCGTTTTGTCCTACGCCGGCGAGTCGGAATATCGTGACAAGCCCTTTTGGGGTACGACAGTGGCCTATGGGCTTTCCCGTCCGGTGTTTGCCCTTCTAAAAAAGACGAATCCCGACAAATACTCAGAAATCATCGGTCGGCTGGAAAACACCGAACTATCATTCAAAAGCCCCGACCCTGCACAGACCCGCAGCTATATCCGGATGGTAATCTCAACGGTTGAGCAGACCTTGGAAGAACAAGAACGGCATGATTCTACGGGAGCCGGAAAATAGCTTGACGCGGGCCTTCGGCGTCGAATGGGACCAGATATGGTTGGTGTGGAAAGACGGCTCGATGAACCGGCTTGATCGGGCCTTTCTCCGTGAAGCAGTTGAAGCGGCTTTACTCGATCTGATGTCTTGGCCGTCGTCACAATCAATTGCAGAGACTCTCTACTATAAGGGTAGCCAGGGAGGCTTTATGATGCAAAAGGAGGTGGAGCAAGTCTTTGGGAAAGCCGAATCTGTAGGTATAACATTGGAAGGCCGTGAAAGCTGGAATTACACTCTCTTTCTCGCAGACCACTCTCAGATTTGGAAATGTCATGTTGACTTTGATAAGACAGGCGAGGTCGTCTGTCATGGTAGTGGGCACAGCCTTGAAAGTTGGCCGAAACTGGCGACCGTCAACATCACAATCGGCAGGGAGTATTGGCACGAGCACGTCAGACCCAGGATCGACCCGGAAATACTGGCGAAGAACAAAGAAGAATATGAAATCACACTACATGTGAAGTCACCGGACAGGAACTTTGCCCTTGAGCGAGGTGCCTGGGCGGAGTGGGTCTCCGAAAAACACTTTGAGAAACAAATGTTTGTTGGGACCTATGATTTCTACTTCCGCTTCAATGAGAAGGGCAATCCCGGTCTCGTCCAGGAAATCCTTCTGAAAAAGGGTGTAGAGGTAACGGACAAAGACAAACAAATTATCTGGTTTGAGTGATTAACCACCCGGGCTACTTGGCCCGGCTGGTTTTATTTTTATTCCATGTTACTTTAATTGGCGCGTTTTATGTTACAGCCCCCAGGCTTTTGCAAACGCGGTGAAGCTGCGGTCGAAAGCATTCTCAGCCTTAGCGGTGAAATATCTTATGTGTGATCAAGCAGCGGAACTCCAAGAAATTCGGCGAAGTCGTTTGCATCATCTTTAATTTGGGAGTAATTTTGGCTGACTAAGATATTGATTCGTTTGTTGCCATAATTTTTCAACACGACATTAATCTCATATACAGTTACTTCACTCGAGGATCGTCCTGAAGTGATTGTACCCAATACTGAGCAAACTTGGACAGCAGCTATATCTGAAATAGCACATAGCAATTTGCCCTTGCTGGAACTATTTATGAAACCTTTGTATGAAACTATGTTATTCATTTTATCTACAATGATGTGTCTGGTTCGCCACGAGTAAATTGCAAGTCCAACACCGAGGACGAAAAAAGCTAAGCCCAAAGTCGCAAAAAATATTTTTCCGCCTATTGATGGCTCTTCTCCATTATCTCCGGAGAAAAGCACTGCTATCAAGCTTATTAACATCAATCCCGCAAGGCTAAATCCCACAATGATGTTGGTCCAATTTCTGCTAAACTAAACCGATTTGGTAGAAAGAAGATGAAAACTTCTCTTTCTATCCTGTGCATCTCCGCCGCCGGTTAAGGCATCTGTTGATACACTTATTACTTGGCCATCTGATAATTCTATTTCTTCAAGGGTTTCGTCGCAAAAAGGCTGTTTTAGGAACTCTATCAGCATCTCATAAGCTGGCGTTAATAGAGATTTTTTTGAGGCTGCTGCAAGTATAAGCTCCAAATTTGGCGTTTTGTTGTTTAAAAGAGAAAGAAGAGTATAGCCAAGTTTAATAGCCTTGTTAGCATTAGATCTGTCGCAACGGTATATTCTTACCCGAATTTGTTCCATGGAAACTGTGAGACTGTTTGGAAAGGGGAAGAAACCATAGCGGATGTTTATAGTAGAGTTCCAATTGTTCAGTGTAATTTTTTCAGCTGTCAAGAGAATACGGAGGCCCGAATAACCAAATAGTGTCCCCATGCCTGAACCGGATAAGAGGAAGAAAAAGCCTCGGATACTTATCTCAAAGAGGTAATATGCTCCAAAATAACAAAAGCCGCTGAAACCAAGCAGGAATAAAGCCATAATCCACCGGTCCCAAAACCACTTCAAAATGAGTTTATCAGGATATTGCTTGATCGAAATACTTTTTCTTCGCATGGACCCAAAAAAAGGGCTTTTTGTACGTGCTTTCTCTGAGAGGTGATTCCACTCATTACTCTCGAGACCAAATAGTGAATCCCGTCCTTCAACTTTTGCTTCGGGAGCCAAGTCTTCGAGAGTTCCACAACCGAGAAAATTACGCAATGCTTCAAAGGCAGCAATTAAGCCGGAATTATTGTTTACGGCAGCGAGTATCAGTTCACTTTCCTCTTGGTCTGTTCTTGTCAATGATAGAATAGTCTGTCCATACTTGAATCGAATCCCCTTGTGTGTTGATTTGAATATATACGTTTTGACAGATATATTGTCGCGTCGTACACAGAGCTTTTTCGTAAAAAGCAGGTGTCCATAGTGAATGGTTAGTTCTGATGAATCCGGGCTGAAAGTAATTTTGCCGATCCTGAGTGAGTAAAGCAAACCTTTGCGAAGAAGTGATAGACCGCCAACTGTTGGGAAAATTGCCAGCAATAACAGTACGTATCGATCCGGGGAAGTTTCAGGAATTATATAATAGGCGATTAGGATTGGTCCAAGAAGAAAAAGGGAATAAGCAAAAAAATGAATTGATCTCAGCCATCTGCTCATTCCGGATTTAATGGCAGTTTCATTATTGGATGATTTAACTTCAATGCTCGAACCAGAGAACAGGCCACCTGATCGACGAGCTAAAGTAGCCAATCTACCCCATTCGCTCTCTATGTTTTTTATGTCCTCTCCCATCTTTTTCCAAGCCAAATAGTTCTACAAGCCCCACGATTTTGCGAAAGCGGCGAAGCTGCGGTCGAAAGTTTTTTCGACGCTGTCTGGGAAGCAGCAGCCGGGCAGTTGTTCAATCGACAAGTGATATCTTAAACAATCGCAGCATACTCCCTTTTTATCGCAGCCTGGATATGTGCAATTGCAATTTTTAAGATTTCGCTCCTTTTTACATTCCATAACTAAACGTCTCCTTTTGAAATTGATACCATGGATTAAAGGCTATTTTAGTCTTTAGTCGGCAGTTCGTAAAGATTTATACTCAACGGTGGCACGCTCAGTTTGCGGGAGATTTTAGAAACCGTTTTTTCTTTAATCGTTACGTTCGGTTCTTTGCCTGGCTCATTATAGGCCATAGGGTCTGTGTGCGCAATTTGCCACAGCCGTGCCTTGCCGGTTAGTTGTGCCCCTTTTAACTCCATCGGCAGTTCCAGTTCGTTCTCCGTTGGATTGACGATGCCGAGGGTCAGGGCCTTTCGGTCGCGCGTCCAGGCCGGCGAAACATCGAGAGGATAAGCGTCACCTCTGATTGTCACCGGTATGGTCCCGAAGTGTTCACGATAAAGTTTCAGAACCAGACCCGTCGTCTCAAGGGCGGCCGCCGTCTTGCTTGTCTTGATACAGCCGATGACGTTCACCGTCTGGGCGTAATTGGCCATAAATATCATATCGGAATGACGGAAGTATTCGTGCAGCCCTCTGGCTATCCCGAGGCCGTCTTTGTGGAAATAGCGCGTCCCTAATTCGCCGAACACGTGCGGCCCGTACCAGTGGTTCCATTCGGTCATCGCGATGCGAATATCTTTGCCTTTCAGCGTATCCAGTTTCTCGCGAAGCTCACGATGGAATTGCACCTTTCTTTTGATATTGTCCGGGATTTGCGAGGTATGTTCCAGCAGGTCCTTTCTTTCCTGGCAGTAGAAATGCTCTGCTATCAAGTCGATATGATCCGAGCACCTGCGCAGCAGTCCTTCGCTCCACGACCCGGCATTGCCCGAGGCTATCGGCACAATATCGGGATCGACCTCGCGCATCTTGTCAACCACCCAGTTATGTTTGATGACATAGTGTTCCAGTCTCATATGGCCAAGCTGCCATCCGCCGAACATTTCATTGCCGATGCACCAATAGCGAACATTAAAGGGTTCCGGGTCACCGTTCTTCGCACGTAAAGCGCACATGAGTGTATCGGTTGAGCCGTTGGCATATTCCAGTTGGGCCGCAGCCGAGTAAGCATCGCCGAAACCTGTGTTCACCGTAACCAGAGGTTCGGCACCCACTAATCGGCAGAAGTGAATGAATTCGTTGAAGCCGAAGTCGTTATGCTCCACCCCCGTCCAGGCCGGGTTCCTCCGGGGCGGCCGCTTGTCCCTCTCGCCGATGCCGTCACGCCAGTCGTAACCGCTCACGAAGTTGCCGCCGGGCCAGCGGTAGAGCGGAGCGTTGAGTTCTTTCAGCACTTTCAAAGTATCGGCACGCATACCCTCGATATTGTCCGCCGGCATCAGCGATACCGTCCCGACCAAACAGGGCCCCCGTCCGATGACTTCGATTTGCAGCGTCGCACGCTCGGTGTCGCTGACCGCGCGAAAGTGCAGCGGAGACTTCACATAACGATCCCCCGTGCAGGCGATCCCTTCGCTCTGGACTCCCTTATCGCCCCAGCGAAGCGAAACTCGAACTGTCGTCTTGCCTGTCGCAGGCTTGATCCAGACGTACCCGACGTACTCTTTGCCTTTGCGCAAAGCCAGATCGTGCTGTGCGATCCCGCCGTCCGGTGCGATCAGCGGCGTGTGCTCGCCCACGAACGAATCTTCTTTGACCATTGTCACCGAGTCCGCCGGCCCGATGATTTGCCACGGAGAGCCCTTTACTATCGCGAACGGATTATCCCTGGAGGCGCCGCTGGGACTGCGATAGGGATCGTATTTTGCCGTTATCGGGAAATAGAACTTGCGGTCTTCAAGCATCTCCGCCCAGATACCGCCATAAATACACCGCCCGAGGTGTTCGATAAACTGCCCGTAGATATACTTGGAAATCGGCTCGCCAGTTTTGCTTGCATCGATGGTCACCGACGTCTCCGTAGTTTTGGTGGAAAGCAGTTCCAGTTGTACATCGTCATACCATGCTTTGCCTTTCGATAGTCCCCACCCCCCGAACAAACAGTTAATTTCCACAGCTGCCCTCTCTCCCGCATCGAAAACAACCTCTACCTGCGTCCAGTCCTTTGTCCCCGTGACTGCCCGCGTTTGCACTGGCTGAATATTATGCAGATTCAACAGCGCCCCTTTGCCGGACCCGGCCTCGACATTTTCAGTTTTAATCCAGCCGGACAATTTGTACCGCGACCGCGGCTTAACGGCGACCGAGGTCAGCCAACCGATATCGGCTCCGCTTTCCGACGAAAGGCAGACGGCCCGTTTGCCCGTCCGCCCGTCCTCAACATAGTTGATCACGACCTGATCTGTGTCTGTCACTCGCGTAGCAACAATATTAACATTCACATACTTGAATTCGCCTCTTCCGTCGTATGTTCGTCCCTCCCACCCTGAGGGTTTATCGTTGGCTCCCTTTTCAAATGAGGCATTCTCTATCAGATTGTCTGATTGAGCGGACTTGTCGCCGGATGAGGCTCTGACGGCTCCGCAGGACATAGTAGCTGATATCGCAAAAATCAAAATGCTGATACAAACAAACCAAACTCTGCTCATCTTAAATCTGCATTCCATTTCCCTTCTCCTTTAAAAGGACAATAATACCGGCAGACGCCATACAAATAGGTTTTCTGAAGAATTATACCCGAATTCCGCAGGATTGCCAAGCCTCAGTTGCCGGCAACTCATAAAGACTGCTTACCAACAAAGGTACGCTAATTTTATACGATTCATAATCAAGAAAGATTAATTATCGCGCTATCGGCTGGAATTTACACCCTGCGAAAGATTGCAATTTGAGACTTTGCATCGTGCCCCTCCTTAGAACTTTTACTTCTATCGCCGGTTCATGGAAGCAGTCGGTGTTTTCCGAGAATTCATCGAATGACTCAACGAGGTCACCATCAACATATTCTATAATATCACCGTAGCGAAGGCCTGCGTGATAGGCAGGCGTATCCGGCGCGATATCGGCAATCCTGGCGGTGGTGGCAATGTCGGAAAGGTCGATATCAAAGATATCCTTATCCAGTCTGTGCAGAACTTCGTATGCCGCAATTCTCATAGGCCTTTGGTTATTGCTTAGTTCCTCTCTTACTTTCGGAATCAAATGCCGTATTGATTTGTTGAGAAATTCAAGGGCTTCATCGGCACTCAGGTTCTCAATCCGCTCAACATAATTTTGGCCCGCGGCATTTCGTATCACTTTTTCGATATTTCCATTGTTTGGGTCCTGCACCGCCTTCAGTTTATCTACTATTTCCCTGACAGTCTGCTGTCCTAATTCTTCTTCCATCGAAGCCCAATAGTAGAAACTCATTCCATACCTTGCCGACATGATCGTGGTATAATCTCTCATAAATGAAAACCGCTTTTTTACTTCTTTGAAACGTCCGCAAAGGGCCTTGAAATCTTTCAGATTGTGTCTATGGTAGTGCCATTTATCCTGAGATTCTTTAATTTTTTCGTGCCAGCTTTCCAGCTCACTTAAATTAACCGCTGATGTCGGGCTGTACTTGGCGGAAAACCGGAAACCTAATAGTTCTGCCAGGCCGTCGCCGATCCATCTTGTTTCCCTGTTAAAGCAATAAAGGTCCCCCTTCTCTATCAGGCCTCTTGTGACAGCCCCTTCTGTCCTCTCATGGGTCATTGCATGATACAAGGTCCAAAACTCGCTTGCATGGCAGAGTTCCTGGACATTTTCCAAACCGACTGGAAAAACCGTCCATTTTCTCTGAGGCTCAACAATATATCGAGTTTTGGGTTCTTTTTGAATGATTACGACGCCGAATCTACCGGGATCAAGTCCCAGATAGTCATTGAGCATTTTTTCCTGCTCGACAAGTACTTCCAGCACGCTCTGGGCCAGAGCTTCCGATCCGCTCAAGTAATAGACGCGATTATTGCCTTCTTCGACAAGCTCTTTGGTTTTCAGGTTAACTTTAACCTGCTTAATTCCTTCTCCTAACATTCCCGATATCATGGCGGTATAGACGCATCCACCGGCAGAAAGAAGAATCGACAGGCAAATCAGGACCTTTTCCAGTCTCTTGATCATTTCCGACTCCCTACAGATTATTTGGCAGGTTGCCATTGTAAGCTAAATCACCGGAAATGCAACTCAATAATATCCTTGTCGTTGAGGACGTGATTGCGCTGGGCGTTTTGCCCGTCATAAACGCCGGTGGCTATTCAAATTGAGCATACACCCAGACGAAAAGTCATAAATACAAAGGGCCGTAAGTTTCAACCTCACGGCCCTGTATTATGTTTGGCAAGTGAACATGGTTACAATTCCGGCGCGGTGCCTGCCAGCCAGTTGTTTGCAAGTAGTGCCACGTCCTTAAAATTCACCACGCCGTCACAGTTGCTGTCGCCCTGGGTGTAGTTGCAGTTGAATTCGTATGAACCCATATCAACAAACTCGAACAGCCCGATGCCGGTATTGGGTACTGCAAGGATGTCAACAAACCGCATCAAGCCATCCACGTCCTGTGTAATGCTTGCATCAAGAAGCGGTGTACTATTGCCGGCGTCAATGCACGGAGAATCAGACAGCAAATGCAGATTGCCGATGTTCGCATCTACAAATTGAGGATCACCGTCGATATTACCGGCACCGGCGTAACCGCCGCCCTGAACGCTGCTGTAGGAGACCGTGGCGACTCCCTGGATCTCTGATCCCTGGTTCCCTGGACCGCTATCGCCCCAGAGAATGCTGTTGATAACCACCAGGCTGGACGTAGCATCATTAAAGATTCCACCGCCGCCGTCTTTGGTGTCCACATAGTTTTGGCTGAAGGAGCAGTTGGTCACCGTTAAACTGCTGGTGCTTTTATTCATCGCCCCTCCCCCGAACTGTTCCGTCGTGTTGCTATTAATCACACAGTTGGTCAGCGTCAAGGTGTTGGTAACATTTTGGATGGCCGCGCCTTGAAACGCGCTATTGCTTGTGAATCGACTGTTTATCACGACCGCAGTACCACTATCGGGACACATTCCGCCGCCGGTGACAGCCGAATTGCCTCTGAACGTACAACCGGTCACAGTCGGGCTGGATCCCCATGTGTACATCCCGCCGCCTACATTTGCATCGTTGTTACTGAATGTACAGTCCTTCAAGGTCGCGCTGCATCCGTTATAGCTGCTCATCCCGCCGCCAAAAGGAGCCGTGTTTTCACTGAAGTTACAGTTGGTCACGATAGGGGCGGAATTGAACTGATTCTGCGTCCCACCGCCGCCCGAAGTAGCTGAATTGCCGCTGAACGTACAACCGCTCACAGTCGGGCTTGAGGAATCCGTATTAAACATACCTCCACCTGTAACGGCGAGATTACCAATGAAAACGCAGTCGTTTACGTCCGCATCGCTGCCGCCCTGGTTTAGCATTCCGCCGCCACCGCTGTCGGCCTCGTTATTAGTGAAAGTGCACCCGGTCACGGTCACGTCACTGTCATAGTTATCGATTCCACCGCCGTTGACAGTGGTCGTGTTACCAGTGAACGTGCAATTGATGACCGTCGAATTGCTTTGGATGTCGTTCCTTAAACCGCCGCCGTTCGCTGCAGTATTGTTGCTGAAGTTGCAGTCCGTCACATTCGCGCTGCTTTGGTAATTTTGAATTCCACCTCCGTCATGGACGGCAGAGTTTCCCGTAAAGCTGCAGTTGGTGACCGTTGCGTTGCTGGAAAGTATATTGCACATCCCGCCGCCGCACCTGTTCGCTGTATTTGTGCTGAACGTACAGTTGGTCACTATAGGACTGCTGGAACTTTGATTCAACATCCCACCACCGCCGGTATAGCTTGGGGTATGGTAGGTATGTGTTGAGAGATTCAAAGCAAATACACAATCCATCACGGTTGGGCTGCTGTTATAGTTGCCCATCCCGCCGCCAAAAGTGGCCGTGTTTGCAATGAAGTTACAATCGGTCAAGGCCGGGTTGCTGTCTTGATTGTACATCCCGCCACCATTGGTTGCTGAGTTGTCGCTGAAGGTGCAGCTTGTGATTGTTGGATTGGCTTGATAGTTGTAGAGACCGCCACCATAGCTGGGGGCCGTGTTGCCGGTGAAAACACATTTTGTCACAGTCGGGCTGCTTTGGCTGATAGCCATCCCGCCGCCATAGCTTTCTGAACCGCCGGTAATGGTGAATCCGCTCAGGATGGTGTTCGCATCTTCGCCGGAGACACAGGTGACGACCCGTGAGCCCAGGCCCGTCGCATCGATGATAGTCGCCGCCACGATGGCAGGGTCATTCGGATCGGTGCTGGTCACCGTAATAGCTTTACCCTCAAAGTTTATTGCCTCTTTGTACGTTCCCTCCCTCACCTTGACCGTATCATCGGTGACGGTGAAGTCGTCGTGGATGGCCTCTTGGATGGTCCTGAAGTTGCCGCTGCCGTTAGGGTCCACAATGATGATACGCGCTGAGGCCGGTCCTGCCGCTGCCGCCAGGAATACCGAAACCAACAGCCAAATTTGGAAATTCACTTTCGTCTTCATCTTAATTCTCCTTTCTAAAGTTAAATTTTTATCCCGCTGCGGACCACCCGCAATCGGGTTTTCATAGATAAAATCTTAGTCCGGAGTCGGTAGGAAAATTGGCTTGAATGCAATTAAGTTACACAATGCTACCTATACGTCCCCGATATTGAGTTGGGTATTTTAAGAAATCGAGCCGGAAAGTCAAGCAAAAAATTATATAAAAAAGAGATTTTTTAGCAAAGGACGGAATTATTTCACACTTCAAGCGTTTTTCCGCTGTCTAAACTAACATCAAACCTGTAGAGCCATTTTGAGCCGAATATGTAACCAAAAATCCGCCACCAGGACTGGTAAAAATCACGCCGGCTGTGCGGTCCTGCCGGAGTTTACCGATTACAACAGAACGCTTTCTTAAATTATATCGAATCTTTCGTCTAACGCTTTACTGGTGACGAACTTAGCTAAGACAGCTTCAAAAAGGCATGAAACATCCAGACTATGGAACATAGGCGGTACTTTTTCGTAGTATCGTTTTTTGCTTCTTTGGTTTGAACGGCTTGCTGCCGGTGCGCCCGATTAGCCGAAATGCAGCTCAATAATATCTTTATCGTTAAGGACGTGGGTCCGCTGCGCATTTTGCCCGTCATAAACACCGGTTCCCCATATCCGTGCGAACTTTAGTTTCCCTGCTAATTCGCGATGGATTGCGGTGGCTAAATCCATAACGGTTGCACCGGCCGGCAGTGTGAATGGCTCAGACATATCCGCAGGCTTGCCCGGCGGCTTGGCGTAAATCCGGATGATACCTAATAAGCGAAATAAGGTCGCAGAAAGTTTCTCAAGCCCCTCTCCGGTTTTCGTGGATATTTCTATAAATTCAAAATCGTGCTTGCATGATTGTTTCAGCTTCTCGAAAGCGCCGGCTTTGGCTGTGTCCGATTTGGTGCAGATGCAGAAGGCCCTTTTGGCCAGAACGTTGCCTTGTTCGTCCAGCGCAGGTGTCTCGGCATCGATAATTAAATTCCTTGATTCCAGAAAATCCAGACAGATATGCATCTGCTCGACGGCATCGGCGGAAAGGTCGATAACGATGCCGATTACATCGCAGTTGCGATATGTCCCCACCTGGCCCGGTGCGAGGTAGTCGGCCGTTATTGGTGGCATATCAACGAGCTGAATCTGGACGTCCTCGAACTGAACCATACCGGGTACGGGCGCGGTCGTTGCGAAGGGAAAGTCGGCCGCGTTGACTTTGGCATTCGTCAGTGCTGCAACGATGGAGCTTTTACCACTGTTCGGCGTGCCGAGAAGGACTATCTGGCCTGAACCGCTTCGCGGAACGTGGAAGATATCGGCATGTTTGCCCCGGCCTTTTTTGGCGGGGGCCTCTTTGAGTTTGCTGAGTTTGCGACGCAGGTCTGCCTTAAGATGGTCCGTGCCTTTGTGTTTCGGCATCACGCTGAGCATCTGTTCAAGCGCGAGGATTTTCTCTTCTGTGGTCGTCGCCTCGCGATACCACTTCTCGGCTTTGAAATATTCCGGTGTCAGGTTAGCTGGCATAATTTAATACATAATTTAACAGAAAAGCTTCTCGAAATCAAATCACAACGACCCCGGCATCTTGTTTTATGGGCGTTTTTTCTGTATTATATTATATTGTCTTCAATGCTTGGTTGGGCCTCTATGGAAAAAAACGGATTTGTAATCCTCTTAAAAGCCATTCAGGATAACCACATTTCCGCTGTTGGTGCCAAAGCCCTCAGTCTCACTCGTATGGATCGCGTCGGCCTGCCCGTCCCCCCGGGCTTCTGTATCTCCTCAGCCGCCTACCGCGAACATATAAAGAATAATAACCTCATCAGCTATATCGAATCAACGGTCGAGGCCCTCAGAGACGCTTCGCAAGCAGACAAAAAATCCACCTTATCAAACTTAAGACAAGTCATCTTAGCTGCCCCCCTGGCTGACTCTTTGCGGGAGCAGATAAAGCGTCAATACAAAATCCTGCATACGAAGTTTGTTGCCGTACGCTCTTCCGCTACCGCCGAGGACCTGACCGGCCATTCTTTCGCAGGCCAATACGATACGTTCCTGGATGTCGCCGATCCGAAAGAGTGTATCGAAGCAGTGAAAAAATGCTGGGCCTCGCTGTGGACGCAGCGCGCTTTTAACTATCGCCAAAACAACGGCTTCGACCACACGACCGTAAATATGGCCGTAATCGTCCAGTCGCTTGTTGCCGCCGATGCCTCCGGCGTAATCTTCACAGCCGACCCTCGCTATGGTCCTTCGGGCAACATCGTTATCGAGGCCTGCTTCGGTTTGGGCCAAGCCCTTGTTTCA
>Ga0209636_10002296_pt1 | contig 19506 bp, 16 predicted proteins | sample DeeMarSWOR152_54_FD_187464 | JGI IMG/M metagenome (GOLD analysis project Ga0209636, IMG submission 187464) | Marine sediment microbial communities from White Oak River estuary, North Carolina - WOR-1-52-54 (SPAdes) (version 2) | ecosystem: Environmental > Aquatic > Marine > Intertidal zone >... | reverse complement strand
CTTCAGATATGTCGGTGTGTTGCCGTTGATTGTGACATTCCATTCTTCCAGAGAATCGCACCACATAAGTTCTCTCGGAATAGTCGCCCTGCAATAACCTACTGTGTCACTTGTTCCGTTGACATTGAAGCCAACTAGCTTGTCATCTTTGCTGAAGTAGAAATTTGAAACCGTAGAGTTGCTTGCTGTGTGGATGTAATAGGTTACCTCATTCCAAGTCCCAGCGTCAAAGAAACTAGTTGGACCCATTAGTGGATACCTGTCTGTATTGTTTGCATCGATGAAGTATGATGCGTCTCCTATTCCATCACTTCCTGTAATGTTTTGGTGTGGACCGCTATAGAAGTCTGTGCCGTTGTAGTCGCTCCAGTAGTTTCCGCCAGAAGGATAGCCGTTGTCCCAAGCATTTACATCTCCGAGTGAAACGACGACTTGTTGAGTGTTGTTAACGAAGTTGTTATGGTAAACGGTGTTGTTGTTGCAGAGACCATCTAAAAAGATTCCAAGGTTGTTATTTGTTATGTTGTTTGCAAAAAGGGTGTTATTGCTTGCAGCGTCGAGGATGATGCCATACTGATTGTTTTCTGCTATGTGGTTTCGAGAGATAATGGTGAAAAGAACTCCAACTATATCGATGCCATTAGTGTTGTTCACTACGTTGTTCCCAGAAATAACGTTACTAAGAGAGCCACCGATACTGATGCCAACGGAGTTGCATTCTACGTTGTTTCTAGTGAAGGTGTTGTTGTTTGAAGAGGAATCGAGGTTAATGCCTCTCACGTTGTTTGTTATGTTGTTCCCATATATGACGGAATAGTTGGAGTGCCTGAGTGAAATGCTATAACTATTTGCTTTTAAGTTGTTTCCTGAAATGGTGTTGTTAGAAGAATAATCGAAGTCGATGCCTCCGTCCTCACCCAAGTTGTTTGTTATGTTGTTTCTAGAGATATTGTTGTTAAAGGAATAATAGAGCCCGATACCAACATCAATGTTATCTTTTATGTTGTTTTCAGAAATAGTGTTATTGAAAGAACATGCGACATAGATTCCATCCCTGTTGTTTGTTATGTTATTGTTTTGGATTTCCGTGTTGTTTGTGCATGCTATCAGCAACCCTTGTCCGTTGTTTGTTAGGTTTAGCCCTTCCACAGTGATGCTTGTTGAGTTTACGAGAGCTAGAAATCCTATTTCTGGATGCGTGGAGGGGTTAATTGTGATGCCGTGCTGGTTGATTAGGTAGTGAACAGGCTTGCCGTCTACAAGGTTTGAGGTGTCGATAGTATGCATATAATCGCCCAGGTCATCTCCGTAAAAACGAAATCCCCATTGGTTCCCATCCAACAGATTGCCCCGTAACAAATTGTTTGAAGAATTCCAGAAGTTGACAGCGTCCCTGTTGTTCGTTACGTTGTTGCTTATGAAGATGTTGTTATCGCTTGAGCTGAGAGAGATGCCATACCAGACGTTTGCTGTTATTCTATTGTTAGATACATTGTTGTTTGAAGAGCTATAGATGCCAATACCAACATGAAATCCCCTTATTTCCATGTTCTTGATTGTTACGTTGTTTCTTCCTGTCAGATCTATTCCTTTTACGCTTCCTGTTCCTTGAAGAGTGTAGCCTGCCCCATCAACCACAATGTTATTTCTCTCAACAACAATAGAACCATTAATGTTGTCCGTGAAGGTGTAGGTGACATTGTCAACGCTCGAGATAAGTGGTGTTGGTGGGTCAATGCTTCCATCAGCCCTGATGTAGATGGTTCCGAGCTGAGCTTCAACCCTTTGAACCCTAGATGCCACACCTAACATTCCTACAAGAACAATAAACAAAATTGTTGAATAAACAGGTTTGTTGCTCATGATATTTTCACCTAATCTTGGCGTAGACTCCAAAGTTTAACTACTTAAGTTTTATGATTTGTGGAAGAATCTTCGGGGTGCAGATATGTGTTAATTCCGATTAACGAATACGAGGATTTCTCCTCGGCGTCATTCAGATAAGAATTTCCTCTGCCATTATGAAGCGTTTTTGCCCACGCATGCTGTCTTTTTCCAGTGATCTTAGAAACGCACAAGTCGATCAAAGCTTTGGTGCAGATTAACATGTTAAACATGAAGGTCAGGAGGAGTAAAGGTATGAGCCAGTATATTCGCTTCCTTCCGTCCAGATAGGCACCTATACCAACCTCGAAGAAAGGCGCAAAATTTCCCACAGAACTATAAACTGAAATGGGTATAACCATCCAAAAAATTTCAATCCACGGAGGAGAATGAATCAAAAACAGCGTTGCCCCGAGAATCCAAGCCAGGCCCACAAGAATTGGGACAAAATAGACATTAAGGAGTAAGAAACCGTCAACCTTTTCCTTTAACCGCAGATTTTTGCTCTTGAGAAGGGGCCATAAGTATCTAAAGGCGCATTGCATATGCCCTTTAGCCCAGCGAGTCCGCTGATGCCAATAGAATCGCCAATTTTCAACTGCTTCTTCATAGCACTCCACCTCATTTACGTATTGAACTTTGTAACCAGCAAGATAAACCTTGAAAGTTAGGTCTGTGTCTTCGGCAAGCATGTCAGTACCCCAGCCGCCCAGAGCTTCTATCAAACTTCGTCTAAACCCTCCCGCGGTACCGCCGAATTGTGGGATTAGTCCTAGGTCATCTCGAGCAAATTGGTCCACTCGATAGCCTCCAGTTCGTTCCAATGCAACAAGTCTTGTCACCAGTGTGTCAGGCTCGTTCAAAACGGTAACTCTCCCTTGAACGGCTCCAACTTTAGGATCTTTGAAACAGACGGTGAGTTTTTCAAGAATGTCTCTTTGAGGATAATAGTCAGCGTCGAAACAATAGACAATTTCCCCTTTAATATATTTCAACCCGTGATTCAATGTTGCCGGTTTTCCTTTTCCACCATCCTCTAGGTTTCGATGAACTACCTTTATATATTCGTGTTTTTTGGCGAATTCCTCTACAATTTTGCCTGTTCGGTCTGTTGATGCGTCGTCTATCACGATAACGTCGAGCTTTTCTTCGGGATAAGTTAATTCAGTCATTCTCTGAAGGATTCGTCCAATCACTTTTTCTTCGTTGCGGGCGGGAATCAGAACCGACACTGTTGGTTGATAAGCCGTATCTTGAGGTGTGTGGTTAGGTTGCCCCTTCTGATGATACAGCGCTGTAAGCGTGAAGATATAGTGCCTTGCAAGGTAAGCGGACATAAACAGAGCTAAAAGTATGAAAAACAGATTCAAAACTAAAATCAATTGTCGTCCCCTCCATCTCCTTCATTTCTTCTCTGAGAGGAGGCTAATACCGATAAGCCCAGCGACCAAAAAGACACGATCCATATCAAATCAATAATGGGTCCGACAACTACGGTTATGATCTTGAAGGCACTTGCTTGTAAATAGAAAACTGAAGCCGCTTCAAAGGATAACTTGAGAAAATGCCATGCTAAACCCACAATGTTGCCTGCAACAAGCAAACAGATTTTGCGAAAAAGTGAACCTTCCAATGGGAACAGCAGAAAGATAAACAAAAAATTGAAGACAGCGATGGAAATAAGTGTGAATTCATTGAATATACGACACAGCGGGAAGAAGATGAGGAGCGTAATCGCTGCAGCGCCAACGCCAAAAGACATATGGAGGTAATTAGGTCTCATTCTGGGATGTCTAAAGCTCTGCCTGTTCCTTGCCAATAAAGGCACCATATATAACTCATTTTCACTTAGCTTTAACTAATGTTGTACATTGAGCGGAAAAATTTGACTTTTCTGTAGCTTAAAATAATGTTACGCCAAGTTGTTACATATCCATAAGCCTTCTATTCTTACAATTTGTATCCAATTTTTCTGAGAAAATCCTTTCTCGCCTTGACATCTTTTTCGGTTTCGATTCCCTTACTTTTTGAGCCGTCGATAACGCCTAGAATTCCTCTGCCTTGTTCTGTCTCTGCCATTATAACCTCTAGAGGATTAGCTGTTGCGGCATAGACGCTGCAAACCTCAGGCACCTGTTTGATTTTGTCTAAAGCATTGATTGGGTAGGCATTCTTCAGGAAAATGATGAAGGAGTGACCGCACCCTAACTCGAAAGCTTGGCGTGATGCTAAGTTCTTCAATTCTTGGTTGTTGCCTTCGCATCTTACTAGGCAGGGTCCGGAGCTTTCGCAGAAGCCTATGCCGAATTTGATGTTTGGAACGGAGTTGATTAACGCTTCGTAGAGGTCTTCAACGGTCTTGATGAAGTGGGCCATGCCCAGTATCACGTTGCATTCCTTAGGAACTTCTATCCTTACTGTTTTAAGCTCCATCTTTATCGCTCCCTGTATATCTTTGCTGATTTCCTTAATAAAATTCTTAACAAAAATCTGAAGCTTGCCAAAGGGCTCTGTGAATCAAGTCTGGAAATTACTTTGCGCGCGCAAAAGTGATGTTAGTTTGTGCTAGTTGTTTGGTGATTCTTTAGGTTATGGTCTTTGAGCATATGACAGTTACTGTTTCTCTTATTTTTGGGGTTTTACGTAGTTTGTCAAATACAAACTCGTCAAGTTCTTCCATAGTTTCGAAACTAACTTCGATGCACAAATCGTATGTTCCAAACGTCATGCTAACTTTGTCCACTCCAGGAAGCTTCTTGATGTCTCTGAGTACGTCTCTATCTTTTCCGGTTTCCACATTTGCCAAGATATACGCTGAAATCAAGAACTCACCTCCCTCATGTTTAGACGATCTCCAACTGTTCCATTACGTGGACTCCAATGCCTCTTTTTTCGCATATTTCCAAGACTTTAGCAGATATTTCTAAATCGATCTTTTTTATTTTTCCCTCGTCAGGTCCTGATATTTCTACAGTAATATTTACCCCATATTTCCCTGGGTAAACATCCACGCTATATTCGCGAGGAGGAGTTAAGGTCGATTTGATTACGTCTATCAGGCTTTCAAGGTTCTTATCGCTTATGTTGAAGAGGTAATACTCCCTTCGGCCTAGTTTGGACATTCGTCGACCTCCAACATCAATGGTTAAATTAGTATTCGCCACAACATACTTATAATATTGCGCGCGCTTTCACTCAACTGCACCATATGCTTGATCTCAGAGCGAGGACTAATCTTTCATCTAATTATTGTTTTACTTTTCAGTTGCTTAGCATTAGTCCCGTCGGATTGCTTGCCTTAAAGTCTCCTTAAATTGGTTGAACCCAACAAGGTTGTTGAGAACCGCTGCAATTCTGAAGGAACTCCTTGAAGTTCTCAATATCTCCGTCAGTAATTGTTTGGGGCGAAGATAGAAGGCTCTGAAATATTCGTATACAATCGAACGTACTTCTTCGTAGGGAACAGGGGTTGGCAAATCCCTGGGAATGCAAACTCCGGTTTCCCAATATTTTTCCTCGTCGATAAGCCCTTTAGTCACGAGGTTGTTCCATATGTCGATTCCTGTGTGGGCTCCTAGAATGTTGACGTCGGGCACATCGATATCCAGTTTGTTTGCGAACTGCAGAGTGTTCACGATCTCGCGCTTGGTTTCGTCAGGAGCTCCAACAATGAAGGACCCCACAATTATGTCCATACCTGCCTTTCTAGCCTTGCGAACAGCCCTTTCAGACTGTTCTGGAGTAATTCCCTTCTTGTAATAGTCTAAGATCCTTTGGTTACCGCTTTCTATCCCAAAGAAGAGACATCTACAGCCGGCCTTCACCATCTCTCTAAACATGTCGTAACTCACATGATCCACCCGTGATTGGCAGAACCATTCAATGTCCATTCCATCCTTTCTCATTCTTCTGCAAAGTTTTGACACCCTCTTAGCGTTGAGGGTGAAGTTGTCGTCTGCAAAGAGAAACTGCTCGTAACCTTCACTTCGCAGGAACTCCAATTCTTCCATGACGTTTTCAACTGACCTTGGCCTCCATATTCCCCGAGCGAATTTTCTGATGCCGCAAAAGGTGCATCTGAAGGGGCATCCGCGTGACGAAATGAGGGTGGTAAATTTTTTGGTGTTAACTTTCACTCCAAAAATTGTGGAAGTATATTGAACACCCGTCAAATTGCGATCTGGAAAGGGAATCTCATCCACTTTTTTGATTAACGGTCTGTCCGGAGTGGAGGTTATTTTGCCAGCTTTTCTAAAGGTTATGCCTTCAACTTCGTTTAGGTTTCTCTTTTTTTCCAAGCATCTTGCAAGTTCGAGGCTAGTGTATTCTCCCTCTCCCCTAGCGACGATGTCTACAAAAGGATATTTTTTAAGGATTCTCTCAGCGTTGAAGGTTGCATGATAGTTTCCGAAAACGACTGTAATGTTTGGGTTCTCCGCTTTCACGCGTTCCGCAATTTTTGGCGCCTCCTTTGCAGCGCTAAGTAAAACTGAAAAACCTAGAATGTCTGGGTCTTCCTTTTTCACCCAATTTACGGTTTGATTCAGAGAAAATCGTTTTGCTGGTTGATCAAGTACGGAAACCTCGATTCCCTCGTTCCTTAAGACTCCTGCGCAGTATAAAATGCCTAAAGGGGGCCATGCTGTTGGAACCATGTACATGGATTCTGAAGAGGGAGTTGGATTTATAAACGAAAACTTCATGTTTAATCGCATTTAGTCTTTTAGAACCTGAACAAAATAAATCTTGCCAAAAGCTGAAGTGAGAGATTTACCTTTTCTTTGGGCAAAATAAGGTTAGAGGCCAGCCAAAATGCGAAATTGAGATGCGGGCCCGCGGGGATTTGAACCCCGGATCTCCGGCTCCGCAGGCCAGCGTCCTAATCCTGACTAGACCACGGGCCCAACAAACTGGATTACGGTGTCCCGAATTCATTAAAGGCAAAATAGTGACTACACTAATAAAGCTTAAGAATGTGGCTAGAAAACGTAAGGAGACGGATGGAGCCAAATCTTAGAAAAATATTGTTTTCAACATTCTGCTGTTATTAGGATCCAAATATGGTGGGCTCATCAACGCCAGCTTATAGAGTTTTTGCTGGTTTCCCTATCCCATTTTTAGCATTCTTCAAATTTCATTTGCATCCAAATCTTAGTCTTTCTCTCTCTGTAGATAGGGAATTTTAAAGATTGCCACACGCCTGACATCTTTCAGAAGGTGAGTCTTAGATATGTTTCGAAGGTGTTGTTTGTTACATCCGGTAGCCCTGCTCACAAAACGGGTTAAAGATAATATAATCATGCGAACACCCCTATACCGTAAGCAAAGGTGAATCCTTTGGAAGAATCTGACATCCTAATCCACGGCTGCATCATCCTCCCAACGATCGGCAGAGAAGTCGTGAGAGAAGGCATGATCGCCATAAAAAATGATAAGATAAGATATGTGGGGAAAAAGTCTAAAGCCCCGAGAATAAAGGGTGAAAAAGTTATAGACGGCCGCGGAAAGGTGGCTATGCCCGGCCTAGTCAACTGTCACACCCACTTGGCCATGACTCTTTTCCGGGGAATCGCTGAAGATCAGCCGTTAGAAAAGTGGTTGAAAGAAACCATCTGGCCTTTGGAAGCAAAACTGAAGCCAGGAGATGTCTGTAATGGCGCCTTACTGGGTTGCCTAGAAATGATAAAGGGCGGTACCACAACCTTCGCAGACATGTACTTCCACGAAGACCAGGTGGCAAAGGCGGTTGAGAAAGCTGGCTTACGGGCTGTTCTAGCTCAAGGTATTCTAGAAGCAGGGGTTCCTCGCAGAGGAGAGAAAATGCTACAGGACAGCGTGAACTTTGTCCGAAAATACACGGGCTACGCAGATGGAAGAGTCACCGCCCAGATGGGTCCCCACACCCTCTACACTTGTAGCTTAGATCTCCTAGCTAAAGTGCGTCAAAAAGCTTCAGAACTAAATGTTGGCATCCACATGCACCTAGCAGAATCGGAAGAAACTGTCAATCAGACAAAACAGAAACACGGTCTCGCAGAGGTTGAACTCCTAGAAAAAATAGGGTTTTTGGGTTCAGACATCCTAGCCGCCCACTGCATCCACCTAACCGAAAAAGAAATGCAGCTCCTAGCCAAACACAACGTTAAGGTTTCCTATAATCCAGTTACCAACATGAAACTCGCCCAAGGCACAGCAAGAATCCAAGAACTCATGGACTTAGGCGTGACCGTTGGCATAGGAACAGACGGACCAGCCAGCAACAACAACTTAGACATGTTCCAATCTATGAAGGTTGCGGCTCTTCTCCAGAAGCAATACTATAAAGATCCAACGGTCTTGCCGGCTCAGACGGTTCTAAAAATGGCTACAACAGACGGCGCCAAAGCCTTGGGCTTAGAAAAAACTGTGGGATCGCTGGAAGTTGGCAAGAAAGCAGACGTAATCCTCTTAGACTTCAAAAAACCTCACCTGACACCTGTCCATGATCCCTATGCCAACATAGTCTATTCGGCCTGTAGAAGCGACGTGGACACGGTAATCGTAGACGGAAAAATACTCATGGAAAACAAGAACGTTAAAACCCTAGACGAAGAAGAAGTTATGCTGGAGGCCCAAAAAACTGCCACAAACCTACCAAAACGCAAAGCTCCCATTGCTAAGTTTATTAAGAACTTCATATAGATTATTCTAAAATCCGGTGAACGCCTTGTCATCTCAACCAGTTATAACGGTTTCAAAACTCACAAAATTCTACGGAGATTTTAAAGCCCTAGACTCGGTCTCCTTCACAGTGGAAAAAGGATGGGTCTACGGATATCTAGGCCCAAACGGAGCAGGAAAAACCACAACCATAAGAACCATGCTTGGTCTCCTAAAACCAAACCAAGGTGAAGTCCAAATAACCGGCATAAACCCAACCAAAGACCCGGTTCAAGCGCTTCAAAGCCTAGGATACGCCCCGGAACTGCCAACCCTGCAAACCTTCTTCACCGGAGAACAGCTACTAGATTTCATGGGAAAGATGTTTGGGTTGGCTACGCAGGCTAGGAAGGAGAAGATTAAACAACTCCTTGACCTCGTTGGCTTAAAAGAATGGGGTGACAAAAAAATTGGAAAGTATAGTAAAGGGATGGTTCAGAGGCTCTCCATAGCCTTAGCCCTCATCAACGATCCTCTGGTTCTCATCATGGACGAACCTACGATAGGTATGGATCCGGAAGCCACAGCCCACTTCAGAAACCTCTTCTCAACCCTTTCAAAACAAGGCAAAACCGTTTTCATTTCATCCCACCTCCTAGACGAGGTTCAACGAATCTGCACCCACGTAGGAATGATCAACAGAGGCAGAATGGTCTTCAATGGACCAATAACACAGGTGCTTGAGGCATTCACCAAACAATGGGTCATAGAGGCGGAACTGAAAAAAGTAACAAAAAGAATGATTTCAGCCCTCAAAAAACTCGACTACGTGGAAGACGTAAAGGCGGAGGGAAACAAACTAAGGATAGAACTGAAGGAGAAGAAGGACCTTAGAGGCGAAATCTCTTCAGAAATCTTCAAGCGAAAAGGCGTGTTATTAAGTCTAAACCTCCACAAGATTACGTTAGAAGACGCTTATCTTCGCGCTTTAAAAGGAGGTCAGTAACATGAACGCCCTCAGAAGAGTTGCTGTAATCGTTGGCTACGAGTGGAGGAGAGCCCTAGCCAAAAAATGGTTTTTTGCTCTGGTCATCTTAGCTTTTGCAATTCAAGTATTAATCTTCGTGGTGTTTAATTATCTTTTTACCAACCCCCTTCCTGACCTACCTCCCGAATTTCAAGTTGCTTTGGAACAGATGAAGCCCTACATGTGGATTGTTGAGGTGTTGACTCCTCAAGGATTTTTTATGTCCCTCATAGTCATCATGATTGCAGGTGGATCCATGTCTGAAGAATACGAACAGGGAACATCTGACATATTGCTTTCCAAACCAATTACAAAACTTGAGTACATGACTGGAAAATATTTGGGCGGTTTATCTCTTTTGAGTTTCGTTGCAGCCATGACGACGATCCTCGGAGTCATTTTAGCCATTGCATTTTTCAGTCCCCAAGAAAGCCTTCAATTCATTCCACATATTTACTTGGCTATCGTCTACTCCAACCTTGTTTTCTTGTCTTTAGCCTTTATGTTCAGCGAGGTTTTGAGAAGAACTACCCTTTCCTACTTCTCTGCCATTGGCGTATACATATCTTCTATGGTGATAACTGGTGTATTATCTGCTGTTCACAGCTTTACAGGGGAACAACTTTACTTAGATGTCAGCAAAGGGCTTCCGGACTGGGGTGCTTCCAACTTTCCCAGTTTCGTGATGGGAAAACTCCTAAATGTTCCAAATAACCCATTCATATCTCCAACACAGGGAGATTCTAATCTTCTTTTAGCGGGTGCTCTCATAGCAGTGTATACCGCCATCTTCATTGTAGTTGCAACCATCAGACTAGTTAGGTCAGACGTAACAAAGAAAACAGCTTAACGATACCTCCAACATTTCTGTTATATTTCAGCCTTGAGTAAGAACTCTTCTGCGTTTTTGAGGGCTATTCTATAGAATACAAAGGCTACTACGAGGGCTACAACTGCGCTTATGAAAACTGCGACAGAGAGGTCTATTTTTGGCAGGAGCACGGGAATGGGTATGTATCCCATCGCAACCGCGTGTAGAAGGAGGGGAGAGAATATTGCCAACGCTAAGACCAAGCATAAGAGCATGTAGACGAAAGCCGTTAACGGCCTAACCATTCTAGGTCTTGGAGCTTCGGCGAAGTCGGCTCCTTTTATTCCTGCTCCGAGGGAAACTGCGCCTAAAGCGAAGATCAGCAGAATGGATTCTATTAACAATGCTGTAGCAATGTCTGGCGAAGGACGGGCGATTAGAATTCCAACAACGCCACACACAGACATTACCACAAATGAAAAGATGGTTACAAAGGCGTATTTACACTTAACTAAGCTACGCGCAGTGATGGGGGAAGCAAAGAAAAGCCATACAGACCCGCCTTCCTCGCCGATTATCATGAGACCTAACATAGCAGCCATTATAGCTCCAGGCACCAGAAGTACCCAAGCCAAAAGGAACCGAGAAGACTCTGACGCAACAGGCGCACCAAACATTCCCGAATATTGCATCAACGGCATAATTATGAAAACCAGAGGCATTATGAAAATATACATCAGTTCTCGACGTCTCGTAAAAGCCTTAAAATCCTTCCTCATCACAGCCGCCTCCAAAGAGGAAAAACCAAGCTTCCCCAAAAAGCCGACCTTTGGAGCGTAAACTCCTCGCGAAACCGTGATCGCTGGCGGCTCATACAACCCAAATCGTGTGTTCAACTTAACAGCCACATAGAAGAGAACTAAGATGAACAGAAAGGAAGCTAACGAAAAAATCACCGTTTGCGCGAGTAAGCCGTTCATAAAAGCAGCCAAAACCATTCCCAACCAGACGTAGGGAACAAACCAAACTGCCTGTTGGGCGCCAGCAACACCCTTGATGAGGGCAACAGAGCCTGTGCCAGAGGTAAAAGCAAACCAAACTACGTAGAAGACAACCAAAAAGAGCATGGAACCTAAGAACCTCACCCAAACCGCTGCCTTGCCAGTAGACTTGTACACAGCTCCGATAAGCCTCACCTGCAAAATTCTGAAAATCTCCGTGGTCGTGCTGGCTATGAAGGCGCTGGCTAGCAAAGCAAAAATTGTAAGGGTGGCGAGAGGCACCTGCTCTAAATAAATAGAGACCGTGGCTATGGCTGAACTCAACAAAATGAGGAAAGCCAAGGGAAAACCGATGAGGTTAGCTAAGGTTGACGCAAGAGTGTGTTCTTCCCAGGTGATGGGCAACCAGTAGGGAGGTTGAAGAGAAGACCTCACTCCCATTCGTTGAATTTGACTCATCATAGTGAAGACTAGACTGAAAATGAGAACCAGAGTGGGGAAGGATAGGAAAAGGGAAGTAATACCTTGATCGAACAAGTCCCTCAATGCTTGGTCAGATACTCCAGTGTAGAAGATTCCGGCAACCAGTCCTATCACTATTCCTAGGACGCAGGCTCCTCCATACAACAAATACTGAAAAACCCTTCTCTCTCGATACCTTCTTAATCTTTGACCCCTAATCAGTCTGCCCGCTTTTACGTCAACGCTTATCAGCCGAAGAACGTTCTTCCAGTTCATTTCAGAAGCGCCTCAACCACCTCTCTGACGTCTTCTGTCCCGGTAAGTTTCAAGAAAATATCTTCCAAGTCTGATCCGGGCAACCTCGCCTTCTTCCTCAGTTCCTTAATGTTGCCTAAAGCCAGCAACCTTCCTTCGTACATGATGGCGATACGGTCGCACATGGCTTGGGCGATCTCTAGAATGTGGGTTGACAGAATAGTTGTTACTCCCTGCGCAGTTAGTTTGCGAAGGAGATCCTTCACGATTCTGGCCGATCTCGGGTCTAGACCACTTAGAGGTTCATCTAGGAGTAGCAGTTTTGGCTTGTGCAGGAAGGCGGCGATAAGCGCAGTTTTCTGCTTCATTCCTTGAGAATAACTGCTTATCATGTCACCCTCTCTGCCCTCCAGTTCCAGAGCCTCTAAATACTCTTCGATTCGAGCCTTCTTCTCTGACACAGTTACTCCATAAATGTCACCAACGAAGTCGAGGTATTCTAGTCCAGTTAAAAACTCGTATAGACGCGGAGACTCAGGGATGTACCCCACCTGCCTCTTCGCCGCGACAGGATCATCCTCGGCGTTTATGCCCAGAACATTCACGGATCCAGAGTCTGGCTTAACCAGTCCTAAAATTATTTTCAAGGTGGTTGATTTACCTGAACCGTTGGGGCCTAGAAGCCCCAGGATTTCACCGTATTTAACGTCCAGGTCTATGTAGTCCACGGCTACGATGTCGGCGTAACGTTTAGCCACTCTCCGCAACTCCACAGCTGTTTCGTCAGTTGAAAACATGGGCAACAACCACGCTGAAGAAATGAAGAGAAATATTTAAGCGTTATATGCCCTCTTTGCTAACCCTTAATAAGAAACGGAGTTTTCTATTTACCTTACTGCATTCCTTTAAACTTTTGGAAACTGAAAAGCTGAGTGGCGTGAGCGAAGTGAAATTCCTCTTTGAACCCCGTAGCGTCGTCCTCATAGGATCCAGTAAAATTCGAGAAAAAGTTGGAATGACGTCTCCTTGGCTTTTTGAAAACGTCATCCACAACATGAACAAATTCTTTGAAGGAAAAACCTTCGTTTTGGACATTGAAGGAGGAAAGGGCTACGACCAGCTTGAAGACCTGCCTGAAACACCAGATCTCGGAGTCATCATGCTACCGCCCAAAGCTTCCATACAACAGTCGGAAAGATGCGCCAAAATAGGAGTCAAAGCCCTAGTGATGATAACTGGCGGATACAAGGATCGTCACCGCCAACAATTAACGAGCCTAAAAAGAGAATATGGTATTCGAATCTTGGGTCCAAACACAATTTTAGGGGTCATAAACACAGCCAACGGACTGAACACAACCTTTGAAAGGGACATGATGCCGAAAAAGGGCAGCATTTCCATAATATCCCAAAGCGGAGGAGTAGGCGCCCTTCTCCTCGACCTAGCCTGCTTCTACGACATAGGCATCAGCAAGTCCGCCTTCGTGGGAGAAAAAATTGACATCAACGACGTAGACATCCTCCGATACTTCAACGAAGACCCAGAAACAAAGGTGGTATGCCTATACATGGAGGGCATCGAAAAAGGAAGAGAATTCGTAGAAGTAGCTCAAGAAGTTGTGAAAAGAAAGCCAGTTCTAGCTTTAAAGGGCGGAGTAACGAAGGAGGCAGCTCGAAGAGCCAAGTCCCACACCGCTTCCATAGCCGGCTCAGACATCGTGTTTGACGCAGCTTTCAAAAAAGCGGGAATCATCCGTCTCGGAGACGCTGAGGAACTACTCAATGCGGCCATCGCCTTGGCAAAGCAACCGCCCCTAAGCGGAGACAACATTGCCATCGTGAGCAATGTTGGCGGACCAGCCATCTTAGCCGCTGACGCCTTAGTGAAAAACGGGTTACGGCTGGCGCCTCTTTCAGAAAAGACTAGGAGGAAGATAGAAAGTCGCTATCCTGGCGTGGAGGCGGTTAACCCAATAGACCTCGTCGCTGATGCTAGGGCTGAAAGATACTCTTTTGTCTTGGACTTGGTTTTGTCTGATCCCAACGTTGACGGAGTTTTGGTTATAAACATGTTGAAGTCATGTTTTTTTGAGCCTGAAGACGCCGCGGTGATTGCTGAAGTTGCAAAAAAGCATTCTGGCAAGCCTGTGGTGGATGTTCCAGCGGGAGGAGAAGACTTCACACTCGTCTACAAGGTGTTGCGAGGCACCAACATACCTGTTTATAATTTGCCTGAAAAAGCTGCAAGAGTACTAAGAGCGTTACGAACGTACTGTAAAATGTTAGAGAAAAGCCTGAAAAACCCATTTCTGAAAAGCGATAGGTATAAATTATGAGAAACTAATCGCTTTGTCAACTTCTCCCTCATTATGATAAGGATGATGAGCTTAGAGTGAAATCTTTAATATTGCCTATTATAAAATATTTAAATGGGATAAAAAATGTCTGAAGAAAATATTTTCGTGCCCCTAGATGCTTTAGATGAAAGATTGAGAAAACTAGTTCCAGCAGGCGACAAGGTCCTCTATACCTCTAGAGCCGAAATAGTTAAAACTGGGTTTATGGGAGACAAAAAATACGGATATGTGGTTCTCACTAACAATGGTGTTGCTTTTAGAGCGGGAAAAATGGGATTTATGACTGCCAGCGTCATCTCAGCGGCAAGGGGAGCTTTAGACGAATATGTACCCTACGAGAACATAGTCAAATTCGAAAACAAGAAGGACAAGGTGAAATTTAAAGCCAAAATTCCGGAAAAACCAGGCGATACGCGTGGATGGCAACTCAAAGTGGAAAGATGCAAAGATCAAGATGAAAAGAAAGATTCATTTAATAATAGAAAGAAACTGTTCGGCGGTTTTTTTGAGGGCCTCATTAAGGAAAAGACCGGAAGTTAGGTCATCTCTGATTTTCTCTTTCGTATCTTCGCCGGGGCGCCAGCCGCAAAGGTATGTGGCGGGACATCTTTATCTACTACTGACCCCGCTCCGACAACAGCCCCCTCTCCAATAGTGACCCCTGGAAGAATAACAGAATGCGCTCCAACTCTTGCGTGACGACATATTTTGACAGGACCAAAGCAGAATGTCATTCGGTCAACATCCATATAGCTATGAGTTAGAACGGTACACCCTATGCCAACACCGCAATCTTCTTCAAAATCTATTAGGTCTGGAAAAATTGGGTCAAATCTTGCCCATTGTCCGATGAGACAATCCTTACCCACTTTCGCTCCGGTTAGTGTTTTGAAGAAAAATACTCTAGCTCGATGCCAAGCCGTGATATGGGTGAAAATCTCTAGGAAGAAATTCGCTAAGGCATTTTTGAAGAGCCTTGATATTGAGCGGGCTTCTCCTATTTCGTAAAGCGCCTGTTCAATAAGTAGAGTAGGAGCAGCTGACAAAACACATGTGACATTGCTCTCGCTGTTGTCTATTGTAATGTATGTCATTTTTCCTTCCCTCTTGACGCTGTAGCGTAACTTGCTGTATTCTTTCCTTTCCTTTAACACATCGTAAAAGAAAAAGGACGTGTCAATCAGTTTTTCTGCAGTAAAGAAGAAGAGGACCCCGAAGAAGGGCAAGTAAGCCATAGCCAAAAGAGTTTTGAAAGGGAGAGCTATTTCGGTTGAAAACAGAATTCCAAAAAAGGAAACCATCAATGCTGTTGCAACCAACACTAGATCTATGATCAAGCTGAAAACATAGACTAGGGTACCTTCTACTCTGTGTCCACGGCATAAATTGTAGCCAACTACAAGGACGATCAAGTTCAAAGAGAAAGTTAACAGCAATACGAGAAAAATTGTTGGGGCAGACTTGTAGAATATAAACTCTAAAGAACTCAGCGTTAGGTTGGCCCATGCGTCTGGGACAAGACTGATGAATGGCAAAACTACGTTCAAGACAAGTACAAACATTAAGAAGTGAATTACCGCAAGAAACACAAAGATGAGCTTCTTCAATGCTAAGCCTCACCATTCCGTTTCGTACGGCGCAAAAATATATATCTTGCTAACTGGGCACTGACTTATTAAAAAGAGTTACCAGCGGTCAAGTTGAAGGATTGATGAAATGGCCAAAATCGTTTTGACAGCAGATAAGTCTCTGATGGTCAGTTTTCCTTCCACAATGTACGCGGGTTTCTTGTCGTGTTTTCCAACAAAAATTGTTCCAAACTTCATATACGATAGGGTTATACCTCCTGTTAAAGCAAACAGAGACGGAACAACAGATTTTCCAACATCGCCCCTGAGACAGGTTGAGTCCATTTGCGTTCATTCAGGGTTCCCAAGAAAAGACCTCCTAATCGCTCATCCCTCCCATCTAAAAAAGACGATAAAGAAAGACACAGAAATAGTTGGAGTTACAGTCGTAGATCCCCTAGGCATAGGCCCTGAAACTACTTTTTGGAGCACCGTTCTCGGCGGAGTACCACACAACAAAGTTAAGTTTAGCCTACTAATGCGGGAGATAAAGAAACTGAAGGAAAGATATCAATTCCAGGTTGTTCTAGGAGGCCCAGGTGCATGGCAATTGATCGACGAAGACATAATGAACGAGTATGGCGTAGATTATGTAGTTATTGGTGAAGGAGAGAACGTTGTCCCCAGATTATTCGGCGACGTTACGGACGGAAATCTCCCTGAAAAAAGGATACACTCGGGAAGAATTGCAGACGCCAAACAGGTGCCCCCCATCTTGGGACCCACCAACACCAGCATCATAGAAATCGCTCGAGGATGTGGCAGAGGATGTCAGTTCTGCGCTCCAAATGTTGCAGGGAAGCTTAGAAGTTTTCCCATTGAAAAAATATTGGCTGATGCAAAGGTCTATTTAGAGGCAGGAAGCCGTGTCGTTACACTTCATTCTGAAGACACTTTGAGATACGGTTCAAAAGGCTTACTCGCTGACGAAGATGCGCTGCTAAGCCTGTATAAAAGCCTCTTTTCGGCTGGGATGAAGGGAATATTCATTACCCATGCCAACCTCACAACCTTCGCTTATCAACCTGACCTTATAGAAAAACTTACGAAGTTGCTTCGAGCGGAAGGCATTCCAGGCTATGGAGGTCAAGTGGGACTTGAGACGGGAAGTTCTAAACTGATGAGAAAATACATGAAAGGCAAGTGCCTGCCCCTTCCTCCAGATGAGTGGCAACAAGTGGTTAAGGATGGCTTGGAGGTTATGGAACGCAACAGATGGATCGCATGTTGCACGGTGCTCATGGGCTTGCCAGATGAAGATGACGACGACGTAAAACAAACAATTCAATTGATAAGAGAAGTTGATAACCGATTTGCATTTTATTTTCCGTTATTCTTCGTCCCAATAAGTACAACTTCCCTTAGAACCGGAAGAAGATTCGTCGCTGAACATGCTTCACCAGAACATTGGAGACTAATCCTTGAATGCTGGAGACACAACGTTAGATATGCATACAAAGCATACACCCTTGCGTCGGAAGGAAGATATCCGATCCTAAGGCTAGGTCTCCGGGTAGGCATCAAAATTCTGTATTCTCTCATCCAAGCTACAAGCAGAAAAATGATTAAGAAGAAAAACCGATTAAATAGAGGTCATCTCTGAGGATGGGGCGATGGAAACGATCTCTGTGATCATTCCTACCCTTCAAGAGGAGAAGTATATAGAAAAGACCCTCTCAAATTTGGTCAAAGTCGCTCCTAAGATAGAGCTCATTGTTGTTGACGGGGGCAGTACCGATAGAACCGTCGAGACCGCTAAGCTTTTTACTGATAAGGTTTTTCAAATCGGGGAAAGGGGAATTTCAAAGGCAAAAAATTGTGGCGCAAAACGCGCTAGAGGAGAAATTGTCGTCTTTTTAGACGCGGATGTAATTGTTCCATATGGCTTTCTAGAAAAAGTGCTTAAAACGTTTAAAAATCCCAAAGTGGTAGGAGCCACTTGCCACAATATGCCAGTTCAGCCTAAGCCATTGGAATTTGTCTACTTCTTTCTCTTCAACCTTTTGACACGTGTTTCTATTGCGGTGTTGCCCAAAACTAAATTTAAGTATGGATCTCGTGGGGAATTTATGGCAGTTAGAAAAAGCGAATTTTTCAGGGTTGGTGGATTTAACGAAAAAATGGCTTGCCTAGAAGATTATGACCTTACCTTTCGTCTTTCTGGGCGCGGAAAATTCGTCTTTATTGAAGATTTAACAGTTTACGAATCCATGAGACGTGTTCGAAAATTCGGGCTTTCTAAGATCTCTAGAATTTGGACGACTGAACTTTTAGCATGGTTAGTGTATGGTGTGCCTAAGTCAAAAGTCTGGAAGGTGGTTCGTTAAATGGTTGATGCGCCAACTGTCCAAGCTACGGTTTTAGTGTCTTTACGTTCATAGGCTGATAGCCTTGACAACTTTCATCACAAATCAAGGGCATAGCGTATATTGATTCAGAAAATCTCACGGAAACTTTTGGAAATGGCGTCAATTCGGTTCAGATTATTGATCACGACGTTGATTCGATAGGGGCTTTTGAAGGTTTTTGCTACTTGTGTCAAGATGTGCCCCGGTCGACGGAAGAAACGTTTGTAGTACTCACGGACCATTCGTTGGATCTCTTCAAATGGAACAGCATCTGGCGAGACTTTAGACACCGCGACGCCGGTCTCCCAATATTGATCTTCACTTAAAATGCTCTTCATTTTGAGTTCCTCCCAAATTTCTGATCCTGGAAAAACACCTAAAATGTTGAAATTTGGAATGTCCACTGCCAACTTTTGCGCAAACTTCATGGTGTTGCATATCTCTTGTCTTGTCTCGTCGGGGGCGCCAACGATGAAGGATCCAACTACAACATCCACACCTGCTTTTCTGGCGGTTTTGACCGCGTTCTCGGATTGCTCTACGGTTATTCTTTTGTTATAATAATCCAAAATCCTTTGATTGGCGCTCTCGATGCCAAAAATAATAATTCTGCAACCCGCTTTCGCGGCTTCTCGTAACATATCATAGGGACAACTGTCAACTCTGCCCTCGCAAAACCATTCTATGTCCATTTTTTCCTTTCTAATTTCTTGGCAGAGTTTAACCACCCTTTTTGGATTTAGCGTGAAGTTGTCGTCTGCGAAAAGAAATTGCCTGTAACCCTTGCTTACCAGAAGGCGAATTTCTTTCATAGTGTTCTCAACTGATCTTGGTCTCCATAGGTCGCGAGAGAGTACTCGAGACCCGCAGAATCGACATTTGAACACGCAACCACGAGAAGAAAGAATGTTGGTGAATTTTTTGGGGGCAATATAGGCTCCGGCAATCGTCGCATGATATTCGCCTAATAGCTCGCGATCCGGGAAGGGTAAGGCGTCTATGTCTTTAATTAGTGGTCTATCTGGAGTTGAGATGATCTGGTTTTTCTTTCTAAAGGTGATTCCTAACACATTTTTTAGTTTGCTTTCCTTCTTC
>Ga0209636_10002294_pt1 | contig 19511 bp, 19 predicted proteins | sample DeeMarSWOR152_54_FD_187464 | JGI IMG/M metagenome (GOLD analysis project Ga0209636, IMG submission 187464) | Marine sediment microbial communities from White Oak River estuary, North Carolina - WOR-1-52-54 (SPAdes) (version 2) | ecosystem: Environmental > Aquatic > Marine > Intertidal zone >... | reverse complement strand
TTGATATGGCTGCCTTCAATTTAACAGGGCAGGGGATGCAGCGCAACGCAGCCCTTCGACTTTGCTCAGGACCGTGAGTCCTTCGACTTTGCTCAGGACCGTGAGCTTGTCGAACGGCTTGTCGAACGGCTTGTCGAATGGAAGTTGGACTTTTTACGAAGCCATCATATTTGAGTGAACTACATATTCGAAGCACTAAAGCAACACAAACTGCATATCAATAAAGGAGACATGTATGGCTGATCAACCTGATATATCAACAGAAGTAAGGGAGTATGGAAACGAAAGAATCGAAGTGATCTACCGCAAAATAAGGCCGGCAGAAGAGTCCGGAGGTAGGTTCCCAGCGTTAGACTCAGGGGTGACTGTGGAGGACGGGATCCGAATCGAGCGCGACGTTGTGGTGCCCATGCGCGATGGTATCATCATCTACACCGACATTTACCGCCCTGACGGCGCTACCGACGTGCCCGCCATCGTGCCCTGGAGCCCATACGGGAAACGGGTGAGTTATTTAGGAGAAGGGCCTATGCCCGGGGTGCCAGCGGTCTCACCTATGACGAAGTTCGAGGGTCCTGACCCTGCCTACTGGTGTAAACACGGCTATGCCGTCATTAATATTGATGCGCGTGGCGTCGGCAATTCGCAGGGGGATATCCTCCAATTTTGCACTGGCGAAGGACGTGACGCCCACGATCTCATTGAGTGGGTGGCAGCCCAAGACTGGTGCAACGGCAAGGTGGGGATGTCGGGAAACTCATGGCTCGCCATAGCACAGTGGTTTGCCGCGGCGGAAAGACCGCCTCACCTGGCCGCCATCGCCCCCTGGGAGGGAATTGATGACTTCTATCGTGATGGTATCTGCATTGGTGGTGTCCCGGAAGTCGGCTTCATTGAAATGGTCGTCCACATGATGTTTGGACCAAACCGTATTGAGGACAATGGGGCCATGATCCTGAAGTACCCTCTCATGAACGCCTACTGGCAAGACAAGATTGCACGTGTGGAGAATATCGAAATCCCAGCCTACGTCGTTGCTTCGTATAATCCCCTTCATACCCATGGAACCTTCAACGCCTATCGCCGGATGTCCTCGCACGACAAGTGGCTCCGCATCCATAACACCCAGGAGTGGGCCGACTACTACGATCCTGAAAACATCGAAGACCTGCGCCGCTTTTTCGACCGCTACTTGAAGGGTATTGAGAACGACTGGGAAAAGACGCCCAGAGTTCGCATCTCTGTTCTCGACCCCGGCGGCACAGACCAGGTAAACCGTTCCGAAAAGGAGTGGCCCCTTGCCCGGACACAGTACCAGAAACTCTATCTGGATGCGAGCACGAACACCCTCTTACCTGAGCCGCTGAAAGAAGAGGTTGCTACTCGCTATAAGGCCGACGATGGTAAAGGGCACGCCGCCTTTACCATCACGTTCAAGGAAGACACCGAACTAACCGGCTATATGAAGCTGCGCTTGTGGGTCGAGGCCGATGGGGCGGACGACATGGACCTGTTCGTGTATGTCAGCAAGCTTGACGAAAAGGGTAACCACCTCCCAGCCTTCGTGCTGGGATTCCCAAATCCTGGTGTTCGGGGCATACTCAGGGTTTCGCACCGTGAACTCGACGAGACACGGTCCACCCCCTCTGAGCCCTATCACCTTCATCGCCGAGAACAGCTCCTCAAACCCAATGAGATTGTCCCCGTTGAAATCGGTATATGGCCCATAGGTATGATCTGGCATGCGGGCCAACAACTTAGCCTCGTCGTGCAAGGGTATGCTTCCTGGTGGATGGAGGATAAGCTCTTCCCGGATGGACCGATATTTCGGTATGACGCTCGCAACAAAGGGGACCACATCATTCACACGGGTGGGAAATATGACTCTCATCTGCTCGTGCCGATAATCCCCCGCTAATCGAATCAAGAGCCTTTGCAGCATGGAAGAAGCGGCCTTTGAAGAATCAAACGGTGCTTGCAGTGTGATCTCAGATTGAAGATGACACTGGTGAAGTTTTGGGGAGATTATTAATCCTCTTGAATAAGCAGGAGAATAGAAGGAGGAAAAACAATGGATACATTAGAGGCTGATGTTGTTGTCGTTGCTGCTGGTGCTTCCGGTTTGGCAGCGTCGATAGCAGCTGCTGAGGGCGGTGCCAAGGTAATCGCATTTGAAAAAGGATCCACTACAGGTGGTACCGGTAATATGGGAATGGGGCCACTCGGCATCGAGAGTAGACACACACGGGCCAAGAATTTTAAACCCACGAAGGATGAAGCCTTTGAGATCTTTATGGACTACACCCACTGGCGAGTCGATGCTAAGCTGGTCAGGGCCTATTTGAACAAGTCCGCCGACACTATCCGCTGGCTGGAGGACATGGGTGTCGAGTTCGTTGAACCCGCATCCTATTTCGCCACGGCCTACCCAACATGGCATCTCGTTAAACCGACGACCGGTAGGCCTGGTCCCATGGCCTCAGGTACCATGATGAAGATCATGACTGATAGGGCCAAAGAACTGGGGGTCAAAATCAATCTTCAGACACCGGCAGAAAAAATCCTAAAGGAAGGGAGCCAAATTACAGGCGTTATAGGAGAAGACAAATCCGGGAATCCCGTCCAGGTAAATGCAAAGGCAGTAATAATCGCCACCGGTGGATTTGGCGACAACCCCCAGATGGTCAAAAAATATACCGGATATGAGTTGGGGAAGGATATGTATTCCTTTCGAATCCCCGGCCTTGATGGGGACGGTATTCGAATGGCCTGGGAAGCGGGTGCCGCTCGGACGGAAATGACCATGGAAATGATTTATAATATGCCTGATCATATGTCCCTTCCACCCCAACTTCACCAGGCGTTCCGCCAGCCCCATCTCCTTGTCAATCTCCAGGGGGAGCGTTTCCTGAATGAGGCGATTATGCCCAATGCCACTTTTACAGGAAATGCCATCGCCATCCAGAAAGATCGGTGCGCCTTTACGATCTTTGATGAGGATATCAAGAAACAGATGGAGAGCGATTTTGATTTTCGTGACTTTGTCTTTCCTGTCACGCTTTTTGAAAATGCCGATGATGCGATCAAAGGTGTTTTGGATCAAGGGTACCCGCATCTGTTTATCGCCGATTCCCTGAAGGAACTGACCGAAAAAACCGGTATAGACTATGAGGGTTTGCGCAAGACCGTCGAAACGTATAACCAAACTTGTGCCAAAGGTTATGATGACCTCTTCAATAAGGCACATAGATACCTCCGGCCGCTAAAGACCCCTAAATTCTATGCCGCAAGGCACTTTTCCAGCGCCTATGGAACCCTGGGTGGTATCAAGATCAACCATAAAACAGAGGTCCTGGACAAGAATTGGGACGTGATTCCCGGACTGTATGCCGCGGGGACAGATGCCTGTTCAATATATGGCGATAGTTATGTCTTTATTCTTCCGGGAAATACCATGGGTTTTGCCATCAACACAGGTCGTATTGCCGGAGAAAATGCGGCAGAATACACAAAATCTCTTGGTTGATACATTAGGCCTGTGGATATTACAGGAAATATGTTATTGCATTATTAGATAGAAAAAGTTAGGTTGTTAACTTGAATAACATGTAAAGACAGGAGGAGTAATTAAAATGGCCATAGACGGAATCTATAACATTACTCTTAAAACACCAATGGGTGATCAGAATGCTAAGTTGACTCTTAAGACGGATGGCGAGACCTTGACCGGCACTTCGGAGAGTGCCATGACAGGTGTAACCGAATTAACCGACGGCATGGTCAAGGGGAACGAGCTGACGTGGACGGAAAACGCAAAAACACCCATGGGGCCTTTAACATTCAATATGACGGCAACCGTGAACGGTGACAAGATTTCCGGACAGGCCAATTCTCCATTTGGTACCTCGCCTTTTGAAGGGAGCCGTGAATCATAGGGTTTATCATTTAGGCCAGTAATGAAGACCTGTTGAATACCCGGTCCCCCTCGCTAAGGGCTAACTACCGAATGCCCCCAATTGATTTCAAAAGCAATTGGGGGCATTATTTTTTCTTTCTTTTTTTCCGGAGGCGGGATAACAAAGGACTCAAATTCGGGAGATTTATATTTTTCAACCCTTTCCTGCATTTTACTCATGTCCGGCCTTTGCCTCGCCATTTGAGAGTTCCCTCGCAATTCATCCCAGTGTTCCTTTAGGCCTGCGATGGTGAGACGGGACCTTTTCTGCTCTTCCTCACTAAAGATAACGGTTATTCTATCACCTTCTATTCTTAGTTCACCTTCAATACCGCATATGGGACATTCCACCGGATTCCTGTCCGTTACCGTCAACAGGTTGGAGTGGCAGACAGGGCAGGTACCCTCTTCATCGCCCAGCCACTTCACCTCTTCGGCCGAATCTTTCATGGAATCTGCCACATTCTTTCCTAACTTTCGAGCCCTTTCAAGATTATCAGAGGTCAGCACGACATTGAAAAACCGACTGATTGAATTCACCTGCATATGATCCACCACATGCACATGGGACGGCATGGTATTTAAATGCATGAGGGGAAAGCCAAAGGATAACCAGTTGGGCGTAGAAGCGCCGCCCGTGCTTATAAAGGCCCCAACCCGCTTTTTGAAGGACCTCTCATCCGGACCTTCGCCTTTTGTATTTCCGGACTCCTCCCTGATTTTTTTGGCCGCCATCCTCCAGTAAAGATCATGGGAAGGGCCCATCCTGTCGGCGACCACCTTTAATACCCCATGAGGAGCCAAGACAAAGACCGGCGCAGCAATAATAAGACCGTCACACTCCATAAAATGTTCATCGAGAAAAGGAAAATCGTCCCTGATGATGCACTTTCCCGAGCCGCCTTGAAAAAGGCCATGAGCGCATTTAGCACAGCCGGTGCACGGCTTGATATCGAGATCCAATAGGCGAATGAGACTACCTTCGATATCACCGGTTTCCTTTGCCGACTGCAATGCCTCCTTCAGAAGGATCTCACAATTGCCCATCTTCTTTCCACAGGTCAGCCCTAAGAGTTTCACCATTCATCTCCTTTATTCTTGAAAGACATCAGCCAAAAAATTACGAGTTCCTAAAAAAGGTCCCAACGTCCGTCGTTGATACCACCACGGGTCCTAAATCTTTCTTACGGAATTTTCCTCGTCTTTAAGATGAAATCGTTCACGGCCTCGTCGCTTCGAAAGGCATCGGGCCCACATTTGTCAAAATGAATCATTTCCTCCTTTTCCCGCAACGGCCTTGGTCGATGGGGTGCGGCAGGGTAACCGAGGGCCATCATGTCATAGATGACCATCTCTTCCGGGATTTCTAACAGGTTTTTTATCAAGCAATTCCCATAGGCCGTGGACGCTGCAGAAACCCATTGACTTCCCAAGCCTAGCGTCGTAGCGGCCAGGTGCATATAGAGAAAGGCACTGGCCAACCCTGAAATAAAGGCCAATCGGCCTTGAGTTTCGTCATACCGGCGCATCATTGGCAGACCTTTTTGGGTTCTGGTATCTCCGAGCAACAGGATAAACACCGGTGCGACACTGTAGTTTCCGCCTTTATCCGTTGGAGGCGATATCTGCATAGGCCCCTGCCAGGATTCCCGCGCCGCCTCCATTTTAAAGGACATTTTCATGCTTTCCATGCATATTTCTACGATGCCTTCTCTCAATTTGGGGTCCTTGACCACAATAAACTCCCAGGGCTGTTGATTAAATCCGGAGGGAGCCCAACGAGCTGCCTCGATAATTTTTTCGATGGCCTCATCAGGAACGGGGTCAGTTTTGTACCTGCGGGTACTTCTTCTCTCTTTAAGAAGTTCTAATAGTTCATCATAATTCATGGGTTCCGCCTCCTTCATTTTTTTGTATTAACACTTGCTATAGCCTTCTATGCTTTTTAACTCATGTTTCGAACCTCTAAACCTAATGAGGCGCTTATTACGACAACATCATTATATTCTCTCCATATTCGCTCCCCTCCTAACCCCACCCTACCATGGGTTTCACATTTTTATGAGGTGAAATAGTAATAACATCATCAACCGGACAGAGGTTCTTACATATATGACAGAGCTGACAGTCTTCAGGGTAAATGATCACGGCCTTTTCTGTTCTCTTGTCCATTCTGATAACATCCATGGGGCAATTGAGGACGCATACCCCGCAACCGATGCACGTTTCCGGATCAATATTTTCGATAGCCATATACTTCTCCCCGCAAAATTAACAATTCTGTGGTTATTCCTCGCCTGGCAGACTGTACCAGTATCTCTTATCCATGGACTGACTGATATCCGGCCTCCATTTTTTAGGAATCAGCTTTTTAACACACTTCATCTTCCCATTTTCCTCTTTACATAGAACCCATGCCAGCCAATCCGGATCTTTTCTTTTGGGGTAATCTTCCCTGATATGGGAACCCCTTGTCTCCTTTCTGAAGAGCCCGGCCCGCAGTTTCATCTCCGCGTTAAGGAGCATATTCTTGGTTTCATGGACAAGACGCAGTTCATGGGGATCCCGGGCCATGAGTCTGGGAGATAGATGATCACGAAGGAATTCGATATTTTTCAGGGCGGCTTGAAGCCTTTCTTTCTCTTTGATCAGGAGGACATAGTAGGGGATCATGGTATTCTGCAACTGCTGGGTGACCCAGGCCGGGGTAAATCCTTTTTTTCGGGTTCTGGGTTTAAATATTCTCTCTTTCAATCTCTTCAGCTCGGTTGCCCTGATTGCGAATTTTTTGGCCTTAGATGCATAAGCCGCAGCTTCTTCACCGGCCCTTGCCCCTTGGCAGGCTGAGCCGCTCAGAGAAGTCCCTAAACCAGTGTATGCGGCGCCGCAAAGCATGGAGCACAGCGCGTCGCCTGCCGCGAAGAGTCCCGGTATTTTCGACGCACAGTTCTTATCCACTGGCCAGATACCTTCCGACTTGTGAACCCCCAAACCGGCTCCGGCGTTCCCTGTGATTTCTTTCCCTGACAGACTGGCGACGGGCCATCCTCCCGTCGGCTCAGGCACTCCCGGAGGAATGGAATACCCCAAGGTCGGAATCTCACCATCGTGGGCACTCAACGGGAGGTGGATAATCGGCATCCTGCCTGAAGAGGGAGTTTCCGTTCGGTTTATACCATTGTGCATGGAACGCCAGTTAAACCAGGAGTCGGCCGGATGTTCCGCGCCTGTAAAGTGAAAATCAACAAACTCCTTACCACCTATTTCAATACCGAGCCTGTAGGCCATGGCATCTCCATCATGGGTAACGGATGATATTGGATACCCGTTTGGCTTGAAACCGCCCGGGCCCGCGCACATGACAGTCGCTTTGGCTTGAATAACAATCGCGCTGTCCTCTTCAAAGGGAAACCCGATGGCACCGATTATTCGACCATTTTTTTCCAACAGATCGGTGATCATGACCCTCTCCAGAGTTCGCACACCGCTCTTGATGACACGCTTTCTGAGAACCGGGCCGAATGCATTGACTCCGATCGCTCCCCAGGTAACAAGGTCCTCCCATCGGGCCTTGCTGTCATCCAGGAGCATCTCCAGATAATCAAGGTTTACCATGTACTCGCTCGATTTGCGGAACTTTTCTATCCAGTCTTCCCTGATATGTCCCCGCGTTTCATCAAAAACCATAAAGGTGTTGGCAAAGGGCGTCATACCCGAACTGCCTATCGCGCCTTTTACCGCCATGGTGACATCAAGGCCTCTTTCTGCTGCTTTTATGGCCGCGAAAACTCCTGCCATACCTCCACCGATAACGAGTACATCCGTTACGATTTTGTTATAACGGATATGGGATAGGGGTATTGTCCCGAAATTTTTCTCAAATGTGTTTTTGTTATGAGAAGTCATAGTTGGTTCCTATGATGTAATATTCAGGGGTAGTGTCCAATCTCTACTAAGGGTCGAAAGCCAATATAAACGGGTATACGGTTTATGGTATGGGGTTTAAGGAAAAGCTTTTTAGCCTTACACTGTATACGGGCTGTACCAGTTCCTGCCATGGTTTCAATTTTTCCGGAGTATCGATATACACAAAATTGTGATTCATGTTTTTCGCAGCATCTTCCGCTGCCTTGATAAATCCTACATCGATTTTATTTATCTCCTCCGTGTACCAGGCCGACGCTTCTTCTATTATTTTTTGGATATCGGGGGGAAAACTGTTAAATTTATCAAGGTTCATGATCAGTGTATCTATATTCCCGCCTATTCCGCTGCCTTCACCAAACATTGTGTGATTCTTAAGTAAAGGCAGGAGCCTAAAAACCAGTACCACAGGGAAATGATTAATAAGTCCATCGGTCAAACCCCTTTCCAGGTTCATGTACGTATCCGCTACAGCCCCTCCCATAATGGGAGCGGCGCCGGCGGCTTTTAGAAATTCCGCCATTTCCCTTCCCACAGTACCCATTTTGAGACCTTTTAAGTCAGTGGGAACTTCCACCGCCTTCTTGGTGGTGTGGATTTGAGCCGGTGGTCCCATTCTGGCAACAAGCAGTTTTACACCTTATATTCATCTCTGATCGCGGGAAACTGATCATATATTTTGTGGTATATTTCGGTGCCCTGGGACATGGAAGTGAATCCCATCAATGGCAAATAGGCAAAATAGCTCAGAGGTTGAAAATTGGGGCTAAGGGGATAATAGGATACGTCAACGACGCCGGTTTGCACGCTTTTAAAGATTTCCTGCTGTGCCATAAGGGACCTGGACCAGTAACAGGTAAACTTTACCCTGCCGCCGCTTTTCTCTTTGATCATTTTCCCCCAGTTCTGAGCGAGTTTGGCAATGGGAATCATTGGAGGAACCATATGGTTAACATGATAAAAGTTGTTTTTTTCATTTTTCTCTTCCTTTTTTTATTTCTTCCTTTTCAACGAACATTGTCTATTGATTTCAGGGTCTTTGACCGCCTGCCAGAGTTTGTATAGATCTGGTAAAAACTCTGAAAATCGTGCCGCTTCACTTCGAAAATGCTTTGCCCCGTTCTCAGCTGCTCCTGGTGGCAGAGGTATCATCATCCGATGTGTGGAACGCATCTTCGTTCCGAAGGATGCCGCTTCATACTCATGTAGCATGTAGCCGATGATCTTATCATCGGGAGGAATAAGAGGGGTGACCAATATCGCGTGCTCATAGGTAATGGGAATGGGGGACGTATTGATGTCCTGATACCCGAGGCGAAGTTTCAAAAGAGGCGGTCCTCCGAGACTTTCTTCAACAACGTGGATGGCTCCAACGTGGGTGTCCTTTCCCGGCGGCACTTCCCATGCGAAGGATTTATGTTCATCTGGCTCCCACAAGGGGTAGCCCTTCTCCATATTGACCCACCACCAGTCAATCATGTCCGGTGTTACACCTTGTATCTCACTATCAACAACGGTATCCGTCGGAAGACTCTTTTGCTCTACTTTTTCACTCATTTTCTGTTCCTCTCTTTATGGTTTGACCTTATACTTGTCTATGGGGACCGTCTCGGTAGATAGCCTCATCTCTCCTTCTTCCTTTCTTAGGATGATCCACTTAAGCCAGTCCTTGTCATCCCTTTCCGGGTAATCCTCCCTGTAATGCCAGCCCCGGGACTCCGTCCTCATCAGGGCCGCCCTGAAACCCATCTCAGCACACAGTGTCAAGCATTTTGTTTCATGAGACTTACACAGGCCGTGACCGTCCTTCGCGTAAAGTTCGGGAAGTCTCGCCTTTACTTCCAGCACCTTTGCCAGTGCCTCTTCCATCCGATCCTTACTCCGGCGCAGATTATATCTGATGGGAGCAACCACATCCTGTATGGCGTAGATGGCATCATTGGCTTCATATCCCTTATCACGTTTCATGGGTGGATAGATGTCTTCTTTCAACCGCTTCACTTCCCCCACATCGATCTCAGGAGGGGGTGTTTCCATGGCATAACTTACAGCAGAAGGCATCCCAATTAACGCATTAACCGATGCATTCATCAAGCCTGATCCTCTCATTGCCCCGGGAGGCGGTATTGCCCCTCTCCAGGTTGACCCCGCGCTGCAGATATCCCCAATAGCCCACAAGCCGGGTACCGTGGTTTTCATCTCCTGATCCACCTTGACCGGCGAGAACTCACCAATAAAGCCCGGTATTATCTCCACTCTGGCTCCAGTCTCCGGACCATATTTCATGGCCTTCCCCATTGCCTTACTGTAAAACGCGGTCACATGGGGCCGGTCCCATTTTGTAATAAACTGTACCATGTGGGCGAAATACTGCTGCATATCCAAAAATATCGGCCCTTTACCCTCAAGAACCTCCTTTTCCATGCCCAAAAGAATGGCCGGCGGGATGTCTGCGGTCTCCTCCGGCATATATTTCGGGGTGATAAACTCCCCTTCATTATTGTATAGAAAATGATGGGCAAACGGCATGGCTTCGTTATTATCCGGACGCAACATCTCATAAAAGTTACCGAACTCGGCATTTCTCATCTCAGCCCCGGCCATATAGGCCGCAAAGATCCCTTCACCGGAACTTCTCCACATTCTCATACCCTTGAACTGGCAATCCCCATTAGCTAGTACGATTGCCTTGGCCTTAAATATGGAATATTTACCGTCAATCAGGTTAAAGCCGACCGCTCCGGTAACCCTGTCGTCCCTTTTTAACAGTTCTACCACCAGGGTCTTGTCCATCATCCTTATTTTCAGTTTCCGCGCGTGTTTCCGCAATTTCAACATCAGATCATGATCGACCCCCGCCAGGGCCCATCCAAAATCAACCGGGCCGAGATTCAATGAACCGTCTTCATTCCTTTGGACACTGACTCCCCACTCCTCCATTTTCTCCAATGCAGGGCCCGCATATCGAGCCATCATATGTGTTAGTTCCTGATCATTCAGATAGTGCCCTATGTTTTTAACATGATAATCAACAAATTTATCGATGTCATAGTCCTGAGGAAAGACAATATGAATGCCTCCGCCCTTATTCGACACTCCACCCCAGCCGATGGACTGTTTATCCACCAAAAGAACATCAAGATCAGGGCCCTCTTCTTTGGCCTTTATAGCGGCACAAAGGCCAGCAATTCCTCCTCCGACTATGAGTAAATCGGCCGAGACAACCTCTCCTATGCTTTCTAAATTAGCCATTTGACGATTCCTTTCGTTTTCCGACGTCTTTTAATCTAAAAGCCTATAGCCCAAAGCTGTTCCAATCCTGGATTTGGCCGACTAATAGGGCATCACCACCCGTCCCGGAACGTCCGGTATCACATTGATGCAATCCTCCTTGCAGGCGATTTCACAGTAATAACACCAAACACAGTCTTCAGGGTAAGCAACTATCGGCTTTTTTTCCTCTTCATCCCAGCGAAATACATCAACAAAGCATGCCTGATAACAACTCTTGCATCCCTTGCATTTTTCCATATCGATCTCTATCGTAGAACCCATAGGGACCTCCTTTCCGTTCTAACAATAAGGCATTTAAACTACCCCTAAGGTTTTGTGATACCTCGATTAAGGTTCACGGGTTTATTTAGTAAAGTAAATGGCTGTAACTGCACATTCCTTTATCGTTTCTTTAGCCTTTTCCATTAATGATTCTGGAACTTCATCAACTTTGATATGAATTTCATCTTTTTAAAAATCCATTTCATATAATTTCGGGCAAAGCGTACAGCATATCCCGCACCTGATACAAAAATCTTCGATCGCAAATTTCATGATAAGGATCTCCTTTTTATCCTGAATTCTTTATCCTTTATCTTTTGAGATACTCCAGTGCGGATTTACCGGCTATTCTCCCTGTCGTTACTGCAAAGCTCACGGATTGATTCCGATCCGAAACTGCATTCTGCGGTTTTCAGGCAAACCCCATTTCGAGCATAAAGCTCCTTCTGCGCGGCGTCGACCACACTGACGAAATCTGCTAGTAGATTGTCTACAGGGGAGTCCACAACCCTTCCCCGGTGCTGCTCTATGAGGGTAAACATTACCCCTTTATAGGACTCCAGGTTGTTTACCGTCTCTGATTCATCCTCACCTATCAGACGACTGTAACCCACAACATCGGCGTTGAAAACGGCGGTCAGTATACGCTTGAAGCCTTGTTTGCCCATCGGATTCCCTCTGAAAAGAGAAAAGCCTCCAAAAGGAGGCTATAATCCCTCGGAGGCAGTAGATACAAAACCTTCTTGAAACCTGATCTCATAGGTAACTTCAGAAGGTTAAATGTTTATGGTGTATTTTAATGATTTTTAATGCTAAGTTAGGACAATTAGATAGGCTTTGTCAAGAAAGATTGGACGGCTGATTTGGGTTCGGATTTTCACCGAATTTTCAAGGGACGGCACAAGATCTTGCGGTCATCAAAAAGTGGGTTTGACTCCAGATTATAGATGACCCCTTTCTTTCTGTGACCCCTCTCTTTCCTTTCTCTTTCTTTGAAACACGATGCGGAGGGAAAAGTGCGCCTATCCAAAATGTACCCTTTGTATGGACAACTGCCTCATGAATTACATAGACTTGTCGGTCGACCCGCAAAAATTCGGCTCTGAAGGGGATCGGTGCGACATGTGGATGGGTTGCACCTTTTGCGAAATGATTTGCCCGACGGGTGCCATATCCTACAACTGGGAGGAGGTTCTCAAAGAAACCGCCAGCCTGGGACAGTTCTTCGGCTATAACCCCTTGGAAAAAGCAGCCGCGGAGGCTGTGGCCTCAGGCCGGCTGAGAAAACTGGTTCCCGATGAGATCAAGGGGCCCTATTTTATGGTTTACAATAAGCGGCCCCGCTTCAAGATCCCCAAAGACGAATGAGAGGGCATTCATGAAAAATCGATTTTTCATGATATACTATCTTTCTTCCATGCCCTTTGGAGCCCGCCTAAATACTCCTCTAGCACTGTGAGGCCAAAGGTATCAGTTCTCAACGGGTTGTTGCCCAAAAGGGTTTACAATGTGAATGCCAAAATTTTGGCAGAGTGAACATTTCGAAACAACGGGCAAAGAAATATCATACCCCGCATTTTATTTCTTTGTACCCGTCGTATTTCTTCAATCTCACCGGTATTTGATCCAGGTCATCCCTTGCCGCGGCTATTTTGAAACTATCTCGTATTTCGTGAACGTGTTCCAATTTTCCTGCTATCGTTAAACGGGCCCTCTTCTGTTCCTCCTCGCTAAAGGTCACCGTAATCTCATCTCCCTGGACTTTGATCTCTCCCCGGATGCCGCATATGGCACATTCTACGGGATTCTTCTTTGGCACCGTCATTAGGTTCGAATGGCAGACAGGGCAAGTCCCCTGTTCATCACCCATCCACTTCGCTTCGTTATTCGGCTTGCTCATGGCCTCGGCAACATGTCGCCCCAATTCTCTGGCCCTTGCCATGGCTTCATCATTCAATACTACATGGCCGGCCCTGCCTACGCCAAGCACCTGCATTTGGTCGACCACGTTTATATGGGATGGGAAAGTAAAGAGATTCATCATGGGGAGCCCCAGAGAAAGCCAGTGTGGAGTAATAGCGCCCCCAACGGATATAAATCCCGCAACCCTATTTTTAAAAGACCGCTCATCAGGACCTTTGCCCTTGCCTTTGGCATCCCTTATTTTTTTAGCCTCCATCCGAAATGCATAATCGTGGGAGGGGCCGAACCTGTCGCAAATCACTTTGAGTAATCCGGGGGGACCCAGGACATACACCGGGGCGCCGAGAATGAGTCCATCGCAGGCCATAAGCTGTTCATCAACAAAGTGTAAATCGTCCTTTATCGCGCATTTTCCAGATCCCCCTTTTATGAGGCTTTGGGCACAGAGCGTGCAGCCACTGCAAGGTTTGATATCGAGATCTAACAGACGTATCATTCCTACATCCACACCTAACTCCTCAGCCGCCATCATCGCCTCTTTGACGAGAATTTCGGTATTTTGCATCTTCCTCCCGCAGGAGAGTCCGAGAAGTTTCATTTTAATAGCCTCCTCTATATAGTGTTGAGTTAGCTTTGTGGTGGTTTCCTATTGTTACGTCAATAACTACCTCTCCACACGTTCAAGGGACAAGGGAATATCAGGATATTCTCCCCAGGAACATGAGGGAGGATAGGTGATAATTGCGTTCCTCATTTGGTCTGAATCAAGCCTTTTTAGGCGGAATCACTGGCACGAGAAGATGGGAATCGTACTTTCCGCCGGTGTGGATTACATGCATTCCCCTGTTGAGATCCGCGTGCGTCGTGCGAGGTAACATTGGCGGGTAGTCGGTATAGATATCCTTGCCCGAAATCAGTACCCGCAACCTTTCGCCCTTTTTAAATTTCGTCCCGGAGGGCCAGATTTCGATGTCGATCGGGACAGGGACATCGGGTGTCAGCTTCAGTTCCCGCCGGTGCAGGTGTACCGGTTGATAGGGCGTAGACAGCCTTTCATCGAGCTCACGGTGTGATACGCGTAACCACCCCAGCGCCACAGGTCCATCCTCATAGAGCGAGAAGAATGCGAAAGGCACCAGATTGCCATTCTGGTCGACCTTCTGGATGGCAACAAAAATATCCATGTCATCTGCATCGGAGGTCGATACCCAGAGTCGCAGTTTCATGTGACCGGTGATCTCGGTCGTCTCGGGAAAAAGGTAATCGAAATGCGCGTTTTGCTTGGTATCTTCAGAATTGTAGCGGACAGCGTTTTCCCTGTCAGGGTGAAACGTGGTCAGGATGTCCGTAGAGGCGTCGAGGAAGAGTTTTTCATATTTTGTTCGGGAAATCGGCCACTCATCCTCTGCACGGACCTCGCCCACGTAGTACTTTTCCCTCACTTCAATCGATACCTTTGGCCAACCGAGCACCGTATCATCGGTACCCTTCAGAAAGTGATCGAAGAATTGTCTCTGCTTCTCCACCTCGTCCGGCTGGTAGAAATAGGCCCACTTCTTGCGGCCGTGCACCTCGAGCCATTTCTGTCTGGAGCCGATACGCTTGAACGCTTCGAGCGTTCCACGAGTGTGCAAACCCTGGTCCGACCAGCTCGCCACAATATAGGCGGGTACTTCGATCTGCGCCACGTCCGGCTGCTTAGCCGCATAATAGCAGTCGATGAGCGGATGGGCTCTGGCGTTCGCATACTGATCTTCCAATCTGTTGTTGGAGAAATTGTTCATTTTGCCCCATCTTTCTACGAAAAACGATTCGGGGATGCCGCCGTGGTAGAAAGATTCTCGATAAATATCCAGTAAGCCTTCCCATGGATTTATTGCGGCCAGATGTTTCGGCCGGAGTGAGGCCGCTCTCCACTGGATCATGGCGTAGTAAGATATACCCGCCATGCCCACCTTGCCGTTGCACCAATTTCGGGTGCCAAGCCATTCGATCACGTCGCAACAATCCTCTGCTTCCTGCCTCGTCATAAAGGTGAAATCACCTTCCGATGACCAAAATCCGGTGGAATCCACTGAAACGATGGCATAGCCGTGTTTACACCAGTATGCCGGGTCCGGGCACTCGAAATTTGCGTACTGGGAAATCCAAGTCGGATCAATGCCATCCTCGGGGATAAGTCTTTGTGGAAGATCGTGTTTTCCGTATGGACCCCACAGGAGTATGACAGGAAAATTTTCTTCGCGCTGCTCGTTATCGGGGCGATAGATGTCTGCATAAATCTTATATCCGCCTCGCGTCAGGATGCTCACGTCTTTCTCTATGTACAGGCCGTTCTCGTGCTTCACCTCATAACCCAACCCAGGGTATGGCGACCGTCCCACTCGACCCTTTCCCTTCTCAGTCGGCTGCCCCAGGCACATAATCACCTCGATTTTCTTGTCACTGCAGCTCGCGACCAGGTCCCTGTATGGGTCGGCTGCATAGTCGCTCGCCGGAAAGCAGGAGCATTCGGCTTTGAGATTCATTTCTCCTTTAGAATGCATGATGTTCTCCTGGGGTCACCAGCTGTAAACATTTGACATTTTGTATGAAAGATCTTTCCCATCGGTTAACCATCTGACCTGCCACCTGCACCATCTCCCACCGGAGATCAGCCATCGGTTAACCTGCTTTGCGTTGGGGTCGGGAATAGGGTTGATAAGATCTGTATTTCTCTAACTTATCCGCCAGCTCGTGCTTCCTTTGCTCAAATTCTTTATGCACATCCGCTATTTCCCAGAAATGCAACCTCTTCCCTTCAAACGTCAAGCGGGATTTCTTCTGCTCCTCCTCCGAGAAGGCCACTGTTATCGCATCATCTGATACCTTTAAAGTTCCTTTGATACCGCATATGGGACACATTACCGTAGATTTTTCCACCACTAATAATACGTTTAAATGGCAGACGGGGCATGTACCGGATTCATCGCCCAGGTATTTTATCTCACCGGCGGGCTTTCCCATGCTTTCGGCAACACGATGGCCCAAAATTCTGCCCCGTTTCATCGCTTCTTCATCCAGTAAAACAGCACCCGGCTCGGCTATCTTGATCAGTTGAAGCTGATCGACAATTTCTATCTGGAGTGGAAAGGTAAAAGTATGCAACACAGGAAGTGCCAAGGTGACCCAGTCAAAATAGGGTGCTCCCCCAATAGAGACTAAAGCCCCAACTCTCGTTTTAAAGAGCCTTTCGTCAACAAAGGCCTTGGTACCAAACCTCGGGTCAATACCACCGGCCTTTTTATATTCCATCGCAAAAGCGACATCCGCTTTAGAAGTAAACACCCTGTCGGCTACTACCCTTAAATAACCGGGGGGGGTCAAGGTATATACAGGGGCACTGATGATTAATCCATCGCATTCCATCACTTTATTCCAAATGAAAGGGGCATCGTCTTTGATAACACACGCGTCTACTCCTTCTTGCCGTCGCAGACATTTGAGACAGTTTTTGCAGGGCTTGATATCGAGGTCCAATAATCGAACGATCTCGACCTCTACACCCAATTTCTCGGCTTCCATCAATGCCTCTTTAAGCAAAATTTCACAATTTCCCATCTTCTTCCCGCAGGCCAGCCCCAGAAGTTTCACTGAAAGAACCTCCTTCTTTGATTTATTTTATTCCTGGTCCCCTTACATGCCGTTACCAGCGCTGATGCACTACCTCACAATAATCGCCCCATCTACAGCTACTCTATTCATCGTGTTTATTCCTATCAGTAACGTGATATGAAAGCGAAGGCCACCTCCTATTTTGCTATTGTGCTACATCGTCCTTGTTAGGAACAGCGCTATTTCAGGAAATATTGTCAGGAGAAATATACATACAAGCATGGCGAGGAAGAATGGGACGATACCCCGGAATATTGTTTGAAGCGGAATGCCAGTCATGCCACCGAGGATAAAGGCATTCATACCCACTGGTGGAGTAATCAACCCCATTTCTATGACCAGCACAAATATCACCCCAAACCAAATCGGGTCAAACCCCAGGGCTACAATCACAGGGTAGATAATAGGGATAGTGAAGGTAACAGCCGAATAAACCTCCAGGAACATACCAAGGACAATATAGAGAAGGATGATTCCTGCAAAAACTACATATTTAGACACCTGGAACTGTTCAATTATTTTAACCAGCGCGAAAGGAAGTTTGCTGATACCCAGAAACTTCATAAAAATGAAAGCCCCGATTATAATGAGGAAGATCATGGCTGAGGTCCATCCTGCCTCTTTAAGAATGTCCATAAAAATTTTCCGTGTAAGTTGACCGGTGATGGCAACGATGACGAAAGCCCCAAAAGCGCCGATTGCTCCTGCTTCAGTAGGGGTGAAAATCCCTCCATAGATGCCACCCAATACCAGCAGAAACAAAAGCACCACGTGCCAGGTCTTCTTCAGCGATGATACCTTCACTTTAAAGGCGGTTTTTGGTCCCGCCGGCCCTACCTCAGGACGAAATGCTGTAGTGATTGTTATGGTAAGAATTAACAAGATGGTGAGCAATAATCCAGGAAAAAAACCTGCTATAAACAGCTTTCCGACCGATTGTTCGGTAAGCAGACCATACAGAATCAATCCCATACTGGGCGGAATGAGAATGCCCATGGTGCCGGCGGAGGCGATACAACCGCTGGCTATGGTATCGTCATACTTGTACCTTCTCATTTGCGGCAAGGCAACTTTACCCATGAGAACTGTTCCGGTAGCGCTGGAGCCGGTGATCGCAGCAAAAACGGCGCAAGCTAAAACAGTAGCTGACGCCAGGCCACCGCGCAGCATCCCTATCCATTTATAGGCAGCGTCATACAGGTCTTCACCCATTGAGGTATTTCCCACAATCACACCCATAAAAACAAACAGCGGCAGCGCTGCCATAGGGTAGTACGCAACCGTCTCGTATGGCACTGTACCCACTACACCGAATGCCTGCTTAAAACCCTGAAGGTAGAGTATTCCGAGGAAGCCGACAAAAGCCATGGCCAGCCCAATCCACATTCGGAAAAACAACAAAAGAACTACCACCATGACTACGCCAGTGAGGCCAACAAGTTCTGCGTTCATCTTTCGGCACCATCCTTTATCCTCTTAACGAAGAGGCTGGCCATGGCCACGAACAATACCGCCCAGCCAAATGCTGCAAGCGCATAAAACGGGAATTTGGGCACCTCTATGTAGGAACAAGTTATGCCGAGTTGCTGGACAGTCAAGGTTGCCATGAAGGTTCGCCAGCACATCATGGCCACCAAGATCAGGCCGACACCATAAGTAATGAGGTCAATAACCCGCTGCTTACCAGGTGAATAACGGGACACAAACAGGTCCACTCTGATCTGTTTTCCCTGCAGCGCACACCATCCTAATCCCAGAAAAACCATTGCCACCATCATTTGTTCTGTGATTTCAGTCGCACCAATGATAGGTTTGCTTAGTGCAGCACGGAGAAACACATCTGCCACGGTAAGCGACATCATCAAAAATAATACCCCCATCGCCACCAGGCCTGCTATACGGGGTATGGCGTCAATTATTTTCACGGTGACCTCCAATAATTCTTATGCACTACAAGGCAATACTGCATCCCATGAAACCAAACTAACGAGTAACCCGGCTATCCGGTGTTCAGCGAAAATTTCACGGGATGCAGTATGAGGCTATCATGTTACTTACCTTTGTATTCGCTAATGAGCCTTTTTACCTCTGTATAGATTTCCTTGGCCCCCTTATCCGCATTTTTGGCTAACCACTCATCGTGCACTGGCTGAGCAAGCTCTTGCCACAACTTCACCTCGGCAGGAGTAAGAGTCACGGTAGTATGTCCATTCTTCTCGGCATAGTCCAGTGCCCACTTCTCTTCTCCAATTACCCCATTTATGCACTGCTCAATGTAAAAGGGTTCGTTATCCTTCAATACCTTCTGGATATCAGGGGGGATCTTTTCCCAGTTTTCAGGGTTGATCAGAAGGAAATGCGGGGTAATAGAAAAGCCACCTGGAAGGACCAAGGCATGATATTTCAATAGCTCCATACATTTGAATGCCATTAAGGCCCCAAAGGCGTTAAGAAAGCCTTCGGTCACACCTCTCTCCAGAGAAGTATACCAATCCGATAC